>Ga0137297_10316_pt1 | contig 37190 bp, 52 predicted proteins | sample RamsorincwithD2O_FD_97191 | JGI IMG/M metagenome (GOLD analysis project Ga0137297, IMG submission 97191) | Mouse cecal microbial communities from Vienna, Austria - Mucin amended with D2O | ecosystem: Host-associated > Mammals > Digestive system > Large intestine > Cecum | place: Austria: Vienna...
ATACACAGGACTATTCGGATCTGGATATGGTACACGCTATTGTAGCCAGGATGAAAGAGTATGCTGCGGCCTGGAAGCCAGGAGATCCAACTGGAGAACATAGCAAGGCGGCAGATGAAGCGGCCAGACTTCCTCAGTATGGTGTACAGGCTGAGTTTAAGAATGGTTCAGGCGTTTGGGAAATCAAAGAGGACAAATTTAATCCCAAGAACAAGGGTAAAAACCTTTATAGCGTCTATAGCGTCTACCATACAGGCGGTATTGTCGGCGGTGGAGAAATCAAAGCCAACGAGAAATTCGCCTTGCTGAAGGATAAGGAATGGGTACTGAGTGAGGAAATGGTGGATAACCTCAGTAAGCAGATGGAACGAATCAATACACTTTCTGAGGCGTTCCATGAGCTTCCACAGTATGAGAGATCGGCTGTACTACCTGAATTGATTAAGGCTGGTGGAAGTAGCACGGTAAACAACGTGACAAACAACAGCCGTCCAGTAGAGATTCATATCGGGGATACCGTTATTCATGGTCGTGCAGATAATAGTACTGTAGCACAACATCAAAAAGTCACGTTAGATATGGTGAATGAAATTGCCAGAATCTTACGTATTAGATAATGCCGAGGGGAGATAATCCCCTCGGCTCTTTATATATTTGACAGAAAGGAGGGACGGGAATGTACAAAGCGTATGAATTTACTTTTGCGGGGATTCCCGCTTCAGCCTTTGGAATGTTTATCAGCGATATTGGCAACAAAAAGCATGGAGACAATGTATTTGGTAATCAGGCTAATGTTGTAGAAACCAGAATTGCCAATAGAATTAAACCGCTTCATTTTGGAGTGCGTTATAACGATAATCCTTTGGAATTTTCGTTGATTTTTGGGGCGGAATATGAAATGGATCGTTATCAACTTCAAGAAGTGGCACAGTGGTTGACGGGGTATCAAGAATATCAATGGCTGACAATCGACCAACCTGATATGGAAAAAGTGCAATTTCGGTGTTTGATCAAATCACTTACGCCAATCAGTGTAGGATGGATACCCTATGCGTTTGAGGCAAAAATCCTTTGTGACAGCCCTTATGCGTACAGTTATCCGTTTGAAGAGGTTATTGAGGTTAATGGAACAACAGAACACCGCTTCTATAATGACAGTACAGTACGGGAACGGCTTTGTCCACAAATCAAGATCGAACTGAGTGAGGATTGCACCAATTTTTCTATCACAAACAACGATACCAAAGAAGTTATGAGTTTTGCTAACCTTCCAACAGGAGGAATGACAATCCTTATTGATAACGAAAATCAGGTAGTTCGTGAAGAAGGGGGAAGATATAATCTTTATCCTTACTTTAATTTTCAGTTTTTTGAGCTTGTTTCCGGTGATAACAACCTTACCTTTGATGGAATTGGTAAGATAACGATCAGCGGACAATTCTTATATAATATCGGAGCATAAGGGAAAGGAGGCCGAAGATGTATTTAGATTACAGTAAAATAAACAGCGAGAGAAAGAAACAACCTATGCTTCGGCTGCGGACTCTGGCTGGAACAGAACTTGGCCCAATTCCCTTTGTCCATGATCTGAGCTTCAAAATCAATTATGCGGATGTAAGTGAGATTGAGTTTACTATCCCCTATATGGTAGATGGAAAGCTCAACCCCATGTATGGAGCAGTGACAGGCTATAAGGTAGTTTACACTGATACCCTGGGAATTTACATTCTTACTTCTCCACAAAAATTAGGGGATGGCGTAGGGGAAGAGAAAACGCTTCGTGGGTATTCCTTGGAGCAGCACTTCCAGACAAAAAAACTTTATCTGGAGGAGGGGACTTATAATTTCTGGAACCCCGCCAATCGTACAGACACTATTTTGGAACGGATTTTGGAGCTTGATCCCACATGGAAGATCGGGTATGTAGCCTCCAGATTGATTGGATGTTACCGTACCTTTGATGAGTATGATAATGACGCTCTCTCTTTCTGCTATGGGGACGCAATGGAGAAATACCGCTGTTCCTTTGTTTTTGATGTGTACACCAAAACTATCAATGTTTATGACGCAGATGATGAAGCAGAAATTCTGCCGATTTATTTGAGCTATAAAAATCTGGTGGATACTGTTGGTGTAAATGAGATCTCAGATGAGTTTGCCACCAAGCTATGTGTTTACGGTTCAGATAATCTAACCATTCGGGATGTCAACCCCATAGGAACAGATTATCTTGTAGACCTAAGCTATTTTATAGCAAATGGAGATCTAGATGTTCGCATTGCCGGCGCAAATTATACCCTTGCGGATAAGGTGAAGCAGTGGCAAACCGATATTGCGGCAAAGCAGACCTATTATATCGGGCTTGTATCTGTAAGAGCTTCCTTGAATGCACAGAAGCTATCCGCTCAGGCGGCACTTACTGACCTTAACGGGAAAATGGATACCTTGACCGCTCAGCAGAGTATTTATATCCAGGCAATCGCTATGGAGAAGAAAGCGGATGGTAAGGCGATTCAGCAGGCCAATCTTGATAAGGTAAATGCTCAAATCAGAGTGAAGCGGGGAGAAATCACAGCCAAGGAAAACGAGATCACAAGCCTTGAAGCGGAAATCAAGGACTATGCCGCTCAGATCAAGGCAGTAACGGATGAACTTGGCTACAACGCCTATTTTACTGAAGAAGAGCGAAAGATATTAAATCTCTATCTGATCGAGGGAGACATTACCGAAGAAACCTTTGTAGCGACTGATGTAGATACCTCGACTTCTGGGGCAATCAGCTCTATCACGGGAAAGGTAGATGTTAAGCAGTCCAAAATTACAAGGATTGATATTCCTGACTGCAACAAGACCATGTACACCCTCAACGGAGGAACGCTTCACATTGGGGAAGCAGCTCTCTCGGCTGAGGTTATCCGGGGGACGCTTGAGATTAAGGGAAGTGACAGCTATACCTTTACCGCTTATCTGGGTAGCACTATTTATGATAAGCGTTCTTTCCCCAGCGGACTTCTTACGCTCTCTGGGACATTATCACAGTTTTCCAGTGATATTTCCGCTCAAACAGAGGGGGATTTGACAGAGTATAAAGGAAGTCAGTTTAGCTTCCAAACAGCCAATGCCAACTCTTATTTCACAGTAAATGTGAATGAATATCAGAAGTATAGCGTCGCTCTTGAGCTTTACGATTTTGGTAAAGAGGCATTGAGCGATTATGCCTGGCCTACCTATGAGTTTAGTATCAGCAGCGGAAATTTTCTTTACCAGAAAGAATTTGAGCCGTTCAAGGACAAACTGGAACTTGGTAAGGCGGTATATCTGAACCTTGGAAGCGAGGGAAGGATAGAGGCTAAGATCATCGGAATTGAACTGAACTTTGAGGACATCAGTAAGTTTGATTTGGTATTTTCAAACCGTTACCAAAGGAAAAATAAAGCGTTTAAGTGGATTGATCAGATTAACACAATTAGCCAAGTGGCAAGAAGTTTTGATTCCAGTAAATATATCTATAATCGGGCAGCAGATAAGACTACCCAGGTAGATGAATTTATGAAGGGTCAGCTTAATGCGGCGGTCAACAATATCGTTAATAAGAAGGATCAGACAGTGCTTATCAATGGGGCTGGTATTCAAGTTGGCGGAGACTCTAAATATCAACTTCGGATCGTGGATAATATGCTTGCTATGTCAGATGACGGATGGCAGACGGCAAAGTTGGCAATTGGATTGTTCGCAACTGAGGAAACGGGGGTCAACTGGGGCGTTAATGCTGAGTTGATAGCAGGTAAGCTATTGGTGGGCAATGCTTTGGTAATTGAGAATATCAACGCTAATGGTGTGATGCAATTCAAGGTGGACTCTTCTGGTGCATGGCTCAACAATGCTACGTTCCTTTTGCAGAGTGAGCATGGAGGGAAGATCCTCATTGATCCCAAGTATGGCCTTGTGGCTGGAGACGGAACCTTATATACCACAGATGGTACAACGGTCTATCCTGACTTCATCAATTCTGACGGTGACATCATCAAGGACAAAGACGGTTTTCCCAGAGGGGCAAACTTCTTCTTGGACAGACGAGATGGAAGTGCTTATTTCCGAGGTAAGGTCTATGCTACCGATGGTGTATTCAATGGTACGATTTATGCCACAGATGGTAAATTCACCGGTGAGATCGAGGCCACCAAAGGAACCTTTTCAGGCACAATCAAAGCCGCCACCCTGGATGGAAAGTTAGTGGGCGGCTCTAATGGCGGTATGTTGGAGGGAATTGGGCTGAATGTGGGTGATGGGGCCTTTGTGGTAGACCGCTCTGGTAATCTGACTTTGAAAGGCAATATCACTTGGGGCAAAGATACTTTCCCTGTTCAATCTCAGTTCTCAGTGGACGGTAGTTCCAACTGGCACGATACCCAGACCTCCAGCGACAAGTACCGCAGAGATAAATTGTACAACGGAACCTGGGGAACCCCCTATCAGTTCAAGGGAACCGATGGACGGCCTGGAAGTGACGCAAGTGTAACACGGCGGAATATTGTTCGAGCCATGCTGGATGCTGAGCCAGAGGATGGTTTATACACATATTCCGTAGGTGGAAAGCAATGCCTTGGTATCAATGCTACAGCAATTAAAACAGGTAGTCTAACTGGTATTGATATATATGGTGGAGCATATTACGACCTCAGTGGTAAAACAAAGTTAGTCTTGAATCCTGAAGGCTCGATTAGTGGTAACGCTGATTTATGTCTTTATAGTAACAAAAATATCGCATTTAGGCTATATGATCAGATTACAGGAACATTGGATTGGTATTCCTATGGTACATACTTTTTAGCAACAGGAAGATATGGTACAGTACCACAAGGTACATGGGATTTTTCTTATGCTGATGTTCAGGGGATTCATGCTACATTTGCTTAATTTTCCCAACCAACGATATAAAACGAATCATCAGAATTTAAGACTGCACGACCAAACATGTCAAAATTTGGATTTTCATATCCGTATCCAAATACTATACAAATAGTGTCATATTGTGGATTTTTTAATTCGTAACACATACGTTTATAATATTCCATATATTTACTATTATCAATAATCTCATCTGTTAGTTCATTAGAGCTTTTTTGTCCAATGTATTTCAAATATTGAACAAACAATGTTCCAGAATGGGTTTTGTCTGATCCTTCAGTATCAACTTCCCACATTCCCTTAAACTCTTGATATGCTATTTCCTCTTCAGCAGACCAATCCAAGTAATCGACTGGACTCTCTGATTGAGCTACAGGATTTGGGGTTTTGTTGGGATTGGTTACAGAGGCCATATTCTTTTCAGCGTCATAGCCTACCTCCAGCCCATAGGCTTCAGCCAAGGCCCGGAGCGGAGCGTAAGTCGTTCCATTGTAGACGAACACAGGCACATCATTTCCGCCAGCATCCTTGGGCTGAAAAATCTCACCGTCTATTTGGATGTTGATTGGGGACACCTCAATTGTCATGTTGCCAGAGATGGCGAGGGCTGAGATAGTGAGAGTGCCGAGAAGAAGCATGGTAAACATGCCAGCAAGAAAAGTTGAGATACGGTTTTTCATGGGGATACCTCCTTTGAAATATCATACTGGTATTGTAGCATATTTGAAGAACTAAAGCAACTTGAGAATGTTGATTAACATATAGAATGTAGAAAGAGGGGAAGATATGGAAACGCTTATCAAAAGGGCGCAGGTGGAATGGGCTTCGTCCGGTTGCGATAGGTGGCCCATTTCAACTCCCGCCCCCACAAAGGAGTTTGACGATGAAGGATTTCGCAATGCTTATCTTTACATGGTGTATATGGCATTACGAAAAGAGTTCTCTATTACAGAGGAGGATCTTCGCATTCTTCATACAAAACTCTATTGTGGGGACAAAACTTATCACCTAGGAGAATATCGGATAGATGAGGTGTCTCTTTCTGGTAGTGATTATCAATTTCCGATTGCTTGCAGAGTTCCATTCCTTATAAAAAAGCTCTGCAAGCGTTGGAATCAAATACAGGTTAATGATCCAGTTTTATTTGCAGCACAGGTTCATCAAGAGCTTGTAGATATTCATCCGTTCTATAATGGGAATGGGAGAGTGGCACGGCTTTGTATGAATGCTGTGCTGCTTCGTTATAATTATTGGCCTATTTTTATAACAGAACAATGGCGGGTAGAATACTCAGCCACATTACACCAGTCACAGGTGAAGGGTAACAAGGACAAATTTGTTGCCCTTATCAGAAAAATTGTTGAGGAGAACGAGAAATCACACAGAGGGGAGGGAAAAGAGAAATGAGCCAGTTACCACTTATTACATCTGTATTTCTTAATGTAACGGATTCCTGCAATCTGAGATGTCCATATTGCTTTGTAGAGCAGAAGCCTAATTATATGAGTTATCAAACAGCAAAGGATACGGCAGATTTTTTGATCCGTAATGCAGAGAAGGATGGGAGTATCCCTGCTATCAATTTCTTTGGAGGAGAGCCTACATTATGCTGGGATAGTATTATTGTACCACTTACGAATTATATTCGACAAGAGTATGGCAAACCCTTTGAACTATCAATGACCAGCAATTGCACTCTTCTTACTGAGGAACACATTAAATTCTTGCAAGAAAATGATGTTGGGTTGCTTTTCTCTATTGATGGGGATAAGAATACTCAAAATATAAATCGACCCAAACAGAATGGTAGGGGGAGCTTCCCACTATTAGAGGATAAAATTGACCTTATTTCTAAGAGTTTTCCTAATGTGTGTTTCCGTTCTACTCTCATTCCAAAGACCTGTCAAAACCTTTTTCATAACATCCATTTTGCTCATCGGCATGGGTATAAACATTATTTCGTTGTACCAAATGTGTTTGAAGAGTGGGATGAAGAGGCAAGAGCAACTGTACAAAAAGAGATGCGGCGGTTTTCTGATTGGGTAATTCAATCATTCCGAAAAGGAAAGGGAATGCCAATTCGGTTTTCAGATTTTGAAGAGTCATTTGTAAAGATCCAAAGAATCAATACGGCTATTGTCAATGACTTATTTCGGGAGGAGGGCCGCTGTGGAGCATGTGCAAAGTGTGGTTTGGGCAGTATGCGATATGGGGCAGTAGATTGGCGGGGAAATGTTTATGCTTGTCAAGAGCTTGTATCTCCCAAAGGCGGAAGTGATAACCATTTTTATATTGGTAGTATCTATTCTGGGATAGACGATAATCGAAGAAAAATTCTTATGTCTTCATTTGAGGCCAAAGCCAACAGAACTGGGAAATGTGAGCATTGCCAGTTAAATCGTATTTGTAATGGTGGGTGTGTGGCAAATAACTATATGATTTTGGGTGATGTAAATTCAGTGCCAGAGGTTTATTGCTGGTGGATGAATTTGCTCTTAGATGAGGCGATCTATGTTTCTACAGAGCTTGGAGGAGAACAGAATCAAGGCTTTTTAGAGTATTGGAGGATGATCCACAATGGCGGACGCTTCTAAATACTCTATTTTGTTAGAACAAGATCAGCTTATCCAAGTACCAGAATCTTTGCTATCTATTTCTGGAGCAAGCCCAGTAGCTTTAGCAGTTGCCCGATGTGATACAGCACAAACGATTTGTACAAGCTGTTTGGGTGCGCCATGTCAGGGAAATAACTGTCAAACTTCATGTCAAGGGCAGTGTTCCCAAAGTTGTAGTCAAAGCTGCAGCCAGAGTTGTTCTCAAACTTGTTCGCAGGGTTGTAATCAGAGTTGTTCGCAGGTTATACCTAAACCGCCCACAACTGCTGGGTCTATGACGATTAAGAAGGTAACTTCCGATTCGGTAACTGTTGGATTATCCAGCATCTCAAAGGCGACATCCTATGAAATAGTGTGGAGAAGGTCAACAACAACTATTTTGGAGGGGAGTGAAGAGACTACTTCTCGTACTTATACCATCACAGGGTTAGACCCAGATACCACCTATGTTTTTAACTACCGTGGAGTAAATGATGACGGTGTTGGCCCGTTCATGGCAACAGGTAAAACAGTTACAACCTTACCTGATAGGCCGTGGGATTGGGAATGGTGGAGCAGTATAGTATCTGGTGGGGAAGTGGGGCTTTCTGCTATTGAGTGGAATACCTTTTGTGAGCGGATCAATGAGTTTCGAGAGTACAAAGGGCTTTCCTGGTACAGCTTTACGGAAGTTAGTCGAGGAGATTTCATTTCTGCTTCTATTGTAAATCAAGCAGTTCGAGCTATTCAGAGTATGAATCCACCTATCAGTGTTCCTAATTCTGTTCGTTCTGGAAGCCCATTGGCAGCAAGTTTTTTCATTGGGCTTAAAAATTCGTTAAATAGCATTCCGTAAAGGAGGATGTGTTATGAATAAATTTGAGATTGCACAGGCCATTGCTCAATTTCACAATGTTTTAACTGAAGTATCAGTGAAGGGTGAGGATGTGCTACGTATGCGTGATGTAATTATGGGGATGAGAAGTCTTGCATCAACGCTGACACAAGAAGCAAATGAGGAAGCAAATAAAGAGGCGGTTGAAGAGGTGAAAGAGGGATGAAATTATCAAATCCATACACCTTACCAACTATTGAATTTGTGGGAGGGTCAACAGAGGATTTGAGGTTTCATTGCTATTTCTATATTAACAAAAAGCCATTTGATCTGTCTTCTTGCGAGGTGAATTTTGCGCTTATTAACTATGTCAATAAAAATGGTTTGCCATTGGTATCCAAGAAAATGAAAGTAAGTTCACTTTCTCAAAAGGACGATGTAGTTAGCAATATTGCAAGCGTGACCTTAGATCCTGCTGATACGGTAGATTTAGCGGGTAAGTTTATCTATCAGATCTCAATTCGGGATATATCAGGTGAGATAGAGATTCCTCAGCAGGGAATCGCTCACATTATCAATAATATCAATAAACCCTTTGCCAAATAAGGCAAAGGGGATTTTTATAGGAGGGAAAGACATGAATACAACATATCTATTGAATCTTGTTGCCGGCAATCTGTTTAAGACTAAAGAAACTCCGGCGTTGCCTGAAAAGTTTTATCTGGGGCTTAGTAGCACTGCTCCTAATTTGGATGGAACGGGTGTAACTGAACCTGCTGCTTCTGCTGGGTATAAGCGGGTAGAACTGACTGTTTTATCTGAGCCTACTAATGGTGCTGTTACAAATGAAGATAAGGTCGATTTTGATGAAAGTACTGCCGATTGGGGAAAGATGACACACTTCCTGATCTTTGATGCTGAAACTGGTGGAAACCTTCTAATGTATGGTGCGCTTAGTGTGAGTCGGACAGTAGAAGAGGCTACTGTAATGACAATCAAAGCGGGATCTCTGAACTTGTCTGTGGTGAATCCTGCTCCTGCTGCTTAACAGGGGTGAAGCGGCGTGAAAGATTATGACATTTATCTCAAGCAGCACATTCATGAGACAGAGGTGCTTATTTACTCTTTACCATACCGTGATGGTATTACAGTAACAAACCGAATTATTTTAGAGGCAATGTTAAAGTATTACACGCTGCAAAAGGCTATTGCAATTCAAAATCAATCTGAAATTGTTGCAGAGATCGACAAAATCATTTTAACCATTCAAGAAAAAGTGGGAAGCGGGTTAGAGATTCAGTCCAGAGTAGATCTGTTTAAGCAGGCCAAGGCTGAACTGGAGCAGATTTCTTTTGAACTGAATATTCCAGACCTTCCCACTCTTTTATGGTCTTTCTTTGAAGTTGAAAATATCCTTGAACTACGTGTATCAGATGTTGAGGCACACGTTTCCAGTATGTTGGGAAGGATTGAAAATCAGATTGCGTTGGTCAGTAATGAGCCTACATCCATACTTCACACATTTGCCAATATGAATAGTGGTTTAGTATTGCAGGCGGAGATAGAGGAAACATTTAAGCAAGGGTTTAATGAAGTATCAAACGATATTGAAATTTTAGCTTCTGATCTAAATTTACTATACTGCTTCTTAATTGGCGGAGAAGCCATGATTGAGATAATGGTTAAAATAACTAATGTATTGATTACCAGTTATCTTAACGGTGTAGAAAACAATATCGTGATTTCTGCTGCTGAAAGAGCAAGTGCAGCTAAAAAAAGTATTGATATTTCAACATCCATTAGCTTGTTCTGTGAGATGGCGGCTACTGTGATTTATTATTTTCAGTCAAACAGTAGTTTCACCCTTTCGGTGAATGCCAGTGCAGGACTGAAACGATTTCGGAGATTAGAAGAGATTGATGAGCTGACATTGGAAGAGTTAGATAATAAAACTCTGGATGAGCTTGATTTTGTAGAAATAGTCGGTTGACAGCAGAAAGGAGGTCAACTATGTCAATGGCGCATTTAGGCAGCTTTAATGGTACTGTCACGCCAGGAGTCAATATGCTTACGATTTTCAAAAAGAATGAAATAGAAGATAATCCAAACAGCATTTTGAACTTTGGCGATTTAGTGTTAAAAAAGTTTGGAATTTCTTGTCCAGCAGGGACAGTGATAAAGATTAACGGGAAGGATATTCCTGTTTTTACAGGTGTTTTTGAGCTTGGTATGAATCAAATCGACATTACCTCTTTAGAATTTTCAGAGGCTGTTGATGTAAATATCTACTATATGTACTGAGAGAGGAGGGTTAAAATGGCTGATTTAAGTTTCTTCCCTGGCGGGAAAGACAACTCTGGTGGTGGAGGAAGCGGCGGAACAACAGATTATAATGAACTAAGAAACCGCCCAGTAACCAATATCAATGGAAAAGGGGTCGTTGTTAGCTCTCTATCCACAGGGGTATATAACATTAAAGGAACATGGAAGATGACCGAAGATGATACAGAACGGGATACCTTAGATGATGACTTGTTTTATGTGCTTCAGTCTGACGATGGAACGAAGCTGACACGAATTAGTGCAGGAGAAATCAAAACATTTCGTGTTCCCGCAGGTGGTAGTGCCACTGATGTTGTGGTTGATGAGATGGCAACCGCTGGAGGTATCTCCACTCAATTGGTTGGAGAGTTCTAATTGTTTTGTGTAAATCGGGAAATCCGTTTACAAATATATTTTAAGCTGTGAAACAGCAGAAAGGAAGATTGATTATGGCTACTAATCATCTAATTTACATGGGCAATAAGGAGAATTTGCCTGCCTCACGAAATGCAAAGAGTGTTTATTTCGTGACCGACACCAGAGAGATTTATTTTGGTGCAGATCTATACACTGAGGCTGTTCGATTCTATACAGGAGAGAAACCTGCTGCTCCTGCCCAGGGCGTACTTTACATCAATGAAGTTACTGGAGCAGGCGATGTTTGGAATGGTACTGCTTGGAAGCCCGTTTTTAAGGCTTATGCTACTGCTATCGACAATACTGCCAGTGACGATACCGTTCCTACCAGCAAGGCTGTAAAGGACTATGTTGATGGAGAGATTGGTAAGATTCCCGCTCAGACTGATTACACTGTAACTGTTGAGGAGTCCAGCCCAGAGGGATATGCCAAGGCTTATACCATTAAGCAGAAGGGCACAGAGGTGGCGACTATCAATATTCCCAAGGATATGGTAGTGGAGTCTGGCTCTGTGGTGACTAATCCAGAGGGTCAGCCCAAGGGTACTTATCTGAAGCTGGTGTTGGCAAATGCTACCGAGGATGAAATCTTTATCAATGTTGGCGATCTGATTGAGTATGTGACCTCTGGCTCTGCCGATGGTGATATGGTCGTGATTAACATTGATGCGAATCATAAGGTAACTGCTACCATCACTGATGGTACTATTACCTTGGCTAAGCTCCATGCGGATCTTCAGGCTGAGATCGCTAAGGCTCATGAGCATACCAATAAAGCTGAGCTTGACAAAATCACTGACGGTGATAAGGCAAAGTGGGATGCCGCTGCGGATAAGGCTCACGAGCATGAGAACAAGACTGTTCTTGATGGTGTGACAGGTGAGAAGGTAGAGGCATGGGATGCCGCTGTTGTGGCAATCACTGTTGGTACTTTTTGATCGAGGCTATGTAATCCGTTTCAACTGACTATTGGAGGTAGGGATGAAATATCCCTACCTCTTTTGTCAATTTCGGGAGGTATTCAAAAATGACGACCTATTTTAATCCAAATATTACGGTTGAGAGTAAGGCAAAAAGTGTCAGCATTATTCCAATCAAAGCAGGTCAGTTCTTGATGACTACGGATACCAGAAGTATTTTTTATGATTTGGAAGATAGCCGAATCCAATTGACAGATATTCTGGAGCTTGATACTGAAGTCGAGCGTCAAGCACTGATCGCCCCAGTGAATAAGTTCTACTTTATTAAGGATACAGGGGCATTATGGAGATATAACAACGGTGTATGGTTGGAATGGCCCAGTAGCGGTGAAGCTGGAAAGGTCAGTAAAGCAATCAATACAACGCTTACTGTTGCAGGGTGGGTCAATGGGAGCCAAATCGTAACAGTAAATGGTCTGAAAGCAGATCAAAACGGTATTGTTGGAATGAGTCAAGATATTTCAACTGCTGAGAGAGAAGCTGTTGCTGCCGCAGAACTATATGTGTGTGGGCAGGCAAACGGTTCATTTACTGTTGGTTTAGGTGGAGATAAGCCCACTTGTGATATTCCAATCACTCTAATCCTACTCGATTAACGAGGGGAGGAAAGATAATGAGTAAAACGAAAAATTATAATCTTTATCTTGAAGGAGACGCTACCACCAAGTTTAAGGAGTGGAGAGAAAAGCTAAATGGACTGGTTAATTCCAATATGGAGATCATTGATGAGGTGCTTGGTGCAAAAGCAGATCAATGTAAGCCATTTCAGTTAGTGCTATCTACATCAGCTTGGACTTGGAATGGTTCAGTTTTTACACAGGATTTGGAAATTGAAGGTCTTACCTCAGATAGCAATGGAATCATCGGATTGGGGCAAGGCTTAACTATGGAGCAAATTGAAGATGTATATAGGGCTGAACTAATTGTGGGAGATCAGTCTGACGGAGTATTAACTATTATTGCTAATGGGGATAAGCCCGAATCTGATATTCCCGTTGTTGCAATCCTTTTAGGATAAAGAAAGAGGAGGTATAACATGCCTATTATTGGTAATTTCCCTTCTGGCGGAGGAGCCGGTGGGGGTGGACTTGCACTGGCTTCGGTCACAGGTATTGCTACGAAGACAGCAGCAGGCAGAGTTTATGTGAAATGGACTGATCCTGAAGACCTGGTTGTAGCGGGGTCAACGTTGGCAACTTGGGCAGGAACATTATTGGTACGAAAGGCTGGCAGTGCGCCAGTCAGTCGTAGAGATGGTGTTGTTGTGCTGGACAGCAAGGTTAGAAATGCTTATCAAAATGCTTATTTCTGTGATAGTGGTCTAACCGATGGGGTAGAGTATTTTTACAAATTCTTCCCATATACTACATCTAATACCTACACAGATAATGATGACGATGGATTCCAGGCAACGCCAAATCCTGTCGCCGTTGGAAATGTATCTGGAATTAGTGCTGTAGCGGCTGGTAACGGTAAACTGGCTGTAAAGTGGACTGATCCTGCGGCTACTGTGGTAGAAGATGGAGTAACACTGGCAACTTGGGGAAAGACAGTTATTGTCGTTAAGGAAGGAGCCTATGCTACCGATCCTGACGATACCTCGGCAGCATTTAGACTGGAGGTAACAACTCGTAACCAGTATGCCAGCAATCCATTAACGGTAACAGGGCTTATAAATGGTACAACTTATTATATTTCTCTGTTTCCAGTCTCTACAGATGGGCTGGCAAACAAGAATACTGCTAATCGTAAGACGGGTGTACCTAACCGTTTAGTAATCAGTACTGTACCAAGCCAGAGTGGAAGTCTTACATATAACGGATCTCCGCAAAACCCCAGTTGGTCTAATTACGATTCAAGTAAAATGACTTTGGGTGGTAATACTGTTGGAACAAATGCTGGCACTTATACGGCGACCTTTACTCCAAAGGATGATTATTGCTGGTCTGATGGAAGTTTGACAGCGAAAAATGTGAATTGGACAATTGGTAAAGCGGCGGGCACTTTGACAGTTAATCCAGCCTCTGTTTCATTGGATAAAACCCATCTGAGCGCAACCTTTACTATTGGAGGCAATCATGATGGTACAATCAGTGTCGAACTGGACACAAATGCCGCTAAGGTATGTACTGTGTCACGCAACGGTAATGTGGTGACAGTAACTCAAAAGAACCAGACTACAGGTTCGGGTACAATCACAGTGAAGTGCGGAGCTGGTACAAACTACGCTGCTCCAGCCAATAAAACTGTTGCAGTTACGGCGAAGTTCACAACGATTTATGGTGTTGAATGGGATGGCACCAGCACGACAAAGCTATCAAGAACGGATGCTTCTGCTGGATTTACCGATCCTGTACCTGCTGTAAGTAATGGAAATGGTAGTTCTCCATTTGACAATCTGCTTCCTTGGAGTGGAATGGTTAAGGAGAATGATGCTGTTGCTGGAGTACTTGTGAAGATTCCAAAGTTCTATTACAAGCTCACAAAGAACGGAAATAAACTGAAAATCCAGGTAGCAGATGGCCCAGCAGATGGATTCTCTGTGTCTCCTGCTCACATGAACCGTGGAGATGGTAAGGGAGAGCGTGATTACGTTTATGTTGGACGGTATCATTGTGCAAGTGATTGGAAGAGTACGACAGGAGTAACACCCAAGGCAAGTATTACACGTTCTGCTGCACGGTCAGGGATTCACGGTCTTGGAGCTAACTATTGGCAAAGCGATTTTGCTATGCGGTTTACTATCTGGTTACTCTATATTGTAGAGTTTGCGGATTGGGAGAGCCAAGGTAAAATTGGTTGGGGATGTTCTCCAAGTGGAAGTAAATGGAGCATGGGCTACACTGATTCAATGAAGTATCATACAGGAACTACAGTTTCTGATAGAGGTACTTATGGAGGAACACAGTATCGTTGGATTGAGGGCTTGTGGGATAATGTGTACGATTGGATGGATGGTTGCTATTATAATAGTAATGGCCTAAATATCATCTTAAATCCTAACAGCTTCAGTGATTCGGCTAATGGTGTTGCGGCTGGTGTTCCAACGAGCGGTTATCCTTCTGCTCTTGGGGTGTCTACAGCTGGTGGGTTCCCAGTTTTCTATCCTACGGCTTCCAATGGCGGTGATACAACCTATATTCCCGATTACTGGGACTTCGGCTCGTCCTACCCGTGTCTGTACGTTGGCGGTAACTATAACCGGAACCGGTATCGCGGGTTGTTTTGCGTGTACTACGATTCGACTTCCAGCTCCAGCGGCTACATCGGCTGTCGCCTCCAAAAATTGCCCTGATGAGAGGGGTGTGGGGAGAGCGGCAGCTTGCCCCACAAATTTATTCGTGTTCGCTTGTCCCCTGTCAGCACACTACCCTAAGCTGACAGGGGCGTATTTTAATTGAGATTAGTATATCTCTGGGATCATCTGCACAGCAGTCGGTGTTTCTTTTTGCGCTCAGTTTTGTGCGTTTTTAGTGACTGGTCGATTCCCGATAACTGGAACTTCAACTCGTCCAACCCATGTCTGCACGTTGGCGGTAACTATAACCAGAACCGGAATCACGGGTTGTTTTACGTGAACTACAATTCGACTTCCAACTCCAACGGCAACATCGGCTGTCGCACCCTTGTCTATTGTGTGGCTAACAAATCCTCGTTAGATCGAGTTTTTTAACTCTTTCTATATATAACCCAGCTCCGTGTGGGCTGAGTGGTGCGGATGATCGCACACCTCATGGTGAAGATAAGCTAATAGGGCATGGTTTAGTACACTCTTCGGAGCGTTGGAAAAACCATGATGCTACAAGGAGGATATAACCCTATTGAAACGTGTAAACAATTTATATGAGAAATTGATTTCGGATGATAATTTGAAATTGGCTCTTCTCGAAGTTAATATCACTCATCGCTGGTATCCACATCACAAACCCAACGAAACAGTACGTTAGATAGAGCAGGATATACCAGCCAGAGTAAAAGATCTTAGAATAATCATCAACGGTCTTATCAATGGTGAAATAGAACTGACTACACCCAAAAAGAAACGGAGATGGGATAAGTCAGCCGGAAAATGGAGGGACATCAACGAACCTCTGTTATGGCCCGACCAATATGTTCACCATGCACTTATTCAAGTGCTACAGCCCGTTATGATGAGAGGTATGGATCGCTATTGTTGTGGAAGTATTCGCAATAGAGGGATCCATTATGGAATGAAAGCAATTAAAAAGTGGATGAAGGAAGATAAGCGAGAGACAAAGTATTGTTTGGAAGCAGACATTCATCACTTTTATGATAGTGTAGACCCTAAATTCGTTATTGCAAGATTAAAACAACTTGTGAAAGATTACAAGGTGATAAATCTTGTAGAGAGTGTTTTGAAAGATGGTGTATTGATTGGTATTTACTGTTCACAATGGTTTGCCAATACAATCTTACAACCGCTGGATCACATGATTCGAGAGAAAGGATATGGGGTCACTCATTATTTACGATATATGGATAACTTTACAATATTCAGCGGTAATAAACGAAAGTTAAAGAAACTGCTGCTGGGTATTCAAAAATGGCTTGCAAGTATTGGCCTGAAGCTAAAAAGCAATTGGCAGATATTCGCAACAGCCGATAGATTACCGACTGCGCTTGGGTATCGGTATGGACATGGTTATACGTTGCTGAAGAAGCGCAATTTGCTTCGACTAAAAAGAAAGCTGAATTGTTATTATAGGAAGAAGCGTAAGGGTAAGAAAATTTCCATGAAAATGGCAACAGGACTTCTTTCCAGGCTTGGACAGCTTCAACATTGTAATCGTAAAAACATACTGAAAAAGATTTACAGGGGTAAGGTGCAACGAGAGTTAAAAGAGGTTGTACGATACTATTCAAGGAGGGAGCGACTACGATGGAGTACGTTTTTGGAAGAGACGATTTCACAGGAAGGGAAACTCTACAAACCAAAGGAACAGAACACAGTAATCTTAGCGGTTTCGTAGAGATTGTACAGGAATATCCAGATTGTACGATAACCGACACTTGTTTTATTGTAAGTAAAGAAAAAACAGATGAGGATGCAGAGAACAATCGGTATGATTGGTACATTATTGATCGGCATAATCGCACGATTGATCGAACAAAGCCTATGAAAGAAACTATGGATACATTGATTGCGTCAATTTTGGAGGGCTAAATATGAATAAGGAATATATTGAGCGACTGTATAGAGATGGAAAACTAACAGAGACAGGAGTTCTTCAAGCAATCACAAAAGGTTGGATTACAGTAGAGGATGCTGTAAGCATTCTTGGAAACGATAACGCAGTGGAAACGATTCGGGCTGCAAAGCTATTAGAAATCTCTAAGGCATGTAACGCTACCATTGTTGCTGGTGTGGATGTTACTATTGGAGATCGGGTAGATCATTTCAATCTAAGTTTGGAGGATCAAAGTAATATTGCTAACCTGTTTAGGGTGGTAGAACTGGGCGGTACAGAGTTCCCATATCAAGCTGATGATGGAACGTGTACAGTGTATTCCGCTACGGAAATCGCTCAAATTTACATTGCAGCGCAAACCCTGATTACCACTCAGACTGCTTACCATAATGCGCTAAAATCCTATGTAAATTCACTGAAAACCAGTGAAAAAATTGCAGGGGTAACATATGGACAAGAACTTCCAACGGCTTATAATACCGCTTTGCAGCAAAAGCTGGCAGTTGCTGAGGCACAGATGAGTGCTATTATTGCGAAGTTAAGTGGACAATAAAGGTGATAACTCATGAAGAAGGAACGAATTAGAAAATGGATGATTAGTGCCCTTCTTTGGATGTGGACTGGAGGAATCTACTTTTTTATTGAGGTGATTTGGAAAACGGCTCACGGACGGCCAGAAATGATTAGTTGGACAATGTTTCTCTTGGCGATTATTCTGGCCGTCCCTCTGGAACGGTTTGGGGCGGAATTGCCGTGGAGTATGTCACTATCACTACAGGCTCTGATTTGCGGTAGCGCAATTATGGTAGTAGAGTTCATGGCGGGTGTTGTCCTTAACCTATGGCTTGGACTGGGAGTATGGGATTATTCAAATTTGCCTGGAAATTTATTGGGGCAAATTTGTCCACAATTCTTTTTGGTTTGGATTGTGACCTCCATAATCGGGATTATTATGCTGGATTGGATACGGTATATCGTGGAGGGTGGAGAAAGACCACATTATAAATTTATATAGAGAAGGTGATTCAAATGAACGAAGCAGTAATATGGAGATTCTTTAAGTCAAAGGGATTTTCCGATTGTGGAATTGCCGGATTGATGGGGAACCTATTCGCTGAATCTGGTTTGAATCCAATCAATCTACAAAACAGTTTTGAGAAGACTCTGAAAATGGACGATACTACTTATACATTAGCAGTAGATAGTGGAGCCTACACCAATTTTGTTAAGGATGGAGCGGGGTATGGTCTTGCCCAATGGACATATTGGAGCAGAAAGCAAAACCTTCTGAATTTTGCGAGAGCAAGAGGAACATCCATTGGGGATCTCTCTATGCAGTTAGACTTTCTGTATCAAGAGTTTCAAGGATATAAAGGACTAAACGAAGCGTTGAGAATGGCAAATTCAGTACAAGAAGCATCTAATCTCATTCTATTTCAGTACGAGAGGCCGGCGGATCAGGGAGCAAAAGTTCAGGCAAAAAGGACTGAGTACGGAATGGTGTATTATAAGCAATTCGCAAATGTAATGGCAGATCATGAAGGGGATGATGTATTGAATGCAGTGGAAAGATTGATTGCCACCGCAAGGGCTGAGGTGGGTTATTTGGAAAAAGCTACGAACAGCCAGCTTGATGATAAAACAGCAAACCCAGGTAAGAACAACTGGACAAAGTATGCTCGGGATCTGGATAAGAGTGGGTGTTATAACGGGCCAAAGAATGGATATGCTTGGTGCGATATGTTTGTGGACTGGTGTTTTAGACAAACCTTTGGTGAAGAGTTGATGCACAAAATGACTTTCCAGCCCCACGGTGGGTATGGTGCTGGATGTACCAGTTCTGCTGGGTATTATAAACAAGCTGGACGCTTCTTCAAGAGCGGGCCAAAACCAGGAGATCAGATTTTCTTCACCAATGATGGTGGAAAGAGTTCATCACATACGGGAATTGTGGTTGCTGTTGATGGGAGCAAAGTATATACCATTGAAGGTAATACTTCCAGTGTAGCAGGAGTTGTTGCAAATGGTGGGTGTGTGAGAGAAAAATCCTACAGTTTGTCCTATGATCGTATTTATGGATATGGCAGACCTGATTGGTCGATAGTTCCAGAAACGCCAATAGATAAGAAGGAGGATGAAGACGATATGGATGTTAAACGGTTTGGAGAACTCTTGAGTGAGTTCAGAAAGACACTTCAGGATAACGACAGTGGAGAATGGAGTAAACCTGCAAGAGAATGGGCAATTGCTCAGGGACTTGTTGCAGGCAACGGTACAAAAGTTGGTGGCAAGACAAACTACATGTGGGAGGATTTCCTTACCAGAGAGCAGTTGGTCACAGTGCTTTATCGGTTTGCTCAGGTTATGGGGATGGTAAAATGACAATCAAGGTTGAGCGCAAGAAAAAGAAAAGAAGTAAAAAGAAGATCGGCTTTACAAATTGTCTTGCAATTTATCTTCTGTTGTTTCTGACCGCCGGGTTAGTCGGCGGTTTTTTGCTGGCCGTTATGAGTATTCGCTACCAATATGTAGGTGCGTTGGCCTGTTGGACGGTGGTGTTTACACCTATTGGTACAGCGGTTGGCCTTGTTATTGGAAAGGTTGTAGATAAAAGCCGGGCTGAGAATGTGAGTGGAAATGGGGACGGAATTACATTTGCTGCAGCACAAGCAACTGGGTTTACACAGGAAGACAGCAATATGAGTCCTGCAATTTAATAATAGATAAGGAAGGTGTTTTGTATGGAATGGGTTAATTTGATTCTTTCTAATTTAACTGGAATCGCAGCGATTATTACTTTGGTAATTACTTTGGTAAAGTATGTGCAAAAAGCAGTTAAGGAGAAGAACTGGCCCCAGGTAGTCCAAATGGTATCAAACTATATGGAGCGGGCAGAGACTATGTTTGAGTCTGGAGCAGATCGAAAAGAGTGGGTGCTTGCGATGGTGAAGTCATCTGCTGATACAGTCAAGTATGAGATTGATATGGATGAGATTGGCAGGCTAATTGATAGTCTATGCACTATGAGTAAGGTCGTAAATGCTCCGGCTGAAGAGGAAAAGGTCGGGTGAGATCCGATGAGCATTCAAGATATTCAGCAAAATATTTTGGCAGGCGGAGGAACATTGTTTTTGTTGATGACTTTAGTTCAAATTTCACCAATCAAAATAAATCCTTGGTCTGCTATTGGACGTGTGATTAAAAAGTTCCTATCTGCTATTGGTGCAATTATAAATAGCGGATTGATCTCTAAGGTAGATGCTCTTGGAGAAAAGGTTGACTGTATTGAAAAGCAATTTGAGAAACATGAAGCATCTGCTGCTGAGAGTAAAGCTGATGAACGTAGGGCTGATATTTTACGTTTCAATAGAGAGGTTATACGAGGACTTCCACATACAATGGAAGATTTTATTGAAGTGCTTTTTTATATTGATTTCTATGAAAGCTATTGCAGAGATCATCCAGAGTATGAGAATAACCGAGCAGTAATGGCTATTCAGAATATTGAAGAGGCATACCAGGAGCATTTAAGGAAGAACGACTTTGTGTAATGGTGAGGTTGACATTGTGGATTGAGTGTTATATAATGACTTATCCCCAATGTTTGATTATTCATGTTATGCTTTATTATACGTGTGGGTTAGTACCCCTATTTTTACCCCTTTTCATGTGAACAAGACAAAACGTGATGAAACGTGATAAAATCATCAATTCAGTACTTTCAATAGATTCGAGGTATGATGAAACGTGACAAAACATGATAAAGTGGTATGCTTACTAATCCCGACGATGAAGCCTCTCTGATTTCAAAGCCTTGCAGCCCAGTGTTTTCAATGGTTTCAGGACTTGGAAAATGAGTTAGTACCCTTCTCGTACCCTTTTTGCCGAAAAGTGGGGTGAAAGGGGGAGAGGGAAAAATGAATAGATATGCAGATAATTTTGCATAAATCAGTAGGTGACTCCTTGGAGTGTTCGCCTGACGTTGAAGCAGTTGGTGGGGTCAGAAGGTTTTCCTTCCGTTGATTGTGGAGTCTTATTAAGGGTTGGCGGTATCCACAGACTGACTTAGGCGAAAGCTGAAAGAAAACCGTATAAGAAGAGGAGCCAGGATAATTCCTGGCTCCTTATTTTTTTGTTGGGCTATTCTGGCCTATCTTCAAACCGTGTACATTTGCAGTGTCCATATGGGTCACTATGACGTAGCCAATAGCTACTTACTTCCACGATACGCCCACAATTATGGCATAAACATTTCCATCTGGTTTCATTGCTCTTGATTCTGCTGTTTTGAATAGGCTCTATAACTTCTAAGTACCCAAATCGCTGTCCAGAAAGATTATATATAAGTTTTCTGATAGAGCATCCACAGGATTGCGTTTTATGAGAGCGAAGACTATCTCCCAGAACGGAGACGATATTTCCACATTCACATTGACAGATCCAACGGGTTTTCTTTGTGGTACTCTTTTGATCTCTGTGCAACACAGTAAGCAACCCAAATTTTTGCCCAGTTAAATCAGAAAAGTTGGATGGCGTATGGTGTCGAAGACAACCGCAAGATTTTGTTCCATTAGTTTTTGTCAGAGCAGTAGAGGAAACAATAATTTGATTTCCACATTCACATTGACATAGCCACTGGGGTCGCCCTGGGGATTTATCTTCGGTTCGGCATATAACTTTTAGCAATCCAAATTGTCGATTTGATAAGTCTTTAATTTTTCCCATTATATCACCTGATTAGGAGATTTTTATTTTTCCTTCAAGGTTTGCAAAAGCCTCTACTTTCTTTTCTTTAGTAGCCTCTGCATAGATGTTCATAGTGGTTTCAATATCCGCATGTCCCATAATTTCTTGGATAGTCTTAAGATTTTTTTCGTTTTCACAGAATCTGGTGCAGAAGGTATGGCGCAAATTATGGTTTGAGAAATGACGAATTAGTAGAGGTTCACGCCCCTCTTGATCCGCACGTATTGTCTCGTCTTCAATATAAGCAGCACATATACGATCTATGGCCCTATTAACACTATGGGGAGAGAGCGGATCTCCATAACGATTTTGAAAAATAAATCCAGTATATCCATCTACAATTGAAGTGTTGTATCCAATAATTTTTTGGATTTCCCATTCTTTTTGTAGTGCAGTTCTCACATCTGATAGCATAGGAATAATACGAATACCGGCTTCTGACTTTGGAGTAACAATATGGAATCGAGCTTTTTTCTCTCCTTGGAATTTTCGATAAATCATATTATGGTTGATGCTGATAATACCATCTTCAAAGTCGCAGTCTTCCCAGCGTAGTCCAATAGCCTCTCCAATGCGGCAACCCGTTCCAAGAAGTAAAGTAAAAATAGGAAGCCAGTGATTATATATTTCGTGGTTGGCAACATAGTCAATAAAAGCTGTTTGCTCTGCAATCGTTAAGGCATGACGTTTGGGTTTTTCCCAATTGTTTCGCTTTTTGATTTCAGTCATTACGCCATCGGTGGGATTGATCCGAATATAACCATCCCTTACAGCCAGTGTAAAAACTGGATGAATGATAGTATGGATAATTTCCATACTGTTTGGTTTGAATCCTGCTCTAATCAAACTATTATAAAATGCTTTAATGTCAGAGTATTTTATATCGACTATCTTTTTCTGGCCCAGTCGTGGAGAGACGTGTTTTTCATACATATAGATATAGTTCGCCCTGGTAGATTCTTTCAGCTCAGGCTTATCCTCAATATATTTTCGGAAAAGGTCATTTAGAGTAGCTTTGTTTTCTACGGTAGCTTTAATACCATCTTCTAAATCCCGTAAGATTTTTCGTTCTCTTTCTCGAAGACAAAGAATATCTTTGCGTGAAGAAAAATTGGGGTCAGTTGGAACCAAGCGTTTGCTGTATATATCTCGACAAATTCCATCTGCATCTATATAACGAAAACGATAAGTCCCATCTTTACGTTGAAATTCACCATCCTTTAGGATACGGCCTTTACTATCAACACGTTTTTGACCAGCCATAAGATTACCTCCTTGGTTGGTAACTTTACAGTTACATAATAAATGATAGGATTTCAAAAGTCAAGAAAAAATCAGTGAATAGTTACAATTGAAATTAGAAGTTGACTTTTGTTAGTCGTTAGTTTATAATTCTCATATAAAAATCAGATTGGATGTGAGCCTATGTCTATGGCGGGGAAGATCCGAATTGCTCTTATAAAGCGCAATATGAGCGTTAAAGATCTTGCTGCCAAATTAGGCTGCACATCACAAAATCTGAGTGGCAAGTTCAAGAGGGATAATTTTAGTGAGAAAGAGCTGCAGGATATTGCAGAGGCGATAGGGTGTAGTTTTGATGGACGGTTTTTAAGTAAGGACACAAGGGAAGAACTCTAAAGCTATAAGAGCGTGGGCGGTTAGCCTACGCTCTTTTTTTTGCTATTGTGGGTATAGCTTTTGTTGGAGGGATTCGGCTTCTTGAAGTTCCTTCAGTCCAAATCCTCTCGTTGTGTCGCATTTGACCAAATGGCTTTTATGCTGGAGCATATCAGTTTCATCGTCAAAAATCAGGTATTTCTTTACCTCTGGATGTTCAGAAAGCCATTTCCCGATTTCGTCTCCACGATGTCCACAGGATATATATGGGGTTCTTCCGATGATTTGTATGGAGTTTCGCAAACCTGCATTTCTCAAACAATCCTTGTAGTTGTCATCAAACCGCCACGTGGAGGAGACAACAATGGAATATCCGTACTTTTCGCAAAACTCAGATAGCCACTGCACAGCCTGTTCGTTGTTGACCTTGTTATCGCTTGGTGTGGCGTATGTACAGATCCATTTTCCAGCTCTGAACGACCAAATCGGGGTATTAACAACACCATCATAATCTAAGAAGATTACATTCATTCATCCTTTTCTCCCCCTTCTTTTGGTATAAGATCAGTAACATAAACACATTCTGCGATAACTTCCATATCTCCGCAAACTACCATTTGAAGAACGATAATTCTGCTATGTCCACCTTCAGTAAGAAGGGATTTTGCTCTTGAACTTTGAAGGTGAAAACGCTCAAACCAGCTCTTGGGGTGGTTTTTCAGGATTGCACCAGTCACAGCATTGATTTTTATGGTGTTAGATGCGTAAGAGTTTAACATGCCTATGCCCCTTTCACCGCTCCGGTGGAAATATACCTCATATACTCTCGCACCTTTTCCACGTTCCAAAGCACACGAGTTCCGATTTGGATTCTTGCTTCTGCCATTGTCCCGACTTTCACGGCGGTTTGATAGCCACAACTAAGCATAGCTTGAAGCTCTTTTGTTGTAATGGCGATTTTGGCATTAGTGTCAATATGGCTGTACTGTGTTGTTGCTCTCATAATTCATCCTCCATATCTTTTGGAGATTTGCTGACCATTTCAAAGTTAAACTCTCCATTTTCAGGAACGATGATAGCACAGAGCCTCCCACCGAAGACACATCCACAATCAATACCTATATCCCCAGTCATAGCAAAATAAGGAGTTTCACAAGGGGTATGTCCAAAGATAACTCGTTTTTCTCTTGGCCTACGATCTATATCAAGCCAGGATCTTCCCCATAGTAAATCATCTTCAGAGTTGTCCTGTAAGAGAGGGTAGGTTAGCCCAGCATGGCAAAAGATAAAACGCTCTGTCTGATAATACAAAGGAAGAGATCTGAACCATCCAGTAGGAATTTCTGCTCCATGATCAGAAAAGTCCTTTACAGTATGTTGACCTCCGTTAAACGCCCAGATATAATCTGCTATGCCATGATTATCAATTGCCATTTGCTCATGATTTCCTCTCAAGCAAATACAACTATCCCCTACCTGTTCCCTTAAACGCTTGAGTTGTGATACCACTTGATAGCTATGTGGGCCACGATCTATATAATCCCCCAGGAAAATGAGGGTATCTCTGCCGCTTTGATAATCAATTTTCTGAAGAAGATCAATTAGGGTGTAGTAGCAGCCATGAATATCTCCTATGGCAATTGTTCTCTTTTCATTTGTCTTCATGGAATTGTACCTCTGGAATTAGATGAAAGAACTCACTATGGCTTCCAACATCAAAAATGGTTTTACCCCCACTATTCCATATACGGGTATAGTAAATGGTAAAATGCCTTTCCGCACAGAACGCACGGATAAGTAGCATAGCTTCCTGCAAAATGTCCTGATCTGTTTTTGCAATTCCGTTATCATTTTTGTTTTGGATCGTAGCAATTTCTCTGGTATGTGTACCTTTGAATACAAGGGAATGTGCATCCTTCATAATGGCCTTCATTTTAATGTGTTGCTATACAATGAAAAATTGCAATCATGCTGGGAAAGGGAGCAGGGCTGTTGCCATCTCCAAATTTTAACCTTCCTCGTACAAACCGAATTTCAACATTTGGTTTTTGATAGATGTAATCATGGAAGTATGCTGTATCGGTTCGAGCGGGAATAAGAAGCACAATGGTAGTTCCTGGTTTTTGAACTTCTTCAGAGCATTTCTTCACCCAGTCTTTGATTGCCCTACCATATGGTGGGTTGCAGAAAACGGTCTGCCCCCCCCACGACTGCCTTAGTCCGTCTTGCTCCTGTGTAAAGTAATTTTTACACTTATGATTTGACAAGTCAGCGCAGGGATCGAGGGTGAAGTGGAACTCTGAATTTAGATCATCAAAGAATTTTTGGGGTGTTGCCCAGTCCATTTTCTTAGATGAGAACATAACATCGGTATTCATAGTCCACCTCCATATCTTTAATCTTTTTCGTCTTTTCCAATATTGTTAAAAATGGTTGTCAGTACTCTAACAACATCATCTTCAATTCCTTCGTAAATACCACTTGTATCAATACGCAATTCCAACATTCCTTGTGCGAAGTCATGAATGTTTTTAGGCAGAGATTCTTTTACAAATGGAATGTCTTGAATTTTACTGACAATTCGCTCTGTTGCCATATCGACATATTGAAGATAGGCCGCACAGCTTTCTGATAAAGTTGCTTCCATAGTCACCTTACCTTTACTACTTTGTCTGGGTAAGTACGCATAACGTCATGATAACGCCAATCGTTCTCTGCACCTTCAGCCCTAATCACAACCATTTTGTCTGTGAGCTTTTCAATCACTCCCAGATATAAAGTAGAACTTGTATTCCGGTGGGCCAATGCAACTACTTTGTCACCAATAGATAATTCTTGTCCCAGAAAGTCTTTCATTTCACTCTGCCCTCTCTTTATTCTCAGTCAAATTGATGAGGCAGTACGGTATGGCAAACCACATTGTTACGGGCCAAAAGACACTCAAGATAACAGCATCAAAAAGAGCATCGTCATATCTATATGTATATCTGCTATTTCTTCTTTGGTTTAACTTGTCCAGACATGTATAGATGAAAGAAAAATAAACGGCTGCGATAATGCCATATAGAATCAGCAAAATAAATATCATTAGAAAAGCCCCCATTCAGCAAAGGCTTCAAAGCCTCCAACAGACTGGATATGCTGTCTGGCGATTTCCACGATCTCAGAGTAAGGACGGCCATCTACGGTATCGTCACCAATAGCACAGCAAATCTCTACCGGCTTCTTTGTTTCCTGAGCCTTTAAGAAAGCATAGATATTGATAGAGACATCTGCCTTGGAGAGATCCTTTCCGTGGAGTCCTCCTCCAGTCACGCTATCTGCCATATCGGAACCGAGTTTACGGTTGGTGGCTCCAGTATCTACATCTGTACCACCAGTCCAGTCCCCCAAGGGATTGATTTGGGCAGAAGGGTAGGTGTGAAGGATAAAAGCTAAATCCTTTTGTGTAGCATTGCTTTGACAGACTATGAGTTTACTTGATTGCGCCATATCTAAGATATATTTCCCATCAAATGGGAATTTATTGTAAATGGTATGGGCAATAGAGGAAAGTGCCGCCTGCTCTGTGGTAAGTGGCATTCCTTTGAAGATACCATTGTCTCCACAGCGAATCTCCTTGCGTTGATTGTTGGCAAGATGAAGGTCTTGGGCAACCTGGATAATCTCTGCTTTGATGGTATTACCAGCGATGCGATGAATAGCGGCTGTAATTTTATCCTCAGCAATTAGGATAGAGGTTTCGATAATAGCATGACATACACCATGCCCAATCAAAACTTCAACAGCAATCTTAGGGTTTTCCTCAGCGGCATAGGCCAGATCGACAATAGCTCCAGCAATACGGTCTGCAATCTTGTCTGGATGAGACGGATTTACTTTCTCAATCATTTTCACTTTCTCCTTTGAAGTTTTAATGTGGTGCAATCGGACTTGAATAGAGTTTAACTCTCACAGATAGCTTGTGCTTTTGGGCGGTTTGAATCATGTGCTGCGTTCCACGGCTTTTTCCGTCCCAAAAGGCTACCAAAGCGTCTGCGTTTTGAGCCATCTCTTCGTTGCGAATGTAGCCGGCAGAGCGGCCATTCATATCCCAATCAGCGGGGAAGTACCTAATGGTGTAGCCCCGCTCTTTGGCGTATTTCTCACCAAGGCTATCTGCTCCACGAGCTTTACCACAGACAACAATTATTTCATCGTTTATGTTGGAGAGCAGCTTATCCATTACCTTAACCAGTCCAGGGTAGTTATTGAAGTCTCGGCCTCCAGCAATAATAACACGAAACATAGTGAACACCTTATAACTTATATAAGTGTAATGTTTTGTCTTTGAATACCTCTGTAAGCATATCCATAACATCACCCCAATTACCACCAGCTAAACCACAACCAATTCGATAAGGCATAGCAATAATTTCTTCTGGATCGGCATAGTCAGCAACTTTTTGACAGGCTTTTTGTAGGGCGGGTAAATTGGTTTGTACTGAATCTCGGCCATACCCTACTTGTCCAAATAAATTGACAACACAGGGAGTAGAAGATATTTCAGATAGAGCAATCATTTGTGCGCTTCCTAAAAGCTGTGCTGGACGATTTTCGTATTGTTTACATAGATTTTGATAATTAAAAAATACTTTTGGATATAATGACTTGATTTGTTTTGCCACTCCAGCACCCATTACTCCCATACAATTTACCTGATGACAAATATAAGTTGCATTACATTGAAGAAGATCTCCATGAATGATCTGAATCATATAGTATTCTCCTTACAGTAGTTTCTCAATGTAATCTCTATCCTGAGTAAAGATAGGAATATCCTGATCTACAACCCATTTACTTCTTTTAACTGAAATAACCTTGCCAAAGTTTACTGGATCATCCATCAATGATGTAGTTTCCTTTTTCACGCAGCATGATCCACGCTTCACCTCTGTTGGAAAATCGTTCCAGTTAATTTCTTTCTCGCTCCATAACATTTCCTGGATCTCATTACAAGACTTCTTGTGAAGTTGACTGTGACTAAAATTGGCCTGTCCAACCGCTTCAATACTGTTTCTGGTAGCGTCCTGCTGCCGCCAAATGAGGCAGTTAATAACCTCCTCCTTGGGTATGGAGAATACTCTGGCATCAAACAAAGCCTTGCAGACTTTATCCCGGTAAATCTTGTCTAATTTGTAGCCCTCAATATCATCAGGCTCCAGCTTGCGCCAAAACTCGATAGAGGCAAGCTGAAAGGCTCGTGCAAAAGCCATTGTTGCCATAGACGCTGAGACACTGCCCATCTTTTGAATATTATATCCAAACCATGCGTCTGTCTGAGGAGTAGCATAATCAGTAAGTACCAGTGTGATTTCATCAGATTGGGTATAGCCCAGTACACAGCCTTGAATATTCTCACAAAGATATTTCATAGTTTCTTGCATAGCCTTGGTGAGAACAGGATCAAAGGGTTTTATCATACCTTTTGTAAAAGTATGAAACGCCTTACCATCCAGTCGAATAATAACCGGAACTCGGCGGGTAAGGTAGTTGCGGGAAATGTTTTCATAGCCTTTCATACGATCTCCCAAGCTATCTTTTTTATTTGACATATTACTCCCTCCAATTTGCGTGTAGAAATAACCGAGCTATTTCATCAATAGTAAGATCGTTAAATAAACCATTTTCTTTGGATTCTTCTGCCATGCGTCTGACATACCCATAAACAACACAGCACTTTTCTCGATTCGTAAGCTCTTGCTTCATAAAAATTACTCCTGTTTATAGTCTTCCCAGGGAATACGAATAGTGTGTTCATGGGTTTCAAAATATGATGTTACTCCATTCTGTTTCTCCCACTTATCTAAATAATCTTGTAGTTCTTTAATTGCGTCTGCATCAATGTCGCTCATAGCATCTTCATACATGTCTTCACAGGCATGTTCCACTATGTCGTAGGCGTTAAAACTCATCCTTTCTGAGTCAGTAGCCCAAACATATTGTGGACGCTCTTTGCAATCGAGATGATTTTCATTCCAATCGTCAAAGAAATCGCTCCAATCCTGAAAATATCCCTCATTATGTGTATAGAACTCACTACACGCCATTACAAAGACTGTTCCAAGAGCAGAAGGTTCATGCTTTTCAGCAAGTTCTAATGCTTTCAAATATTTTTCTGCTTCTTTCGTCTTATCTGCCGCAATAGCACCAGAGCAGTCACAGGTTGCACAACCTTTCTTAAAAGGCTTCCCACAGTGAGGACACAATTTGATAATACCATGAAAACAGGTAGGACACGAAACAAAACTCTGATGTCTATAAGGAAACATACCAGCTTGCTTATTTGGATCGTCTTTTAGGCCATAAGGGTTGTTTGTTAAATAACACCCATACCATGACATGTTGGACAGATCTCTTCGTCAAAGCAAAGATCTTTTATCAAAGACTTTACCTCAAATTGAACAGGTAATACCTTTCTCATCGGCTTCACAAATTCACTCATAATAACACCACCATAACAATTTAATATGTTGCTATATACAGTATAACACGGATTCTCAGTTTGTCAATAGGGAATCCGTGTTTTTATGTGTTTCTAACCAATAATTTTAATATGGATCTTCGTACAAGGTAAGTGTAAGTAAAACCACCTTCGGATCGTCCGCCTTTTTCAGTGTTGATTTATAGTGGGCTTTCCACCAGGCTTTTAGTAACTCGAAGTTTTTATAGGGGATATACTCGTTCAGAATGAGTTGAGGATTGCCTTGAGAGGCGTAGTCTAATCCCATAGTAGCATACTCCTCGTCGCTAAAGGATTGTAGAGAAGTTTCTTTTACAGCTTTTACCTTTAGTCTGTATCTAATTGCACATTCAGGCATAGTCCTTGCTGCACTCCACTGTCCTACTTCAACAGCATCTTTATCGTGGTATTCAAAAAACCGAACAAAAGAATTATCTGAACGATAACGAACACCAACCAGATTGTTTTCGTCATCCAGCAGTTTCTTATAGGGTTCTTTTACACCTACAACATCTCCAACTGAAAATGGGTTTCCGTTTTTCCCAATAGGAGTTGCAAAAACAAATGTCTGATCTATTTTAAGCTGATCGAGTTTTGCCATATCATTCAGATTCATCACAAGATAGTTCATGATTCATCTCCTCCAGTCTTTGTTTTGCGACCTCAGCCCATGAAAGACCATAAAATCGGCTTTTCTTTTTGTCGCAGAACCCGTTATCAATTCCTATATAATCTCTACCTTCCAGCTTAGCAGCAATTAGGGTAGATCCTGTACCACAACAGTTGTCCAGAACTACCCCCCCCCTCATCGGTATATGTACGAATTGCATATCGAAGAAGGTCAATTGGTTTTTCTGTAGAATGTAAGGCTACAGATGGATGTGGTTTTGGGAAGTGCCAGATAGAGGAGGGATACTTCATACCATCGTCTGGTGACTGTACTAAAGTATAATTACCATAGCTGCGATTGGAATGGATGTCTTCGGCTTGTTTGCCGACAGAGGTTCCCTTGCTATGATTCCTTTTACCTGGAACCATTTGTGGATGGTAGGGAGGGGGAGACTTATAGAAAACCATAATATCTTCGTGTTCTCGTAGTGGCATTTTCTTAGCATTGAGAAATCCGCTTTTTAAGACCTTATCCCAAATAATGTTGTACCGATGAAGTTTTGGATTTGACAACATCATAGTTGCTGTAAACTTATCTTGCCCAAAGAGAAGTATCGCTCCATTTGGTTTTATAATTCTTTCATACTGCTCCCAAAGAGCCTGTGGTGAGATGACCACATCCCACTTATTCTGAGTTGCTCCATACGGGAGATCTGTAAAAATCATATCTATTGACGCTGGTGCAATTTCTTTCATAAGTTCAAGACAGTCACCAAAATAGACATTGTTTTTCTCTAACATACTACATCTACCTTTTCTTTTGGTGTCCAACACGGCCTCTCCCAGCGGGGCCTTGAATCCTCTGGATCAAGAAAGTGGCATTTTTCTTTATATGGACAGCTCATTTCTTCGCCACTTATTTTTAGAAGTTCGCAGTCAGTACAATAAACAAGCATGTCTAATTCTTGATCACAGGGAAGAACCTTGATAAAATCCTTAATTCGCTCCAAAAACTCTTTATGGATACCAGACGCTTCTTGGATTGCACATTCTATTTGTGTTAATGCGTAGCTACGGCTAATTTTATCGTTTCCGTTCTTTCTTGCCCATTCTGTGTCACTTATTTCTTCAGGACGCTTCACACCACAACAATGAGAATGGGCGATAACACCTTCTTTTTTCATCTCATGATTTGCGGTATTTGGAAACCACATATGACACTCAGTACAGTACAGCGACCACGGGCCACCAGGCTTTTGAATAATCATGCTGACCTCCTACTTATTATTATCACAAAACGTTTTAATTTCTTCGGCTTCTGCCAAAACATCTTTTTCATTTTGGAGATATTGATTGATTCTTTGTACAGCCCATCTTACACGATCATGATTTGGTGTCCACCCTTCATCAATCTCATGTAGATATTCCTTTGTAGTTGGTCTGCCGAATAATACAAATTGACGCTGTGTTTTTGTTTTAACCTCAGACACCCTTACGTATGGCAACCTGAGATGTTCTTCAGTCCAAAACTCAATTTGAAATGTGCGTTGCTCTACGTGTAAACGACACTTTTTATAATCAGACATAAAAAAACACCTTCAATCCATTACATACCAAGAATCAATAGATTTTCGATAACCGTTTCCTTTCGGAAAATAATCATCCTTACAATGGCGAAACACTCTATTTGTATATCGTTTCCAAAACACTCTGTTCTTAGATTCTTTTGGATAGTGCATCTTTTGATTATCATCTATCCAATAGCTACGAACAGCATACGGAGCTTTAATACGCTGCTGTTTAATCTTAGCATTCATCTTTCGCCGGTAAGCACGGCCTGTCTTCCGTACACCTTTTTTCTTGTTTGAAGGAAGGGTGATCCAAGCGTCTTCACAGTAGCCACACATAAAAAACTCATCTTCCACTTTATCACAAGCACAATGATCGAACTGAAACGCTCCAAGTTCTGGATATTGTTTTGCAATCTCCATCCTACGTTCAAATTCTTCAACAATAGGACACTCATCACAAGCGAAATATGTATTCTTATTAACTTGAATCACCCTAATCACTCCTATCTATGTCTTTTGTTTATCCGTCAGACACTGATTGATAAAGTCACAGACCTCACAGTAGTTCTTCAAAGCGTTTTTTAGCTGAACCTCCTTTTCTGGAGGAAGAAGTGGAATGTACTTTTCCCAAGAGATACCACTATAAGATCGAAGAAACTCAGAGGGCATAGGCATTGAAGGAAAACTATCTTGATATGGGCTGTTCAGCCATTTCCGAAATGTAGTTTCCTTTTCTTCGTTCCAAGCTATTCCCATAAGTCCCATCAAAGTTACTTCAAACAAATCTTTTGGAATCTGAACCAGGTATTCATATACTGTCATAACAAGCCTCACTGTACACCCGTACTACCAAGTCCACCACGATCTGGATTTGCAAGAGTCTCTACAGCCTCAAATTTGATAGACGGCTGGTGCTTTTCAATGCGGAATTGACAAATGCGATCTCCAATATGGATTTCAGTATCTCTCATTGCAATAGCGGGAAAATACCATTGGTCATTGTCTCCGCAATAGCTTTCATCAACCAAACCCATATGATTGGCCTGAATGACACCAAAGTTTTTGAAGGTTGAACTACGAGGAATAATGTGTGCTTCATACCCGGCTGGAAGTTGCATAGCAATACCAAGGGGAATCAGTCCATATTCACCATTTTTCAAAATCACATTCTCAGCAGCCCGCAGATCAATCCAGTCAGATTTTCCACCGATGTACTCCAGCTTCTCAATTTGATCACTCAGATACTTAATTTTAATAACCTGAGCTGGCAGATCTTTAGGTGGGTATTTGCCAGAGGCAATCATCTGAAGAGCATAGAAACACTCATCACAAAGGTGAATTTCTTTCTTCTCGCTGACAGGCTCCTGAACAACCGCTCCAACCTCATATGCGCCAACTAAATTAAATTCCTTCATTTTGATGGAGTGTGGATTTTGGATTACTGTACCACAAGCATCGCAAATAAAAGTTTTTGCCATAATTAAAGTTCCTCCTTAGCACTGAGACGTTCTAAAATATCAGTTATCAACAAATCATATCCTTGCATATCTCCACTGTAACAGTGATAAGGAATATTGTGTTGATTAAGAAATTCGATTAGATTTTGATTTAACAAATCGCTTTCTTCTTCCGTCTGAAACCTTCCGGCACTGTTGTAGGGCTTTGTACGGCAAACAAGAGCATCAATAGAGTCATATGAATTTGATACCTTTGTAATCAAATGATCAAACTCTTCTCCTAAAACTGGATTGGTATTATAAAAGGCGGAAAGAAGAATAGGCGAATCGGTAATAACAACATCTACCTTATCTTGGACACGGCTAATACGAAAATACTGCTTTCCAAAGATGTAAGCCTGATTCTGGAAGACCGCCTTGCTTTCTTCCCACACCTTATCTTTGGCAAATTCGGTTACTAATTCTGCATTGATACCCCGCAACTTTAGTTGGGAGAATATGTATGCTGCTCCCGTAGATTTGCCAGCTCCTGGGGCACCGTATAAATTGACAACAAGCATATTACTCACCTCCAAGGTGTACATATCGCTCTTTAATTTCCTGAGTACGACCTTGATTCCAATCGTTTAGGCCAATGTACCCACAAGTGCGGCGGGCAATATTCATTTTAGATTTATCTGTATTGCCACAATTAGGACATCTCCAAATGAGCTTGCCACGCTCATCATCTACAATCTCAATCTCTTTATCATATCCACATACCTGGCAATAGTCAGATTTGGTGTTAATCTCAGCATACATAATATTGTCATAGATATACTTGAGAACAGAAATCACAGCAGGAATATTATGCGAAAGGTTGGCAACTTCAATATAACTGATTGCTCCACCTGGAGATAACTTTTGGAACTCAGCCTCAAATTTCAACTTATTGAAAGCGTCAATTGGTTCGGTCACATGAACGTGGTAGCTATTTGTAATATAGTTCTTATCGGTAATACCTGGAATCACACCAAAGCGATTTTGCAAACACTTTGCAAATTTGTAAGTAGTGGACTCAATCGGTGTTCCATAAAGACTATAATCCATGTTTTCGGCCTGCTTCCACACCTGACACTTATCATTCATATATTGCATAACTTTGAGAGCAAAAGGCTTCCCATCCTCTGGATCGGTATGACTCTTTCCAGTCATAGCCTTAACACACTCATAAAGACCAGCATAGCCCAAGGAGATAGTAGAGTAACCGTTATAAAGGAGCTTATCAATCACTTCACCCTTCTTTAACCGAGCTAATGCTCCATACTGCCAATGAATCGGAGAAGCATCTGATACTGTACCAACCAGTCTTTCGTGACGAATTTGCAATGCTCTATGGCATAACTCCAGTCGTTCATCAAAAATTTTCCAGAATAAATCAAAGTCACCACCAGAAGAAAGAGCTACGTCAGGAAGATTGATCGTAACAACACCTTGATTAAATCTGCCATAATATTTTGGCTTGCCATTCTCATCCAGATAGGGAGTAAGAAAACTACGACAACCCATACATGTATAACAATGACCATCACCATTAGCATCTACCTTATTTGAGAGCATAACTTTTTCAGAGATATAATCGGGAACCAACCGCTTAGCACTACACTTGGCACATAACTCTGTCAGATAAAAGTAAGGGGAATCTTCGGTGATATTATCTTCCTCCAGCACATAAATGAGCTTGGGGAATGCCGGCGTAATCCATGTACCCTTTTCATTCTTTACACCTTCATACCGCTGCTTTACGACCTCTTCAATAATCAAAGCTAAATCTTTTTTCGTTTGAGGATCATCTACCTCATTCAAATACATAAAGACTGTAATAAATGGAGCTTGACCATTAGTGGTCATCAAAGTGATAACCTGATATTGGATAGTTTGAACACCACGCTTAACTTCCTCCCTAACCCGCTTTTCTGTTACAGCGTCAATAGCCTCTTTTGCCGCTTTGGAAAACTCGATCAGTTCAGAGTTATAAATCATTTTGTGTTCCAACTTAAATTCCTCTTCCACTTCCTTGCGAATTTTCTGGCGTGATACTTCTACAAAAGGAGCAAGATGTGCAAGAGAAATAGACTGTCCACCGTATTGGTTAGAGGCAATTTGGGCGATGATCTGAGTGGCGATGTTGCAGGCGGTGGAGAAGGAGTGGGGCTTCTCGATCATGGTGCCGGAGATAACGGTGCCGTTTTGCAACATGTCCTCCAAATTGACAAGACAGCAATTGTGCATATGTTGGATATAATAATCACTATCGTGGAAATGAATCAATCCCTCATCGTGAGCCTTAGTAATCTCTTCAGGTAATAAAAGTCGATTTGTAATATCTCGACTAACCTCACCAGCAATGTAATCCCGTTGTGTAGAAAGAATTGTAGGATTTTTGTTGGAGTTTTCCTGAATTACAAGCTCATTGGTATTATCTGCAATAGATAGGATCTTTCCGTCCAAAGAAGTAGCGTTACGCAAAAGCTCATGTTCATACCGATACTTAATATAGGCTTTTGCAACAGCATACACACCTTCTTTCATCAACTCAGTCTCTACATCGTCTTGAATCTCTTCAACAGATACAGCACGGTTACGCTTTTTGTATCGAGAATGCAAACGAGATGTAATCAATGTAGCAATTTCATTTTCTTTGTCTTCTGGAATATGGAGCAAACCAGATTGCCCCACATCCTTAAAAGCTGCCATGATAGCATTGAAAATTTTACACTTTTCAAAATTTACTTCTCGTCCATCTCGTTTAATAACGACCATAAAATCACCCTACTGGTTAAATCACATTCTACAACTCTTTACATATAGATCATAAATTGGAATGCCATGCCGTTCAGAAATTGCACATTTCTCATCTTCAAATTCTTGCAAATACATCATTGACATTTTTTCATCTTCAAAACGATAAAAATGTTCATCCTCTGCAAGTGGTGAACCAAAGACATAGTTATCTGGCCCACAATGAAACATACCGCCTGTCATGGCATTATGTTTAACGCCCTTCCAAGGTAGCTTTGAGCAAACAGAGTAATATGTTTTACCAAAGAAGTTTTGCGTCATGACAAAGTAATTTTCAGAAACCGCCTTTACCCTCATAGGTTTCTTCCAATCGTTGACTCTAATTAAATCTCCAACTTTTACAGTGTCAAGGATCGTTCTTGATACATCGGTATAATGAATATACTCATTTTTCATTTTCTTTCTCCATCATCACAGCATGGATGTATTCATAGACTTGCTCCCAGTTTGTAGCTCGAAGAATCCAATCATATTTGGAATCGTCAAAGTTTCGGTTATGTGGCTGGTCAAACAAAATACCCCAATGATTACCACTAATCAAATTGTGCGGGCCATCATCAATCAAAATATCTCCTTTAATC
>Ga0137297_10322_pt1 | contig 36978 bp, 32 predicted proteins | sample RamsorincwithD2O_FD_97191 | JGI IMG/M metagenome (GOLD analysis project Ga0137297, IMG submission 97191) | Mouse cecal microbial communities from Vienna, Austria - Mucin amended with D2O | ecosystem: Host-associated > Mammals > Digestive system > Large intestine > Cecum | place: Austria: Vienna...
GGGCGCGCTGGTGGATACTCCTGACGGTCAAGAATGGTGGTTCTACCACTTTCAGAACGCCGGTACCCGCGGGCGCGTGATACATCTGCAACCCGTGGAGTGGCACGACGGCTTTCCGGCAATCGGCACCGACTATGACGGCAACGGTGTCGGCGAACCTATGAAGATCTGCCGCAAGCCTGCCATAGCTGCAGACTGTGTCCCCTCGGCTCCGCAATCGTCTGACGATTTCTCCACACCCTCTGTCGGGCTGCAATGGCAGTTCAACCATAATCCCGACACGGCTTACTATTCTCTGTCAGCCCGCCCCGGATGGTTTGAGATAAAGCCTCAGCCTGCCGACATCCTCCGCAATGCTAAAAACCAGCTGACCCAGAAGCTCATGGGCTACCGCTCAGAGGCTACAGTGACCCTCGATTTCAGCGCCATGACTCCGGGTGAACGTGCCGGCCTGGAATGTATCGGCAAGCAGTTTCACGGTGCGGGTATCATGATCGGCGGCACTGCCGGAAAGCCTGCGGCATCGCTTTATGTAGAAGCCGACAGCTCAGTAGTGTTCAGCAGACCTCTTTCGGCCTCCGAACTCCTTGACGGACAGCAGCAAATCTTCCTGCGTCTGACTGCCGACACCACCTCTGATGACTTCCATTTCAGCTATTCACTTGACGGCAAGAGCTACGCACCGCTGGGTGAGCCATTTGCTGTGCAACCTGGGTTCTGGAAAGGTATCCGTCCAGGCATCTATGCCTACTCAGTCAGAGATGCGGCACAACCGTTATCACCGGCCCCGACCTCAGGACGGGTCTGGTTCGGCAACTTCATCTATCGCCATGACGGACCGGCCGGAGGGCTTGAATAGATGGTTCAGCCATCACCCAATGACCGGTTTCCGTCCACCACCGAAACAGAATCAGCCGACAGCCTAATTTTCAAGACCGTCGGCTGATTTTATTGTAGCAGCTGATTAGAATGAACGCCGCAGCTACGGTTCAGACTATCATCTCCGCAACATTTGACGCAGCCATGATGGCAAGCCAGGAATAGCGGCTCATTCCGAACGTCAGACTGACAGGCGAGACTACAGCATGGCCTATCCTCTTCATAGCCTTCGAAAATTCATCGCGGACATATGTAAAAGAATATGCCTTACCCTTGCGCTGCAACATCGGGAATATGTAAGGATTCCCGGCCTCGGCATATCTGCGCACTATCGCCATAGCCTTTTCACCGAGCTTCACCTCAACGGCTTTGCCCTTCAGACGCCGTCGGTATGAAAGGACATCGCCACGGAGATTCTCCACCCTGAGATTGGCCACATCGACAAGTTCCAGCCCATGAGCATAGAAACAGAACATGAACACATCACGCACAAAGGCCAAGTTGCCTTCTGACGACAAGTCTGCATCTGCAATTTTTCGGATCATGGCGGCATCAAGCGACTTCATGCGGGTGCTTTTCTGACTGTGGTCCACACTGATGTCCACATTGGCCGGCCAATTGAATTCGAGATCAGTCAGCCCGGCCTCCCTGGCCTGATTGAGCACCGACCTCAGTCCGCGCATATAAAAAGACACGGTCGACGGCGCCACACGGCGGCCCTGAAGATAACGGCTATAGTCCATGATCAGATCCGGACTGACCTCACTTACATGCACCTCCGCTCCGCCAAGAAACCCTGACAGACTGAGTCTGAGGCTACGCAAAGTATTGGCAAAACCCTTTCCCTGAAGCCGATATCCGGCTATCAGCGAATCGATATATCCCAGCAGAAGACTGCGGTCAGAGTCTTCCGGCCGCGGAGCCTGAGGCTCGAAATCATCACGAAAGTCACGGCCTACGGTAGCAATATCGCTTTTAATAGGGAAATGCTCTCCACAACTCCTGATCCGGTCAAGATACGGATTATCTCCGGCAAACAATCGGCGACTCTCATCGGCCACCTCATCAAGAGTCACCTGCCCTCGGCTCTCGGACAGATGCTCGATAACACAATAGATACTCTTCAGATCGCAGACAATCTGCCGGCGGGCCGTAAGAAGCACACGTTCATCAGCCCCTCTGACCACACTTGTGACATTGCGCTCAGCCGACCCCTCCCGGATCACATAATAGACCGCCCCGGCCACACCCTCAGTCCGCGACTTTCGAAATCGAGCCGTAATCGAAAACATTCAGAGAATTAAACTTTATACACAGTCTATATTTATGATATTTCAGACATCTACTGACTCTCATTTCGCCTCAGCGGTTAGAGTACATATCCTCGTAGTAGCGCTGGTAGTCGCCTGAGGTTATGTGGTCCATCCATGCCTGGTTGTCGAGATACCAGCGGACAGTTTTTTCGATGCCTTCCTCAAACTGGAGCGAGGGTTCCCAGCCGAGCTCACGCTGGAGCTTGCGTGAGTCGATGGCATAGCGCATGTCGTGGCCGAGACGGTCGGTGACGTATGTGATGAGGCTGTCGGAGTGGCCTTCGGGGTTGCCGAGCAGACGGTCTACGGTGCGGATGATGACTTTGATCAGGTCGATGTTTTTCCATTCGTTGAAGCCACCGATGTTGTAGGTGTCGGCTATTTTGCCTTTGTGGAAAATCAGGTCGATGGCGCGGGCATGGTCTTCGACAAAGAGCCAGTCGCGGACGTTTTCGCCTTTGCCGTAGACCGGCAGGGGCTTGCGGTGGCGGATGTTGTTGATGAAGAGCGGTATTAGCTTTTCGGGGAACTGGTAGGGCCCATAGTTGTTGGAACAGTTTGTGACAAGCGTCGGCATGCCGTAGGTGTCATGGTAGGCGCGCACAAAGTGGTCGCTCGATGCCTTGGAGGCCGAATAGGGTGAGTGGGGGTTGTATTTGGTTGTCTCAAGAAAGAATGCCCGGCCGTAGGCGTGGTGGTGTTCGGTCGACGAGGCGGTAGTGGTGAAGGGCGATTCGATACCTTGCGGGTCGGTCAGTTCGAGCGCGCCGTAGACTTCGTCGGTGGAGATGTGGTAGAAGAGTTTGCCTTCGTATTTTTCAGGGAGTGATTCCCAGTATTCTTTGGCTGCCTGGAGCAGAGAGAGGGTGCCCATCACGTTTGTGCGCGCGAAGGTGAAGGGATCTTTGATCGAGCGGTCCACGTGGCTTTCGGCGGCGAGGTGGATGATGCCGTCGATATGGTTTTCTGTGATTATGCGGCGCATTTCGTCGAGATCGGCTATATCGGCCTTGACAAAGCTGTAGTTCGGACGGTCTTCGATATCCTTGAGGTTTGCGAGGTTGCCGGCATAGGTGAGTTTGTCGAGATTGACAATACGGTAGTCCGGATATTTGTTGACGAAAAGCCGGACTACGTGCGATCCGATGAATCCGGCTCCGCCGGTGATAAGTATGTTACGCTTCATTTCAATTCCTGATTATATTAATTTCATCATCATCTTTGTCATGATAAATTCCTACGGTTTTAACTATTGTGCTGATTTCAGTTGTAATAAGGGAGTAGGGCTGACAGTCTACCGGCCCATGAATTATAGTATCGGCACCGATTACACAGTTTTCCGGTATAGTTGAATTTTTATATAATTTGCAGTTGTTAGCCACCCATGTATTACTTCCGACAGCGATACTCCCGTAGCCTTTCGAATATCTCTTCTGATCGGTGTATTTCAACTTATGAAAATCGGTGTCGATCATCATGCAGTCCCAGCCTATGAGAATATTATCATTCAATTTGATTGAGTGATAGCATGCTATCTTCAGGCTTGAGGTCGCAATAACTTTCTCTCCGAATTCAAGCACACCGGTCTCGCCTACGGAAATGGCGGAGGCATTTCCAACAGACAGATATCCGTTGAAAACAATCGTTCCTCTGTTTTCAAGACTTATTCCTGAGTCAGGATATAAGGAAACATTGTTCACTCCGAATTTGACCAGTCCGAATCTTACAGGACAGTTAAAAATAAACTTGCCGCTGCAATTTCGCAATCTGGCCTTGCGCAATAGAATCGGCAGCCTGGCAGCCTGGCTAAAAGGGAGATGACGGAAATTAAAAATAACTGACGGTATAAGAGCCCGTATTATCCATCTGTTATGCCACAGCTTATCTAATACACCCATTATTTGAGGTTATTGATACAGATTTTCAGTGAGTCGGTCCAATAGGGAATTTCCAGACCGAAAGTTTTCTTGAATTTGGTCTTGTCAAGAACGGAATATGACGGGCGGACCACCGGCGAGGGGAATTCGTCGGAATGACAGGGGCGGATGTCGCAGTCTGTGTTGCCGGATATCTCGGCAATCATTTTTGTGAAGTCATACCACGAGCAGACTCCTTCGTCGGAGTAGTGGTAGACGCCTTCGTTTCCGTCTATTTTACCGTTGTCGATTATGTCGACGATGGCGTCGGCCAGGTCCTGGGCATAGGTGGGTGTGCCGGCCTGGTCGAAGACAACGTTGAGCTGTGGGCGTGTCGACGTGAGGCCGAGCATGGTCTTGACGAAGTTTTTGCCGTATTCCGAGTAAAGCCAGGCCGTGCGGATGATTATGTGGCGGCATCCGCTTTTGAGGATTGCCTCCTCGCCGTGCAGTTTGGTGCGGCCATAGGCTCCGGTGGGGTTGAGCGGCTCGTTTTCGGTACGCGGTGTGTTGCCGAGATTGCCGCCGAAAACGTAGTCGGTCGAGATGTGGATCAGGGGGATGCCATTGTCGGCGGCGGCTTTTGCGAGATAGCCAACCGCGGTGGCGTTGATCTGCTCGGCGATATCCTCCTGCTCTTCTGCGCGGTCTACGTTGGTGTAGGCCGCACAGTTGACAATGGCCTGGAAGTCGTTGCAGCCCACTCCGAGTGCCACGGCTTCGGGGTCGGTTATGTCGAGGTCATCGGCATCGGTGAAAATATATTCGTTCGGAGAGTTTTCTGCCGCTTTTCTGAGGCTTGAGCCAAGTTGGCCGCTGGCGCCTGTTACAAGTATTCGCATGGTGGTTATGAGTCTGTTTTAAATACGTCAGTCCGCAAAATAGAGATCTGTGTGATAGTCAAACGGGGAGTCAAAGTCACTGAGCATCGGGTGACGCATGTCTTTCTCGCTCAGAATGGCCTTGTCGGGGTCGATGAGCCAGTCGATGCCGAGCGATGTGTCAAGGATCGAGATGCCGCCGTCGGCCTGCGGGGCGTAGTAGTTGTCACATTTATACTGGAAGACGGCGATGTCGGAGAGCACGGCGAAACCGTGGGCGAAACCGCGGGGCACGAAAAACTGACGGTGATTGTCTTCCGACAGCTCGACCGCCACGTGGCGGCCATAGGTCGGGGAGCCTTTGCGGATGTCAACGGCCACGTCAAGCACACGGCCTTTGACGCAGCGCACAAGCTTTGACTGCGTGAACGGCGGAGCCTGAAAATGGAGTCCGCGCATCACTCCGTAGGATGAGCAGCTTTCATTATCCTGCACAAAATCCACAGGGCGCACTTTTTCATCGAATTCTTTCTTTGAATAGCTTTCGAAAAAATATCCTCGTGAGTCGGCGAAGATGCGGGGCTCGATTATCACCACGCCTTCGATATCGGTCTTGATCACTTCCATTTTATGTGAGTGTATGTCAGTCGAGATTTGGGGAATCGGTACGGTCAATCTCGTCAATCACCTTCATCAGATATTGTCCGTACTGGTTTTTCAGCATAGGTTTTGCGATTTCGATCATCCGCTCGCGTGAGATCCATCCCTGGCGGTATGCTATGCCCTCAAGGCAGGCAATCTTCAGCCCCTGGCGCTTCTCAAGCACCTCGACATAGATCGAAGCCTCGGCGAGAGAATCGTGAGTGCCTGTGTCGAGCCAGGCAAAACCGCGGGGAAGAGTCTGCACACGCAGTTCGCCGTCATTCAGAAACTCCTGGTTGACAGTGGTGATCTCCAGCTCTCCGCGGGCGGAGGGTTTGATGCGTGAAGCCACGTCGACAACCTTGTTCGGGTAGAAATAGAGGCCTACCACCGCATAGTTTGACTTCGGATGCTCAGGTTTCTCCTCGATCGACAGGCAGTTGCCATCCTTGTCGAACTCCGCCACTCCATAGCGTTCGGGATCATCAACCCAATATCCGAAGACTGTAGCTTTTCCTGATTTTTCAGCTGCGGAAACAGATTGTTTCAATACACTTGAAAAACCTGCACCATGAAAAATGTTGTCGCCAAGCACAAGGCAGGCGCAGTCATCGCCTATGAAATCCTTGCCGATGATAAAAGCCTGGGCCAATCCGTCAGGCGAAGGTTGTTCGGCATACGAAAAATTCACTCCATAGTCCGAACCATCACCCAACAACCGTTTAAAACCAGGAAGGTCATTAGGCGTTGAGATGATCAGAATATCCCGAATGCCAGCAAGCATCAAAGTCGAAATAGGATAATAAACCATCGGTTTGTCGTAAACAGGCAGCATCTGCTTGCTTACCCCCTTAGTAATAGGATAGAGACGAGTGCCGGATCCTCCGGCTAATACAATTCCTTTCATTTGTCTAATTTTTATAGCAAAATTTATTGAAATATTAATCTAATTTGCAATATAAACACATCCATTACCATACATAACTTTGAACTTTTGTATTGAGGACTTCGCCGACTTTGTAGACGTAGCGGGAAGCGTCGAGGAGGAGGTTGGAGTTGACGCCGTTTTTGCGGTAGGCCTTGAGGTGGTCTGAGAGGATGCGCAGGTGGCTTTTGAGACCGGAGGTGGAGGCGCCGCCGGTGCGCATGGCCACGCAGTCAAGCGGGATGTAGCGGGTAGGGATGCGCTGGATGTAGATCAGACGAAGGAGGTGTTCAAAGTCGGCGGCGACGCGGAAGTTGATGTCGAAGCTGCCGTGGCGGTCGTAGACGCTCTTGCGGCAGTAGAAGGTGGGATGGGCGGGCTGGAAGCCGAGTTTCATCATCCAGGGGCGGAAGGTGCGGGAGGAGTAGTAGCGGACACTGCGGCTGAGATCGGAGTCGTCGACGTAGTGGACGTCGGCATAGACGGCATCGATTTCCTGATCGGCGAGTTCGGCTGCAAGGGTGGCCACGATGGTGTCGGCGGTGAAGAAGTCGTCGGAGTTGAGAATACCGATGATGTCGCCTGAGGCCATTGCGATGCCTTTGTTCATGGCGTCGTAGATGCCGCGGTCGGGTTCGCTGACGTAGCGCAGACGGCCTTGGTAGAGAGGTTCAAGTTCACGGACGATGTCCATTGTGTTGTCTGTGGAGGCGCCGTCGACTATGATGTGTTCGATCTGTGTGTAAGTCTGTCGCAACACTGACTCCATTGTGTCGCGCAGTGTCGCACCGCTGTTATAAGTGGCGGTGATGATGGAGATTTTCATTGAGGTTAAATATTGTGTGTGATCAGCAAGTATGAAGAAATGTGTATTGGCAATGAGGGAGAAGGGTGACGGGGGCGGTGGCGTTTTAGAGGCTCACGCCATATTCTTCGCGAAGCAGGCGGGTGATTTTTTCGGGGTCGTTGCCACATTTGCGCTTGATTTCATAGACTTTGGCATCGACAAGAGTGCGGTACCACCAGCCTTGTATGAAGGTGAAGATGAAACCTTCCTTTCCGTCACGCCATGCGCCTTTGGCGAAGTAGCGGTAGAGGAAGTAGGCAAACGATCGCCAGAACAGCGGCTTGCGGGCATAGCTGTGTTTCTTCCGCCGCTTGCTGCCGGCCTGAGTGTTGATCACGCGGCCCTCGTCTGACTGGGCGGCTCCGGTTAGCCCGATTTCGATATCGATCAGATCGGCGGCCTCTCTGACGGCATAATTGACATGTTTGTGACAAAACCACGAGAGATTGTTGAGGTTGTGGTCGCAAAAGTCATTCTCAAAGCAGATGTTTTCACCTTCATCAATCTGAATGTGTTCGTCCATCAGACGCTGTTCGCATTTGCCTTTGCCGAATCTGAACAGGCGCAGAAGAGTGACGGGATAAATGCCGTGTTTCATCCACCGGTCCATGAATATGTGGCGGCGGTTGAACGAGATTCCGGATATATTTTCCGGCATGTCGGGCAGTTTTTCTTTAATTTCCTCGATGAGTTCCGGCAAGAGGTATTCATCAGCATCCAGCCGGAGCACCCATTTACCGGTAATCGGGGCGTTTTCGAGTCCCCAGTTGAACTGATAGGCGTAATTGTTGACCCATTTGTTCTGGAGGATTGTGACATTCGGGTAGCGTTTCGCTATCTCAAGCGTCCGGTCGGTTGAAAAACTGTCGATAATGAATATTTCCTTTGCAATAGCCGACACGTTTTTCAAACAACGGTCAATGTGAAGTTCCTCATCCTTTGTGAGGATTATGACTGAAAGATCAAGCATCTTTTATAATACGTTTCTTAATGAATTTCGCAGGGTTACCTCCGACAACTGACCAAGGATCAACGTCTTTAAAGACAGCGGCTCGTGCTCCGACAACAGCACCATCACCGATGGTGACCCCCATGCAGACAAATGCTTCCGCACCAACCCAAGCTTGGTCTCCAATGGTGATAGGTGATGTGATAAGTTCATGATTTGGTGAGGTTATATTATGTGATGCTGTACAGAGGAATGCTCCCTGGCTGACTGTGGAGAATTTACCAAGACGGATTGGAGCAACATTATAGCAATCGACATCCGATGCGATACAAGCATATTCGTCCATTTCAAGATTTGCGGGATAATATACTTTGGCCGAGGAATAAACAGCGGCCGTCGATGATATTTTCGCGCCAAACAAACGGAGTAGAAAACGCTTCCATCCAGATCCAACGGAACGAGGTAGCCATTTTGCTCCTACAGCCCAGGTTATGCCCCAAAGCAGCCTGATTATCTGATGCTTGCGACCAAGATGATTGACGTAAGGAGTATTATTCATAGACAAAGTCCGGTTTATCTAAATCACCGTTTAACCATTGATACAAGCTATACATCTGAGTTGCAACGCGATCGGCAGCAAAGTTTTTCAAAATATATTCACGTCCTCTTGCACCCATTGCATAAAGTTGGTCTGGCGAAAGATCTTTGATTTCTTCTATTACCTCTGCGATTGATTCTGGTGAATTATCTTTCCACCAGCCACAATTTTCAATATTCAATGCCTCCCAAGGCGTACCCAAAGATGCCATCACCGGAGTCCCGACAATGAGCGCTTCCGGAATTATCATTCCAAAGTTTTCTATGTCGCTTGGCACAAACAATGCCGTCATCTTTGACAATTGCTCAAATTTTTCTCTTCCATTCAAGAAACCAAGGAAATGGACTCTGTCACCAAGGCCAAGACGCAGGACTTCATTATGAAGAAATTCTTCATACGAGTCATCACCTTTGCCCATGATATAGATTTCGATATTCTTATCCTGAATCAAAGCCACTCCCTGGAGTATTTTTTCAACATGTTTCCTCGGATGCAATCGGCCTAAAAAACCAAGCTTAATCAAACCATCCGGTTTATGATTGCGATAACCGATAAACTCTGATGTACATAGCGGTACACAGACTGGATTACCGATCAGTGCTATCGGGCCTTTGTAACCCAATGTCCTCAGATGCTTCATCTCGTCTTGACAAGTGGCATGGATACAACCGGCTTCACGAATATCACGATCAAACCAAAGTTTTCGTAAAGGCCATTTTTTCCAGGCGCTACGGGCAAGAGCCTCCGGATAGAGCATGCCGTGAGGGGTTATAACATATGGCTTGTTTTTACTGCGTGCAACCGAGCAAGTGATATGATTGATGTGCATCCACATACCGTTTGTGTGATATACATCGTAGTTGCTTTGCTGAAGAAAGTCTACCATATTTTTAGAAATAGACAATGGCGTACGATAGTCATTGTCTACCACTTTTATCCATTGCTCGCCATTGCCCATAATCCGGTCAGAAGGATCTGTAACTGACGGTGTCAGCAAATCAACATCCGCTCCCGATACAGACTGATGCATAGATGTCAACAAATCATAGGTACATGTGGATGTGCCACCTCCTTTAGCGCCAAATCCACCAATAGTCTGAAGGACTTTCATTTATCTAACAATTTTAAATAAGCTTCAACCTGATTCTTATCCCGCTGCTGCCAATCAATTGAATCAACAGCCTTTCGATATTTTTCATAGTTCGAAGAAACAGTCTCTATAGCAGCCTGAAGAGACTGTTGATTCCCGGACTCAAAAATTTCACCTGTCCCAAGATTTTTGACCATATCTTCTCCGCTCCCTACTCTCGAACTAACAATAACCGGTAACCCCCAATATAAGGCTTCTTCAACAACCAGTCCCCATGGTTCTGAAACAGAGGGCAATATAAATATATCATGCTGTTGATATATTTCGCCTAATTTGTTATTTTCAATGAATCCAACAAACTGAATATTACTATTTGCCTTTGCTTTCAACTTATCTTCATCTCGCCCGCTTCCAACAATCGTCAAAGGAAATCCATTTCGATTAAATACATCAATTAAAAATTCCACATTTTTAACCGGGATAAGTCTACCTACATAAATAAATTTAAGTCCACTTATTGAAGTAGGCTTAATTCTTTTCTTTGGCTTATGAAATATGCCCACACTCCCAGTTATATTTCGAGGTCCTTTAAAGCCTATATTAAAAAAAAGCCTATCGTGAGGAAGTCCTGACGGCAAAGCTGCACTCATTCTTTTTATTATCAACTTCTTAAGAAGCCCTTTTACACCAGAAAAATCGACATCTATTTCAGAAGATTCACAAACTACAACATTCTTCTTTTTAGGTGACAAAAAACTAAACAAATTATATTCTAATGCTAACCATCCAGAATATAGCAGTTTTTTTGCTTCTACATTACGCATCAGCTTACACAATGAAATAAACGTCAACAATTTATTTCTCGAATTCGAATCTCCATAATTAATAAATTCAAAATCGAAAGACCACTTAGATCTATCACTCAGCTCCTCGTTCACAGCCTCAGCCCCATAGCCATAAAGGACTATCAAAATTTTGGTACCATTCCTCGCAATTGCCTCACAAAGATTCAGTTTGTAAAATGAAGGAGTATTTGTCAGATATACAAAATCAAAATATCTTTTTTCCACTTTTATAATTTTTTCATTTATTATGCTGCTTTGACAAACTATAACTCAAGCCAAGTGTGAGCCAGAACATTATGCACAAAAAGTTTCCGCCTGCAAAAATATAGCCCTCTGTTATCATGTGGAATACAAATACCGACAGAAGAGCAAAACATAGTTGGGCGTCATCAATGATTATTGACATCCGGTATAATTTTACTATTGTAGGAACGAATATTGCCAAGAAGCAGCCCGCCCCAAATATTCCAGTCATTGATAGTATTGCCAACCAACTTGTTCCTGGCTCAATTACTCCTGTACGGCTATCATATTCTTCATCATATTTTAGATCAACTGATGCAAAACCAATTCCAAATATTGGTTCTGTACCAAACTCTTCGACTCTATGCATCCATCGCGATTTTCTTGAGCTAAAGGTACCGCCAGAATCTTCATTTGCCTCCTGTTTCTTCATAACATTCTCTAAAAAAGGCTCGTATACAGATTGGAATATAAAAGCAAACAGCACTAACACACAAATTCGGGATATAACCTTCGAAAACCGATCTCTATTACAAAAATATATCGTTATAATTATCCCCAATATAGTTGCTATCGATGCACCTCTAGAAGCACTGACAAATGCGCCACAAACAGATGATAATACAGCTAAAACGAGTAGATATTTCATTTTACTACCCCACGAATTATGGAATATAAGATATGTCAGGTAGGTTGCTGACAATGCACATATCGGCCCCAAAATCATTGAATGCCCTGTAAGACCACCAAACCATCCTACTTGTCCTGATAAATAATCAACCTTATACCCATATCGTGTCATATAGTTAATACCTAACACATAGCACAGAGGAGCGGAAACACCAATAATAATAATAAATATCAAATATATCTGGAATATGGATTTTCTAAAATTATACATCAAATCAGATCCAAACCAAGGGAACACAGATGCAATTACTAATATAAACAAACTGAATCTAGCCCAAGAATTAAACTGAGGGGCCGGATATCCCATGACGATACTTAACGCACATGCGATCAAGAATAACGTCATTTTAGTGTCTATTGATTTCCTTCGAATAAAAGCCAGTGCTGCACAACATACAATTGTACAATAGTAAATTACCCCAGGGAAATGAATAAATCCAAATATTAGATTTGATGTTGCAACTGTAAATATTGCAGCTTCCGGATTTTCCTTTATAAAATTTAAAGTGGCAGTCAATTTTTGACTCATCTTGCGAAGACCATTATGTTAAATATTACCCGATATATCGCAGATAACTTTATAATTACGCCCTTAACTGACAATGGGACATGTAGATTTTCCCTATAAGCGTCATAGGATGCCACTATGACCGCATCTATTCTTTTTCTATCTTCTTCGCTAAATGCATCCTTTACTTTTCTATATTTCGAATTCAGATACAACAAAGCTTGATAATATTTTAACTGCAATTCCCGCAATCTGCATTCAGACACATTATCACATGATAATGCTTCATTAAATAATTTTAAATTTGTATCTAATGAAAATATATGATATGGTTTAAATCCTCTAACAATGCTATGTGGCGTTTGACGATAGCCAAATTTAGCATTTGAGAACGCTACTTTTCTGCAATTTTTAACCCACAATCTTTGAGCAAATTCATCACTATTAAAAGATGCTGTTGGCATTCCGATTTTCTTTATCAACGATGTTTTCCATAAAGCAAAACCAGGAATAGTATAGTCCAACATTAGATTAAATGCTTCTACTCCAGAAATAACACCATGCCGCAAATTGCAATAATTTTTGTTCATCTGTGCGTATTCACTCTCCGGATTGTTGAGATCTTCACTGAAAAATACCACCTGAGGGATAACACAATCTATTTCTTCACAACTCCTCCCCTCATAAACAAGCAATTCAATAGTGTCTGGTTCCAGCAAATCATCATGAGACATATAAAGTGTATATTCACCATTCAGATACGGGAATATATAATTCCATGAAAACGGCACACTCCCTTGATTCTTTTTACAAAAAAATTTAACACGGCCATCTTTTCGTGAATACTCTTGCAGCATCTCAACTGTTTGGTCTGTTGAACCATCATCGACACATAGGATTTCAATATCACGGAATGTCTGGCTCAACAAGCTTTCGATTGTGCTACCAATATGTTTAGAGCTGTTATATGTAGGTATAAAAACAGAAACCATAATTTAAAGCCAAGGGCCATTACTCATTTTATTTGCTTTTCGATGATTCCGATAACGATTAATGTATAATATATTTCGTGGAACAGCAGTCTGCAACTCTTTAAACAATCTAAAATTACCCTGACAAATATGCTTCAACGACTCCATCGAATACTTTAAATGCGTTTTCAACATCATCAAGATTATTTGGCATTTTGTCAAGTTAATATTCATCGCTATTTCTGTTTTTACTGTTCTGAAATACATTTCTTTCCTTGCCATATTTTCATTCCCGTACCCATCTCTATCATGTATCATCTTTGCAGCCGGAACTACGAATGTCTTCAATGAATGATAGTTTACACGCTGTGAATAGTTATGATCTTCTCCGTAATGAAAGAATATCGGATCAAAGCCACCTATCATCTCCAATGTTTTTCTAGGCAATAACCAACCGGCAGCCGGGACAGATTGTGCTTCATAAAACTTTTGAATATCTGACAACAGAAAATCTTCAGCCATTTTTATCGCTATGCCATTAAGATATCCAGCAAATTGGCAATCAAAGTGTCTTCTATCTCTATATAAATGTAATGGGCTCAATATCCCCACTTCACATTTTTCAATATCAGCATATGCATCCAATAAGTGCTCAAACATGTCAGGAAATACATATGCATCTTGGTTTAGTAGATATACAAAATCTGCACCATTATTTAAAGCATGTTTAATCCCGACATTATTCGCTTGTCCAAAGCCCAAATTTTTACCAGTCTGTATTATAAATGCTTCCGGACAATTTTCTTGAATAAATGAGACTGTCGAATCTGTAGATCCATTATCAACCACAACAATTTCGACTGGAATAGTAGAATCTCGCAACGCATCGAAACATTTTTCAATCCATTTCATTCCATTCCATGTCACTATAATTACATATATTCTTTTCATTGTACTTTACATTCTCAATACAAATTCTTTTTTACAATTGCCGGGCAACCTGCTGCAAGCGAATATTCCGGAATTGATTTTGTCACAACTCCACCAGCCGCGACCACACACTTGCGTCCTATTGTAACTCCCGGCAATATCGTTGAATTCACACAAATCCAAACACCATTTCCAATTTTAATATCTTTATTGATATCTATTCCTGCAATTTTGTCCAAATCCGGTGTTATTTTATGGGTCCCATTCCCAATATATACCCTCGGAGCAATGTCACAATCTGCACCTATACTTATATCTGAAGAACACATTATAATTGATTCATGTCCAATCCACGTATTATTTCCAATTCTAAGTGTTCCATTACCAATAATATTTACCGATGAACATATCCGGACATTATCACCAATCTCAGCGCCAGCCCATCTAAGAAGATGTCTTTTTAAGCCAAAGCATCTTGTAGGAGGCATAAATTTCGTAATTAGCGAATATATAAATAATCTAAATGGGCTCATTTAAACACTTGTTGTAATCTATATATTTTTCTATACAGAGAAATAGAAATATTTATAATCTGATATTTTAATTTATTGAATCCTCGAATATTTGAACTTAATTTTAGAGGATAATACGGCTTATTTTTATATACTTCTATCGGTCCTTTGACCTTGGATGAGTAAGCTAACGACTGACTATATATAAATGCAATGTTATCAAGAATCCAAGCTTTTGCCAGAGTATTCAAATCTTGATTTGCTAATAAAAAAGCATATAACGAATCACTTATTTTCAACAAATCAGAAGCTCTTTTGGAAGTTCGGTCAGATTTCATAATGCTCCCAGCTCTTTGAAAATAATTATAGGCTCTAATCGGAATATATTTAATCCTTTCAGCCAATACATATGCACGTGGGGTAAACTCTTGATCTTCATGAAGTACACCCACCATAAAATAAAGCGAATTTTTTTTTATATATTCAGTTCTATAAAGGGCACACCATGCAGCCGGCGGCATTCCCACTTTAAGCACAAAAATATCCCCCCTTAAGACTTTAGAATCTGTTCCATTTTTGATTCCAAACGAATTACTCCGTCCATCCTCAAATGCAATATTCAGCCCAAAGCATAATACATCCAAACCACAATCTTCCGCTTCTTTCAATAACTGTCCTGCAATATTAGGCTCAATCCAGTCATCGCTATCAACAAACCAGATATATTTGCCATTAGCCTTGTTAATACCGGCATTTCTTGCAGCTGAAAGCCCCTTATTTTCCTGGCTAATTAAAATTATATTATCATAACTTTCTGAATATTTTTTTGCAATTTCAAAAGAATCATCCGTAGAACCATCGTTTACAAATATAATTTCGTATTCTGATTTGTCCAAATCTTGATTTATCAGTGAACTGGCACATCGAGACAGCCAATTTTCAACATTATAAACCGGGACTATTATTGACAGTTTTTTCATCTATTTTTTAATTGCAAAAATTTACACATTATAAAGAAATATAAATCTGGGCATAGAAAAGCCAATCTCAATGTCTTATCAACAACATCATCCAAATTCAGAGTTTCAATACGCTTTATGCATTTTTTAAAATTCTTTTTAAACACCAATCTGTCTTTAGCCTGGAGCTGCGATGCCGCCTGAAGACCGGCCTTAAGCATTAATCTCAGCCTATCTGAAAGCCATTTCCCATTTGAACCCGGAACTTTGTTGAGATGATCTAAAATATTTTGAACAATATTTATTGAATTGTTCATACAGTCAATAAGCATGTCCGGCCTGTGCATTGCCGAATTTTGCCTTCTTTTATAAGCATACAGACACCTTCCTAAAGATATCGGATGTTTGCAATGCAACAGATATTTATATTGAAATTCAAGATCCTCGCCAATTTTAATGTTTTTAGAGAACCTCAGATTGTTTTCTTCAATCAGTTTTTTTGAAAACAAAACCATCCCATTTTGGAATGCAAAAACTTTCTCCAGAATTTCTTCCTTTGCTGAGTTAAAATCCTTTGTTACTTTATCACTTATTACACGTCCATCAAGATATATATTAACCAATCCGCTTAGAATTGTATCACAATTTGTCTGTCTAATAACGTCCGCCAAGAGTTTCAATGAATGTGGAACTATCTCATCATCGGCATCAACAAACCAGATCCATTCACCTAAAGCCAAGTCTAATCCCCTATTACGAGTTGCAGAAACACCCTGATTAGACTGATGAAAGACCTTAATGCGAGAGTCATTCTTTGCATACGAATCACAGACTACTCCGCTATCATCTATAGATCCATCATTAATTAATATAACTTCCCAATCTTTAAACTCCTGCCCAACAATCAAATCTAAACACTTGCCTAAATATTTCTCACCGTTGTAAACAGGAATAATAAAGCTAACTAAAGGCATCTTATCACTCATTTTTGCATATTTTAGAATAATGCGAAAACTGTATTGGAACTATCCAGTAAGTCAATCTCCATAATGCTAAAATATGCTAATTTCGCATTTTGGAAATAATTGACAATAGATTCCGGATGCATACATCTGTTGAATTATGACGCACCGCAATTTCTCTACATGATCCTCTTAATTCTGAATATTTCTTATGCGTAAGATTATATATCGCTTCAATGCCTTTTGCCAGTCCCTTTTTATCACCTGGTTTGACTTTATATCCAGACGCCATATTCTCAATTACGTCTATCGCTGTCCCATTATCATAACAAACAACCGGAGTTCCACACATAATAGCCTGATTTATCATTGAAGGTCCTGCATCATCATTTGAAGCACTGATAAAAATATCTGAAGCCTGATAACACAGCACTAATTTATCCATATCAACTCGACCTTGATTACATCTATTTATTTTTGATTGTTCAAAAATATTCTCAATATAATCATCCCCAACAATCAAAATTTCAATCGAATTCTGTTCTTCTGCTGGCAAAATTGAATAAAATTCCAATACGGCTTCTGCAATATCCAGATTTCCTTTACGTGGCTGACTACTTGAAGCGATCATTATTACAAATTCCCCGGTCAACCCTAAATCCAGTCTTGCAGAAAATCGATCTCCCTCACAAAACCGATTTTCATCAATCATAACCTCTGAAAGAAATACGTTTTTAAACAATTTGCTCTTTTTTGCAAATTCATTCATCCATGTATTTCCAATAAATGCGCAATCAATAGAACTATAATTTTTCTTTTTGATCATATAGTTATGATGGCTTCTATCATTGGGGGCCTTGCTTCCAAGAGCTTCGCAACAACCACATTCTTTATAAAAATTCCGGCACTTCCCAAAATAGTAACAACCACCAGTCATAGGCGCCATATCAGGCGAACCTATTATTATCGGACAGCCAATTTTATCATAAATTGCTTTCAACGATGTCGTATTTAACATTCCTTCCCAAAAACCTGTAATTACAGCATCATATTGCTTGTGAATATTTGATGTGATTAATTCCGGTTGTATTGGTGGATTTTCTTCATCTGGATACAAAAATAAAATGTCACTTTTTTTTTTGCCAGCTCCGGTTAATCGCTCCATACCCCAGTCCTTGATCATTTTAAGCAACTTGTATATACCAACAAAACAAACAATTCGTTTAATTGGCAATATAACTAATCGCCGCAACATCGATGGTTGTAATTGTTCTGGTTTAGGAAGCAGTGTGATTATATTATCCTTCTTCCCGTCATAATCATATATCGTCATGCAATCAACATTATGCCCACGAGACATTAATGCGTCGATTTTAGCCTGTACCAACCCAGCGGAATGAGTAGGCGGAAGCGATGTGATATATAACAGATTATATTTCGTCTGATCTTGGACCATACTATATCCTATTTATATGTCCTATAAAACTCATTTATGCTATTTACCACAAATGCGACTTCGTCATCCGTCAATTCATAGAATAGAGGCAACCTTAGCAGGCAGTCAGCAAAACGATCACAATTCGGGAGGTCAAGTCCTTCTACAATTTTCTCATCTTCAACTTCTACAATTTTCTGCAACCCTGAAGGCCTCGAATCACAATGAGACGTATAAAACCCACTCTTATGAAGACTTAGATAGTGGAATACTGACAAAATTCCGACTTCTTTCAAATATTTGATCAATGCAGATCGTTCTTCCAAAGATTTGCATACTACATAATACATATGAGCATTATTTGTAGCATAATCCGGAATATCTGGCAATTTAAACTGCTTTTCAGACTCCAATTTTTTCAGACCATCATTATACTGTATCCAAATTTGCTTTCTTCGGGTCTGAATCATGTCCATATTTTCAATTTGAGCCCACAAAAAAGCAGATATCAATTCCGATGGAAGAAATGAAGATCCAGTATCAACCCATCCATACTTATTAACTTCTCCTCGAAAAAATTCAGACCTATTGGTACCTTTCTCCCAGATAATTTCGGATCTTCTGATAAAACGGTCGTCATTAATTGCAAGAAGGCCTCCTTCACCAGCTATAATATTCTTAGTCTCATGAAATGAAAAACAACCTAAATGACCTATCGATCCTAATGGCTTCCCTTTATAATATGAATCTATTGCTTGAGCCGCATCCTCAACCACAAGAAGATCATATCGATTTGCAATATCCATAATTTTATCCATATCACAAGCAACTCCTGCATAATGGACAGGGACGATCACTTTTGTTTTCGGGGTAATCAGAGCCTCTATTTTTTCGGGATCAATGTTAGGATTGTCTTTACAACTATCACAAAAAACAATTTTTGCCCCTTGACGTACAAATGCCAGAACCGTTGAAACAAATGTATAACTTGGAGCTATCACCTCATCTCCTGGTTTTATATTGCAAAGAATAGCTGCCATTTCTAATGCATCAGTGCACGATGTTGTCATCAAAGCTTTCTTGAAACCATAATGCTCTTCAAAATAATGTTGGCACTTTTTAGTGTACATGCCATTACCAGACAATTTTCCTGAATAGACAGCCTGATAAATATAATGTGCTTCCTTCCCTGTAAGAAATGGTTTATTAAACGGTATCATATCTATTTGATTGTAAGTGATAATTCTTTATTTATAAAATCATCTATTTTAGTATTGCAGTCTTCGAAATTTTTGCCACCACACATTACTTTCCCAATACAATCCGAAGAATTAGAAAATTCATTCACATGCTGACCTTCTTTGACGAATATCTGACAAATTTCAATATTACTGCTCTGCGGGACATTAATACTCTCAACTATGCCAGATTTTAATGAATATAATTGTTTCGACAATACAAACTTTACTGTTGGCTTCCTTGATAGAAAATAATCTTTGGGATTTTCATTCAAAGCTCCATAAATAATAAGAGTATAATAGTCCAATCCCAAATATTTGCTCGTAACTTCAGGCAAAAAATTTGCCCCTGCTCGGCCAGTCAATTCTATTATATACGGAACTCCATCCCTTAAAATCAAATCAACGTTAACAGCACAATTATTCAATTTTAAAGCTTTAATAGATCTCCGTATTACATCTTTTATTCTATCTTCTAAAGTTTCATTCTCTTCATCATATGGCATATAATGTCCTATTGGGATATTCGTCTGTCCTATTTTTGTCACAAGGTCTCCATGTATTTGTATAAAAAACAATTCATTATCATATATATATGCCTGTGCTCCAAATTCAGTGCCGTCAATAAACTCTTCTACAATACAATAATCCTCTTTTGTCAATGAGGTTATTTTTATATAACTATCTAAAAGATCTTTTTTACTTTTACATACATAAATACCTTTGCTACCTTGCAAATCAACAGCTTTCATTATCATAGGAAATGGTAATATTCGCTCTGCTTGCACTAAATCATCTTGATTCCTAACTACTAAAAAACGTGCTGTATTGACATTATTATCTCGCAGTAATGTTTTCATATGCAGCTTGTTTGCAGATGAAACAGCAGATAATTCAGATAATCCGGATAAACCCATGTTATCACAAACATAACCTACTGTTTTTAACCCAAAATCAGAACAAACCATACTAATCCCATCAATACGTTCTTTTTGAGCTACTTCAAGCACTTCTCTTTTTTGATTAATATCAATATGATATACTTTATCAGCATACTCATATCCCGGATAATCCCCTTCAATGCCAACAACAATCGTGTATAAACCTAATTCTTTAGCCTTTTTTATAAGACCTATCTGAGCTTGACCTCCACCCAGTATCATTATTTTTTTTTGCATACACTTATATTCATTTATTATAATTCATTTGATTTTTCATTTCTAATAATTTCGTCAAAGTACTATCAGTCAATTCCGAGTTAAACAATTCATAATTCTGTTTAATAAATTCCACCGGGAACTCCCACCACTTAAGATCCAATAATTTTTCTATAACTGATTTTGGAAATCTATATTTTAATATCCTTGCCGGACTTCCTCCAACAATACTATATGGTTCTACATCTTTGGTTACAACTGCATTTGCTCCGATTACGGCACCATCTCCGATTTTAACATTCCTATTTATGACAGCACCACAACCAATCCAGACATCATTGCCTATCTCACACAAAGGTTCAAATCTGTTATAGCCCTGGTTGGAACCTTTGATATCAAAAATATCAGAATATAAAAATGCACTAGTTGTCAACCTCTTATAATCATGATTTGCCCCTCCGATACTAACATTCCAGCTAATAGAACAAAAAGCACCAATGCGACTATGCCAACAAGTAAAATTTCGTCCGGTATATGTATATCGTCCAATATATGAATTATATATCAAATTATTTCGCTGGATATTAACATAATCGCCAAATGATGTATTCTCTATTCGGCTGTTATCTCCAATTGAAATATTTTTTGATGCTTTAACATTCAAAAGAAACACATCCTTCCATACTTTAGGATATTCCCCTAAATCGCAGTTCCTTATGACAGCCGAATCATGAATTAGATTCATTGAGTTCAATTTTATATTTATAATCTGATTGATAAATCATATACCCACTTCTATCTCCAGAGCATTTTAAACTACTAAGTTTCGAGCTTGTAATTTCTGATTTGACTATATATTTGTTACGTGCTGCATTTTGAAAATGATTATATAGCTGTTCTGTTTCTTTACTTAAGAAATATACTCCTGAATACTTTGAGAATGTCAATATTGGTTTTTCAAATTTTTGCAATGCGACATCTATAACACCTTTGACAAAATCATACCCTGTAGACAATTTTACAAGATCTGAACCAATAAAATCACCACCCATTCGACCTCCAATTTCCATAACATATACTTTCCCGTCATCGGCTATTTTGTATTCAGAATGAGATGCTCCATCTGTCAATCCTAATGAATTTAATGCTCTTCGTGTAATATCATATATTTCTGAATATTGCACCGGAGATAATGTCGACGGCTGATGATGTTCCAATTCTACAAAATGAGGAGCTCCGGTTGTAACTTTATCTGTTATCTGTAACGGATAATGCACACCTTTGTATGAAATAAATTCAACACTGATTTCTCTTCCTTCAATGAATTCCTCAATCATAACTTGCTTCTCAAATGACACTGATAAAGCAAATTCTACCGCAGGACATAGCTCCTCGTAAGACATAACTTTTGCAACTCCGAGAGAACCAGACCTATCTGTTGGTTTCACAATTAAAGGATACTCCCATTCCTCTGATGAGGCGTCTTGCAAACTCTGTATCATTTTATATTTCGGACATCTGATCTCGGCTTGTGAAAGCAAATCCCTCATTATATATTTATTGTTTGCATTAACTGCACTTTGATACGAGTTTGCATTCAGATGCATTTTTTCTGCTACATATGAAACTGTTGGAGCTGCAACATCTGATGCAATTGTACAGATCCCATCTATTTCAATCGATTGACATATTTGAAAAATTTTTTCTTTCTCAACAATTGAAATCGGATAAAAGGAATCAACTTCCTCCTTGCATACAGCATCTTTATCCCATGCAAAACAATGGATTTCCAAGCCCATTTCTTTCGCTTTCCTCACAAGTGGCAATTGCAAATAACTTGCACCAATGATTGCTATCTTACTCATTTTTTGATCAACAATTGGCTTTGTAATTATATTTAAAGCTATTGACAAAGTTTTTCAATAGTCCATATTCATTCTAACTATTTTCTTATGCTTCTAATTTCATTCAATATTTGAGGTGTTAAAAATTTTAGACCTCCTATATATAGTAAACACATACAACAAAATATGAACAACAGATTGCATATTGTTGGAGCAATCCAATATTTAAACGAGATCATAGCTCCGAGACCAATGACTCCCGATAATATCAAAATTTTAAACGAATCTTTAAGACATTTAATCGGGTTTATTCCGATAGTTCTCTTAAATATATGACAACAATATATTGTTCCCAATATTGATGACGTAGCTGCGCCCCAAGCCAAACCCTCAATTCCGCCCCAAAAAGAAATGAAAATTATACTCAATGTCAACGGCTGCGTCACAGCAGACATTTTAAGAAATATCCCTGGATATCCCTTAGCTATCAGCAACCGCCCATTTATTGACGTAATATGGCCAAACATTGTACTTAAACATAATATCTGCAATAGAGGAACACACGGAAGCCATTTTTCTGAAATTATATTCAATATCAAAGGATGTGCCAGGCCCATCAGAAAAAAATTTCCTGTAAAAACGAAACAAGAGGATATCGTTAATGCCTTTCGATATAATCGGACCATTCTATCCATATCATCTTGAATATTCGCAAATGCTGGAAATAGAACATTCTCTAATATTCCACTAAAATTTACTGGCACCAGCTGTGCATATGAAGACGCTCTCGTATAATAACCTACACTTTGAGCATTAAATCCTTTTCCAATTATCAACGGATAGATATTATTATAAATAACCCATATAATTTCGCTACACAACAATTTACCTCCAAATGAATACAACTCGATAAACGATCTTTTTGAGAATCTAAAATTTGGACGAAATCCGGAAATTGAGATAATCCATACCGACGAAAATAATGCGGAGAGAACAGTTTGATAAACTAAAGCCCAAACTCCAAATCCGGCATGAGCCATAGTAATACCTATTATACCTGAAAAAATACTGGTTGCCAATGTCGCTATGGAGATCTTTTTGAATTTCATCTCCTTACTAAGTTTTGTCCTACTAACACCCGCAAACGCGCCGAAGATAAATGCAAGAGTCATAACTCTTAATGTTGGCGCAATTATAGGCATTTCATAAAAATCGGCAATAACAGGTGATAACAAAAATAATATTATATAGCAACATATACTAATTGATACATTAATCCAATTCGCTGTACTGTAATCAACAATCGAACAGTCTTTCTTTGCAATAAGAGCTTTCCCTATTCCAGAATTAATGAAAATATTTGCAATTCCAATAAATACACTTATTATGCCTATAATACCATATTCTGCAGGTGTCAATATACGCGCCATGACAATACTCACAAGCAAGGATATACCTTGAGAAGAATATTTTTCGACCGCATTCCATAACACATTGTTGACAATGCCTTTCTTTGTGACTTCAACCATGCGACATTTATTTAATCGGTCCGAATAATACAAACAACAGGCGATTCATATAATATCCACCCCACTTTCTAATTTCCTTTAAGAGTTTTTGAATTTTTGAATGCTGGATATCCTTACTATGAACATATCTTTCTATTCCCTTATGATTCCAGGATCGACGTCCGCCAAAAAAGTATTCTGGTTGAAATTTATTTTTCCAAAATATTACAGGCAAACACAGTTGATCCCTTTTAGTCTTTGAATCAACAAACAAATTCCACCATTGGTCACAGATACTTCTAACAACATTATCTTGTATATTTCGAAAAATAATATTATTTTCAGTCATCCCAAAATGGGCTGGAAAACCTATTGCCATTTGTTGCTTCAAATAGGCTTTAACTTTAAAATATTTTGCTTTCCTTGAAATTACAACAGCATGGCCTTCCTCATATATGCAATCTCTGACAGCATGATTTATGCCGACCCATTTTGCTCCCTTTGATGCCAAATTTATCAAATAATCATAGATATTTGCATCTGTTATTTGCATATTTGCATCTATATAAAGACAATATTTATTATTTGGGAAAATAAGATGCGGCTTTATTTTATATAGTCGTGACAATTCTATATTGTCTAATGTTTCATCTTTAAGTTCTCTATATTCCCATACCGAGAACTCATTTGTAATTTTAGTTGGTGAAAAATATATGTAGCGGAATTGTTCATTTATAACAGACGGTTCACGAAGCATATCGTAATTCCCGGTCAAACATGTATAAATTATAATCTTATCATCCATACGGACTCTATTTATATGCAAAAAAAGACTTATACCATTTTACTGTTTCGTCTATTCCATCCTGCAGTGTCGTATCAGGTTTAAACCCTGTCGCGTCTGCTAATGCAGAAGAGTCGGCATATGTCTGATACACATCTCCGGACTGCATGGGCAAAAATTCTTTCTTAGCCTCTCGCCCAATAGACTTTTCAATACAACTGATATAATCCATTAATCGTGTTGGCTGTGAATTTCCGATATTATAAATTCTATATGGGGCAGGAGAAGTTGCAGGATCAGGATTTGTTTCATCCCAACTTTGGTTCACGGTAGGAATTATATTTGCAATCCGCACAACGCCTTCTACGATATCATCAATGTAGGTAAAATCTCGAAGCATGTCTCCGTTGTTAAATACCTTGATTGGGCGGTCGTTCAATATCGCATCCATGAAAAGGAATGGAGACATATCAGGACGTCCCCACGGTCCATAAACAGTGAAAAATCTAAGGCCCGTTGTCGGGATATCATATAACTTTGAATAAGCATGAGCCATCAGTTCATTGCTTTTCTTTGTTGCCGCATAGAGAGAAACGGGATGAGCAATTCCATCATGCTCTGAAAACGGGACTTTCCCGTTTAGCCCATACACGCTTGACGATGAAGCATAAACAAGATGTTTTACGCCATTGTGCCTGCACCCTTCAAGAATATTTATAAATCCGTCTATATTACTTTCAATATAAGCATTAGGATTTTCTATTGAATATCTCACCCCTGCTTGGGCCGCAAGATTAATTACTATATCAAAGTTTTCATTGGCAAAAAGCATTGCCATTGCATTTTTATCTTCGAGACTGAGACGAATAAAACGATAATTATTCCACTTAGAAGATTTTATAAACTTGAACCACGGGAAAGAGGACCGGTTAAGAGTTCCGTTAATACCTACTTCTTTAGCGGTAATCCCTTGCTCCTGCAATCTTCCAAATTTTAGATTCGGATTATAATAGTCATTGATATTGTCCAATCCAACCACTTGATCACCATGTTCGGCGAATCTAGCGACTATATAACTGCCTATAAAACCCGCAGCGCCGGTTACTAATATTTTTGACATTATAAGGCTTAGTTTATATCGTTAATCTCTATTAAAAATATCTCTTGTATATACTTTTTCCTTAATCTCATCCAAGCTCGAATCATAACGGTTGGCTACAATTGCATCACTCATTTTTTTAAACTCGTCAATACTATTTATCACCCTACTGCCAAAGAATGTTGAACCGTCTTCAAGAGTAGGCTCATAAATAATGACTTCAGCTCCTTTAGCCTTAAGACGCTTCATAACCCCCTGTATAGATGATTGACGGAAATTATCGCTGTTAGACTTCATGGTCAGACGATAGACACCAATGACACAAGATTTCTCCGAATATTTACTAAACTGACTGTTTTCAGCGTAATATCCCGCCATTCTCAACACCTGGTCGGCGATAAAGTCTTTGCGTGTGCGGTTACTCTCGACGATGGCTGTCATCATCTGCTGGGGCACGTCGGCATAGTTTGCCAGCAGCTGCTTGGTATCTTTCGGCAGACAATAGCCTCCGTAACCGAACGATGGATTATTGTAGTGTGTGCCGATGCGCGGATCAAGGCCTATGCCCTCGATGATAGCCTGGGAATCAAGGCCTTTAACCTCGGCATATGTATCAAGCTCGTTGAAATAGCTGACGCGGAGAGCGAGATAGGTATTGGCGAAGAGTTTCACAGCCTCAGCCTCCTTCATGCCCATAAAAAGAGTGGGAATTTCCTGTTTTATAGCACCTTGCTGCAACAGCGATGCAAACTCATGGGCTTTTGATTCAAGAAATTCGACATCGGCAATAGTCCGGATCGCATCATTTTCCTCTGCAAACTCCGGATTGTCGATAATCTTCGGATAGCCCACTATGATTCGGGAGGGGTAGAGATTGTCATACAGCGCCTTGCTTTCTCTGAGAAACTCCGGCGAGAACAGAAGATTGAACCTGCTGACCCCCTTGGCCGCATATTTCACATAAAGACTGCGGCAATAACCCACAGGGATGGTGGATTTTATCACCATCACCGCATCGGGGTTGACTTCAAGCACAAGATCGATAACATCCTCTATGCAGTGCGTATCGAAATAATTCTTTACCGGATCATAGTTGGTCGGAGCGGCTATGACCACGAAATCAGCCTCGCGGTAAGCCTCCCTGCCGTCAAGCGTAGCGGTCAGGTCCAGATCCTTTTCAGCGAGATATTTCTCGATATACTCATCCTGAATGGGCGAGATGCGCCGGTTGATCTTCTCGACTTTTTCAGAGATGACATCAACGGCTGTCACCCTATTGTGCTGCGCCAGCAGAGTGGCTATACTCAGACCGACATATCCGGTCCCTGCGACTGCGATATTCATTGTTACTATTTCTTGATTTTATTTTTTCTTCTCCCCGCCGCCGTAATTATACCCATACCCGTAGCCATATCCGTAACCGTAGCGGTAGGTATGGCTGTAGCCGTAGCGGCCCTGGTCATTGCGGGAACCGTTGAGGATAAACGACATGTTGCGATACTTCTTCTCCTCATACAGCCGGTCGAGTTCCGGAAGCATCGAACGGTCGAACAGACCGGCTCGGATCACGAAGAACGTCCGGTCGGCAAACTTGTCGATGATCTGAGCATCAGCCACAACCTCGATCGGCGGACAGTCGATGATAACATAGTCAAACCTCGACTTAAGCTCACCGATCAGCTCACCGAAACGCGGCGACTCAAGCAGCTCCGTCGGATTGGGCGGAATAGAACCGATCGGAAGCACCTGCATGTTCTGACACTCCGGAGTCTTGACAATCAGCGTATCGACCTCAGACACAGCACCACCCAGATAATCAGCCAGGCCCTTTGCTGGAGAACCCATATAGGCCGACGTCGAACCGTGGCGCATATCGCCGTCGACAATCAGAACCTTCTTGCCCTTCAGAGCGATAGCCATGCCTAAGTTCATCGAAACGAACGACTTGCCCGAACCAGGATTAAACGACGTCATGGCAATCACCTTGTTGCCCTCCGAACTGTTGCACATAAACTCAACATTGGTCCTGAGCACGCGGAACGCCTCGTTGATGATATCACGCTTGCCGCCCTTGACCACGATCGTGTTCGCCTCGCCGGCCTCCTTCTTCTTCTCGTGTCCGTCTTGCGGCAGCTCGCCGAGGAAAGGCACAGCCAGATGCTCCACATCCTTGCGTCCGCGCACCTTAGTGTTGTTGCTCTCCATCAGATAGACCACTCCGAACGGAATCGCCAGACCAAGCAGAAAGCTCATCATCAATATATTGCGCGTATTCGGCGCAGTCGGGCCGAAACTTGCCGGCTTATTGACCACACGGGTATTATAAGCCGTAAACGCCTGCGAAAGCTCATTCTCCTCACGCTTCTGAAGCAGGAACAGATAAAGCGACTCCTTCACCTTCTGCTGGCGTTCCACGCTCAGAAGATACTTCGCCTGCGAGGGATTCGACGCGATTTTCGACGTAGTCGATGCCTGCGAACCCTGCAGACTCGAAATCTGCATATTCAGAGCATTGATCGAATTGTCAACCGACGCAAGTATCGCATGACGCATCTGATCCATCTGCTCGTTCAGCTGAACCACCAGCGGATTCTTGTCCGACGACTTGGCCAGCAGCGAATTACGCTGAAGCACAAGATTGTTGTAATCCGTAATCTGCGACTGAATATCAACGTTAGCCACACCCGAATTCATCGGAAGCATCTTCTCGTTATCGCTTGCAGCTCCGAGATACGACTTTATATAAAGCGTCTGCTTCAGCTGATTCTTCAGATCCATGATCTGCTGCGAAATCTGCTGATTCTGCGACATATACATCGACGACGCCGCACTGACATCAGGAATCAGATTGGCCGATTTGTAAGACGAGATATCCGAATCCACATTTCCGAGCTCACTCTCGATCACACCCAGACGCTCGTTGATAAAATTCGACGTCGAGACAGCGATCTGGTTCTTGTCGCGGACCCAATACTCGTTATAGACACCGATCAGAGTGTTCAGCAGCGCCTGCGACCGCTGGGTCGACTGGTCAGTCACCGTCAGATTGATCACACTGCTCTTGTCGCCGCTCATCGCTATCACCATACGGCTCCCATAGCCGCCCGCAGTAGCCGAAACCGGAGCTTTGACAACCTCCAGTTCCACCGCCTCACCGGGCTTATAACCCTCGGCAGCCACCACGACCATCGGCCCGACAGCCGTCATAATCGTATCGTTCATAGCGCCCTGAACCCGCTCTTCCGACTTCAGATCGCCCGACTTAACATCTGACACCGAGACCTTTCCGTCTCCGTCAACCTCAACTCTGAACGACGCCGAACCGTTTTCGGCAAACCCAGGCATCTCGACCCTCACAGGAAGATTCGAGCCATAGGCCACCACATCATGAAAACGCCCCGGAATATAATAATTCATATCCAGATTCAGACGTCTCACCACCTCTTCCATCAGATCAGCCGACTTCAGAGTAGTGATCTCATTCTGTATGTTAGTCTTATTCTGAAACAGCCCGAAATCGCCGAAATCCTCAGCCCCCGCCGACTTACCGGCAGCCTCGTCCTTGATCATGATCGACGCCGTAGTCGTATAAACCTTAGGAGTACACAGCAGATACACCACAGCAGCACCCACACACACCACCAGCGAGAGCAACACCCACGGCCAGTGATGCAGCGTCCTGTACAATATATCCGTCAACGGCACGGCGCTGCCCGCGTTGACACTCTTCCTTGCCTCTGATTTAATAGTCTCTGCCATTGCTTATTTTGTGAGAGTGATGATAAGTGTTGCTATTGTCAGACCGAACGAACCCATTGAAACCCAGAACGAAGGCGTGTAAGGCGTATTGCCGTTAGGCGTCGTCTCGCGCTTCTTCTTGTCATTAGGTTCCACGTAGATCACATCGTCCTGCTGCAGATAAAACACCGGCGACGAAGCCAGACTCTGCGCGTCAAGCAGATTCACCCTGTAAGCCTCCTGCTTACCGCCGCCCACATTGCGCAACACAAGAATATTCTCGCGCATACCGCTGATCGTCAGATCGCCTGCCATAGCTATAGCATCAATGATCGTCAGATGATCCTTGTTAAACTCATAGCGGCCCGGAGCCGACACCTCACCGATAACCGAGATACCCGTATTGGCAAACTCAACCGTAACGATCGGATCTTTAACAAGATCCTTACCGACAAGCTGCTCAGCCACATAATTCGCAACCTGCTCACGAGTCATCCCCGCAATATGCAGCTTGCCTATCACCGGAAAATTGATATCGCCGGCCGAATCCACCGTATAGTAAGCCACCTGACCGTTACCGCCGCCCGAAGCACTGCCGACGCTCTTTGTCGTCGATGTAGTCCCCCCAAGACGGTTCTGGACCTGCAGCAGATTAAACAGTGCCGACAGCGCCGGATCCTGCGTATTGACAACAATCGAAAGCTTATCCTCAGGCTTCACCCTGATATCAAGCTGACGCTCAGCCTGCACCACGGCACCGGTCCCAAGATCCGGAAAATAAGTTATATTTTTCGGAGTCGAGCAAGACCCCAACAGCAACGCAGCTGCAAGAAAACATGATGAGATGAATCGTATGCGCATATGTAAAGTTTTTTCATTCCGCCAGCTCCAAGCTGGAGCGGCATTAATTACTTGTCAACAAGTTCTATATCAACAGCCTCTATCATAACCTTCGCACAGCCAAGAATATCAATCCTGACTATCAGCTCGCTATGTCCGTCATCCGTAGTGACAACCTCACCCTCAAGACCGCAAAGCTTCCCGCGGGCCACTCTCACCCGATCGCCCTTCTGAAAAGAACGCTCGGAAATCGTAACCGGCACATCAGACTGACCAAGCATAAAGCGCAAAGTCTCGATCTGTTTATCCGGAATGACAGCCAGCGGCTTCGCTGTAGAATAGCCCGAAGCCTTGTTGGTCATAAACCTGTTGATATACGGCAGCGCCACAATCTGCATACGCTCCCGCTCCGAACATCTTACGAAGACCAGAGTAGGAAGCACAACATGCTCGATCTTAGCACGTCTGCCGTTTTTCCAGACACGATAAAGTGTTTGTGTGGCCAAATAGCTCTCATAGCCGGCTTTCGCCAGCCGCTCATGAGCCATTTTTTCGGTATTATTCTTAACAATGGCCACAAACCAGCAACGTCGCTCCACGCCTACGGCGCCGCCAACGCCCGAAGGCACCGTCGTAACGCCCTTTGTCACTACATCAGCACTCATTGTAAAGAATTGTCAATAAAGGCTTATAGCGAAATCACTCTTAATAAGAGATGATTTATCGGGTGCAAAGTTAAGAAATAATTCTGAAATAGAGCGAATTAAAGAGCTTAAATCAAATCTGAAAATTACATAAAATTTCAATCTGTTTAAACGCGCATCGTCAACCATTAACGTAACATTTTGGATCACAATTAATTGGCGTAAATCATCATCTCTTATTAAGAGATAATTCCTCCCCCCTCTCCCCGCCCGTCCAAAACAGCCACAACGCAAAAAGAGCCGATCTTGCAACTGCAAAATCAGCTCTTCTCTTTTTGAACCGTGCGCATGAAGGGACTCGAACCCCCACGTCCTGAGACATTAGATCCTAAGTCTAACGCGGCTACCAATTACGCCACATGCGCATTCAGTTAAAGTTATGGCCAAACCGCCCGCAGAATTACACCTTTCAGACGATTTACCCCGCAAAGTTACAACATTCCCCCCAAATCTCCAAACAAACGCACTGCTAAGAAACAAAAATCGTCAAAATCCCCCTCCCCCTCACTCCACATACAAATCAGACCAGCGTCAGCCGCGAAAGCGAAGCCAGCGGAGCCGCAGCCTCACGCAGATCAGCCGCACTCACAGCCCGCAGCGCCTCAACAGTCTCATCAAACCCCACAGCACGGCCGCGATAAAGCACACTCCGCCCCATCGAAATCGCCACCTGCTCCGAATTCATCGACCCAACCGTCAGCTGACCTATCAGCTGCCTCCTCGCAGCCTCAAGCCGCCGCTCCGACATAAGACCGCCGGCAAGCGCATCGACCACACCGCCCACAACCCGCAGACAGCGGCTGACATCCGCCGGATCACACCCGAAATAAATAGTCAGCAAACCATTATCACTCATCAGCGACGTCGAAGCGTCAGTCGTATAGACCAGCCCGCGCCTCTCCCTCAGCGCCACATTCAGAAGCGAATTCATCCCCGGACCGCCGAGCACATTCACCAGCAGCGCCAGCGCCGTACGCCTCTCGTCAAGCATCCCCGGCACCCTCGCCCCCAGCAATGTATGCGCCTGATACGACCCCACCTTATCATTCACAACCTCAAAGCGCTCCACCGTCGGCGGCACCACCCTCTCAAGCGCCACACCAGCCCTGCTCAGCCCGCCTAACCGGCGCTCAGCCATCCTGAACACCCTCTCGGCCTCCATCGGACCAGAATAAAACAACACCATTCGCCCAGGCGTAAACCGCTCCTCAAGCCAGCGCCGACACACCCCCTGATCAAACCCCGCCAGCGTCTCGCGCGTACCTAATATATTATGCGCCAACGGCGACCCCGCATAGATCAGATCCTCGAAATCATCAAACACCGCATCTGACGGCGTATCCAGATAAGTATCAATCTCCTCAGCCACCACCTGCTTCTCACGCCCTATCTCAGCCTCAGGAAACACAGCGTCAGCCACCATCTCCCCCAGCAGCGCCATAGCCCGCGCCAGATTTCCCGCCGGAAAAGTCGAATAGACCACCGTTTCCTCCTTCGTAGTATAAGCATTCAGCTCACCCCCCACAAGCTCCATCCGATCCCTCACATAAGCCGCCCTATGGCTCGAAGTACCCTTGAAAATCGTATGCTCCACAAAATGCGCCAGCCCGTGCAGACCCGCCGCCTCATCACGGCTACCCGCATTCACCGCCACACCGCAATGCTCCACAGGCATCGCAACCCGCCGCGCCACAATCCGCAGCCCGTTGCCGAGCCTATGATATTGAATCATCTCGTCAGACATAAAAATAAAGAATATTTAAAAGGTAGTTTAAAAACAAATTCCGGCTGCAAAGATACGCAATTGCCCCGACATCCCCCACCCCAGCCACACACCAAAAAATCCATGCCGCAAAACCAAAATTGCCAATTCACAAAAAAATTGTAATTTTGCACCTCTAAGAATAATAACAACCACACATCGACCAATCAATTATGGAAGAATTAGCAACCAAATATGACCCGCGTGCCGTCGAAGACAAATGGTATGCCTACTGGATGCAGCACCGCCTGTTCCACTCCGAACCCGATGCCCGCGAACCCTACACCATCGTAATCCCCCCGCCAAACGTCACCGGAATCCTCCACATGGGCCACATGCTCAACAACACCATCCAGGACATCCTCATCCGTCGCGCCCGACTCATGGGCAAAAACGCCCTCTGGGTGCCCGGAACCGACCATGCAGCCATCGCCACTGAAGCCAAAGTCGTAGGCAAGCTCGCCGCCGAAGGCATCAAAAAAAGCGACCTCACACGAGAGGAATTCCTCGCCCACGCATGGGAATGGAAAGAAAAACACGGCGGAATCATCCTCGAACAGCTCAAAAAACTCGGAGCATCATGCGACTGGGAACGCACAGCATTCACAATGGACGACATCCGCTCCCGCTCAGTAATCAAAGTCTTCGTCGACCTCTACCGCAAAGGACTCATCTACCGAGGAAAACGCATGGTCAACTGGGACCCAAAAGCCAAAACCGCACTCTCCGACATCGAAGTAGTCTACAAAGAAGAACACTCAAAACTCTACTACCTCCGCTACAAAATCGTCGGCGAAGAAGGCTATGCCATCGTGGCCACCACACGCCCTGAAACCATCATGGGCGACACCGCAATGTGCATCAACCCCAACGACCCCAAAAACCAGCACCTCCGCGGCAAACGCGTCATCGTACCCCTCGTAGGCCGTGAAATCCCCGTCATCGAAGACGACTACGTAGAGATCGACTTCGGCACAGGCTGCCTCAAAGTCACACCCGCCCATGACATGAACGACAACATGCTCGGCGAAAAACACAACCTGGAGACAATCGACATCTTCAATGACGACGCCACCATCAGCGAAACCGCCGGAATGTACATCGGCATGGACCGCTTCGCCGTCCGCGAACAAATAGCCAAAGACCTCGCCGAAGCAGGACTCATCGAAAAAATCGAAGACTACGAAAACAAAGTCGGCTACTCCGAACGCAACCCCGACACCGCAACCGAACCCCGCCTCAGCGACCAATGGTTCCTCCGCATGGAATCCCTCGCCGCACCCGCCCTCAAAGCATCCGAAGACGGCGTCATCCGCTTCGTACCTGAGAAATTCAAGACCACCTACAACCGCTGGATGACCGAAATCCGCGACTGGTGCATCTCACGTCAGCTCTGGTGGGGCCACCGCGTACCCGCATGGTACCTCCCAGGAAGCGAAACCTTCGTCGTAGCCGAAACTGCCGACGAAGCCCTCACACTCGCCCGCGAGATCAACCCCGACCTCACCGCCGACGACCTCCGTCAGGACGAAGACTGCCTCGACACATGGTTCTCATCTTGGCTCTGGCCCATCTCCCTCTTCAACGGCATCCTCGAACCAAACAACGAAGAAATCCGCTACTACTACCCCACATCCGACCTCGTCACAGGCCCCGACATCATCTTCTTCTGGGTAGCCCGAATGATCATGGCCGGCTACGAATTCCTCGGCAAACAACCCTTCAACAACATCTACTTCACAGGCATCGTCCGCGACGAAATCGGACGCAAGATGTCAAAACAATTCGGCAACTCACCCGACCCCCTCGAACTCATAGCCGACTACGGAGCCGACGGAGTCCGCATGGGCATCATGCTCGCCGCACCCGCAGGCAACGACATCTTCTTCGACAAAAAACTCTGCGAAAACGGCCGAAACTTCTGCAACAAGATCTGGAACGCCTTCCGCCTCGTCAAAGGCTGGGAAGTAGACCCGGCCCTCGAACAGCCCGAAAGCTCACGCAAAGCCGTCGAATGGTTCAGCGCCAAACTCTCCGAAGCAATAGCCGAAATCAACGACTCCTTCGAGAAATTCCGCATCTCCGAAGCCCTCATGACAGCCTACCGCCTCTTCCGCGACGAATTCTCCTCATGGTACCTCGAAATGGTCAAGCCCGACTATCAGAAACCGATCGACCGCGCAGGCTACGAAGCCACAATCAGCTTCTTCGACAGCCTCCTGCGCCTGCTCCACCCCTTCATGCCATTCATCACCGAAGAACTCTGGCAGCACCTCGCACCCCGCCGCGAAGGCGAATCAATCATGTACGCCTCCATGCCCCAGGCATCCGCGCCTGACACCGCCATCCTCGCCGACATGGAAACCGTCAAGGAAATCATCAACGGCATCCGCGGAGTCCGCGCACAGCGCAACATCCCCTCGCGCGACACCCTCCAGCTCAACGTCATCGGCGCCGACATCCCCATGCAGGCCGTAGCCATCCGCCTCGGCAACCTCTCAGGCATCGCCACAGTCAGCGAGAAAGACCCCGCAGCAGCCTCGTTCATGGTAAGCACAACCGAATTCAACATCCCCCTGCTCAACAACATGGACGTTGAAGCCGAGCTCGCCAAACTCACCAAAGAACTCGACTACCTCCGCGGCTTCAAAACCTCAGTCGAAAAGAAACTCTCAAACGAACGCTTCGTCAGCAACGCTCCCGCAGCCGTAGTCGAAGCCGAACGCAAAAAACTTTCCGACGCCACAACCAAAATCGAAGCCATCGAGCAGACAATCGCCGCACTCAAAGCCTGATAGCCACACAGGCCACGCCCCACACCGCAACGCCAGGAGAGACAAGCCCCGCGCCTGTCACCCCTGGCGTTTCCTTCACCACTCCCACACCCTCCTCCAGACCCGATTTTATAATTATTAAGGAGAAAAATACCTGCATTATGCAGGAATTTTGCTACTTTCGCTTGTTTATTCAACGAGGCAACTCACTTTCGACTATCGCAACCGTTTATTTATGGAAAGAATCAAGGTAAAAATCATCAATGAATCAGGCCACGACCTCCCAGCCTATGAAACCCCATCGTCAGCAGGCATGGACGTCCGCGCCAAACTCGACACCCCCCTGACCCTCCAGCCCCTGCAGCGGGCACTCATACCAACCGGACTGCGCATACAGCTGCCTCACGGCTACGAATGCCAGGTGCGACCCCGCTCAGGCCTCGCCCTCAAACACGGCATCAGCCTCGTCAATACCCCAGGCACCATCGACGCCGACTATCGAGGCGAGATCGGCATCATAGCCATAAACCTCTCCGACACCCCCTACACCATCTCTGACGGCGAACGCATAGCCCAGCTCGTCATCAAAGAATACGTCCGTGCGGAATGGCAACCCGTCAGCACCCTCGACCACACCGAGCGAGGCGACGGAGGCTTCGGACACACCGGAGTAAACTGACAACTAATCTGACTAATTGGACTAATTAGCCCAATTGGCCTAATCCACCCAACCCCGCCCCAAATGAAAAAGCTACCACTGCTAATCCTTGCCATACTCGCCCTCGGCGCCCTCTCGGCCCTCGCCGCCGGCCGCCAGCGGCAGGCGGGGACTGAAACCGAAGACACCCGCAAGGCCGACTACATCTACCTCGAAGCCCTCCGCGCAAAATCGCAGAGCAACCACGACGCAGCCTTCGCCCTCCTCCAGCGCGCCCACGAGCTCAACCCCGCCGACCGCGAAATCGGAGTCGAACTCTCCACCTACCTCCTCAGCCTCTCCCAGACCGACTCAGCACTCCTCACAAGCTCAATGGCCCTCCTCCGCGACTACTGCGAAGCCAACCCCACCGACATCTACTACGGCGGACGCTACGCAATGCTCAACGAACAGCTCCTCAACCGCGATGAAGCCCTCCGTACCTGGAAGCGGCTCCACACCCTCTACCCCGACCGCCTCGAAGTCACCTACCGCTACGCAGGAGCCCTCGCCCAGGGAGGCACTCAGGCCGACCGCGACAAAGCCATAGCCGTCTATGACTCCGTCGAGATAGCCGAAGGCAAAAGCATACCACTCTCCTCAAAGAAAATACAGCTCTACTACTCCCTCCAGGACACAGCCTCGATCCTCGCCGAAGCCGACCGCCTCCGCAACTCCGCCCCGCGCAACGTCGACTTCCAGGTATTCTCAGGCGACATCTACTCCATGTTCGGCCTAAACGACCAGGCCAAACAGTTCTACGACAGCGCCTGCATCCTCGATCCCTCAAGCGGCCTC
>Ga0137297_10332_pt1 | contig 36417 bp, 33 predicted proteins | sample RamsorincwithD2O_FD_97191 | JGI IMG/M metagenome (GOLD analysis project Ga0137297, IMG submission 97191) | Mouse cecal microbial communities from Vienna, Austria - Mucin amended with D2O | ecosystem: Host-associated > Mammals > Digestive system > Large intestine > Cecum | place: Austria: Vienna...
AAGCTGTCTATTAATAAAGCAAGTGTGAGTGAGTTAGAAACTTTACCAGGAATTGGCTTAAAGAAGGCAAGTGATATTGTTGCTTATCGTGAGGAACATGGGGGATTTCAAAGTTTGGATGAGCTTATGAATGTGAAAGGAATTGGTAGTAGTATTTATGAAAAGCTTAAGAGTTATATTATGCTCTAATTGGCTTTTTTATTTCATTGGTGGGGTTAGTATTGCTTGGTGTTTATGTTGTTTATTTTTTTCTTTTTCTTTTACGAAATTATCTTTTGATGATGAGAAATTTACTGGAATAGTTGATCGTGTCAAATTTGATGGTAATCAGATGACTCTAGAGGTCTTAAGTAAGGAGAGAGTTGTAGCTTTTTATTATGCTCGTACAGAGGATGAATTGGAGAAATTAAAAGAAACGTATCAGTTAGGCGATCGTGTTCAGTTATTGGGGCATTTGGAGGTTCCTAGCCATAATAGGGTATTTTATTTGTTCAATTATCATCATTATTTGCTTAGTAAGAAAGTTTTTTGGGTATTTCAAATAGAACAAATTAAAAAGTTACAGGATCGGAGGTCTGTTTTGTATGAGATGAAATATTGGTTTCAAAGGAGGATCTCCCAAATTGGGGATAAAACTGGTTATTTAGAGGCTTTTATTTTAGGTAATAATTCCATGGTTGATGGTAATATGATGGAGGCTTATCGTCAGAATGGGGTTAGTCATTTATTTGCTGTTTCAGGGATGCATGTTTCTTTGCTTTGTATGGTTTTTCTTTGGCTATTGAGGAGGTTTTTTTACTCTGAAAATGTTTGTTCTGTTATTTTAATTTTGTTTTTTTTATTTTATTTGTTTTTGACAGGGTTTAGTCCATCTATTATGCGAGCTGTATTTTTATTTATATTGCTCCGTATTAATAAAATTTTTGATTTAGGTATTACACCAATGAAGGCTTTGGGTTATGTATTTTTTGGAATGTTGTTTTGGAATCCTTATGTTGTATATAGTGTTGGATTTCAGTTTAGTTTTATCGTTAGTTTTTTCTTGATTCGATTTCAAAAATGGTTTTGTAACTGTTCTTATTTTCAAGGATTATTTCGTGTTTCGGCGTTATCTTTCTTGGCAGGGTGTCCTATTTTACTTTATCATTTTTTTACGGTAAATGGGATGAGTGTTTTATTTAATCTTCTTATGGTTCCATTGGTATCTTTTGTGGTGTTTCCATTTTGTTTTGTGGTATTTTTGTTTCCATTTTTTGTTCCTGTTTTATCCTTTTTGATTGGAATATTAGAAGGAATCAATAGGATATGTATGGAATTTGATTTTTTTCTTTTTTCTTTTCCAAGACTTTGTTTGGTTTTCTATGTTGTTTATTATGTTTTTATTTATTTGCTTTTTTATTTACATGGAAAGAAAAGAAAATGTGTATTGTTTGTTTTTATCATATTAGTGATTGGTCATTATTTTAGCGGTTATTTTCGTAGTGATTTTATGATGACGATGGTTGATGTTGGTCAAGGGGATGCGATTTTGGTGTCGCTACCTTATCAAGGCGGAAATATTTTAATTGATACTGGGGGTGTTGTTTCTTTTCAAAAGGAATGGCAGAAGAAAAAGCGTATTTATTCTATTGCTGAAGATACTTTAATTCCATATTTTTATTCTATGGGTATCCGTAAACTTGATTATTTCATAATTAGTCATGGAGATTATGATCATATGGGGGAGGCAATTCATTTGGTAAGTAATTTTAAAGTTGAAAAGGTAATTTTTAATTGTGGTGAATTGAATGATCTTGAACAAGATCTTATTCAGGTCTTAGATAAAAAGAAAATCCCATATTATTCATGTATCAAAGAGTTAAATATAGATGATAGTAAATTATATTTTTTGAATTATGTGGATTATGGTAATGAGAATGATAATTCGAGTGTTATTTATACTAAATTTAATCATTATAAATTTTTATTTATGGGGGATGCTGGATCTGGTGTAGAGGAAAATTTAATAAAACAATACAATTTGCAAGATATAGATGTTTTAAAAGTAGGACATCATGGAAGTAAGATGAGTTCTAGTAAAAAATTTATAGATGAGATTAATCCTAGATATTCAATTATTAGTGTAGGTAAGAATAATAGATATAGGCATCCAAATGATAGTGTGTTAGATCGTTTGATAAATAGTAAAATTTATAGAACAGATTTGGATGGTAGTATTATGTTTCGGATAAAAAATAATGAGGTTCAAATAAAAACTTGTGTGCCTTAGTAAGGAGTAATTTGAATATTTTTGATGTTTTGTTTTTTGGGGTAATAATAAAAATCAAAATGATTTAATTTTTATGGATATGATTAAATTGTCTATACAAAAAGAAATTGGCATCATATATTATTTATGGGTGACGAAATAAAGGAATATAATTTGATAAAAAGAATATATTAAGTGTAGGACCTTTTACAATTTTCCTATAGGATATTTTATCTATTGGATGGGGTGGATATATAAATAGGAATGATTTGTTTCGTCACTGAAATGGGTTATCTTATGTTTTCTACTAGTTGATTTGCCTATGTTGTAATCAATTATTGGTGGTAATAATTGATTGTCGTTTTCATTTTGTTGAAGGTGGATTTTGTCTTCCTTTGGCACGCTAATGCGTTTAGCGTTTATATATAGATTAGGAGCCTAAGACGGCTCCGTTTTTGATTTAAAAAAGAAGAACTTTTATCTTCTTTTGTTATATATGATAGATGTTCATTCCATATTTTTCTTGCTTTGTATCGAAGAATAAGAAATTTTTAGGAGGGTGGTATGTTAGTATACCGAAGATGATGTAGGTAATTATGATTAAAATTATGGCAATATAGTTTTTTATGATAGGCAGTTTCTTTTCTGTAAAGTAGTATCCTAGGTATTTGACTATTATAATAGTTATTAGCATAGTTCCTATTGTAATAAACATATTGATTGGCATGTTTAAATAAATAGGTAAAAATATGATGAGATATATAGGGATACTTATGATACTTTCTAGATATGTTTTGATCCAAAAGTTTGGAGTTTCTCTTTTTTTCCATATTCTAAAGATATATTCGAATATGGCAAACAATAAAAAGGTGGTATATAACATTTTCATATGTTCCCATATGCTTTCATTGACAGGAAAGAATATGGCAAATATTTTGTTGGGAGACCATTGATATAGAAAATGAATAGGAAAAGCAAGTAGAAATGTTCCGATTATGCTTAATATAGTTATTTGTTTTTTTGTCATGATTTCTTTCCTTTCTTCGATATATTTTTACTTTTAATATACTCATGAATGCGTTTTTTATGCTTTTTTGATGAAAATTTAAATTTTTTTGCTAGAAAAAAAGGAAATTGTCAATTTATGGAGTATATTATATATAGGGGATGATGCTCGTGAGTGTACTGACGCAAGAGGATTTAAAGCAAATTCAGGATAGTGTGGATATTGTTGATGTGGTTTCTAAGTATATTCCTCTTATTCCTAAAGGCAAAAATTTTTTTTGCGTTTGTCCTTTTCATGATGATAATAATCCTAGTATGAGTGTTTCTCGGGAACGGCAGATGTATCGGTGTTTTTCTTGTGGAGCTGTTGGTAATGTTTTTACATTTGTCAAAGAGTATGAAAATATTCCTTTTATGGAAGCTGTGCAATTGATTGCTTCTATGGGAGGTGTTTCTATTTCAGTTAGTTCTGTGAAGCGAAAAACTTCACGTAATGAGGAACTATATGAGATTTATCGTTTGAGTCATAAGTTTTATCAAAATAATATTTATACAGCAGAAGGAAAAATGGCTTTGAAGTATTTGCAGGAAAGAGATTTGTCTATGGATATTATTCGAGAGTTTCAGATTGGACTAGCTCTTAAGAATAATGATTTACTTACTAAATTATTGATTAAAAAGAATTTTTCTAATCAGAATTTGGTTTCAAGTGGTCTTGTCAATGAGAGTAATTATGGATATCGTGATGCTTATTATAATCGTATTATGTTTCCTTTATGGGATCTTACTGGTAATGTGGTGGGATTTAGTGGACGAGTTTATCATGGTGAGAGTGATTCTAAGTATGTAAATACGCGAGAAACGGAAATCTTTAAGAAGGGGGAGTTACTTTATCATTATCATATGGCTAGGGATGTGTGTCGGCAAAAAGATGTTGTGATTGTAATGGAGGGCTTTATGGATGTTATTCGGGCACATTCGATTGGTGTTTTGAATACGATTGCGACAATGGGGACAGCTGTTACAAAGAAGCAGGCTCAACTTATTAAACGGTTGGCACATCGAGTTATTTTATGTTTTGATGGAGACGAGGCTGGTGCGAAAGCTACTTTAGCATGTAGTAATGAACTTGCTTTGATTGGTGTGGTTCCTCAGGTGGTGAGGCTTCCAGATGATATGGATCCTGATGATTATATTCGTAAGAATGGAAAAGATGCTTTTATTGATTTATTGGAACATCCGATGAATATTATGGATTTTAAATTATCTTATTTAAAGCATAATCGTAATTTGGGACAGAGTCAGGATGTGGCAGCTTATGTAAATGATGTTCTTTTAGAACTTGTAAAGATTGATGATGATATTTTGAGAGAAGTTACATTAAAGAAGATAAGTGAGGAGTCTGGACTTGAGTTTTCTTTTCTTAAGTCTAGGTTAGATCAGATACAGTCTAAGGAACAGGCGCCAGTTGTTTCTAAGGTGGTTTCTAAACCTATTCATACTTTAAAGAATAAGTATCAGAAAGCAGAAGAAGCTTTACTTTATTATATGTTACAGTCTACTGAGGTTATTTCGATGTATCATAAGAAGATTACTTATATGCCAACGGAGTGTTATCGTTTGTTGGCTTTGGAGATTGATTGTTTTTATCGCAAGTATCACCGGATTGATGTGGCTGATTTTATTACATTTTTAGGAGATCAGGAGAATCTTTTGAAAACGCTTGGATATATTTCTTCTTTATCTTTATCTGAAACGTATACTTTGGAGGAGATTGAGGATTATATTGAGGTGATTCGAGAGTATAATATTGAGTCTGAAATAAGACGGGTTCAGGAAAAGTTAAAGTCTTCTATGGATGTGAATGAGAAGGTTGCTTTAGCACAAAAAATATTAGAGCTTAAAAATAAAAAGGTTATGAGGAGAGAATAGTTATGTTAAATGAAATTAAAAGTTTTGATACAAGAAAAGCAGAACTTGTTAAGATTGGAAAAGAGAAAGGTTTTATCACTTATGAAGAATTAGCTCATACTTTAAAAGGGTTAGAGCTGGATGCAGATTCATTAGAGGAACTTTATAATTTGTTTAATGAAAATAATATTGCGATTGTGTCTGAAGGCGAGTCTGATGAAGATGGTGGGGACAAGCTGTTACTTGATGATAGTACATTGACTAAGGATTTGACTATTAATGATCCAGTTAGGATGTATTTGAAAGAGATTGGGCAGATTAAGTTACTTACTATGGATGAGGAGTTGGATCTTGCTGATCGTATTTTAGAAGGAGATCAGATGGCTAAAAATATTTTAGCGGAGGCTAATTTACGATTGGTTGTTAGTATTGCGAAAAGGTATGTTGGTCGAGGAATGTTATTTTTGGATTTGATTCAAGAAGGAAATATTGGGTTGATGAAAGCAGTTGAAAAGTTTGATGTTTCTAAAGGATATAAGTTTTCTACTTATGCAACTTGGTGGATTCGGCAGGCTATTACCAGAGCGATTGCAGATCAAGCAAGGACTATTCGAGTACCTGTGCATATGGTTGAAACTATTAATAAATTAGCACGTGTGCAAAGACAATTGACTTTGGAGTTAAATAGAGAACCTACGGATGATGAACTTGCTAAGAAAATGAATATGAGTGTAGAGAAAATTAGAGATATTTATAAGATTAGTCAGGAACCCGTTAGTTTGGAGACACCAATTGGGGAAGAGGATGATTCTCATTTGGGAGATTTTATTAAAGATGAGCGGAATATGAGTCCAGAAGAGTATGCTACTAATGAGATGCTTAAGGATGAAATTTCTGAGGTCTTGCTTACTTTAACGGAACGTGAGGAAAAGGTTATTCGATTGCGATTTGGTTTAGAGGATGGAAAGTCTCGTACATTAGAAGAAGTTGGACAAATGTTTGGGGTAACCAGAGAAAGAATTAGACAGATTGAGGCTAAAGCTTTAAGAAAGTTGCGTCATCCTTCGCGTTCAAGAAAGTTAAAAGATTATATGGGTGAGTAGTTTGAGATTATCTAAAAGATTGTATGAGATTACTAGAATGATTGCACCAGGTAGTCGGGTTATTGATGTTGGGTGTGATCATGGGTTGATGGATATTTATTTGGCAATGTATCAAGATTGTAAGTGTGTGGCGGCTGATGTGAATGAGAAGGCGTTGTCAAGTGCGGTTCGTAATATTAAAAAGTATAATTTAAATGATGAGATTGAAACGGTTATTAGTTATGGTTTGACAGAGATTTCTGTAAATTTAACGGATGTAGTTGTGATTGCGGGAATGGGGACTCATACTATCATGGAGATTATTAAAGGTGTCGTTGTTGATACGTTGATTATTCAATCTAATAATGATTTAGAATTATTACGTTTTTATATTACCCATTTGGGATATTATATTGATATGGAGAAGGTTGTTTATGAACGAGGACAGTATTATGTGATTATTCGTTTTTATAAGGGACGTTTGGAGTATGATGATATGGATTATATTTTGGGACCAATTATCCGTAAGGATCGTTCTAATCGAGATTATTTTTTATTTTTGTTAAGACAATATGAATTTATTTTGGAGCATATGCCTGATAATGTTGTTTATGCTTCTAAAAGGGAAAAGTTTGAGATTATTAAAAAGGAGTTAAATCGGTTGATTTAGCTCCTTTTTAGATAAAGAATGTTGGCCCATTGGTTTGGGTAGTTGTTTGATTGGTTTGATTTTCTGTGGAGGCTTGTTTTGTTTCGTTTTGTATTTGATTTTGAATTGGTTGGTTGTTTACTGGTGGTGTCTCTACTTTTTTAAATTCGTTCATTACTCGAAACATTGTTTTGGCATTTTTCATTACTGGTGATATTTCTTTTACTACTGGTATTGCTTGATTGATAATATTTAGCGTTTTTCCAGTCCCAGATATAATAGATGACCAATTGATACCTCTTCCTAATAGTCCGCTTAATAGGCCACGTGAGGAGGCAGTGTTCATAGCTGGGGATATCATCATGTAAGGGTTGTAGTAATTCATATTATATACTCCTCTCTATAATATTATATGATTTTGTAAAAAAATGTTTTACATTTTTGTATTTTATGATATAATCAATATAGTTTAAGAGTAGAGGAGATTGGAAGGTGTTTGTGCTATGAAGAAACCATTTACCTTTTGTTACCAATTGATTGGGGCTATTATTATGTTACCAATTAAACTTATTCGATGGTTTTCTTTGGGTTTCTTTTTTATATTATATTTTTTTATTTCTAATATAGTGAATTTTATTGCGTTTGTTTTTCGTTCTATATTACAGGGATTTATTTATTTGTCTTTTGGGGTATATAAGTTAGTTAAATATTTTAGTTTTGGTGTTTGTTTTCCTTTTGTTATGTTGGGAAAAGGAATCTATAATGTTTTTGCAAGTACACATGTTTCTCTTGAAAAGCGTCGGGCTTATCAAGAACGTCAGAAGGCTAAAAAAGAAACAGAACGTGCTCGTAGGATAGAGGCACGAAAGCAAAAAGAACTGGAAGAAAAACAAAAACGTGTTCAAGCTGCTGAAGCTAAGAAGCATCATGAGGATTATATTAAAGCTGAAAAACAAAAAAAGGCGAATAGTGCAAAAGAGGAGAAAAAGCGTTTAGAAGAAGAACGTAGGGAGAGAAAGCGAAAAGATAAAGAAGCTTATATTAATGATAAAGTTAAAATTGAAAAAAGTAATGTATTTAAAAAATCTGCGTTGGCTTTTAAAAATTTACCTAAAAATATTAAGAATGGAATTAAAAATCGTTATAACAATTTGACATTTGTTAAGAATTTAAAGAATAAGAGAGATATTAATCGTCAGGCTTTACTTATTAATTTTGATGGAGAAGATGCGATTAAGAGTGATAAGAAAAATACTTATGTTTATGTAGGTAAGAATTCTGATGGGAAAGTTGTAAAAGGATACTTTGATGCTTTTTCTAAGGTAGAGGTTCATTCATTTTTACTGAGTGAAGGTTTTGAAGTTTATAGTATTAAGACGAGTAAATGGGTTCAATTTGCACATGGGACGACAGGTCCTAATAAAACAAAAATTAAGATTAAAGATTTAATTTTCTTGTTAACACAATTATCAACTTATATTAAGTCTGGTATTCCGTTAGTTGATTCTTTGAAAATTTTGACTAGACAATATAAGAATAAAAATTACCAGAGAATTTTTAGAGCTATTATTTATGATTTGACTATGGGAGAAAATTTTAGTGATGCTTTGGCTAAACAAAATGTTGCTTTCCCTAAATTACTTATTAATATGGTTAAAGCTTCGGAAATGACAGGAGAGTTACCTGAGGCTTTGGATGATATGGCTGAATATTATACGGAAGCAGAGAAGACGAGAAAGCAAATGATTACGGCTTTGATGTATCCTACAGTAATTTTTGTAGTAGCTATTGCGGTTGTAACATTTATTTTGATGTTTGTTATTCCGAAGTTTGTTCAAATTTATGAGAATATGGATAATGCTAAAATTCCTGCTTTTACACAGTTTGTACTTAATATGAGTAATTTCTTAGAACATAATTTGATTTGGCTTTTTGTGGGATTAATTGTTTTCATTTTAGTGTTACGTTATCTTTATATTAATGTTAAGATATTTAGAACGATGTTCCAATGGATTGGTATGCATATGCCTATTATTGGTAATGTTATTATTTATAATGAGGTAACGATGTTTACGAAGACTTTTGCTTCACTTTTAGCACATAATGTCTTTATTACAGACAGTATGGAAGTTTTAAATAAGATTACTAATAATGAAGTGTATAAAATGTTGATTTTAGATACTATTGCGAATTTGGCTCGTGGTGAGAAAATATCATTGGCTTTTAAAGATCATTGGGCTTTTCCAGTTCCTGCTTATGAGATGATTGTAACTGGTGAGAAAACGGGGCAATTAGCAGAAATGATGAAGAAAGTTTCTGAGTATTATCAAGAGTTACATAAGAATGCTGTTACGCGTATTAAAGCTTTTGTAGAACCAGTTTTGATTATTTTCTTGACTGTAATTGTTGGAGGTATTATTTTATCTATTGTTATTCCAATGTTTAGTATGTATGATCAAATTATATAGGGGGAACAACTATGGAAGTGTATTATTTATTTGTATGTTTTATATTTGGAACTGTGTTAGGATCATTTTACAATGTAGTAGGGTATCGACTTCCTAAAGGGGAGTCTCTTCTTTATCCTGCTTCTCATTGTCCAAAATGTAATCATCGACTGACACCTTCAGAACTGGTTCCAATTTTTTCTTTTTTATTTCAAGGTGGGAAGTGTAAAAACTGTAAGGAGAAGATTTCTTGGTTTTATCCTATTTTTGAATTTGTTAGTGGATTGTTGTTTGCTTGTTCTTATTTTATTTTTGGATTTGGTATTGAATTTGTAATAGCACTTACCTTTATTTCTATGTTGCTTATTATTGTGTTGAGTGATTATGAATATATGGTTATTCCTGATGAAGTTTTGATTTGTTTTAGTGTTTTTTTGGGATTAGAATTATTATTTGGTTATGGATGGAAGATATTTTTTTCTATGCTTTTTCAGGGGGTTTTAGCTTTTGTATTTATGTTTTTGTTAAAGCAATTTGGAAATTTTCTTTTTAAAAAGGAATCTATGGGAGATGGAGATATTAAGCTCATGTTTGTGTTTGGATTAGTGTTAGGTTTTCCTATGGCAGTGTTTTCTATTTTTATTGGCTCACTGATTGGGCTTCCTATTTCTGTTATTCTTTTAAAAAAGAGTAGTTCTCATATTATTCCATTTGGACCATTTTTGAGTGCTGGTGCGTTAACTATTTTACTTACTCGGATTAATTTTGATTGGTTGTTGCAGTTATGGGGAGTGTAAACAGGTATATTTACTTGTTTTTTTGTTTCGATTGTGGTATAGTAAATGTCTGAATGGGGTGATTTGGGTGAGAAAAGCGTGTGCACAGCTAACTTCTAGTATTCAGAATATTTCGATTGATGTTGGGTCTAGTGTTTCTATTTATTCTAATTGTTGTATACAAAATCCAATTGTTTTGAGTAATCGGGATGTAAAAGTAATGAGTGACTTAGATCATGTGATTATTCGGGATCAGCATCGCAATGAGCGACTAGATGGTTGTGATTCTGTTGATTTAATTGTTCCTGTTAGAAAGAATTTATTATCTATTGATATTAGATGTAGATTTGGGCATTTGACTATGAATGATATTGGCTTGTCTTGGTTAAAGGCAAAAGCTGATAACGGAATTACACTTATGGATACTTATTTTACTTCTTGTGATCTTTGTAGTGAAACTGGTGATATAGCTGTTTCTTTGCATGATGATATTCGAAATTATAGGACTCAATTAGTTGGTTTTTATGGAGCTTGTAAGAACTCACTAGGGAGACAAAATTGTGGTTTTCAATCTAATTTAAATGAGCTTAAGGCAGTGGCAAGTAATGGGAGAGTTAAGGTCCTGTTTCATGGAAAACCGTATAAGGAACTGTTCTAAATGAATCAGAATGAGTTATTGCGAATTTGTGGTTTGGCTTTTGATGATGAAATTAAAGCCTGTCGTGAATATAGAAATGCCCAGTTAAAAAGACAAGTTCTTTCCAATTTTCAGCTTTTATTTAGGAAACTTAATGGCTCAAAACTAGATATGGTTGAGGAGACTAAATTTTTTATGAGGCATAGTTTTGGACAGCAAGTATTTGATAATAGAAAATTTGATGAGGAATATCAGTATTTTTTGATTGTTTGTGATGTTACAAGAGAAGTTTGCAGGGCTATGGATATTTTTTATGAAATAGAAATTTGTGATAGTTGGATATTAGATTGCGGAACTTTGCAAAGTGGTGTGATGGTGAAACAAGTTATTTCTTTGTCTTCTTTAAAACAGGCGGATTTCATTGTTTTTTCTAAGGTGCTTGAGAAGGTTATTGAAGGTAGAAATTGGTCTAATATGAAAGATTATAATATTGGATGAGTTTGTTTTATTTTGAATTTTGCAAGAAAAAAGGAATGTAGAAGAGCATTCCTTTTTAAAATCTATTTAATATTGACCTTGGGTCACTTTTCAGTTCGTCTAGTTGTGATCTAGTTGGAGTGGATTGTCTGGTTGGTTGTCCAGCTGTGGCTTGGGTTCTAGGTGCTTGGGCTTTCATTTGTGCCTGTCTTTGTTCTAGCATTTCAGCTTGTGATCTCATTTGAGCTTGTCTTTGTTCTAACATTTCAGCCTGAGTTCTGGGAGCAGCTGGTCTTTGTGGTTGGGGTGCTGGATGTGGTCTTGAAGGCATTGGTTGAGGTCTTGGTGGAACTTGGCGTATTGGTTCTTGTTGTACTTCTTGACCGTTTGCTAAATGTGAGTAATCTAAAGCAGTTTTTAGATCATATTGGGTTGTTCCAGCTATTTTATCGTCATCATCTAATTCAATTAGTTTTAGTAATTCCTCAATGGTAGTAAGTCCAGCGGCTACTTTTTCAAGACCATCTTGTAGGAGTGTAATTACCTCATTGGTGTAAACTAGTTCTCTTAATCTTTCTTTTCTAACATGAGCACTTAAGGCATCTTTTATTTCTTGATTGATCATTAGTACTTCATGAATGGCAATACGTCCATGGTATCCATTTCCACATACTTCGCATCCTTCTGTAGTGTATACTTCATTTACTTCTTTGCCGAGAACACTTTTAAATAGTTCTTTTTCATATTGATTAGTTTTTCTTAAGACACGACAGTTTGGACATAATTTACGAGCCAATTTCTGAGAAATAATTCCAGTTAAAGCAGAGGCTAGTAAGTAACGTTCTACTTCCATGTCGAGTAAACGCTCAATGGTGTTTAGTGAGTTATTGGTATGCAGTGTTGATAGTACTAAGTGACCTGTAATAGATGCACGAACGGCAATTTTAGCGGTTTCTGTATCACGAATTTCTCCAATCATGATGATGTTGGGGTCTTGACGTAATATAGACCGTAGAGCATTAGCAAAGTCTAGGCCAATTTCACTATTAGTTTGAACTTGATTAATTCCTTCAATATCCATTTCAATTGGGTCTTCTACTGTGATGATATTGGTATCTTCTCTATTTAATTTTTGAAGTATGGCATATACAGTGGTTGATTTACCACTACCAGTTGCTCCTGTTACTAAGATAATTCCACTTGGAACATTGATCATTTTTAATACTTTTTTGTAGTTTGTTTCGTTAAATCCTAATTGTTCTAGTCCATTGTTACTCATGGAGTAGTCTAGGATACGGATTACTACTTTTTCTCCATCACTGGTGGGTAGGCAAGAAACACGAAGGTCTAGGTTCATGTTTTGTAGCGTGGCTTTAATGGCTCCATCTTGTGGAAGTCTTGATTCTGTAATGTTCATTCCAGAGATAATTTTTATTCTGGTAATGAGGTTCTTTTTGATGCTATTTGGTATTTCTGAATAGTCCATTAAGGCACCATCAATACGGATTCTTACTTTCATTAAGCTTTCCATTGGGTCAAAGTGGATATCACTGGCACCCCTTTTTGAGGCATCTACTAGTATCTCATTTACCACTTCTACGACCGGCATTTTGTCAAAGTCGAATTTTTTTAACATATTAATTTCCATCCCCTTTATTCTAATTAGGACTAGCATTTATCCTAGAACTATTATATAATAGTTGTAGAATAATTTCAACATAAAGGAGATAAGTTTATGAAAAAAAGTGATAATAGGGGTTTTGTTCTTACGGAAACGTTAGTGGTGTCAACGATTGTGGTAGCGGCTTTGGTTTTTGTTTTTACACAATTTCGAACTGTTAATCGGGGTTATGAGAGGACTTTTCGATATAATACTGTAGAAGGAATGTATGCCGTGGATAATTTGAAGTCTTATTTAAAATGGGATGGGTTGGAAGTTTTGAAGTTATTGTTTCAAGAACCAAGTTATCAATATATTGATATTACAGCTTGTCCAAATGTTTATATGATGAATTCTAATTATTGTAAGCAATTAATTCGGACATTAGATATTAAACAGGTTGTTTTGACACGGAATCAGATGGATGAGGTTCGTTCTTTTGTAGCAGATGATGATCATTTTTCAGAAGAAATGAAGTTGTTTGTTGGTAATGTGAGTGATGTGAAGTCGAATGGATATCGATTATGGGTTGAATTTCAAGATCGGACATTTGCGACACTTCGGGTAGATTAGAAAGAGGTGAAATGATGAGAAAGTTTGGAAATGATGGATTTACAGCAGTAGAGTTGATGGTTTCGTTTACTCTTACTATGATTATTATGGTGATGCTTTTTCAAATTATTTTAATACTTAAAGATGTTTATGTTTCTTCTGGGGTAAAGACGGAGTTGTTACTTAAGAATTCCAATTTTTTACGATATATTCAAACTGATTTACATAGTAGAGATCTTACTTCACTTCGAGAATGTGGTGATAATTGTTATCGGTTTTCTTATGCGGATGGGGAGAGTTTGGATTTAGTGATGGATTTGGAGGCTAATACGATTGCTTATGGAAGTTATAAGGTAAAAATGGTGGATGGAACAGTGATGAGACCAATGGAGGCACATCTTTACCGAGATTCTACTGTTGATTTGGGTAATGATACCATTATTTCTATTTTGTTACCAATTCGAAATAAGATATTGCCTACTCAAAATAGTGATATTTCAATTGTATTTCAGGTAGATTCTAAATCAAATTTTGTGACAGATTTATCTTCATAATAATGTAGTCCAATAATCAAATAAGATATAAACAGCGAAAGAGGCAATGAAAGCATGAAGAATTCTAGCGATGAAAAAAGGTGTATATTTTATTTGGGTGTCACTGATGATGCTGATTACTTGCATGTGAACACTTAATCCGCCAAAAGAAATAATCATGGTGGTAAGGACACTTTTAATTTTTAGTGGTATATTTAGAAGACTTACATATTTTAGACCTTGGGTCATTTCAAATAATCCATTTAGGATGCTTTGGTTGTATTTACTCAGATTGATGTTGTTATCGATGATGGTGGTAATGATTAAAAATAGAGTAACAGTTCCTAGTACTAGCAGTAGGGTATTGATACTATTTAGTAGAGAGCTGGTGATAATTTGGCCAAAGTTTTTTTCATTGCTGATTCGTTTGTTATGCATGTTTAGGATGGCTTGTTTGATAGATATTTTAGAACTTTCTTTGGGACTTTTATGATAGTTGCGAAAGATGAGTCCGATGATGATGTTGGTAAAATAGTGACATATTAAAATTAATAAACCTACTTCTTTGTTGTTTAAAAATAAGACTGATATGGTTCCTAGGATGAAAAGAGGATTGGAGAAGTGGGTGAAGGTTAAAATTTTACTTGCTTCTTGTTCATTGATATTGCCATTTAGATAGAGTTCTTTGGTGTATTTGGCATTACTTGGAAATCCAGAGATGAGACTCATAATGAAGATGAACGCACAGGAACTTTTTATGCAAAATAAACGATTCATGATGGGTTTAAATAATTCTCCAATTAGTTCAATGAATCCATAGTTGGTTAGGATTTCTGAGAGAACAAAAAATGGAAATAGGGATGGAAATATATTGTTTCTCCATACACTAAATGAGAAATTTACAGATTCTAGGATAGATCCTGATTCTGTTAAGATTTCAAAGGCGATAAATATTAGAATACTCATAATAAGAATACTGGTTAGAATTTTTTTCATATTTTCCTCTTTCCTGTGATATGATTTATTAGAAAGGATGAAGGCATGGTTACTAAATTGTATGTTAAAATGAAAACATTTATCAAAGAAAATTGTTTGTCTTTGTTTATTATATTGTTGGCGTTTGTGGTGTTTAATTTCCCACTTCCATATTATATTGATGCTACGGGGGGAACTTTGGATATTTCTTCTAAAATAACGGTTCATCAGGGTTATGATTCGAAAGGTTCTTTTCATTTGGCTTATGTGACAGAGTTTCATGCGAATTTAGCTACTTTGATTATGGCTTGGTTTCATCCCAATTGGGATATTTTAAAAATGGAAGAGGTTGTGTATGAAAATGAAACTGAGGAGGATGTTTATTTTCGGGATCGAATGATGTTAAAAGAAGGTACACAGAGTGCGATCTTACTTGCTTATCAAAAGGCTTCTAAACATGTTGAGGTGGTGAATCAAAAACTTTATGTGGTGTTTGTAGATGTTGATGCAGATACAGAATTAAAAGTTGGAGATGAGATTGTTTCAGTAAATGGAAAGATGATATCTTCTAAGGCAGAGTTAGATGATTTTATTCAAGCGGCTTCTTCCTTTGATTCTTTGTCTGTTATGGTAAGGCGAGATGATAAGGAGATAGTGAGAAAAGCTACTATTCGAGAAGAAGATGGTAGGAAGTTAATTGGAATTATGTTAAGTGAGCAGTTGGAATTAGATATGGATCCGGAGTTGACTTTTTCTTTTGCAGAGTCTGAGACAGGACCTTCTGGCGGTTTGATGCTTGCTCTTTCTATTTATAATAGTTTGATCTTTGAGGATCTTAGTTATGGCAAGAAGATTGTTGGAACGGGGACAATTGATATGAATGGTCATGTTGGTAGTATTGGAGGGGTGAAGTATAAATTAGCAGGAGCGGTTAAAAAGAAGGCTGATTTGTTTTTTGTTCCAAATGGGGAAAATTATGATGAGGCTATGAAGGAAAAAGAAAAGCATCATTATGATATTGAACTAGTAGGGGTTGATACTTTTGATGAGGCTTTAGCATATTTAAGAGGTTGGCAGGGAGGTAAAAAGTAGTTTAAAAAATATTGTTTTGGAATGAAAGGTGTGCTATAATGGGGATAAAGCGAAATGGAGGTATATGTATGAAAGAGAAAAAAGAATTTTTAGATAAAGAAAAAGTAAACATGATTTGGCTTAAAGATTTGGATTCGGCTGAGAAGCATAGGCTTTGTATGGATCGTATGTTTGTTGGACATCTTATTGTTGGAACTATTGATCGTTTTCAGTTTAGTGAAGCACCTTGTTGGATTAAAGATCAAAGTGATTATGAACGTATTAATGAATGGTTTTGTGTTGATTTTGATTCCATTGGGGAAGAAAAGCAGATGCTACTTGAAAATAAGTGTCGTAGTTATACTCGTGTTGATTCTGGTTATTATGTTGAAGATACTAAGGTATATGATCGTGTATCTTGTTTGCAAAAAGTTAATAAAAAACGCTATTAGAATATAGCTTTTTTGTTTTGGGGTATGGTACAATTAGTAAGGCAGGTGATATGATATGAAGAGATGTGAAGTTGATAGAAAAAGAGTGACTCCGATGATGTTACAATATTTGGAAATTAAAGATGCTAATCCTGATGTTATTATTTTTTTTCGGTTGGGAGATTTTTATGAGATGTTTTTTGAGGATGCAGAGTTGGTTTCTAGAGAGTTGGAACTTACTTTAACAGGAAAGAATGCTGGTCTTGATGAACGAATTCCAATGTGTGGGATTCCTCATCATGCTAGTAATGTTTATGTAGAGAAGTTGACTGAGAAAGGTTATAAGGTAGGAATTTGTGAACAGATTGAAGATCCTTCACAAGTGAAAGGAATTGTGAAGCGGGATTTGATGCAAATTGTGAGTCGGGGAACTATTGTACAAACGGATGCTTTGAATGAACATGATTTTAATTATATTGGTAGTTTGATGGATTTTGGACATTGTTTTTGTTTGTGTTATGGAGATATTTCGACTGGAGTTTTTTATGTTCAGATGTTAGAGTATCAGGCTACTGTAGTAGTTAGTGAGATTGTTAGTTTAGATATCCGAGAATTAATTGTAATGAGTCAGATGGATTCATCGGTTTTATCACTTTTACAAAATCAATTTCATATTTCTATTTCTATTTTAGATGAGATTGATGAGTATGATGAGTATAGGCGAATTTATGATCATATTACTGATTTGAGAATGGTGGAGGCAATTCGTTATTTGCTTACTTATATTATGAGAACGCAAAAGAGAAGTTTGGCTCATTTGCAACCAGTACAGATTAGGAAAAATCAGGATTATTTAAAGATGGATATTCATACGAAACGAAATTTGGAGCTTACAGAAACACTTCGCTTAAAGCAGAGAAATTATTCTTTGATATGGCTTTTGGACCGTACTAAGACAGCGATGGGATCTCGGAGGTTAAAACATTTTATTGAAAATCCTTTGGTTTGTGAAGAGGAGATTTTAAAACGTTATGATATGGTTGATGTTTTAATGGAGGAGTTTATTTTAAAGGATGATTTGCAAAAGGCTTTGTATGAGATTTATGATTTGGAGCGACTTAGTGGGCGTGTGGCTTTTGGTAATGCAAATGGGAAGGATTTGTTGCAGCTTAAGAATTCTTTAGCAGTGTTACCTACTTTAGATTCGATTTTGAAGCAGATTCATTTTTATTTAGAGTTGCCAGATTTAAGTGATCTTTATGAACTTTTGGATCTTAGTATTTATGAAAATCCTCCAGTTTCTTTAAAGGAAGGTTATTTGATTCGGGATGGTTATAGTCAGGAGTTAGATGAACTTAAGGATTTAAGAAAAGGTGGAAAGGATTTTATTGCACGTTTTGAAGCAGAGGAGAGGGAACGAACTGGGATTCGTAATTTGAAGGTTGGATATAATAAAGTATTTGGCTATTATATTGAGGTTTCTAAAGGAAATACGGATTTGATTATAGATGAATATGGATATGAACGAAAGCAAACACTTAGTAATTGTGAGCGATATATTAGTCCTGTCTTAAAGGAAAAGGAAGATTTAATTTTAAATGCGGAAGAGAAAATTATTCGGATGGAATATGATATGTTTGTGGAGATACGTGAGCAGGTAAAGCAATATATTCCATTATTGCAAAAAGCTTCTTTAACAATTAGTGAGATTGATGTGTTACAATCTTTTGCTACTGTATGTGAGGAAAATCATTATGTGAGGCCAGTGATTAGTCATGATCAGGAACTTAAAATTATTGATGGGAGACATCCTGTAGTGGAGAAGGTTATTGATGGAGAGTATGTTCCGAATGATATTTTGATGGATAGTAATACTAGTATTTTGCTTATTACGGGTCCTAATATGGCTGGTAAGTCTACTTATATGAGACAATTAGCAATTCTTGTTATTATGGCACAAATCGGTTGCTTTGTTCCAGCTAGTAAGGCTGTGATACCTGTGTTTGATGCCATTTATACTAGAATTGGAGCTAGTGATGATTTGGTAAGTGGAGAGTCAACATTTATGGTTGAGATGTTAGAGGCTAATCGGGCGATTAGTCAGGCGACGGAACATAGTTTGGTGTTGTTTGATGAACTTGGACGAGGAACGGCAACTTTTGATGGAATGGCTTTGGCTCAGGCTATTATTGAGTATATTCATGATCATATTTGTTGTAAAACATTATTTTCTACACATTATCATGAACTTACTGATTTGGAAAGTACTCTTCGGTCATTACATAATATTCATGTTAGTGCTTATGAGAAGGATGGTAATATTACTTTTTTGCATAAAATTGTAGATGGTAGTGTGGATAAGAGTTATGGTATTCATGTAGCAAAGCTTGCTCATTTGCCAAGTTCTTTGATTGAACGGGCAAATCAAATATTAGAAATTTATGAGTCTAAGGAACAAAAAAGAGATATACGTATTCAAGAGTCATTTCCTTTGGATGCGTTAATGATGGATGTTCAGTCTGAGGTGGAAGAGGAGCTTACTAAAATTAATCCTTTGGAACTGACACCTATGGAAGCTATTAATGTGTTATATGAATTGAAGAATAAAGTGAAAGAGAAGAATTGATAAAGGAGGATTTGTATGTATTTATTAAAGCGTGAAAATTGGTGGATTTGGTTACTTTTGGCTTTCTTTTCTGGTGGTAGTAGTATTTTGGTATTGGGAGCTTTGTTTGATATTTATCGTAAGGATGCTTGGTATGCGAAGTGGTATTGGTGGGTACTGGGATTTGTATGTTTCTTTATGCCATTTGCGATTATGATGATGGTAATATCGATTTATGCTTTAACACAGGTTTGTGCGAAGCTGGAGGTTCCTGGGAAAGAGATTTATCTATCTTATTATTTATGGATTTTATGTTTGATTATTCCTATTTTAGGTTGGGCTATTTTTATGATTATGTATTTTTATTTATGGATTGGTTATTTGGTTTGTCTTTGTCGAGGAAATGGGGAAGCTTATCTTAATTATTAAGCTTCTTTTTCTTGATTATTGTTTCATTTTTTACTATAATAATATATAGTGAGGAATGATATGATGAACATTAAAATTGATGGAAGTGAAAAGAATAAAAATGAAATTATTTATAATAATATTATTGAGACGATGAATGAGATGGAGCTATCTAAAGATGAGCAACTGGATTATTTGAAACAAAAGATTACGTTTTTAGAAAGTGAAGTAAGAAATCGACTTGTTTTATTTTTTACTATTTTGGTAGGTGCTGGTTTACTTGGATTTGGGCTTTATTTGATGTTTATTCATGAGTCTATTTTAGGAGCTATTGTGATTATTTTTGCGTTTGGTTTTACAACAGCACAGTTATTGTTTCGGTTACGAAAGGTGCAGATGATTTATCAAAGTAATCGGTTTGATCAAGTGGAACAATTACGTAAAATGCTTAATATTCGTTTGAAATAATACTGGTGAGAGGATTTGGTGAGGTTATGGAACAATTGAATCGGAGTGAGCTTCGAAAACGAATTATGACTATTTTATATCAGATTAATGTTTATGAAAATGGTCATATTGATTATCAGGTGGATGATGTGATACAAGAAGTTATGGAGATGGATAATGAGTTTGTAAAGAATGTTGTTTATGGGGTGATCACGTATCGTAACGAGATTGATGAGGTTGCAAATCGCCACTTAGATGGCTGGCTTATTGGGAGACTTGGTAATACCGATCAGGCTATTTTAAGAATGGGTATTTATGAACTATTATATACAGATATTCCGGAAATTGTCGCTATTAATGAAGCGATTGAGCTTGCAAAGTTATATAGTGATGATGCGGTTCGGAAGATGATTAATGGGGTAATGGATCAGGTTTATCATGAGAAAGTGGATGCGTAGGTGAAGTTTCTATGGATCAAGATAAGTATTTATCTATTAGTGCAATTACTAGATATTTGAAACATAAGTTTGATTGTGATGCACATTTAAATCGGGTATTTTTGAAAGGTGAGATATCAAATTTTAAGGCACATACTACGGGTCATTTTTATTTTTCTTTGAAAGATGAGCAGAGTAAGATTAATGCAATTATGTTTCGTACCTATGCTAGTCAGGTTTCATTTGTTCCAATGGAAGGCATGAAGGTGTTGGTAATAGGGAGAATTAGTGTCTATGAGGCAACGGGTGGATATCAAATTTATGTGGAGGATATGCAGGAAGATGGGGTTGGAAATCTTTATATTGCTTTTGAAAAGTTAAAGAAGAAGTTGGCTTTGGAAGGATTGTTTGCAGAAGTTCATAAGAAGCCTATTCCAAAAATTCCAGAGAGGATTGGAATTGTGACAGCACCTACTGGGGCGGCGATTAAAGATATTCTTTCTACTTTAAAACGGCGATTTCCTTTTTGTGAGACGTTTTTGTTTCCTGCTTTGGTACAAGGTGAGAATGCGGCTTTGGATATTGCTACTAAGATTCGATTGGCAGAGCAATATGATATTGATATATTGATTGTTGGTCGTGGAGGTGGCTCAATTGAAGATTTATGGCCATTTAATGAAGAGATAGTAGCGAGAGCGATTTATGAATGTTCTATTCCTGTGATTAGTGCAGTGGGACATGAAGTTGATTATACGATTGCTGATTTTGTGGCTGATTTGCGGGCACCAACACCTACTGGGGCAGCGGAGATTGCAGTACCTCATGTGAATGATTTGAATACTTTATTGAAGCAATTATCGATTCGATTACAAGAGAATATATATCAGAAAATTAATTATAATAAGCTTTATTTGGAGAGTGTGAAAGGTTCTTTTGTGATTAAAAATCCAATGATTATGTATGAGAATAAGAAGCAACAATTAGATCTTATTTGGGAACGATTTAACCGGTCAGTAATGAGAAAACTAGAAATGGAGCAACACCGTTTCGATAGAATGAAAAGTAATTATTTGCTTCAAAATCCCAAAGAGCTATATCAGAAACATATTATGCAGTTACAGGGAATATTAGAAAAATTAGAGCTTTTAAATCCCTTAGGAGTTTTAAAAAGAGGCTATTCTTTGGCTTATATTGATGATAATATTTTAAAAAGTGTACATGATGTGCAAGTATCTGATTTGATAGACTTGAAGTTACAAGATGGTGGGCTTCGATTGCAAGTATTGGAAGTTAAGGAGGAAGATTATGGCAGAGAAGAAAGTTCGGTTTGAAGAACAAATAAAAGAGTTAGAGACAATTATTAATGAATTGGAAAGTGGGGATATTGATTTAGAGGATTCTATTTCTAAGTATATCAAAGCAATGGCTTTAGTGAAGGACTGTGATTCAAAGCTAAAAAGTATTGAGGAACAAGTAAATAAAATTGTTATGGAAAATGGTGAACTGAAAGATTTTGAAGTGGATGGTGATTAATTTTTTGCCATTTTTTTTCTGGTGTATTTTGGAGTGAGTGGATCATATTATTAATGTAGTCTGTATTCCTTAAAGGAGATGTTTTATGTTTTTTCAAAAATTTAAAAAAACATTTGTAGTAGGACTTCTTTCATTATTTATTATGCCATTATCTGTTTTAGCTTATTCAGAATATGTGATTCCTGGTGGAGAGAATATTGGGATTGAGATTCATGCGAAAGGTGTCATGGTAGTTGGTCTTTATAAGGTAAATGATACTTATCCAGCGACAGAGGCAGGTTTAAAGGTTGGGGATATGATTACAGCAGTAGATGGTGTGACAGTTACTAGTATTCAGGAGATGGTTGATCAAATTAATCAGGGTGATCATCAATCTGTAGCTATTCAATTTGTTCGTGAGAATGAAAAGATGGATACTAAGTTAAAAATTTATAAAGATGATAATCATGTTTATAAAACAGGTCTTTATGTAAAGGATAGTATTACTGGAATTGGAACATTGACATTTATTGATCCTAATACGAAGCTGTTTGGGGCACTTGGACATGAAATTATTGAAAAATCATCGGGTCAAATTTTAGAAATACTAAATGGTAAGATATTTACTACTGAGGTAATTGGAGTGGAACCTAGTTCTGAAGGTGTACCTGGTGAGAAGAATGCTAAATTTCATACAGATGAAGTGACTGGTGAAGTAAAAGAAAATACCAATAAAGGATTATTTGGTACATATACTGACACAATGCCTAATAAGGAACTTTATAAAGTTGCACAGATTTCAGACATAAAAAAAGGAGCCGCTAAAATTTTAACGGTTCTTAGTGGGGATACGATACAGGAGTATGATATTAATATTACTAAGATTGATCAGAATCAACAAAAGGTAAAAAATCTAATGTTTGAGATTACGGATGAGGATTTGCTGCAAACTACTGGTGGTGTGGTTCAAGGAATGAGTGGATCACCTATTATTCAAGGTGATTTTATCATTGGGGCTGTGACTCATGTGGTGGTTGATTCCCCTACTAAAGGATATGGTATTTTTATTACAAATATGTTGGAAGAAGCAGAAAACTAAATGTTTATTTGGTGAGAAAATGTTGGCAATACTGATATAAAATTCGGTATTGTTTTTTGTTTTATATAAAGACGATGGAAGAGATAAACATCGCTATTATGGCAATTAATCCAATTATAGCAACAATCTGTTGGATATTTATTTTTTTCTTTTTTTGTTTTTCCATTTGTTTCACCTCTTATGTTATTATAATATATTTTAAATAAAATAGGAATATTTTTTTTCTTTTTTCATAGATTTAACTGAGGTGAATTACTATATGAAGCAATTATTGGACAAGACTCGTAATCGATTTCGGATGAACCGATCTATGTTTTTATTTTTACTTGTATTGATTATAATAGGAGTGGTAGCAGGTTCTGTTTTTATTTTGATGATTAGTAAAGAAGATCAGGGAATGGTAAAGGAGTATCTGGATACTTTTCTTTTCAATATACGTGATCATAAACTTCATTATTTGCAGGCTTTTCAGGGAAGTTTTTTGGGGAATTTATTGTTTGTGTTGGGTATTTGGTTACTTGGTATTTCTGCTATTGGGCTTCCTGTGATGGTTTTTATGTTTTTTACTAAGGCTTTTACTTTAGGGTTTGCTATTTCTAGTATGATTATGAATTATAAGTTAAAAGGTTGCTTGTTAGCTTTTATTTATGTGTTTCCACACCATGTTATGAATTTACTTTTATATAGCTTTTTAATGGCTTATGCACTTAGCTTTTCTATTCGTTTAATTGGATCTTTGGTTCAAAAGAAAAGCTTGGACTTTAAAGTGATGATGAATAAGTATTTGATGGTATTAGGAATTTGTGTTGGTGGAGTTTTCATTAGTTCTTTAATGGAGGTGTTTTTAGTGCCATTTTTGTTACAAAAGGTTTTAGGGGTTGTTTTATAAAGATCATCTATGTGGTCTTTTTGTTTTTTTGTTGTTATGTTTGATTTTTAAGTTTTATTTATGATGGTTTTTTGAAAGGAATGGTGTTATAATGATGGAGGAAGAGAAGAAAATACTTTTGAGGTGAGTTATGAAGAAGACAGTAGTTGTGGGAATGAGTGGAGGAGTAGATAGCAGTGTAGCAGCTATTTTACTTTTGGAACAGGGATATGATGTCATTGGTCTTTTTATGCGTAATTGGGATAGTAGTGTAAATAATGATATTTTGGGTAATCCAAATAGTAATCAAAATATTTGTCCTCAGGAACAAGATTATAATGATGCTTTGGCGGTTTGCAACAAGTTGGGTATTCCTTTACATCGGGTTGATTTTGTGAAGGAATATTGGGATTATGTATTTACTTATTTTTTGGATGAACTAAAACGAGGAAGAACACCCAATCCTGATATTATGTGTAATAAGTATATTAAGTTTGATATGTTTGTGAAGGAAGCTATGAAGTTGGGAGCAGATTATATTGCTACGGGACATTATGCTCAGATTGTTGATGGTAAATTACTTCGTGCTGTAGATTTAAATAAGGATCAGACTTACTTTTTGTCACAGCTTAGTTCAAAGCAATTAGAGCATGTGCTGTTTCCTGTTGGTGGAATACCTAAAAGTAGAGTAAGAGAAATTGCTCTTGCTCATGATTTGGTTACAGCAAAGAAAAAAGATTCTACAGGAATTTGCTTTATTGGGGAACGTCATTTTACTGATTTTTTAAAAAATTATTTGCCTAATATTCCTGGAAAGATTGTTAATATGGATACAAAACAAGTGATTGGTGAACATATTGGTTTGATGTATTATACAATTGGACAGCGTCGCGGTTTAAATATTGGTGGTACTCAGGATCGTTTATTTGTGATAGGAAAGAATATGAATGAGAATATTTTATATGTAGCTTTAGGAGAGGATAATCCATATTTATATAGTAATAGTGCGATTATTTCGGATGTAAATTGGATTAGTGAATGTAGGCCAGAATGTTGTAGTGTGAAGTTTCGTTATCGTCAACAGGATTATTCTGTACGACTTTCGTATGTAGATGATACACATATTCAGGTTTTTTATCCACAAAAGGTAAAGGCAGTGACGCCTGGTCAAGCTTGTGTATTTTATTTGGATAATGAATGTCTAGGTGGAGGTATTATTGATTCAGTATGTTTGGATGGGGAACCAATTTGGTATTTATCCTAATTGGTTTTTCTTGTGTTAAATATTATTTTCTGGTCGAAAATGTTTTCTTTTTGTTGAAAAAAGTCAAGGGGTATGTTATAATTTAAATGTAAATGTGTAAAATAGTTTACAGTTAGTAATGATATAAATTCTGATAGAGAGCGGGGACATGAGATGGAACGTTTAAATGATATTTTACATGAGTTAGGTATTTCAAAAGTTAAATTAGCTAAATTTTTGGGTGTTTCTCGGCAAATGATTTATAATTATTTAGAGTTAGATGATATTAATAAGTGGCCTAAGGATAAAAAGGTTTTATTACTGAATTTATTGGGGGTAAAAACAGCTGATGAGATTATAAATATAAAAGTTGATACAGATTATATTATGGATGTTGAGGCACGGCTTAACAGTATTTTTGAAAATAGTAATAAAAATAGTGATGATTTGAATAGTGCTTTTCAGGGATTAGGTAAAAAGCAAAGAGAATTGATGATTAATATTATTGATCTTTTGAAAGAAAAATTAGAAGATGATGGGGATGCCGATGGATATTATGTTTGTAAATATCTTTATCATTATTTACAAGCAATTAATGGATCACGTGAGCTGAAGTATATTTTGGGTTATGTAGCTAAGTCAGCTGGTTTTATTGAACCAATGGAGTTTGTTTTTCATGATGATGAGCAGTTTATTTTTGAGAGTATTATGTTTTCGGCTATGACATTATATAATAGTGGAGGAGCTTCTAAAACAAAATTGGCTGAGTCTCATCGCCGTTTTGTGAATCAGATTGAACATAAGATTGAGGAAAAGATGAGTCGTACTATGGAATTAAATACGCTAAAGGTACAAGCGTTAAGAGAACTTGGATATACTACTATTACAGATGATAATGCCTCAGAAGTGTTAGCTAAAATTGTAGAGATTGAGTCTCGAAAAGTTGGTCAGTAATAGAGGCTATTTCATTATAAGATAGTTTTTTTCTTCTCTTTTATTACTTCCTATAATATATATTATGTTAACTTCTTATTTGAAAATTAAATTTATTTTATATTCTATTTATTTTTCATTATTTTATTTTGGTAGATGTTTTATAAAATATTATTATTTGACTTTAGATAATACATATTATAATTTATCTTTTTTTTAATATATTATAATGAATTACTATATGTATGTTTTTTTTGTATTTGAACATATTATGATTAGATTATGATTTATTATATATTTATTTGCTTTTTTGAGGTTTTTATACGATATATTTATCATTTTTTTATTATTGCTCCCCTACTTTGATTTTTTCTATGGTAGGGGAAGTAGAGTGTCTATTTTTGAAAAGTAGTTGTTTATGGGAAGTAAATGCTTTTTTCTAGTGCTATTTTATGTAGATAAATTAGGGGAATTATATTTAGAATTTGTCTTTTTTCTTTTAAAGTTTATGTATGTGTATAAGATGATTTATTTTGTTCATAATAGTAATGGGTGATTATAATGAAAAAGAATAAGAATATGCAATCAAATAAAGTATCTAACAAGAATAATAATAAAGTAGATGCACGTTCTAATAACAATGTTACTGATTGTAATAAGCAACAGAATGTAACTAACATTGGATTTGAAGACGAATCTAAATCATTTGAGTTAGATGATAATAATGATCATTCATTTGAACTTAGATAGGTTGCGAGTACCCGAAAAAGAGACTATTTGGTCTCTTTTTATTACAATATGATATGATTTAATAACATGAATCCTACTCCTATTAGGAAGAATATGATAGTGGTTTTTGATTCATTATATTTTTTTGCAGTGGGTAATAGCTCATAACAAGCAATATGAAGCATAATACCTGCTATGATGGCAAATAGGGTTCCCATTATAATATTGTTTATGAATGGGCTTAAAAATAGATATGCAAGGATAGCTCCTAGTAGTTCTGAAAGCCCAGATAAAAATGTATAGCTAATGGCTTTTCGTTTGCTATGGGTGGAGTAATAGATCGGAATGGAGATGCTGATGCCTTCTGGAATGTTATGGCAGGCAATGGCTAGGGTTAATGAGATTCCTAGGGTAATATTAGTAGAACTAGTAATGAAGGTAGCCATTCCTTCAGGAATATTATGTAGTATAATGGCTAACATAGATATGATACCAATTCGATATAGTCTTTTGTTTTTGATACTTGTTTGTTGCTCAGGAAGGTATTTATCAATTAGCATAGATATAATTATGCCAATGTTGATACTGATTAGTAGTAAGAATATACAAGGAGTTATTTGGTATGTTTGTTTTAGTTGGTCCATTGCTTCTGGGATTAGATCGGTGATGGATATAGTTATCATTACTGCAGCTGCGAAGCTTAGGGCGGCATTAATGGTTTTGTGGGGATTGCTATTTTTTAGAAAGATGATGATACTACCTAGAACGGTTGATAAACCAGCTATGGTAGATAATAAAAAAGCATAAGTTATATGGTTAGACATGAATATCACCATTATACTTTATGCTTGTTTTTTTTTATTATTCTCTACTCCTTTATTCCTCTATTCCTCTACTCTTCTCATTTCACATAGTTTTTTTTATTTCTTGGGGATTGACTAGATATTGTTGTAATTCTGATAGTAAGTTTCTATATGCAATAGCTTGTTCTAAGGTTTTTATATCATCTATGTTGAGTTTTTTTATGTTTTCTTCAGGATCTTGTTTTTCTTCTGATGGCATTTTATTTTTGTTTGGTTCGCTTGGTAGTTCGATACCTATTTTTTTACAGAAGGTTGGATATTCTGATAGTGTTTGTTTGAGTGATTCTAATTCTTTTTTCGTTTTTTCAATGTAATTTGCTAGGTTCTCTCTACTTAAGTTGTTTCCTTGTTCTAAAATAGTTTCTAGAATTGCTACTTTGTCTTTATCTAGGGTAATATTTTGGTTTTCTAGCTCTATTCTAATATTTTTTTTCTTTTTATAATCCATTTCTAGAATGGAAACTAGTTTTGTATGCTGTACTGATAAGACTTCTCTTTCTTTTTCTGTAGTACTAAATAAGTAATACCCATCTTCATATTTTAAGAAATCAAAAAGTTTATTTGCTAATTGTGATATTTCTTTTAAAAGGTAGTTGATGTATTCAGTCCAGCTAGAAAAATTTGAATTTTCTTTTAAAATCTGTTCTTGAATATTTTTATCAATATTTGCTAATATGTTTGGAATTACTTGTGGTAGTCTTAATAGTTCGTCAAAGCTTTGTGGGTTTCTTTGACAATGTGTGTAATTTGTGATAACTAGTTGATTGGTGTTTAATGTTTCTACTTGTGGTGTGTTAATATGTAGTAAATTATTTTCTTTTAATTGGGTAAATCCTCTTTCTACTGTTTCTTGGTATTGTTTTTGTAGTTGTTTTAAGCTGTCTTTATAAGATGTTAGTCTTTTGGTTATAAAGCTAGCACTTTTCTTTTTTTCAAAAATATTTTTATAAATTTTATCTAATTCGTTTTCTATAGAAATCATAATTGTTATTTGTTGATGTCTTCTTTGCTCTTCAGTTAAAAAGGCTTCTATGATTTCTTCTGCTTGTTGTAGTCCCATGGCGTAGTATAGTCTTTTTGTATTTTCTTGTTCTACTGCTTGGAAAAATTTATGGTATCCTGGATTAATCAAAATGTTTTGAGCCATTTTGAGGTGGCTTGTTTTGGTGGTAAGTAATTGGTAAGCATTATTTAATCTTTCTGTTTGTTTTTGAATTTTTTCTGATGTTTCAGCAATGGCTTCATCTATTTCTTTTATACTTTTAGAGTAGCAAGGTTGTGGATAGTACTCTTTTAATTTTGTTCGCATAGCTTGTTCGTTGTCCAGAAATTCTTGTTCTTTTTTTCTTCGTTGTCTAGCTCAATTAATTTTTCTTCAATTTCCATTAGTCGGTTTTGTATGTTGTTTTGTCTCGCATGTTCTGTTTGATTTAGATCATTATTTTTTGGCATCTCTCCCCTACTCCATTCTTGATAAGTTTTCAGAAGAGTTTGATAAGTTTTGCCTTGAAGTCTTTCTAGTGTTAATTTTTCTTGTAATGATATTGGAAGAGATTGATAGAATACTGTATTTTTTTTGGTTAAGTTCATTAGGCTATGTGTGATGTATGTATAGGTGTCTTTGGCAAATGGTGGAGTTAACAATTCTTTTAGATTTGGGCTTGAGATAAGATTTTTGATTATTTGTTCTTTGGCCTCTGAGGCATATTCAATTATTCTTTGATAGCTTTGGAGTAATTCTATAAATTTATGGGAGAGTCTTTCTATATCTGGTACTGATACGTTTATTTTTTGAATTTTACATTCTGTTGCTAGAACGATGTTCAAGTTGTTTTGCAATGTTTTCGGTAAGTCTGCTGATAATAGTTGACTAAAGAATTCTTCTAGAGTTTTAGTTGGTGTGAAGAAAACGTTGACATCTTCTGTTTCATAAAACTCTTTACTTCTTCCATTTTCATAAAGATTTTTTTCCATTTGTTTTTCAATTTGTTTTAATTCTTCTTCTGATTTGCTTTTTTTACTTTTTAAATCGTCTCTTTCTTCCTGACGATTTTTTCTTTTTTGTTCATAGTTAAAGTATAATCTTAATTCATCTTTTGGAAGTTTGTCGATTGAATTTAGGACAAGTTGATGCATATGATAGGTAATCATATTTAATATTTTTGTTAGTTCAATTGCTTGATTTTTAATTTGTTTTTGTATGTCATCATCTAAGTGTAATGCTTTTGCATTTTCTAGAACTTCATCTGTGTCATTTACTAGTTCTTCTAGATAAGATATGTAGTCGTTAAGGTAGGCATCTGGATTTTGAGCTTGGTATTCACTTGGTCTTAATATTTTACTCATTTTCTTTCTCTCCTTTTGTTTTTATATTTTTTTGAACTCTTGCTTTTAATTGGGAAATTCTTTTTATGATAGTAAGATTCTCTTCTAAGCTTCTGCTTTCTTGAATTTTAAACATTTTTATATCTTTTGGGTCCACTTTTTTCTTCCTTTCTAAAAAATCATTATTTATTATATATATTTTTTGTTGATTGTCAATGTTTTTTGTGTTTTTTGGTTTTACAATATGATTAATTTATGATAATGTCTTAAGTGTTAACTTTTAAAAATGTCCCAGCAAATGATATAATAATCCACTGAGGTGGAAATAATGAAAGAGGTAAAATTAAGAATGAAAGAACAGAATAAATATGATGTTATTAAGGAGCTTGTTGATCATAATGGTAACAAAAGCCGAGCTGCCTTAAAACTTGGTATATCCAAAAGACATATTAATCGTCTGATTATCAAATATAAAAATGATGGAAAATCCGCTTTCGTTCACGGTAACCGTGGACGTGGCCCCACCAAGGCTTTGGATACATCCATCACAAATGATATTATACTACTTTATCAGTCAAAATACTATGATTTTAACTTTAATCATTTTAAAGATTTTCTAGAAAAATATGAAAATATTAAGGTTTCTTATCATTTTATATATAAATCTTTAACTAAAGCTGGTATATTATCCCCTAAAGCGAGAAGAAAAACAAAACGTCAATACACTAAAGCTAAATTACTTAGTGAAAACAAAATTAATAACACAATGACTAATGAACAAATTGAAACTATTATAAATCACGAAATTGCTTTAGTAGATTCCCACCCTAGAGGTGAAAAACCAAAATACTTTGGTGAATTGATTGAACAAGATGGTTCCATACACAAATGGTTTGGCGATATTAAAACTTGTCTACACCTTGCCATTGATAAAGCTACTTCTACTATTGTAGCGGCTTATTTTGATAAACAGGAAACATTAAATGGATACTATCATATGTTTTACCAAATATTAACCAATTATGGTATTCCTTATCAGTTTTTAACTGATAACAGAACTGTATTTAACTATATGTCACTTAATCCTGATAAAAGAACTAGTGACAAAGATGTTTTAACTCAATATGGTTATGCTTGTAAACAACTTGGAGTAGATTTAAGAACAACTTCTGTGTCTCAAGCGAAAGGTCTTATAGAAAGAACGAATGGCACATTTCAAGGTCGCCTAGTTCAGGAATTAAGATTTCATAATATTACCACAATCGAAGAAGCGAATAAGTATTTATTAAATGTTTTTGTTCCTTACTTTAACGAAAGATTTGCTTTAGATTATACTAAGTTTCCTTCTGTTTTTGAATCCTCTCCAGGTGAAGAAAAAATTAATTATACTTTAGCTATTTTAACTCCTAGAAAAATTGATAATGGGAGTTCTATCAGATATATGGGGCAATATTATCAGCTTTATCTTAATGATGAAATGAAATGTTTTATACCTAAAACAGAATGTTTAGTTATTAAAGCTTTTCATGGAGAATTATTAGCATCAGTTGATGGAAAAGTATATAGTCTCAAAAAGCTTTCTAGAAATGAAAAGTATTCTAAACAATTTGATATTATTAAAGAAAAAATTGAAAAGAACAAAAACTTTAATCCTAAAATGAATTTAAATTGGAATGTTGGTGAGTTTAAATACCAGATTAGAAGAGCTCACAATCAACATCAATATGTTTAAGAAAGGAAGGAAAGTTTATATGTCTGAAAGTATTAACGAAATTAAAATCAATAATGATGATACCTATTTAATTGTCAAACAAATTATTAAACTTTTATATCTTGTTATTGAAGATAACAAACGGATTCAATCAGAACTATTTTTACTAATTGATAACTACCCTAATTTTTCCGTTAATGTTTAAATTTTTTTGGGACATTTTCTAAAATTATTGACATGTTTTTTGTGTTTTTTGGTTTTACAAAGAAAAGAGGTGTTACTAAAGGCGTAACAACTCTTTATTTGTTTTCTAGTGTATAGGTTTTTTCTTTTACCTGTTCGAATAGGTCTTGATAATGTTGCATTGCTTCTGTGTAGTTTTTGGTTATTTCTTGGTTCCATGTGTCATTTGGTGTGTGTGTATAGTCTATTCCAATTTCTGTGATTACTGTTTTGCCATCTATTTGATATTTTAATACTTCTAAGGTTGCTTCTACAAAGCCAGCGGTTTGGGTTGGGAATGTTTCATAATTTATTTTATTAAAATTTAATCCTCCAGGGTTGTTATTTATAAGAAATAGTTCGTTATTGAAATCATTTGTTCTTGCTTTACAGATAGCATAAGTTAAGGCAGGGTTTGTGCCTAAGACATTTGATATTTCAGCAATTTGCTGAGGGTAGTCTCTTTCGTTTTGATATTCTATATTGATTTTTAAATTGCCATATTGCTTTATATAATTTTCTTCATTATGGTAGATGTTACGTACAGCAATTAAAATGGCCATTTCTTTATTTTTGCATACCACATTTCTTCCTTTTAATTTTGAGTCTCCAATTATGTAATTTTCTTGATATGCTTTGTTTTGAAAACTATCTGTGATATCACTTAATATTTGATATACTTTTTCAGTATCTAGACCATATATGTCACAGTATTTTTTTATGTATTTCTTTTCTTCTGGGTTTTTGGCTGCTTCTGATAGTATTGTTTTCATTTGTATGAATGTTTCCATCATGTTGGTTAAATTTGTTTTAATATTGTTACCTTCTAGGATGCTTTCTTTTTGATCTATTATCGTTTCTGGTTCCGTGTATGGTAATTTTGAGAGTATGGTAGGATTTGTTATCGCATCTTTATAGTTGGTATTTACGGTTGTGATCCAGAATTGATTGGCATTATTTGATATTATGGAATATTTGGCTATGATTTGTTCAATGGTTGTTGTTTGATCATTTATTTCTAATTTTAAAATTTCTATGGCTTGTTCTATAAAACCAGCAGTAGTACTTGGGAATGTTGCGTATGTTCCATTCATTCTTAGTTTTCCAGGATTATTATTTTTTAAGAATATATCACTATCAAAATTGCACTGAGTTTTACAAATGGCATAAGTTAGGGCAGGATCTATGTCTAAGATGTTTGATATGCTGGTAATTTGCTCTACATTATCTAGTTCACTAATGTATTTTGTGTCTGTTTTTAATTCATCGAGTGAATAACCATATTGTTCTGGATCGTAATATATATTATAGGTTGCTATTAGAATGGCCATTTCTTTGCTTTTACATGTTATTTTTTGATTTCCTAATTTGGACTGGCCAATAATAAAGTTGTTTTGATAGTTTTTATCTTGGAAATGATTGGTTAAATCACTTAATATTTGATATATTTTTTCGTAATCTAAGCCATATATATCACTATATTTTTTTATGTACTGTTTTTCTTCTTTTAATTGTTCTATTCTTTTGTTGTACGTGTCGATGGCATTTGTTATTGTTGTTTCTATTTTGCTGGTTATTTTTTCTATGGTAGATTCTACTTTTGGGGGAGTAGGCTCGATGAAATCTGGCTCGTTACTATTTGATGGTGGAGTTTGGGTTGGTGCACTTCCAAATAGGGTATCATAGTTTGCAATGGCTTCATGGTAGATATTATTTACATTGTCAAACCATTTAGATTTATTTGGATCTTTAGATCCTACGTATGTAGCACCTATTTGTTCAATGGTTACTTTACCATCAATTCGATATTTTAATATTTCTAAAGCTTCTTCGGCAAAGCCAGCAGTAGTGCTTGGAAATGCTGCAAAGACACCATCAAACTTTAATCCTCCAGGGTTATGTTTATTTAGAAACATTGGACTATTAAAACTAGATTCTGCTCTAATAATGGCATAGACTAAGGCGGGATCTATTTCTAGTACGTTTGATATATCAGCAATTTGATGTGAATAGTCTTGATCTGTTATAAATTCTATTCCTGTTTTTAAATCGTTGTCTGTATAACCATAGGGAGCTGCGTCATAGTAAATATTGCGAACAGCAATTAGAATGGCCATTTCTTTGCTTTTACATGTGACATTTCTTTTTTTTAATTTGGAATCACCAATAATATATTCCTTCACATATTTTTCATTTTGAAATCCATCCGTAATATTATATAATATTTGATATACTTTTTCATTGTTTAATCCAAAAATGTCACAATATTTTCTAATATATTCTTGCTCTTCTAAGACTGTTGTACTACTACTTTCATTTATTTCAGGTATATATTCAATTGGTGCAATTGGTGTTGCCTGATTTACAAATTGGTTTAGGATATCGTTTAGAGTTGTTCTTAGGGTATTATCTTGGAGTAATTGGTTTTTAATAGCTAGTATTGTTTCTGGTTTGGTACTATCATATTCCATTTCGATGATGGCGTCAGATGAATGGGTATCTTTTAATTCAGTTAACATGTCATCATTTTCTTCTATATTATATAGTTGATAGTTTGGATTTTTTGATTCATCCTCTATTTTGCTTTCTTCATTTATTAGGATGGTTGTATTTTTTGTATGTGTGTCTTTTAGAATAATAATAGGGGTATTTAGTAGTACATTGGAGGCACATAGTGCGGTAATCATTGAGGATTTCGCAATTATTTCTTTTCTTCCATTTGTGGGTTTATCCTTTTTTACTATCATAATTTTGTTCACTTCCTTTTTTATGCAAATCTTAATTATCATATCAAAAATAGTGAATTGATGTCAATGATTCTTATTGTTTTTCTTATTGTTTGTTTTCATAAAGCAACCTTCCTCTTTTTTTATTATTTACTTAGTATATCATTCTTTTTTTCAATCGTTATGATTATGTAATAAATGTGATAAATGTGTGTATTTTAAAATAGATTTTTATTTTTGAATTGTACATGAAAAAAAGTATAGTGTTCAATTACTGGGTAATTTTTTCTATACTTTTTATTATATTAATTATTTGTTCTTTTTTTTAGGTAGATTGATGCTCCAGCCAAGCCAAGTAGTGATATGATAGCTCCTGTGAAATAGATACTAATATTATCTAAGGTATTTGGATTTTTAACGGCTATTAATTTTCCTACTATTTCAACATCTGCATCAGGCATTTCGAATGTGTAGTATGTAATTCCATATTCTTCATCTGTTTCTTTTTTTAATTCAATTGTGATGGTTTTTCCATCTTTTTGATAGGTTACTGTTAGACTTGGTTCATATCCTTCTTTTTCTTCTGCGAATATGCGAATTATTTTTCCAACAGCAGCAGTGTTAGGCAAGGCACCAATTATTCCAAGATCTTCTGTTTCATTTTTTACATTTATTTTATGGAATGTATTTCCTTGAGAATCAGTAATTGTTCCAGAAACAGTTCCTACATTATAAATGTCTCCATCACTGATAAGATCTCCGTTTACAGTTCCATAATTGGCAATTGTACTGTTTTCTGCTCCAGTAATATCTCCAGTAAATGTAGCTCCTTCCCAATTACTGAATGATCCTTGATTATCAATTCCACCTATTACAGTGATTGTTTTTTCGTTATATATGTTTCCTTTGTTAATCATCTTTCCAGTTATAGCAATGGTACCGTTGTTGTCTATACTTGCACTATACTCTTCACCATCATCCACTTTATGTGTTGTATTTTGTAGATCTCCTTCACTGGTTATTGTTCCATTGTTAGTTATGTATTGTTTGTTTTCTATTTTTCCGGTTCCAGTAGCAGCAATAGTACCGTTGTTTTCTATGTGTCCAGAGTTTGTAAGGGTTGTGCCGTTTGGAACTGTAATAGTAGCTCCTTCTTTGATTGTATAGCTTTTTTTTAGTTCTAAACTTTGTGTTAGTGTTGTGTCGTCATTGATGTTAACATACCAAATGGTTTTATCACCTTCTGCAGATGTTAAGTCTGGATAGAAGTATTGTTGATATGATGTGTAACTACTAGAAATTGCAAAGTTTATTTCAGGTGTTAAGGTAACATATTCATAAGCGTCTACTTCTTTGTTATCTTGTTCCGTTTTATATTTCCATCCTATTACAGTCATGGTGTTGTTGGCAGAAAAACGATAATCTTTTCCATATACTAAAGTTGTTTTTGATGTTTCTGCTTTAATGGCATCTTCTAAAGAAGTTGAACCATCAAATTCTTTACTGTTTGATAGGGTATTATTCCAGGTTTCTCCTCCATCTGTACTAAATTCAATATATAAATAAGTGGCGTGTGCGACTACATTTGTTCCTGAGGTACCATTATCTAACTTTTCTTTTATTCCTGTAATAATATTTCCAGTATAATCTGCTGACCATTCCATGGTTGCTACAGTGTAGGTAGTTCCAGCTTTTGGGTTTGGTAAAGTTGGAGTTACCTCTACTTTGTATTTTAGACTGTTTTCTCCAGTCTCCGGTAAATAGCTTAATATCGTTGATATTTGACTTGATGTAAGTGATACTGGGTTTTGATATTTACTTAGATGCTCATTTGC
>Ga0137297_10343_pt1 | contig 35527 bp, 38 predicted proteins | sample RamsorincwithD2O_FD_97191 | JGI IMG/M metagenome (GOLD analysis project Ga0137297, IMG submission 97191) | Mouse cecal microbial communities from Vienna, Austria - Mucin amended with D2O | ecosystem: Host-associated > Mammals > Digestive system > Large intestine > Cecum | place: Austria: Vienna...
GCTTTGTCTCCACGTCAAGCATTGTGTAGGCAAACTCCCCCCTGGACTTATTGGTCATGTCGGAGATGTTGATACCAGCATCGCCCAGAATAGACGTAAATTTCGTGATCATATTGGCGATATTCTTATGGAACACCGCAATACGGCCCGCCTTCGTGCACATACCCATATCGCAGTTCGGGAAGTTCACGGAATTGATGATATTGCCGTTTTCCAGATAATTCCGCAGTTCTTTCACCGCCATCTTTGCGCAGTTATCCTCGGACTCCTCGGTGGAAGCTCCCAGATGAGGGATCACGATACATCCCTCCTGTCCTGCCGTGATGGTATTCGGGAAATCCGTCACATACTTCCGTATCTTACCGGAACGAATGCCCTTTAACACCGCCTTTTCATCCATCAGCACATCTCTGGCAAAATTTAAGAGGATCACGCCCCGCTTCATCTTCGCCACGGCCTCCTCCCCTACCATGCCCCTTGTGGCATCCATCAGCGGCACATGGATCGTAATGATATCACAATACTCATAGATATCGTCCACATTTAACACATGGTGTACATCGCGGCTTAAATTCCATGCCGCATCCACAGAAACATAAGGATCGTAACCGTAAACTTCCATCCCCATATGCTTCGCCACGTTGGCCACCCGCACACCGATAGCGCCCAGGCCGATGATACCTAACTTCTTGCCTTCCAGCTCGGTTCCCGCGAATTTCTTTTTCTCTTTCTCCGCAGCCTTCCCGATATCCGCATTGTCCGCCTCGGACTTCACCCACTCGATACCGCCCACCACATCCCGGGAAGCAAGCAGCATCCCGGCGATCACTAACTCCTTCACGCCGTTGGCGTTGGCCCCGGGCGTATTAAAGACAACAATCCCTCTCTCTGCGCATTTCTCTAACGGAATGTTGTTGACGCCTGCCCCGGCTCTGGCCACAGCCAGAAGATTTTCCGGCAGATCCATCTCATGCATGGATGCGCTTCGCACCAGGATCCCGTCTGCCTCCGTGATCTCGTTTGTCTTTGTATAGTCCGGTGTAAACCGGTCAAGCCCCACCTTCGCGATGGGATTTAAGCAATGATATTTGTACATATCCATCTCCAATCTTATTCCAGTTCTGCACTCACACGCTGCTACCTATGCTCTTCCTCAAATTTCCTCATAAACGCCACCAGCGCTTCCACGCCTTCCTTCGGCATGGCATTGTAGATGGAAGCCCGCATACCACCAACCGTACGATGTCCTTTCAGGTTCTCGAACTCGGCCTTTTTTGCCTCCGCCACAAACAATGCATCCAGTTCCGCATCCCCCGTCACAAAAGGCACATTCATCAGAGAACGATCCTCTTTCCTGACAGTTCCCTTGAACAGATTGCTCTCATCCAGAAAATCATAGAGCACTTTCGCCTTCTCCTCATTCCGGCGCTTCATCTCCGAAAGGCCCCCCATGGCCTTCAGCCATTTGAACACCTTGCCGCAGATATAGATGCCGTAGCAGGGCGGCGTATTGTAGAGGGAATCGTTATCGGCATGGGTTTTGAACTTCATCATCGTCGGCGTACCGGGCAATACCTCATCAGAGATCAGATCCTCACGGATGATCACGATCTGCACGCCCGCAGGCCCTACGTTTTTCTGTACTCCCGCGTAGATCAGTCCGTACTTTGTCACATCCACCGGCTCAGACAGAAAACAGGAAGAAACATCCGCCACAAGGATCTTCCCCTTTGTATCCGGCAGCGTATGGTATTTTGTACCATAGATCGTATTATTCTCACAGATATAGACATAGTCCAGATCCGCCGGGATATCCAGATCGGAACAGTCCGGTATGTAGGAGAAGGTCTGATCCGCAGAGGAAGCCAGTTCTATGGCCTCGCCGTAGAGTTTCGCCTCCTGATAAGCCTTCTTCGCCCACTGCCCTGTCAGGATATAGCCCGCCTTCTTATTCTTCATCAGATTCATGGGCACCGATGCAAAGATAAGGCTTGCGCCGCCCTGCAGAAACAGTACCTTATAATTATCGGGAATATTCATCAGTTCCCGCAGATCCGCCTCCGCCTCTTTGATAATCTTATCAAACACTTTCGAACGGTGGCTCATCTCCATCACGGACATGCCACACCCTTCATAGTCCAGCATCTCGGCAGCAGCCTCTTTCAATACTTCCTCCGGGAGCACCGCAGGGCCAGCCGAAAAATTATATACTCTTGCCATGGTCATTCCTCCAGTCTGTTTGGTCTGTATACAATAAAATCCACGTTTTGCAAGTATTCTATTGTTATGTGTCACAGTGACAGTGTATGCTCTTTCCTGCACATCTGCCCCGCCAAATATTTATTCTACCTTTTCAGGGCGGAGAAGTCAACTTTGAATCTGCAATTATCATTTTTCTTCCGGATAAGTCAGTCCCCATGCTTTTCTTATCTCAGTCATAATCGACATGACATCCGAAGTATAATCCAGATGCATCTCGTCTGCTCCACCCGACACGGCCTGTTCCATATCACGTATCTCATACTGCAGCGCATCTGCCGTTTTTCCGCACTCGATCACTTTCTGTTCCCCGCTCTCTGTGTAAGTCACCACCGCCCTGTCTGCCCTCGGATATTCATAAACTTCAATATAGCCTTTCTCAAAAGCGACCATTCCTCTCTTTGGCTGCTTCGTATGAAGGGAAAGCGCCGCTGTCGCCATCTCTCCAACAGGGTTCATCAGCAGGATTCCCGCCAGTTCATCGACGCCGCTGGGAGCAAATTTCACCTGCGACACAACCTGATCCGGTTTTTCCGACATAAACCAGCGGATAAAGGAAAGCGCGTACACACCGATATCCAACAAAGCTCCACCGGCCAGATCCGGATTAAAAAAGCGGTTTTTCATATCGTATTCTTTATAACTGCCAAAATTCATCTGAACCATCCTGAGTTCACCCAGTTCTCCGCTTCGCATCAGTTCCTGCAGTTTTTTATAAAGAGGCATATGATAGATTGTCATCGCCTCCCCCAGAACCACATGATTTTCTTCCGCCAGTTTTTTTGCTTCCTCCAGTTCCTCCGAATTTAATGTAATAGATTTTTCGCAGATAACATGTTTTCCATGCTTCAGTGCTTCGCGCAAAAACTGGATATGTGTATTGTGTGGAGTCGAAATATAGATTATATCTACATTTTTATCTGTGTATAACTCCTCCATACTCTCATAAACCCTGGAGACATTATACTTTTCGGCAAAATCGACAGCCTTCTGATAAGTTCTGTTCGCTATGCCGTAGAGCGTACGCCCCTCCTTTTCCATCGCCTGCGCCAGCTGATTGGCAATGACGCCACATCCGAGAGTTGCCCAATTGTAAGTTTTTAATTTCATTTCCTCCTATATATAATCTATATCAAGCGCAGCACGCACTTTTCTGATATGCGTCTGCATCTTTTGATATGCTTTCTGATCTCTCCGCCTTCAGCCACATTGACGATTTCTCTGTCTAAAATCAAAGTTTTTCTGACCTCTCAGGGTTCCTCTTCCTCATAGTACATCACCACCGGCACGCCCACCTCTATCATCCCATACAGCTTTTCCGCCGCCTCAAGAGGCAGGTTGATGCATCCGTGAGATCCATCCTTTTTATAGATCTCCCCGCCGAATTCATCCCGCCAGAGCGCGTCGTGAATGCCCACGCCGCCCTTTACCGGCATCCAGTAATTAACATGGGAGGCGTATCCCGGTCCCCGCAGGATCCGGTTTTTCTGTTTTGCATAGACATAATATACACCCTCCGGCGTAGCTCGGCGCCGCATCATGTTGCCGGTGACGATGGGCGTCTCGATCTCCACTTTTCCCGCCTGATAAAACCACAGTTTCTGCTCTGTCATATTGATCTCAATATAGGTTTCTCCAATGTCGTTCTCTCCTCTGGCATAGGCTTCCCGCACATAGTCCGGAACATGGGTTTCGCTCTTTCTCTCCGCAAGTGCCTCCGACAGCCATTTCACTTCCGCCTTTTTATTCAGTTCAGTACCGTAATTTCCCTTTTCCAGCGTGATCACATCACCGTCCGTTGTAGTAAACTGTCTGGGCTTTCCGTAAGTATCATAACGATCAGCCAGTGTATCGATGGCCGCCGTCACTTTCTCCTCGTCCCAGACAAATCCTCCCGCCGCATCCCGTACAAATGAGAGCGCACCGTTCCCCACTTCCCGGCCTGTCGCTTTCTCCCTGCTTTTTTCTTCTTTCCGATCTGCCGTTTTCTCTCTGTTTCCTTCCTTTTCCTGCGCTACTGCCGTTTCTTTGCCGTTTTCCTTTTCCTGCGCTGCCGTCTCTTCTCCACGGTTTTCCTCCCTGACGGATCCAGCCTCTCTCTCCTCCCGGATTTTCAGTAGATAAACCAGTGCCTTCCTGTCAAACCTTACCTGCTCTGCGCCCATATCATAGACGATCTCGAAATCCAGAAATTCCTGCAATTCCCGGTACAGAGCCTCCTGTTCTTTTTCCTCAGTATTCGCTTCCATATCGTAATAGCATGCTGCGGAGAGAAGGATACTCTCCTCCCCCTGTTTTATCGCTGTCATGCACTCCTGTAGCGCCTTTTTTTCATCGAACCGGTTCTTCTTTCCATCATAGAGCCGAAAGCCCTCCGCCTCATCACTTTCCAGCTGAATGCGGGCTTCTCTTTCCAGCTCCGCCTGCACTATCTCATCTGCCAGAAACTGTTTCTCAAATTCTTCCTCCCCATTCTCTGTCAGAATCACCGCAGGCGTCAGCTCATAGCCTCCCGCCGGCAAAAACAGATTCTGCGCCCAGAAAAGCGGTCTCTGTTTCTGCAGAAGTTTGCTGAGCGGCTTTGTATAATCAAACTGCACCGTTCGTTCATCCAGCACAAAGTGACTGCTTTTTCTCTCCGCCTCCGGCTGCTCTTTCCCACCGCAGATCGGATAAATCACCTGAAGCTTTACCTGAATATCTTTCTCGAGAAGCTCTCTGTTGACTTCCTCCACATCTTTTCCGGTGCAGTACACACCGTTGATCCAGGTGCCGAACGAAAACCCGTCCATGTAATAATATGCAATGCCCAGATAGGCGGCCATACACAACAATATAAAAAGTATGATCGCACTGCGTATCTTTTTTGCTGTGTTCATATATGCTCTCTTTCGTTTCTATTTATTCGATCCCTATAATCTGCTCTCTGCCATTTTTTAATCTGTATCCCTGACAGGTTCTCCGAACTCACCCGCGGCAAAGCTATCCGGCAATTTACAGAGTTTGTCTCTATCTCATGCCTGCATTTCCCGCCTGCACTGCTACTGTCAACCGTCATTTTTCCGCTCATAATCTTCCACAAGCCGGACTGCAATCTCCTTCGCCAGAGAACTGGACACATTCATACCGTCCGTTCTCCCAAGATAGACGCAAAAATACAGATTTCCCTCCGGTCTTTCTGCAAATCCCGTAAACCAGGCATCTACAACAATGCCCTCCGCCTTTCCCATCCCTGTTTTTCCATATAAGAAAAGATCCTTTTTATCCTGATCCGGCACCGACATGACCTGCTTTAATTCATTCCGAATCTCCTCCGGATAATCAGAATTTTCACCAAAAATCCGTTCCATGACCTCCACCTGCTCTATCGGGGAAATAAGCAGAGACGATTCGAGCCAGAAACCTGTCAGAGCCCGGTTATTATTGTTTGTATTCAGCCGCCCCTCCCAGTCGGAAATATCGCAGTTTCCATACTGCAGTCTGTTCAATTCCTCCTGCATCCTGTCCTTTCCAATATCATTTATAACCTCCCTGTAATACCATACACAGGAAGTCCGAAAAGCTTCCTCAAAGTCAATATCTCTGTTCCAGTCCCCGTTCCAGAATATTTCACCGCTCCACGTGCGCCTGGAATCTTCCGGCTCTATGATTCCGCTTTCCAGCGCGACCAGAGAGGATATGATCTTAAAAGTAGAACAGGGGGATCTCCGTGTTGATGCAAGTTCACTGTTATAAACCGTATACCGACATGCGGAACTGTCATAGATAACTGCCGCCCCATTTAAGCCGTCAAAATACTCTGACCAGTCTGCGTCCAGGATCTCCGGCTCTGCCGCAATACCCCGATCGGCATCTTCCGTGTCGTCTTCCAGTAAAATATCGCCCGATTCCCCAGCTGTCCCTGATAAAGCATCTCCTGATTTACCTTCTTCCTCAAAAGCCGCTCCTGTTCCGTCGTCTGCTCTCTCCGAGGCATCTCCTGATTTGCCTTCCGTTCCCTCTGAAACATTTCCTGATTCGTCATCCACTCCCTCCGTACTTCTCTGCTCCATCTTTTCTGTTTCCGCCTCTGTAAGAATCCCTTCCTCTGCGTTATGACTGCCGACACAGCCCGTCAGCAGAAAAGCACTTAACAGCATGCAGGCAAGCATCCTGAAATATGAAAAAAAACATATCTGCTCACTATTTTCTCTGACACAATTACATTTCATATCTATTATTTCTTTCATCATTCATTTGTCCCTACGCCAAAACATGTTCCATATATTTTTACTCGCTTCTCAGCAAACCCATGTTCCTGCACATATTTCCAACCAGACACCTGTGAACATATTGATTTTATCACAAGGCATCCATCTGCATCAATGCCAGCTGATGAAACTTATCAGATCCGACATTATAAATAAACAGCAACCAAACAACTGCTTTATCCTGACTGAGATAAAAATACACTTGTCAGACTCTTCCCATTCTGCTATACTCAATCTGTGAAAACAAAAAGAGAACTGTTGCTTTTGAAAATCTTTTCATAGCAAATAGTATCTCCTATAAAGCAATTCGGACAGACTCTCCGTCATGTCCCGTAATTCAGGCAAATCGCCATAGCTTTCGCTGATTTTTCACAGACTGTAACTCATTTATTTTTGTACCTGTACTCAACAAAAGAAAGGATTTTTATGTCAGATCAAACTATTACAGGCGACAGGCTATGGGATGAGATACTCAAAGCCATTGTCTACACCATGCCAGGGCAGCTGTTTCCGTTAATCAAAGAAGTCTACGGAAAGGAATATCCGCCGGACACGTCCATCCGGCTTCTGAACACAGAGCACTCCACCTGTCTGGACGATCCGAAGAACTCCCCCTCTTCCAAACTGATGGACATTTCCCTGCTGGTAGCGGGTACCGATTATTATCATATCGAATGCCAGATGGATAATGACAGACTGATGGTCGTCCGCATGATCTCCTATGATCTCCACTACGCTATAGAACACTGCATATCAGGGAACTGCACCGACGATGAAAGCACCCTTCGATTCCCCCATTCCGTTGTTCTCTACCCAGATCAGAACCGTAACCTTCCCGACAGCCTGAAATGCCGCATCATCTTCCAGGACAACAGCGAACACCTTTACCGGATCCCCACCGTCAAAATACACTCCTACTCCCTGCGGGAAATTCATAGAAAGCACCTTACCCTGTTCATCCCTTATCTTCTGCTTCGCTTAAAACCCAGAATTACATCTAAAAGGCACCGCCTGCCCAAAAAGGAATTGACAGAATTTATGGATGATATTATAGTAATATTACAACAGGACTTAACTAATGGATATTTGACAAAGCAGGAGTGCAGTGACTATATCAATCTGCTCACTCGCGCTTCAGAACATATTTTTTATCATCATCCGACTTACCACAAGGAGGTGCAGCGCATGACAAAACCGCTTATTATTCTTCCCAGTATGGAAATCGCACAGTTGAAGGCCAGTCTTGCAGAAAAGGATTCACAATATAAAACTGCTTTGGCCGAAAAAGACTCTGAAATTGCCGAACTCCGGGCAAGACTTGCCGAACTGACTCCCTCATAAGTATTTGCAAAGACCGCCAGCTTATCCCACTGACGGTCTTTTTTTATGCAGTTTTTCTTTACCCTCTATTCGCCAGATCCTCCGCATCAAATGCCTCGCTGATCGCACCGCCTGGAGACACCATCGGGAACACCTTATCGTCCTCATCTATGATGCAGTTTAACACCACCGGTTTTCCAAGAGAGAGAGCCTTCTCAATGGCTGGCGCAACCTCTTCCTTCTTCGTCACGAGGATGGCCTCGCAGCCAAGTCCTTCCGCCACTTTACAGAAATCCACCTTATCCTGCAGAATAGTCTGGGAGTAGCGCTGTCCGTAAAACAGTGTCTGCCACTGCCTGACCATACCCAGCACATGGTTGTTGATCACAACCTGGATGATCGGAATATTGTATCTGCTGGCTGTTGCCAGTTCATTCAGATTCATACGGAAACATCCGTCTCCGGCAATATTGATACAGATCTTATCCGGTCTGCCGGTCTTTGCACCGATGCAGGCCCCCAGCCCATAGCCCATCGTCCCGAGACCGCCGGAAGAAAGGAAAGTTCTGGGCTCCGTATACTTATAATACTGCGCCGCCCACATCTGATGCTGTCCCACATCCGTGGTGATCACTGCCTTTCCCTCTGTCAGCCTGTCGATCTCCTCTATGATATACGGACAGGTCAGACCGCTCTTATCGTAAGTCAGAGGATACTTCTCTTTTAACTCCGCAATCCGTGCAAGCCACTCAGGATGCTTTCTGTCCTCCAGCCTGTTATTCAGAATCTGCAGGATCTCCTTTAAATCTCCCACCACTGACACGTCCGTCTTAATATTCTTATTGATCTCCGCCGCATCGATATCGATATGCAGCACCTTTGCCCCTGAGGCAAAGCTCTTTGGATCTCCCACCACACGGTCAGAAAATCTGGCTCCCAGCGCAATCAGCAGATCACACTCGCTGACGCCCAGGTTGGAAGCCTTTGTGCCATGCATTCCGATCATACCGGTATAGACAGCATCTCTTCCATTGAATGCGCCTTTGCTCATCAACGTATCACAGACCGGTGCATCCACCTTCTTCGCAAACTTCGCCAGTTCTGCGGATGCTTCCGACAGAATCACACCGCCGCCTACATAGAGAAACGGCCTCTCCGCCTTCTCGATCAGCTCCATGGCCGCCGTAAGATCCGTCTCGGAATACTTCGCATTTTTCTCAATCGGTTCCGGCGTCTTCGGTGTAAATTCACAGGTATTTGCCGTCACATCTTTCGTAATGTCTACAAGCACCGGTCCGGGACGGCCTGACTGAGCAATATGGAATGCCTTGCGCAGTGTATCCGCAAGCTTCGTCACATCTTTGACAATATAGCTGTGCTTTGTGATCGGCATTACCACACCGGCGATATCCACCTCCTGGAAAGAATCCTTTCCGAGAGCCGGCAGATTCACATTGGCCGTGATTGCCACCACCGGAATGGAATCCATGTAAGCCGTAGCAATTCCCGTCACAAGATTGGTCGCGCCGGGGCCGCTGGTGGCCATACACACTCCCACCTTTCCCGTAGCCCTCGCATAACCATCCGCCGCATGGGCCGCCCCCTGCTCATGGCTCGTCAAAATATGATTTATTTCATTGCTATGCTTATACAGCGCATCATACACATTCAAAATCGTTCCGCCCGGATACCCGAAAACAGTATCCACTCCCTGTTCCTTCAAACATTCTATTACAATCTCTGAGCCTGTCAGCTGCATCTGCTTTCCTCCTGCAAATCAAATTTATTTTTCTATTTTCAGATTCTGGATCAATTCATTCAGTTGTACCAGCAACCAGCCGGGATGGAGATAAAATTCTCAAGAAGTCCCTTAAAAAGCGTCGGCACTTAGCGAATGCAAAATTTTCAAAGAAAATTTTGTATGAGCTTAGTACCGCTACGCTATTTTCCAGGCTCTTGAAAAACAGAGTCCGCGCGAGCGTGGCGACGGAGAATTTTATCTCCATCCCGGCGTCCGCACTAAAACTACTTCCCTACCTTCTCCAGAATGGCGCCTCTGTTGCCGCTGGTCACCATCTCACGGTATCTTGCCAGATAACCGCTGTTCACTTTCGGCTCTCTGGGCTGCCATTTTGCGGCTCTCTCCGCCAGCACTTCCCCGGAAACTTTCACATTCAGGCTGTAATTCGGAATATCGATACTGATGATATCTCCCTCTTCCACTAACGCGATGGGACCTCCAACCGCCGCTTCCGGCGATACATGTCCGATGGAAGCGCCTCTGCTGGCGCCGGAGAAACGTCCATCCGTAATCAGCGCCACACTGGAGCCAAGCCCCATACCGGCGATGGCGGAAGTAGGATTCAACATCTCACGCATACCGGGACCGCCCTTGGGGCCCTCATAACGGATCACTACGACATCGCCCGCCACAATTTTGCCGGACTTGATTGCCTCAATAGCGTCCTCCTCACACTCAAACACTCTCGCCGGCCCTTCGTGCACCATCATCTCCGGCACCACAGCGGAACGCTTTACCACCGAACCGTCCGGCGCCAGATTTCCCTTGAGCACCGCCAACCCGCCGGTTTTGCTGTAGGGATTGTCAAGAGGTCTGATTACCTCAGGATCTTTGTTCATTGCATCTTTGATATTCTCACCGATGGTTTTTCCTGTCACTGTCATACAATTTTCATTTAAAAGTCCCAGTTCGGACAGTTCTTTCATCACCGCATAGACACCGCCTGCTTCATTCAGATCCTCCATATAAGTGGGGCCGGCCGGCGCCAGATGGCAGAGATTTGGTGTCTTTTCACTGATCTCATTGGCCATCGCGATATCGAAATCGAAGCCGATCTCATGGGCGATGGCCGGCAGATGCAACATGGAGTTGGTGGAACAGCCCAGTGCCATATCCACAGTCAGCGCATTCAGGACCGCTTCCTTTGTCATAATATCTCTCGGGCAGATATTCTGCTTTAACATTTCCATCACAGCCATGCCCGCATGTTTTGCCAGTTTGATCCGGTCAGAATACACTGCCGGGATCGTACCGTTTCCGCGAAGGCCCATCCCTAACGCCTCGGTCAGACAGTTCATGGAGTTTGCCGTATACATCCCGGAACAGGAGCCGCAGGTAGGACATACCTTCTCCTCGAACTCCCGCACTTCCTCCTCGCTCATTGTTCCCGCCGCATGGGAACCCACCGCCTCAAACATGGAGGACAAGCTTCTCTTCTGCCCCTTCACACGTCCTGCTAACATCGGACCGCCGGAGACAAACACCGTAGGCACATTGATCCTCGCCGCCGCCATCAAAAGTCCCGGCACGTTTTTATCACAGTTTGGCACCATCACCAGCGCGTCAAACTGATGGGCAAGCGCCATGCACTCTGTGGAATCTGCAATCAGATCCCTGGTCACAAGAGAATATTTCATGCCCACATGTCCCATGGCAATACCGTCACAGACTGCAATAGCCGGAAATACCACCGGCACACCTCCAGCCTCCGCCACACCCATCTTTACCGCTTCCACAATTTTATCCAGATTCATATGTCCAGGCACAATTTCATTGTAGGAGCTGACAATGCCGACCATCGGCTTTCTCATCTCCTCCTCCGTAAACCCTAACGCATTGAACAAACTTCTGTGGGGTGCCTGCTGCATCCCGGTCTTCACATTGTCACTCCGCATTTTTTCACCCTTTCTTTATTTTAGTTCCGCAAATCTTTTTTATTTTAGCACACTCCTTCATCATTTTACAAGACATACTATCATTTTTGGATCGGCGCTTTATTTCTACCGAAACAAAAGAATAGATCAGTACACTCTATGCACTTAAAAAGCACGCTGATCCTCAAAAGAAAGATCTGCGTGCCTTTGATCCACCCGGCAAAATATTTTTCATGCCAAAACTGTGAGAACATGCACAGAATAATGCCTCAGACAAACAGCGTCTTATTATTCTGATACAGCTCCAGATAAATCCCGAACGCTTTATCATAAACCTCTTTGTTTTTTACCTGCGGTTCATACATTCTGTCGCCAAAACGTACTGCTGCACGGCATCCCTCCTCCAGCGAAGCATACACACCACAGCCCACGCCTGCGGCAATCGCCGCTCCTTTGCACGCTTCCTCATCTCCCTTCGTAACCCGAATCGGTCTCTGCAAAATATCCGCCTGCATCTGCAGCCACAATGTACTTTTGCTGCCTCCACCAGAGGCGATGACCTCCTCCTGCATCGGCAGATGGATCTCCTCAAACACGCGCATACAATCCCGAAACGAGAAAACAACGCTCTCCATCGCTGCCCGAATGATATCTTCCCGCGTATGGGCAAGAGACATCCCGAAGAGGATTGCCTTTGCATTTTCATCCATATAGGGAGATCGCTCGCCGTTTAAAAATGGAAGCCATACAAGCCCATTCGCACCCGCTGGCGATTCTGCTGCCACTCCGCTCATCTGCGAAAAACTTTGATAACCTGTAAAAACATTGTTCTGAAGCCACTTCATGAGAATCCCGCCGTTCAGCCCTGCTCCGACCCCGATCCAGCCATTCTGCGGAATATGATGAAAGAGATTGACCCTTGCATCGAACTTTGGCAAAAAATCACAAACACAGTTGATCTGATTCGCCGTGCCAATATTCGTATTCAACTGCCCGCTTTTCACAATACCGTTCCCGACTATCTGCATCGGTGTATCCCCACCGCCATACACGACAGGCAGTCCCGCAGGAAGCCCCGTAATCTCTTCACAGGCGGTCGAAGTTTCTCCCGCAATCTCACAGGAATCATGGCATTCCGGCAGCAGGCTTTCCTTAATATGATACTTTTCGATCATTTCCCTGTCCCAGCCGCCTTCTTTCAAATGAAACAGCAATGTTCCAGTGGCATCCGAATAATCCGTCCCTGGCGCGCCGCACAGCAGGCAGCGGATATAATCCTTGGGCAGCATCGCGCATACCGCTTTTTCAAAAAGTTCAGGCTCATTTTCCTTTACCCACAACAGAGACGGCAAAAACATTCCTGTACTGACCGGATTTCCGACGCGCGTCTCAAGCCCGCAGTTTTTCAACATTTCGACCTGCTTCCTGCTCCGCTTATCCGCCCAGATGATCACAGGGCGAAGCGGCTTTTTCTCTTTATCCAGCAGAACAATCCCATGCATCTGCCCCGTTATCCCAACCGCCCTGATCCTTTTTTTAACAGACGTTTCCCTGACTGCCCCACGAATTGCCTCACAGACAGCTCTCCACAACATCTCGCATTCCTGTTCAGCATACCCGGCATGCGGAATTGCAATATCATAAGCAGATTTTCCACTGCTTATGATATTTCCTCTCTCATCCATCACCACCGCTTTCGCGCTCGATGTTCCCACATCAACTCCTAAAAGATGTACCATTTCTATCCCTTTCTTATGTACCCGTCATCAGCCAGTCTTCTGTATCCTTTTTGTACTTATGGCATCAATATAAACCGCCCCTAATATAATAAGCCCCTTTGCGATGTCCTGTAAATAAGAAGATAAACCAAGCAAGTTCATGCCGTTACCAATAATGCCAATCAGCATCGCTCCAATTAAAGTTCCGACAATGCGTCCTTTACCGCCCGCCATGCTGGTTCCGCCTACAACTGTCGCCGCAATCGCGTCATTCACCATACTTGCCCCAAGCGTCGGCTGTCCGGTATACATACGCGCCGTCAAAAAATTCCGGTAAACGTAGCCAACACTCCGCTGATCGTGTAAACAATTACACCCGTCTTCACAATATCGATACCTGCAAATTTTGCCGCTTCCGCATTGCCTCCAACCGCATAAATATGCCTGCCTAAGCAGGTCCTTTGCAAAATAATATAGCATACTATCAAAAGTACGAGCATATAGGCGATCGGTAATGAGACAAGTCCAATAAATCCGGTGCCAATAACATTAAATGTAACATGCCGATAATCTCCGGAAATTCTGATGAAACCATGATGATGCTACAGCCCTAATCTTGCCTGAAAAAATTTCTGACGCAAAGAACCGTCCAAATGACAGTGCAGTTCTATCTTGAGCAGCTTCCTTAATTCCTCTGTTGTCACGATTCCCCCTGCCGTTGATCAGGCAAGATTATTCGGCCCAAATCCCATAGGCAGCATTTCTTTTAAAGTATAATTTTTGTACTTTTCTTTATTTACCGCCATGATAATCTGAAATGTATCAGGATCACAAAACTCCATCATAACCTGCCTGCACACACCGCAGGGTGAAGCATAATCCGTCAGCACCCCGTCTTTTCCACCTACGACACAGATCGCCTCAAACTCCCTTACGCCCTCGCTGACCGCCTTAAAAAAAGCTGTCCGTTCAGCGCAGTTCGTCGGTGTATAGGCGGCGTTTTCAATATTACAGCCCGTATAGATCTCCCCTCCTTTTGCAAGAAGGGCAGCGCCAACCTTAAAGTGAGAATAAGGTACATAGGAAAACTCCAGCTGTTTTATTGCCAGATCGATCAATTGTTCTATCATCTCTTTCTTCATTTCCGCCTCCTGTTCCGGCCTGCACATTTGCACCCGTACCGGTCTGCAAAAAGCCATTTTTCGCTGATCACATCCCTTTCTGCAGGACAGGACGCCCTGTCCTCATCCGGGTTATCTGTCATTTAATATCCGCCAGCCTCTTCCTTCCGTATCAGTTTTATAATACGGCTCGTGCCGAGACGGTCCGCGCCCAGTTCCAAAAATTTTTCTGCATCCTCCAGGGAAGAAATCCCCCCTGCCGCTTTGATTTTGACATTCTTTCCGACATGCTCCGCAAACAGTTTTACATCGTCAAAAGTTGCTCCTGCCGTGGAAAACCCTGTGGATGTCTTTATATAATCTGCGCCGGCCTTTGTGACGATTTCACACATCTTTATCTTTTCTTCATCCGTCAGAAGGCAGGTCTCAATGATAACCTTTAAAATTTTATCACCGCAGGCCGCCTTCAAAACACGGATCTCCTCTTCCAGCAGATCATACTTTTTATCTTTCAACCATCCGATATTGATCACCATATCGATCTCCGCCGCACCGTTTGCGATGGCATCCTTTGTCTCAAACTCCTTGACCGCCGTTGTCATATAACCGTTGGGGAAACCAATCACTGTGCAGACCGGCACCTTCCCCTGCATATACTCCGCCGCCTGCCTTACATAGGATGGCGGAATACAGACTGAAGCCGTCTCATATTTTACCGCATCATCACAGATCTGTCTGATCTCATCCCAGGTAGAAGGCTGCAGAAGCAGCGTGTGGTCAACATGTTTTACCATTTCTTTTACATTCATAATCATTCTCCTTTATCTGTCTTCTTTCCTTTTTAAATCAATTGTTCTATTCCATCTATTAGCATATACAGAAATCTCATTCCTGATCCCGTCTTATCAGCTCCCGGATCGCCTCCACAGCCACCTGGATCGCCATATTCGTATCATGCGCCACAGGATTTTCCAGCCCCAGCTTCTCTCTCTCCTGATTTGCCACCACCAGGAAACAGGAACCTGTCCGCACCCGCAGATAACTGGCCACGATAAATAACGCCGCCGACTCCATCTCCGAGGCAAGGCATCCCATCCGCTTCCAGGCCTCCCATTTGTTCATCAGTTCATAGCTGACCGGTTTTATCTCCGGCTCATGCTGCCCGTAAAAAGCATCTTTACACTGCACCACTCCTGTGTGGAACGGATATCCTTTCCGCTTTGCCGCTTCCACCAGAGCGTTCGTCACTGTAAGATCCGGCACCGCCGGAAATTCAATGGGCGCATACTCCCTGCTGGTTCCCTCCATACGGATGGCTCCTGTAGCCACAACGATATCGCCGCTTTTCACCTCTGTCTGCATTCCGCCGCAGGTTCCGATCCGGATAAAGGTATCCGCTCCGCAGCGATACAGTTCTTCCATGGCAATGGAAGCCGACGGACCGCCGATCCCGGTGGAAGTCACACTGACTTTTACACCGTCCAGCGTCCCTGTATAAGTCACATACTCCCTGTTGTCCGCAACCAACACCGGATCATCGAAATACTGCGCTATCTTCACACAGCGCTTCGGATCTCCCGGCATAATGACATACCTGCCGACCTCTCCCTTTGCCACCTGAATATGATACTGTCTGCTCGCATCTTCCGAATAATTTTTCATGTGTGTTCACCCCCGTCTTCTTTCCTGTTCTTTTTCACAGAAACAGCCACGTCCTTTCCGCAGTCGCAAATTTGTAATCGATTTTTCGCACTGTACTTCTTACCCGATTCTCTCCGCAATGGCATCCCCCATCTCGCTGCAGTTCACCTGCCTACAACCCTCCGACATGATATCCACCGTCCTGAAACCATCCTTTAATACCTGCCTTACCGCCTCGTCGATGGAATCCGCTTCCCTATCCAGATCAAAACTGTAACGCAGCATCATGGATGCGGACAGAATGGTAGCAATGGGATTGGCTTTCCCTGTCCCCGCGATATCCGGCGCGGAACCATGGCTGGGCTCATACAAACCGAATTTTGTATCGTTTAAGCTCGCAGAAGAAAGCATACCGATGGAACCGGTCACCATACTTGCTTCATCCGACAGAATATCCCCAAACATATTTTCCGTTAATATCACGTCAAACTGCGCCGGATCTTTCACCAACTGCATTGCACAGTTATCGACTAACATATGCTCCAGTTCCACATCCGGGTAATCCTTCGCCACTTCATTCACAACGGCTCTCCACAGTCTGGAAGAGTCCAGAACGTTTGCCTTGTCCACGGAAGTCACTTTCTTTCTTCTCTTTCTCGCAATATCAAAACCCTTTATGGCGATCCGGCGGATCTCCGTCTCATCGTAAGTCAGCGTGTCGATGGCTTTTCTTACGCCGTTTTCTTCCACAGTCTTTCGCTCACCGAAATAAAGTCCTCCGGTCAGTTCGCGCATGATCATCATATCAAATCCCACCTCACTGATCTCCTCCTTCAGAGGGCATGCCCCGGCCAGTTCCTCGTACAGATACGCTGGGCGCAAATTTGCAAACAGATTCAGGGATTTGCGCAGTTTCAAAAGTCCTGCCTCCGGCCTTTTTTCGGGGGGCAGTTTGTACCACGGAGAGGTGGACGTATTGCCGCCGATGGCTCCCATCAACACTGCATCCGCGGCCTTACATTTCTCTATCGTCTCATCTGTCAGCGGAATCCCGTGGACATCGATGGAAGCGCCGCCCATCAGCACATCCTCAAATTTCATCTCATGGCCGTATGTTAACGCCACCTTAAACAGTATTTTCTTTGCTTCCGCCACGATTTCCGGCCCGATCCCGTCGCCGGAGATACTTGCAATGTTACAGATCATATGCTTCACCCAAATTATCCTTTCTCTCTCATTATTTCGCTTCGCCAGACGTGGTATAATATCTGCCGCTATTATATTATGTCCGCAAGCGGACTTGATACGCTTCGCGATGCACACTCGCTTCGCCAGACGCGGTATAATGTCTGACGACATTATACCATCTAACTCTGCAAACCCACAAGTATAAAAATAAGACGCTGCCGCGCCTTATTTTAAGTCATTATACATTTCATGCCGTATGCCGTCTTTAAGCTTCCGCCTTCTCCACATCCGCGATGGCTTCCTTTTTCATCGGAATACGGCAGTTCTTATTATTCCCAAACTCCACGATCACCGTGTCGTCCGTGATGTCAATCAAAACGCCATAAAAGCCGCCTGTTGTACACACCACATCACCGATCTCCAGAGACGCCAACATCCCCGCCACTCTCTTCTGTTCCTTTTTCTGAGGTCTCATCAGGAAAAAATAGAAAAATCCAACAATGAGTACCAGATAAACGATCATAATCATGCCGCCGCCCTGCGCGGCATCAGCCGTCAATAAACTCAACATTCTCTTATCCTCATTTCCGCGCACTCTCCGCGCTTATCTGTTCTTTGAAACTGTAAACCATTTTACAGCCTGTCAATACAGGAACAAAGCCTGTTTAACTATCATACACAACTTTCCGCACGAAAACAAGCCCTAATTTTAAACTTTGTCCGTCAGGCCAACGCATAGCTTAACTGCAGTTACTGCTTTTGTCCCATCCGCTCCAGTTTCTCATTTTTGTAGGCCGCAAATCTGCCCTGGTCCAGAGCGTCTCTGATTTCTGTCATCATCGTGTTGTAGAAATAAAGATTGTGCAGCACACATAACCGCATCCCCAGCATCTCCTTCGCCTTTAACAGATGTCGGATATAAGCCCTGGAATAGCGCCTGCAGGCGGGACAGTTGCATCCCTCCTCAATGGGGCGCATATCTTTTTCATACTTCTGATTAAACAGATTGATCTTTCCGAGATTGGTATACAGATGGCCGTGCCTGCCGTTTCTGGACGGATAGACACAGTCAAAAAAGTCTACGCCCCGCTCCACCGCCTCCAGAATATTCGCCGGCGTTCCCACTCCCATCAGATAAGTCGGCTTATCCTGAGGCAGATACGGCACAGTCTCTTCCAGAATATGGTACATCTCCTCATGGGTTTCTCCCACCGCCAAACCACCTACCGCATAGCCGTCCAGCTCAAGTTCCGAGATCCGTTTTGCATGTTCGATACGGATGTCATCAAAAACTGCCCCCTGATTGATGCCGAACAGAAGCTGAGACGGATTGATCGTACCCTCCGCCCCGTTCAGTTCCCGCATCTTTTCCTGACACCGCACAAGCCACCTTGTGGTCCTGTCCACGGAACTTTGCACATACTGCCTGTCCGCCCTGCTGGAAGGACACTCGTCAAAAGCCATGGCAATGGTGGAACCCAGATTGGACTGGATCTGCATACTCTCCTCCGGTCCCATGAAAATCTTCCTGCCGTCAATATGGGAGTGGAACGCCACTCCTTCCTCCGTGATCTTCCGAAGCTTCGCCAGCGAAAACACCTGAAATCCGCCGGAATCCGTGAGGATCGGTCTCTCCCAGGACATAAACTTATGGAGTCCTCCCACCGATTTTATGAGTTCGTCCCCGGGTCTCACATGCAGATGATAGGTGTTGGACAACTCGATCTGTGTTCCGATCTCCTCCAAATCTGAAGTGGCGACCGCTCCCTTGATGGCCGCCACTGTTCCCACATTCATAAAGACAGGCGTCTGCACGGTACCGTGCACCGTCGTGAGCTCGGCTCGCTTCGCCCTGCCTTCTGTCTTTAAAATTCTATACATTATGCCTCCATATCTGTCTTTCTCTGTACCTGTTTTGACTTCCGAAAGCTACTTTCAAAAGTTCTCACTCCAGCGTCTCTACAAACTCCTCCAACGTCAGCCCCTGCTCCATGATCTCCGTTGCCGCCGTTTTTCCCACATACCGGAAATGCCAGGGTTCGTACTCTATCCCTGTTATGTACTCTTTGCCCTTTGGATACCGCAGAATAAATCCGTACTCCGCACAATGCTCCCGCAGCCAGATACCGGCAGCCGTCTCGCCGAATCCCTCGTCCAACGACTTATAGGAATCCGTATAGATATCAAGCGCCAGTCCGATCTGGTGCTCGCTGGTTCCCGGTACGTTTACCACCCGGGCTGCCAGTTTATAGGCGTCCATATAGGACATGCCCCGCTTCATATAACGGACGATCTTTCTGTCAAACAGATATTCCTGTCTGTCAAGGGTTCTGTAGGGGGAGCAGACTTCCAGCGTGATCCCGTCCTCCTTCGCCGCCTGCAGCATACTGAGAAAAGGCGGTATGATCCGCTCATCACACTGTAAGCTTCCTCTGATCGTCCCCAACGTAAACTCGTAATCCTCCGGGATCGGATGTCTGTTATTCACAAGTAACAGGCTCCAGTCATCCACCGAAACCTCCCCGTTCTCCTCTTCCGCCACTGCCAGATCCTCCGGCGCGAAATTCGCCAGAATCTCATCCGAAGAATAGTTGTCGATCTCCTCGCTGTCCTCCGCCTCGGGATTGACAACTTCCTCCACCTCAGTCTGAACAGCCTCTTCTTTTACGATATCCTCCTCCACCTCCACTGTCTCTGCTTCTGTGGCAAGTGTGATATCCTCCGTCTCCAGGTGCTCCGTAAATACCTGCTGCTCCGTCCCGGGATCCGTCTGAAACATGGGCGCACAAAAACTGCAGCTTATGGTGAAAAACACCAGAAGCACAGCCAGAGAGATCAGTTTCTTCGTATTGGAAGCAAACCAATCACAAATATAGTATACAAGAAGCCAGGCGGTTAGATGGATCGTAATGATCTCCTTTAAATAGGGATATTTCCGCATTTTCCGCCTTGCTTCCAGTATTTTTTTCTCTTTCCCGGACTCGTTCATTTTACTTATCCCATATGTATACATATTTTGTGTGCATTACATTATATCATACATTTTTTCATACTGCATTGTTTTTTTTTGTTTTTTTTATTATACTGAAATTCAGCCCATTGAAAGTACGTACCTGAGCCGCGCTTGCGTGTGTGCATAATACTTGCACCGTACTTTTCACAGAACATTTGTGTCTGGAAAGACATGAGGTGCAAGTTTGCTTTCAGCAAAGGGCTGACAGACATTTATCAGCAAAAGGAGACATTATTATGGCAGGTTCCACATACGGCACTGTTTTTCAGATCACCACCTGGGGAGAATCCCACGGCAAGGCCTTGGGCGTCGTCATCGACGGCTGTCCGGCGGGGCTTCCCCTCACCGAAGAAGATATCCAGATCTATCTGGACAGAAGAAAACCGGGGCAGACTTCCATCTCCACCCCCCGGAAAGAAAGCGATCAGGTGGAGATTTTAAGCGGCATCTTTGAAGGGAAGACCACGGGAACTCCTCTCTCCCTGATGATCCGCAACACTTCCCAGAAGTCTTCCGACTATTCCCAGATCGCCTCCTGCTACAGGCCGGGGCATGCGGACTATCCTTTCGACGCCAAATACGGCTTCCGCGACTACCGGGGCGGCGGACGCTCTTCCGGCAGAGAGACCGCGGGACGGGTGGCAGCAGGCGCTGTGGCGTTAAAAATTCTGTCTGCCATCGGCATCGATATCTGCGCCTACACAGAAGCCATCGGCCCTGTCTCCATCGATTACGACAGGTTCGATAAGGCGGCCATCCTGACGACGCCCACCTGTATGCCGGATGCCGGCGCTTCCGCCCGCGCGGAAAGCTATCTGAAGGAATGTCAGCTGGCGAAGGATTCCTCCGGCGGCGTCATCGCCTGTCTGGTTACGGGCCTGCCCGCCGGCATCGGGGAACCGGTCTTTGAAAAACTGGACGCCTCTCTGGCGAAGGCCATGCTCTCCATCGGTGCGGTCAAGGCTTTCGAGATGGGCGACGGCACCCTCGCCGCAAAGAGCAGGGGCAGTGAAAACAACGATGCGTTTTTCATGGAAAACGGCGCAGTCCGCAAAAAAACAAACCACAGCGGCGGCACCCTTGGCGGTATGTCCGACGGCAGCGATCTGTTTTTCAAAGTCCATGTCAAGCCGACTCCCTCCATCTTCCAGCCCCAGGATACGGTAAACAGAGACGGAGAAAACGTGACGATTGAGATAAAAGGACGGCATGATCCGGTGATCGTACCGAGAGCTGTTGTCGTGGTACAGGCCATGACCGCACTGACCATACTGGATCTGATGATGTTAAATATGAACGCGAGGATGGAGTATCTGGAACGGTTTTACAGGCGCTGATAACCGAAATATCCTTTACACTTCCTGAAAAAATATTTATAATGAAATCGTATCCATCAACAGGATCTATAGGAAGAAATCAGGCGTTTACATGGCTGAAAAAGAAATGATTCAGAGAAATATCGAAGAATTTTCACGGCTTCAAAAATATATGATTTTAACATCGGATAAAGAATCACCGGCATACAAAGAAATGTACGAAAGATATATTGACCTGAAAGCGATCCTCTCAGCTTCCGGTGTCAATGTGACAGAACTAGACAGAGTAAAAGGATAAAGTGAGTTAAAAAGGAGCAAAGTATAGCACAGTAGACTTTGCCCCTTTTCTTTTATTCCATCTTCAACACCTGTTTCCGTTCATAGTTTTCCCTGTCATAATACCGCACCACCTCCGGATGGGCAATATAGAACTTCTCTCCGATATACATACCCCTGTAATTCGCATTGTCATACCCGTCCTCATCCAGGTTCTCAGAGAGGATCCTCTCAAATCCCTCCCCGTTCCACTGATACAGCTCATAATCCCGCTTCACCCCTCTGTCGTAGGATTCCACGAGGAAACCGATCAGATTTTCTCCCGGATCCGCCAGTATCGTTTTATAATCGTAGAGCGCCGGACTATAGCTGGTGTCCTGTAAAACCTTGCTGCCCAACACTTTCAATTCCGCAGGATCAGCCATATCGAACATCACTAACTTAAGTCCTTTCTGCTGCCCTGTCTTCGGATCCGTCTCAAAACCCAATCCCAACAGTTTATCTTCGCCCCAGAAGTGCAGGTACTCCGAAAATCCCGTAATCTCCAGCTCGCCCACCAGCTTCGGATTCCTCTCATCGGACAAATCTGCCGCAAACAGCGGGTCCATATTGCGGTAAGTGATAAAGTAAGCCATATCCCCCAGATACCTGGCCGCATAGATACTCTCTCCCACGGCGATATGCTCCAATTTCCCCGTGACTTTCAAATCTTCATTTAATAAAAACAGGCAGTTCTCCCAGTCCGCCCCAGACATATCTGTTGTCAGTACTCTGAGTTTGTGATCCTTTTCATGGATAGCAAAGGTATCCCTCACCATTCCCCGCAGAGTGGCCGCTCCCTCACCATTTAAGAAACCACCTGTCAGGGAAAATTTCGCGATCTCTGTAATTTCCGCCCGCTCTCTATAATTTGTCCGGTACAGATACAGGGAATTTTCTCCCATATAAATTTCCGAGCCTTCATCCAGTATCATAACAGCATCCCGCACCTCTTCCGGACGATACAGAGAGATGCTTGAGATGAGAAGCGCCCGCTCCCCTCTGTCTCCCATGTAAATGCAGTCCTCCGCAACTTTCCGCGCATTTATCTCAGGTATCGCATCAGACGGATCCTTCCCGTAATCTTCCAGAAGATACTGGCCGGTAAACAGATATACCAAATTCCCGTCCTTTCTGGAAGTTACATAACTGCCGTCCTGGGTTACCTTACCTGTTAATACAGGATGTTCCTTATCGCCGATATCGTAGGTGAGAACAGATACACTTCTGCCTTCCTCAATATACAGCAGATCATAGTCCGACGGATCCTCACGCTCTTCTTCCGCCAAACCTGCCGTATACTCCTGCAGCATCAGAACCATTTTATCGCCGTCTACATACATCGCGCAGACGCTTGCCGCGCTGTCGCCTGTCTCCGGTCTCACTTCCCCGATCTGTTTCATCTCCTCCCCTGTGGAAATGATACTCACCGAACTTCCCCGCAGCAGATAGAGATATTCTCCGTCCGTCTTCACCACATCGCTCTCATCGATCCCAAAGGTCTGTACATTGGTCTCGGAATACCGCTCCGCCTCCTCGGAAGCCTCCATCAGACTTTCCTGTTTCATGCTCTCCGCAGTACCCGTGGTGAATGCGCTTTCCTCCGCCAGATCGGCCACCGCATCCTCCATGATCATTGCGCCATCCCGCATACCTGAGCCGTTCATGCTATTCTCTCTAGCTGATTTTTCTTCCTCCAGCCTTTCATAGACCGCCTCATAACTGCCCGCCAACGTATAGAGTTCCCCGGCATTTTTTCTCTCCGGAAGTTTTTCTTCCCCTGCTCCAGCTTCGGCCATCCCGCCGTCCGCTTCTGCAGGCGCACTCTCCTCCGTCAGTTCATACTCTTCCATCGGCGCCGCCGCATCAAATCCCTCACCGGCAGCCGCATTTTCCTCCATGGCGCTCTTACCGCCCATCATCATCCCCCGCAGAGAAATACAGCAGATAAGAAAAACAGCCGCAGCAGACAACCCGCCGATCAGTTTCGGATTCCTGAACCGGAACTTTTTTCCCTCTTTTTCCTCCGCCACCTTCTGTTGCGGCAGCTTTTTACACTTCTCCAGTATATTTTCAGGCGAAAGGCTCTCCGGTATCTCTACCTGCTCCGCCGACTGTCTTATCCTCTCATATATAGCCTGACCATCGAAGTCTTCCGGCAGGGACATATCCTGCATATTGTCCGCTTCCCTGTTTAAAGCGCGGCTTCTCTTCTCTTTCTCTATCATATGGCCACCTCCTGCCCTTCCAATTTCTCCGCCATCTTTTTCAGGGCGCGGCTCTCCCTTGACCTCACCGTATTGGCATTGATCCCCGTGATCTCGGAAATCTCCCTGCTGGTATAGCCCCCGAACACATGCATGCCGATGATCATCCTGTCGTCTTCCTCCAGTTCTCCGAAAATCCTGCGCAGATGATAGTTTTCTATCAAATCATCCGCCCCGGAGGCGTCTCCGATCTCTTCCTTCCACTCAACCGGCCTGTTCACATATTCCTTCCGTTTCCGCTTACACTTATTGGACAGTATCCTGAACACCCAGCCCTCAAAAGCTTCCTCACTTCGAAGCTTTCCGATGGTCATCCAAGCATCCGTCACGGCATCGCTGACCACATCCTCCGCGTCTGCAGGATTCCCCAGCATATACAGTGCAAACCGGTATAAATTCTGATAGATCTCTCTGTACAAATCGGCAAAGGCTTCGGCATCGCCTTTCTTTGCCCGTCTCACTAACTGCAGTTTTGTATTCATGTCCCACCTCTTTTGCATCCGCCTCCAGATTGTTTATGGAAGAGGTTTTCGTCTTATATGTGTGCTGTTTTGTCTTTATTGTTGCATATGTGGGGGAAAAATACTACTTTTTCTTTTCAGAAGAGGAAAGTATTTGGGCTGGGGATTCGGCAATTTCCTGAACTACAGATTGAAGCTGCAAATTGGCTATGGTATAATCGGGGGGGGATAAATCAGGGGGTACCCGACGGAGAGAGGGGGATGGGCAAAGTGCCCTGTAATACAGGCAAAAGCGCAGCGTTTGCGGGTTTGACAGATAAAATAAATTGAGATTTGAGGGATCATTTAAAACATTTATAGGGGATATATGAAAATGGTGCAAATAAGGAAGGCAAAAGAGCCAGACCGTAATAAGGTGGCTTTATGTATTGCAGAAGGATTTGAAAAGGACTTTTCAGTATTATGCAAAGATACTCAGAAAGTGGCAGATGCTATCGCGGCGGGATTGGATCTGGAAAGATTTTATGTGGCGGATGTGAAGGGTAATATTGCGGGAGTGCTGGCAATTTCCGATTGTAACGGCAGGGCTGCAAGAGCAGAAAAAGTATCTTTGAAAAAATATTTTGGTTTTTTTAAAGGAACGATTGGTACTTTCGTTTTGAAAGAGGAATTTGAAAAGCAGCTTGAATATCCTGTTACAACCGGATACATAGAATTTGTGGCAGTACGAAAAAAATACCGTAGACAAGGGATTGCTACAGCTATGCTTCGAGAAAGTATGCTGCTTACAAATTATCAGGATTTTGTGCTTGATGTCACTGATGTAAATGATAGCGCTATTCAATGCTATACGAGTATCGGATTTGAGGAATTTAAACGTATTCCGGAAAAACACGGTAAGCAAAAAGGGTTTAATGAGAAGATTTTTATGCGATATTGCCGCAGATGAGTATTGATTTGCATTGGAGGTACTGTTAAATGGATTTTATCAAAATGTTGCAGGAAGATCATGACTTATCAGTATTCATGGAACTTAAAATTATACCTGCATATGATTTTCCAAAAGAAATCGGTATTCTGTTTTCTGAATATACGGAAATGCTGATTGCAGGAGATCCTTCCTTTCAGGAGTATCTTGCTATTCAAAATTATGATGAAGAATTAGAACATCTGGACATAAAATATGGGTTACCCGGCGGCAGGTTGTATATTGCATTTTATGATGGAAAATTGGCTGGATGTATTGGTTTAAGAAAGATAGATGAGAGGAATTGTGAAATGAAGAGACTATATGTCAGGCCTGCTTTCCGAGGAAAAAATATAGGCAGCCAACTGGTTTGGCAAATTCTCAAAGATGCAAAAGAAACCGGATATTCCCATATGTTATTAGATACGCTTCCGTTTTTGAAGAGTGCTGTTCGTCTGTATAAGGCCTTTGGATTTTATGAAATATCGAGTTATAACAACAGTCCCATGGAGACATCCATTTACATGAAACTCGACTTATCATCTATATCATTTCGGTCTGTCGGGAATATGCAGAAAACGTGAACTCAGAACTTATTCCCGCGGGCAAAATGCCAGGCTTGCCTGGCATTAGCCAAGGCAGCCGTGCTCAAAGCCAACCAAAGGTTGGCTTGGATATTTGGCGACTTCCGCTGCAATGTTACTCCGCGTTGCTTGCCGCAACGGCCTTATCTTTTGTATCATGAAAGCGAAAGGAGGTTATTCGTGATGTTAAACGAAAACATTAAAGCAATCAGAAAATCCAAAGGACTTTCGCAGGAGGAACTTGCAGTCAAATTGAATGTGGTGAGGCAGACGATCTCCAAATGGGAACAAGGTCTGTCGGTCCCGGATGCCGATATGCTGATTTCCCTGTCAGAAGCATTTGAAACACCAGTAAGCACACTGCTCGGAGAAACTGTTGTCGAGGAGAAGGCTGATGATTTAAGAGCAATTTCCGAGAAACTTGAAGTCATAAACCTGCAGCTTGCGCGCAGAAAAGCGACAAGGCAAAGGGTGATCCATTGGCTTTTCATTTCATTGTGTACGATCATAGCGGCTGTTTTCTCAATCCTGATCATATTAAACAGTCCTTACCTGGATTGGGATTACAGCCATCCCGAAACCGCAGTAACCGGAGTGGCGTTTCACGTATTCGAGTGGCTGTTCGTCAGAATCGCGCCGGTTGCCCTGATCGGCGCAATCGCCGGGGTTTGTTTCACACGGAAGGCAAAGGGATGAATACACACAGGAAAACAAAATGTGATAAATACATCTCATTTTCCTGTTGACATCCATTCTTTAAAGTGATATATTTGTCCTGTCAAGTTACAAATATATCACTTTATTGGAGGCACAATATGAAAAAGAATACTTTAAAAATCTGGATCGGCTGCGGCATCTTCTGCGTTTTATCAGTGGTTCTCTCGTCCTGGTATGCCGTCACTTACAATGATTCAAGACTTGTCGTTCCGATGGATGCTGGAAGCTATACCTTTCAGATAAAGGATCTGCCGATGATACTCTCGGTTTCGCTTTTCTGTATCTATATCTTCGCCCTGGTCATCGGTATCATGGTCTGTGCCGGGAAAAGACAGAAAAACATGCTGAAGACGAACACCACGCGCAACATCAGCCCAAAACTCAGCTTTCTCGGCCTGTTTGGCTTTCTGGGCTTTGCCGGTTTTCTGACATATCCCATTGACGGCACCGTATTTCCCTTTATGTTTTTCCTGTTCTTCGGATTCTTCGGATTTTTTTACGAGGGAAAAATGTCGGGAACATTCATGGATGAACGATTCCGTGAAAATACTGTCCGCGCCCAGTTGACCGCCTACAAAACCACCTTTGTGATTACTTTCCTCGCCCTGATCCTCCTCTGCCGCGGAAAGCTTTTCGGCAGCCTGGAATATACCCTGATCGCCGTCATCATCGTGCTCTCCCTGGCTCTTGCCTGCGGACTCTTTCTCTCCGAGTACCTGTTATACCGTTATGACCATGACGATCTGACAGAGGAAAGCAGGGAATAAGACTATGGCGGAATTTAAATGCAGACTGAAAAAATACCGGCTCCTAAAGGACCTGACGCAGGAACAGTTAGCCGAAAAAGTGGGGGTGCGGCGGGAGACGATCATGCGGCTGGAAAAGGCGCAGTACAACCCGTCCCTGAAGCTGGCCATCGATATTTCCAGAATTGTGGAAGCACCTATTGAGGAGATCTTTATTTTTGACTGATTTCTGTAAAATATTATCAATACAGCCCCAGATCGGGTATTCTTCTGTCAAGTATGGACTAAAAAAAATTTATTTTTTTCGCTTTTATTATATCCTCAAATCCCACAGTAGGGAATTGCATAAATAGTTACGCAGTTGTAACCTAAAGGTTATTGCTATCAAGAAGCAATTACTTTCCTCAAACTTATCTTACCTTTACCATTGCTGAATGTCTAATACTTATTCCGACTTCTTTGCCATGCTTTAAAAGCATATTTTAAATATCCAGTTGATAAGAACCTTTCTCCCATTCCTGCTATCTGCTTGCTTCCAGTTTCATTGCAAAATCTCTGTATATTTCATCATCTGCCCACTTTGCATAATCTTTAATGTCGATCAGTTCTTTCAAGTCGTAGATTTTGACACGCATCATCTGTTCTATCTTTTCCGGGCTGTACTCTCCCCGTTCTGTCAGTTTTGCCGTCAACTTCTCACGGATTTCTTCCTGCAGGCTCTGCGGCATTACTGAAATATAGTAAGGCGGCACATACGGCACGTCCAAGTATAAACCCCCGTATCAGGATTTTTGCCTCACTCTGCTTTTCCTCACTGATTAACCCTGTCAGTCCGTCAAAGAAACGAACCAACTCCCTCTTTGTAAAGCCCATCTTTATATACTCCTGTCTAATGTCAAAAGCAGGACTGTATCAGCGGTATGCAAACGGATCTTTCGTTTTCAGAGCCAATATAGTCCTGCCTAAAACCTATATTTTATTTTGTTAAAGTCATGCTGTTTGTGGAATGTCCCTCAAACTTCCAGACTATCTCAATCCTGTCCCCCGGATAGACGATGACCTTTTCTATCACCATGAGCTTTGGCACGGTCAGCCTTTTCCCCGACAGCAGCATACGCTCGATTTCCCGCCGCCGCTGGAATGCGTGGTCTAACATTTTTTCACCCCCTTTCTCCGCTGTTTGTGATGTTAATTGTAGATAAAGGAAGTTCCCGTATATGGGTACGTTCCTCAAAAAATTTTCTGCCTTTTCTTACAGTCAGCTAAAACCAGAAACTTTCTCTTTGAAGTAATAGCAAGCACTGCCTGTGTTCCCTCACAGGCTCCGATTTTCCCAAATCCCCTCGGAGCGGGAATCTGGAAAATCTGCTTGTAGGGGGAAGTTTCCCCCTGGCCCCTCTGCGCTCAAAAATCATAAAATCTCCTGCCTGGATTTCTGATTTTTTTCACTGTTTTTTTGCACGAACAACCCCCGCAGCAGGATTGAAGATTGTGTAAAATCTTTTCAAAAATCCAGCCGCAGAAAGGAGATAAAAAATGGCAAACAGGGAACGCAAAAATGAACTGAAAATATACCTGAGTGATAAGGAACAATACATACTGGAGCAGAAAGTAAAAATCTCCGGCATGAAAAGCAAGTCCACTTTTCTCCGCCGCCTGATTTTGTACGGCTTTGTCTATGACATTGACTATTCAGACCTGCGGGAATACAACTACACGCTCGGAAAAATCAGCGGCAATCTGAACCAGATCGCTAAGCGAATGAACGCAACAGGCAACGTCTATAAAGCCGATGTCGAGGAAGCAAAAAGGCTGATGAAGCAGGTGTGGGATACACAGAAAGCCATGCTCTCAAAGCAGCCCTCCATGAAGCAGTAAACCCAAGTGGAATCCCCCTTCCAAAAACGGAATAGTTCCAGTCAAATTTTTCACGCAAATATGCAATAGATAAACCGTAACAAAAGCCAAAATCAGACAAATTCCGCACCATTAAAAAAGGTGTACCGCAGTGGAGTTTCTTTCTTCCTTGCGGTACACCTTGATGTGTGCAATATGCCGATAATTTTGATGAATGTCCTTATCCTGGCCTTAAGTATTTTTCGCTTTATTCTCATCGTTCTACATCTCCTTGTCTTTAAACTATCGTTTCATTTTTCTCCTATCACTCCAACAAAAGTTACAGCAAAAACAGCAGCCCAGGTTTCCAAAGCTGCTGCATCAATGCACCCAAATATGTCTGCTATACAACGGCTTTTTTCTTTTGCCGTTGTACGGCAGATTTACAATACGGATATTTTACACAATTAATAAATACTCTTTTTGTTTTTACGGCTTAATCCGTTCAAAATTAAAACTGCAAGAACCATACAAACTATCAGAATAACTAAGCTGGCTGCTTTGTTTCCGATTGTTGTTTCATAATATCCTGAAAGCTGGAACACCGCAGTAATCGGGTAAACAGTTTTCAGAGTTTCAGACATACTTGCAAACAGACCGGCAAAGGAATAGATTTCAGTAAATACCAAAGCAAGCCAATACCCTTTTTTTATACGGGCTACTAATGCCACAATCGGTGAAATAGCAAGAAATACGCCAATACCATTTACAAAATAGGTAAAAAGGAAGCCCCATACTGTCTGAATAGATAATGTTCCGAAATGCATTATAGCTTCAACCGCAAAAGTAATTACAAACAGCAGAAGATAAATCAAAATACTGAAAACCATTGCAACGATCATTTTAACAACAGTCAGTTTCGCTTCATCTACTGGCACAAGCCGCAGTGATTTCAGAGTATCTTCCTGTTCCTCCCGGCAAATCATATAGCTGCCTAACAATGCAATGACAGCCGGAAGCACAAAAAAGGTTGCCAAAGACTGTGCGGCAGTCATAAACCAGCCAGCCCCATCTATATATCGTGAACCCTTAAATACAAACTGCCCCTCTGCAAAAACGATAACAGCAATCATAACCACCGCAAAGACAGCAATCCAAACGATTTTAGAATGACGAAGTTTTCGGCGTTCAGCCCAAAGTAATTGTTTCATACTACCCACCTCACTTTCTTTTTCCTAAAGCAAATATAGCCAACACCACTGAACCCGCACACCATATAGTAATACATATTAATGCCGCCGGAATATTAAGAGTTTGTGCCAAAACTACACCGGGAATATCACGCATGACAATGGCGCCCATACTGGATAGAGGGTGCAGATACATATTAACCATAAGCAGAATAAAACCAAGGAACGTATAAACCAGCGTTACGCATACTGGAAATATATAACTTTTTCCAGCAGCCGCAACCGCCAAAAGCGGCATTATGGCGAATGCGGTTAATATAGCAATTTCCATACATTTTTTTAGCAAGTAACAAAAACTGCTCCATTCAAATGTTATATAACTGGGAAGCATACCAAAAATCACAGACAATCCGGCTGTAAGCAACATAAAACAAATGGAATAAGACAGTACAATAATAAATTTACCAAAAAAATATTCCGCCTTGCTAATCGGTACAATCCACAACTGTTTAAGCATATCATTTTGGTTTTCATCATACATAAGCATAGTGGAAAATACCCCCAATACGACAGGAAGTATAATCCAAGGCGTGTAGCTGAAAGCAGTCCATTTATAAAATTGTATTGTATCTATGCCTGTCTCCCTAATACCTCTAAAATAAAAGATTGCAAGAAATGGCATGAGAAGAGCTGCTAGCAGCATTAACAGGATAAACTTTCTACGGCGCAGTTTTAGAAATTCTGTCTGTATCAATTTAAGCAATGCCTTCTCCCCCTGTAATTTTTTTGAAATAGTCCTCCAATGTGTCATTACATAATTGAGAACTGATAACAGCCACATCCTGCACCACAAGAGCCTTATTGACAGCCGCCATATCCAATGACGTATTATAAATCCGCAGGGAATGGTCATCCTGTACGGAATAATCTGTAACTCCGAATTGCCTTTCCAAAACAAGAGAAGTTTTCGGAATATCAGAAACTTGCAGAAGTATATATTTACTGTTTTTTCTTTTCAGTGTTTCCATGCTGTTTTCTTCCAGTAAGACACCGTGGTCAATAATGCCAATATCATCAGCCAACAATGCAATCTCGGACAGGATATGGCTGGAAATGAGGATTGTTTTCCCTCGCTCGGTACTCAAGTCTTTAATAAAATCTCTCACTTCTGCAATGCCGATAGGATCAAGACCATTCGTAGGCTCGTCTAAAATCAACAGCTCCGGATCATGCAAAATAGCATTTGCAATACCAAGACGCTGCTTCATTCCAAGAGAATATTTGCTGAACAGCTTTTTATCCCGGTAAGGGAGTCCGACAATATCCAAAGCATTTTTTACAGCATTGGGGGCAGCAGTGCCACGCAGCTTCGCAAATATTTCAAGGTTTTCCGTACCCGTCAGGTTTGGGTAGAAGCCGGGTGTTTCAATAATAGCCCCAATCCGGGGATATACCCGTTTTTCCCTTCCTTTGATATTTTGTCCGAACACATCTATTTCCCCAGAAGTAACAGGGGTTAATCCCAAAATCATTTTCATTATTGTGGTTTTGCCAGCTCCATTACGCCCTAGCAGTCCGTATATCCGCCCTTTTTCTACATGGATATTAACAGCATTGACCGCTGTCTGCTCACCATATTTTTTTGTTAACCGCTTTGTTTCAATCACATAGCTGCACATAATATTTCCTCACTTTCTTAATTATCGTGGTCTTTCTAAATCACATAGTTATACAAGTTTCCGCTTGCTGAATCGTTGGTAAAAACTCTTCAAAATGTTTTCTTCTGTAAAACAATTACAGAAACAATTGTCGAAATAATGCCTATAGCCAGTAAAGAAACAGAACAAGTCATCGGTGATGCTGTTATTACTGCATTTCCTGTCCAACTGTTTACCATTTCAATAGCGGCAGGTGAAATGTGGGGATAAATTCCCATAACACTCGCCAAGGGGTGCAGTCCCATAAGCTCGGACGGGGCAAGCACAACAGGCACAAGATAAAGTAATACAGCCCCAATCGGTAAAATGTACCCTTTTGATAGCGTTGCTAAAAATATGATTGGGAGCATGGCAACCGGAATCAGCACACCGCCAGCCAAAAACAATAACCCCGCCTGTAGTATTGTTTCCGTGTTCAAATCAGTAAAGCCGCCAGCAATTAAGCCGCCAACGATACAGATAACAAAGGTAAACAGGCATAGCCCCAATGACATAAAGATTACAACCGCTATCTTTGAAAAATAAAGCTGTGCTTTGGAAATCGGAATAATCAAAAGTCCTTTTAATGTATCGTTTTTCTGTTCATCAAAGAACAATGTGGTGGCAAACATCCCCAACACAATAGGCAGAAACAGGCTTGTAAGGTTCTTAAATGCCAAAGTGTATAAGTCACCAAAGCTATCCATGAGAGGACTGCTTCTTGATATGCTGCAGGCACGCTCAACCGCAAATACTCCCAAAATAGCAGTAAGAATAAAAATACCCCAAACTGTCTTATTCCGTTTCCATTTCAGTATCTCAGTAAAGATAATTGTCATTGCCTTTTCCTCCTTTCCAATCCCTAATTATATAGCATTAACCTTGCCAAAACCTTGCCGTAACCTTGCTTTTTTCATGTTTTCCTCCAATGAATATACAAAAAGCCCTGTGCTGTTACAGAGCTTTTGGAAATAGTATCGTAAATGTTGCACCCGTTCCGGGATTGCTGTCTGCTTTAATTTTCCCATTGTGAGCATTTACAAGTTCTGTCGTAATAGATAGCCCCAAGCCATTGCCCCTGGCAGAACGTGAACTGTCACATTGATACATTCTCTCAAAAATATGCGGAATATCAGAGGAGGAAATACCTTTTCCATTATCTGAAATGATAATTTCTACTTGCTGTTCATTCTCCAATAATTTCAAAGTCAATTTATTGCCGCCACTGTGCATAAGCACATTTTGAAACAGATTATTAAGAATGCGGGTATAGGAATGAGGGTCAATTCGTAAAAAATATTCATCTTCAGGAATATCAAAATCATATTCAAAATGGTTGCGTTCCAAGGTTGGAACCCACTCTGCGACAATATTGCGGGTCAATTCGTTAAAATCACATAACTCAAAATGAAAAACCTGTTCTTTAGCGTCTAGTTTTACCCACTCAAATAGTGCTTCCACAAAATGTTTTAAGTGACACGCTTTTTCTACTGCGACATGGATATAGGCTTCTTTTTCTTCCCCAGCCACAAGACCATTTTCAACGGCATCCAAGTAGCCAAACAATGAAGCTAATGGTGTCTTTACATCATGGGAAAGGCTTGTCATAAGTCGCTTGTATGCCTGCTCCGATTGTTTTTGTTGGATAAGCTGTGACTGGTTCTTGACTGCAATTTCATTGATTGCATAGCAAATACGCTTTGTCATATCGCTTTTTCTCGCCAAAACCCGTCGGTTCGGATTACCAGACTTTATATCTTCAAGGGCTTCTTCAATAATAGATAATTGTCCTCTTACACGCCTAAGTTTCGTAATAAAAAACAGGACAGCCAAAAGCGCTGTACAGAGAGCAATTAATAAAAATGAATTTAAGCTCATGTTATGCCTCCCTGTTAAATCGGTAACCAACGCCCCGGACAGTCAGAATATAAAAAGGGTGTTCCGGGTCTGGTTCGATTTTCTTCCGTAATTTGCTGATAAACGACATGATATTGCTATCATCAAAAGCATACTCTTCCTCCCACACATGGGTATAAATCTGCTTTTTTGTAAACACTTTTCCTTTATTGGCCGCAAGGAAAGAAAGCAGATCAAATTCTTTTCCTGTAAGTTCCACTTGTATGTCATTAACCAAAACAAGACGGTTAATGTTATCTATCGTCATTCCTTGAAATACCATACAATCCGTTTCTGTGCCGGAAACAGGATTGAGCAATGTAAAACGCCGGATAAGAGAATTTACACGTGCCATAAGCTCGTTAATGCTAAATGGCTTTGTCAGATAATCGTCTGCCCCCATCCTTAAGCCGGAAACCTTATCTTCCTCACCGCTTTTTGCGGTAAGCATAAGAACGGGAACATTGCTTGTATGCCGTACTTGTTGCAACACTTGAAAACCGTCTAAATCGGGCATCATAATATCAAGAATAATAAGTGAACAGGTATCTTTGATTTCCTCCAATACATGCAGTCCTTCTATCCCGCCGCCTGCGACAATCGCAGTAAGGTTTTCCTGCTCTACGCATTTTTTCATAAGTGCGCAAAGTTCTTTATCATCATCTATAATTAAAACTTTATTCATGCTTTTTCTTCCTTTCTGCTTTTAATCGGGCATCTGTTGGTTTTTCTGCGTCCTTTGGTATCAGCCATAAACGACTAAATTTTGCAACCCCCGGTATGCGGTTTTCCTCACATAGCTTTTGTACCCGTCTTTCTGAAATGCCCCATTTCTTCGCCGCTTCCGGGGCGGAAATAAACTCTAACATCTTCATTCACCCTTTCTCTAAATCCTGCCATATAATTATATGCGGTCAGGCGAATAATTTCAAGTGTTTAAGGACTGCATCATGGAAATGTACATAACTGGCTATGAAACTATGGAAAACCCCATTCACAGCCTGTGGAAAAGCAAAAGCAGCTTTCCCACATCCTGCAAACAGGGTTTCCCACAGTTCCATAAACACAGCCAGTTATACGACATTCCCACAATGCCTGCGCCTACGGAATCCATCTCTCTATCTATTTCTTTGTTAGAAACATCTTTTTACAGACCTATTCCCGCCATTCTTGCGAAAACGGCTTTTCGCCTGATAAGTTCCGACTGTTTTTCTTCTGACAGGCTCTCAAACACACCCTTATACCCTTTTTCCAGCAATGGAGTACCTTTTGCGATAAGATACAGCTTCATATCAAGCCATTCCTGCCATAATGCTTCAAACAATGCCTTGCCGTCCGTAAAAGTTGCAT
>Ga0137297_10356_pt1 | contig 34811 bp, 32 predicted proteins | sample RamsorincwithD2O_FD_97191 | JGI IMG/M metagenome (GOLD analysis project Ga0137297, IMG submission 97191) | Mouse cecal microbial communities from Vienna, Austria - Mucin amended with D2O | ecosystem: Host-associated > Mammals > Digestive system > Large intestine > Cecum | place: Austria: Vienna...
AGGAATCAAATTCACTTTTTCATAAGTTTGTCCTTGGCTTTTATGAACAGTAATCGCATAAGCTAATTTTAAAGGCAGTTGGGCAAAAACGCCGACCCTTGTCTTTTCTAACTTATTATAAGAAACCCCATGATCATATTCTTGAACTAATGTATAGTTTTGAATTTCCCACTCATAACGACCAACTGTAACGATTTTCCCATTTGTATCTAATTCTATTTCGACACTATCTTCATTAAGCTTGGTAATTGTACCTATCGAACCGTTTTGATATTGAAAGCCATCTGTATCATTGATTAAAATAATCACTCGAGCACCTAACTTTAAACGAATTTCACTAGCGGTAGGTTTATCGCTTTCCTTTACATCGCCTTCAATTTCAGCACGGTAACATTTCGCTCTTAATTCTATCTTGTCCAATTCTTCCTGATTGATTTTATTGGCAACCTTATTAGTCGCACAAAGCACGATACCATGATCTATTTTTTCTTTTTTCGCATATTTATTAAAGTAACCAATACCTTCTTTATCTCCGATACGAATCTTGTTTAGAGCCTCGATAAATTCATTTTCATTTTGGCGAATAACTTTTTTCAAAACAATTTTCTGAAAGTTAAAATCCTCCCAATTTTTTGATTCAAAAGCAAACCCTTTATCGTAATCCGGATAAATCTCCTTTAATACATCATAATCGGAATTCGTAGTTACGGGAGGAAGTTGGAAAAAATCACCGACAACAATCAATTGTTTCCTTTTTAAAGTCGCTTCTTCCGCTTTCGCAATCACTCGACAAACATAATCAAACAAATCCACTCGACACATACTAATCTCGTCTATGATAATCACATCAGCTTCCTTAACCACATCAGGTGCGAATTTAATTCTTATATTGACTTGAGGTTCTAAACTCGCTTGAAAGCAACGATGAATCGTAGCCCCGTTAATTTGAATGGCTGCAATACCGGTAGGGGCACAGACAAGCACATTTTTATGTTGCTGCTCCATCTCATTGATAAAGGCATTAAGCACAAATGACTTACCGGTTCCCGCTTCACCACTTAAAAATACATTGCAGCCTGACATCATTAAATTGAAGGCTTCTAATTGTTCAGGCGTTAATTTATCTTTACTTACATCGAATTGATGATTCTTTTTTTTGGTAAGCGTCGGTTGAAACGCCTTGACTTCTTTTGAACGGACAACTTTAGGTCGCTTCTTTTCTTTAACAACTATCGAAATATACGCTTTAGCTTCTTCTTCCGTATCAAATTTCTTATATTCAGCACCTTTATATCCGCTAATCTGATGTTGACATTCTTCCCATGTTTCATAAATCCCCGATTGTCTACCACTTCTTACCGCATAATATTTACCCATATTTTATTTAACACCCCTATTTCCATTTCATCGTCTTTAACCTTTAAATATATTATAACAAAACACTAGGGTTACAAGAAAGTAATTTCAACTCAAACCTACTATTTAAAATGATAAAGTGGGGCTTTAGTCCCCACTAAGTTTAAAATTCTTTTCGTTTCATCACATGACAACTTATAACATAAGATATTCTCATCATCACACATACAATCATAAATACAACTAAGATCATGGTTGATAAATCCATAGAATTGAATAGTTGAAGTAATGGGGTAACGTCAATTCCAAATATTTCAATCCATTTAAAAATCGCAAATCCTATCACGGCAGCAAGTCCACTGATACAAGTTAGTATAACAAACACTTTATTTTGTTCATATTTTAATTGAATCGGGATAATGATAGAAATAAACGTAAAGACTACCATTAAAATAAAACTACCGATTTGTAGAATGGTTATGCTGTTTTCATTTGGTGTTATTTGAATTTGGACCACAACAGCCACTATCATAGAAACTGTCCACGCTATTCCCGCACCTAATATAGAAAGCAAATATTTTGAACGAACATATATTTGACGTGTAAATGGTAGTGTGAATAAAAAGGCGTGTCCATTAGCATATTCATCTGAGTATATTGTGTTCGTTAAAATCATGGCAGACATAAATGTCAAATAACTTACGCCAGCAAATGGATTTTCTTTTCCTATCAATACGGTAATGAATACCATGAAAAACCAAAACCATTTTTGCATTTTTAATAACGCTAAATCTTTGATAAACAACCCTCTCATATTTCTTCACCTCGCATCATCAACATCATAATATCGTCAATACTTCCTTTCTCAATCACTATATCAGGATAATTTTCACGGTAAAACTGCTTTTGATGAGTCAAACAGCTATAACCGTAACTTTCTTTTTTCTTTTTCAATAGATATTGTTGGTCTAACTTAACAAATTGCTGTTCATCAACCTTTAATATAGCATAATCCCCTAATAATACATCGGTGTCCTCGTGCAAAATCATTTGTCCATCTTCAATCATATATAAATCATCGCACAATTCTTCTAAATCACCGGAAATATGCGAGCTAATTAAAATGGCACACCTAGGATTTTCTTCCATATAATCCCTTAACATTTCCAACATTTCTTTTCTGGCAACAACATCTAAGCCTACAGTCGGTTCATCTAAGACCAAAAACTCCGCTTGATGTGATAAAGCAATCAAGACCTTTAATTTTGCTTTCATACCCGTAGAAAAATCTTTGATCTTTTTGTTTAAGGGTAATCCAAATTGCAGACATTTCGTTTGAAAATCATCTTCATTAAATTGAACATACATATTCTTCAATATGTTTTTTATATCAATGATATGAAAATGTCCACTGAAAAAAGAATCAACCAAAACGACTCCAATATTCTGTTTTGCATCTACATTGATTTCCTTAATATCTTTTCCAAATAACTCTATCGTTCCTTCATCAACCTTAATCAAACCTAAGATGGCCTTAAACAGTGTACTCTTTCCAGCACCGTTTCTGCCAATTAAACCGGTAATATACCCCGGCTTTAATTCCAATGAACAACTTAAATCAAATTGGTCATAATGTTTCTTTACATTTGTAATTTTCAACATATTTATCCCTCCATTATCAAATGAAATAATTCATTTAATTCGTCATTACTCAGTCCGTAACTTCTTCCTTTCTGAATAACTTTTTCCAAATCGCATTCTACTTCCTTCTTACATTCTTCTTTAATCATATTTTTGCTTACCGAACAGACAAACGTCCCCTTGCCATGCACCGTTTTGGTAAAGCCGCCTTCTTCAAGATTATCATACGCTTTCTTGGCCGTTAAGGCGCTGATTTTAAGTTCTTTGGATAAAGAACGAACAGATGGTAAAACATCATTTTCTTTTAAATCACCTTGAACAATCAAAGCTTTAATCTGTTCAATAATCTGTTCATATATAGGTACCATTGATGAATGATTGATAATAATTTTCATGACACCCCTCCTTCCTACAAACAGTATATAACACTACATAACTGTTGTCAACTGTTATATGCTGTTTGTAGCAAAAAATGTATTTCTATCTTTGCTTTCCTATTATTCTTGGCATAACCCTTTTTTAGCTTCACGGTAACAAATCATAACAAAAAAAGAACCCAAACGGGTTCTCTAAATAGTTTTATTCACAATCATCTTTTATAGAAGCTATCTATACACTTCGCTTATTTAGACGTAGCTTTTGCAAATTCATCTTTAACAATTTGAAGTTTTTCAGGCTCACAAATTAAATCACAAGCTACAAAAGCAATCCCCTGAGCAGCCTTCACTAAACCGGTTTTACCCATTTCAGAGATAGTTGCTGCTGCCATTTCTTTAGAATGTCCTGTTACACAAGTTTCGGCAATTTTAATGCTACCTTGAATTGTCGGACAAACATAACTCACACTACCGACATCTGTTGAACCTGCACCTACTTCGTTAACCGGTTCAATATCTTCTACACCTAATAATTGATATTTTTCTGTCAACATATCTGCCAATGTATAATTGATTAAAGTATCTTCATAAGGACATTCATAAATTGAAGTTTTGAAAGTTGTTCCTGTTGCCTTACAAGCTCCTTCAGCACAGGCAATAGCCTTGTTTGTTACTTCTAAAGCGTATTTCATCGTCGGAGCACGGAAATAGTATTCCATAGAAGCATATGCCGGAATAACATTAGCAGCTTGTCCACCATCACGAATAATACCGTGAATAAAAGTATTCGGTTCAACAAATTGACGCATTAAGTTAATTTGCATAAAAGTCATCACCGCTGCATCTAAAGCGCTCGCCCCATCTTGAGGTTGACAACCATGAGCATTTTTACCGAAGAATTCAAATTTTACCGGATTAAGAGCGTTTGATTTGCCACCAACCCCATTCTTTGTGCCTGGGTGAACCATTAAAGCTGCATCGACATCATCAAAAACACCGGCTTTAGCCATGTGGACCTTTCCACCGAAATTCTCTTCGGCAGGTGTTCCGACAACACGAATAGTGCCACCGATTTCATCGGCAATTGATTTTAAAGCTTCACCGGCAGCGATACCGATACCGGCAATTAAGTTATGAGCACAGCCATGTCCAACCTCAGGCAAAGCATCATACTCACACATAAAGGCAATAACAGGTCCGCTTTTAGCTGATTTGTACTCTGCCACAAAATCTGTTTCGCAAGCAACACTTAATTTTGTTTCAAAACCGGCTTTCACCAAATAGTCAGCTAACAATTTCTGGGTCTTATATTCTTTAAAGCCAATTTCCGGATTTTCATACATAGATTTAACCATTGCCATATAGTCATCTAAATGGCTTTCAATTGATTGCGTCATCTTTTCATATAAATTATTCATTTTAATAAACCCCTTTCAATATTTTTTGAGAAAAGAAGCAGACTAACCGCTTCTTGATTATTCACCAAATAACTCGTCAGTTAAATCAAATGGTGCTAAAGCCACCGCTTCTTCATACCAAATATCTAACTTACTTTTACCATCTTCATTTTTCACTTGAGCATCTGCAATAACTTTATTCACAACTTCTTGTAAAGAATCATAGGCTGGGTCTTTTGAGAAAATAACACCAACTTTGTTGTAGTTACCTTCCGGATCCATATCAAATGTTCCTCTTGGTAATAAAGTAATATTATCAAATGTTTCCATTAAAGCAATCGCTTGAGGTGATGTACAAACAAAGGCATCTAAATCACCTGTTGATAACTGCATTGCCGTATCAGCTGTGCTGGCAATTTGAACAATATTTTTTTCATCGGCAATTGTTAAAGCCATCTCGTATTGGATAGAAGCTGTTTGGGCTCCGACTTTAGCTCCGCTTGTTCTAAACGCTTCTTTATTAGGGTACTTAGACACATCTTCTTTTCTTACCATAACCCCTTGGAAACTTGTCAAATCTGAATCTCTTGAATAACTATCTGAAAAATCTACAGCGTCATCTCTTGACTTTGTCCAAGAGAACCCTGAAATTCCCATATCAATTGCACCTGTTTGAGCATTGACAATAACTGTATTAAAGTCAGATTCCTGAATTCTTAATTCAACTCCGATTTCATCGGCAATAGCTTGAGCTAAAGCAATATCCGAACCGACTAATTTCTTTTTACCATTATCATCAATATAGAATTCACTTGGTGCATAGTCCGGTGAAGTTCCTAAAGTAATATAGCCTTGTTCTTTAATTCTGCTTAAGGCATCTTGCTTACTACCGCTTGTACAACCGCTAAGCGTTAATGCCATTAAACCAACTAAACCTAATGTTAATAACTTTTTCATTGTCTTTTCCTCCCTTTAATTAGTACATAACTTTATCTAAAAATGCTTTTGTTCTTGCTTCCTTTGGATGATTAAACACTTCATCAGGTGCTCCTTCTTCCAAAATAACGCCTTCATCAATAAAGATGACACGTGTTGCCACTTCTTTGGCAAAGCCCATTTCATGTGTAACAATCACAGTTGTCATGCCACTTTGTGCTAAATCTTTAATAACCATCAAGACTTCTTTAACCATTTCCGGATCAAGAGCAGAGGTCGGTTCATCAAATAACATGACATCAGGTTCCATCGCTAAGGCTCTGGCAATTGCCACACGCTGCTTTTGACCACCTGATAAGGTGCTAGGATAGACATTTTTCTTATCTTCCAATCCAACCTTACGCAGCAATTCGATACCTTTAGCCTCGGCTTCTGATTTGCTTATGCCCTTAACATTCATAGGGGCTAATGTAATATTTTCAAGCACTGTCATATTCGGAAATAAGTTAAAGTGCTGGAAAACCATACCGATATGTTCACGGACTTTATTGATATTAAATTTTTTATCGTCTTTAGTTGTTAAGTTTTGATCTTTGAAGATAACTTCACCCTTTGTAGGTTCTTCTAATAAGTTTAAACATCTTAGAAAAGTAGACTTTCCGGAACCTGATGCACCGATAATAGCTACTACCTCGCCTTGATGAATCTCTGTTGTAATTCCCTTTAACACTTCTAATTTGCCGAAGTATTTATGGAGATCATTAGTTTTTAGCATCTCTATTCAATCTCCTTTCTAATATACCTAATCCAAAAGTTAATATTGATGTCAATAAGAAATAGATAATACCAATCATAATCAATGGCTCAAATATTTTGTAAGTTGCACCTTGTAAGATTTTTTGTTGATACATTACATCTCCTAATCCGACAACTGAAACCATTGAAGATTCTTTAATCATCATAATAAATTCGTTACCTAAAGCCGGTAAAATTGTTTTAATGGCTTGTGGTAAAATGACAAATCGCATAGTTTGTTTTGCGTTTAAGCCAAGTGATCTAGCTGCTTCGGCTTGCCCTTTATCGACCGAATTTAACCCTGAACGGAAAATCTCACTGATATATGCTCCTGAGTTAATCGCCAAAGCTAAAACGACGGTAATATATAAACCGGATCTGGAAATCCCCATCATATCAGGAATTTTAATTCCGATTTGAGGAAGACCCCCTGTCCATAAATAAATCTGCAACAAGATTGGGGTACCACGAATAACTTGAGTATATGCACTTGAAATCCAATTGAGAAGCTTAAATCGTGAACGTCTTGCCAAGGTTGCCACAAATCCGATAATACATCCTAATACAACTGTAATAAATGAAATAGTGAGTGTTACTTTTGTACCTTCCCAAAACCAAGAAAGGTAAGGTAGCATTGAACCCATATCAATATTCATATCTTTCTCCTCCTCGTCTTTTAAGATATAAAAAAGTCCCCTGACATAAAGTCAGGAGACGAATAATCCGCGTTACCACTCCAATTGATAGCACGTGAAATGCTATCCTCTCTCGCTTTTAAGGCCAGCTCGCCGAATGCTCTACTGTAAATTCAAACATTCCTCTCCTAAGTGCGCTTCATCATTTTCCGCTGTACCGATCTCCCATCAACATCGGCTTGCTTTAACTTGGTTAATGACTACTCTCTTATTCAATGAGTTTTATATCTTATGGCACTCATTATAACGCTAAAACAGAGAATGTCAACCCTTTTTTTAATATTTTTTCACATTTCTTTTCCTTATTTCAAACAACAAATAAAATAAGTTTTCTATTTTCCTAAATATTAACAGTGAAAGCACAATTTTATTTCACAAACTAATCATACTTATGATTATGACGGTTACGATAAGCTTCACATCTTTTAATTCTTAAAGGATTTTCCTCTCCCGGAAAGTGAAAAGGATTCATCTTTGTCTGTTGAAATTGTTCATAAACATCTTTGGCATCTTGATAGACTTCATCAAAATATAAAGTACCGTACATTTTCGGTGGAAAAATATACATGGCACAGCTAATCTCATTTTTCTTACATAGTTCATTGATGACAACTTTTAAATGCGGGCAACACATCGCTACATCATAATTTTCCAAAACCTCACTAGCTTCACGAATCCCAATTTCCAACGAAAAGAAATCAAAGGAAACTTCATTCTCCAAGCCCCTTGCCTTCACTTCATTTTGTAATTTTTGGGTTAAGTAGCTTGATGACATTCCCGCCCCACAACAAATCACAACTCTTAACATTTTCAGACCTTCTTTCTTTTTTGTTAAGGTCATTATAACATGAAAAATTATTTTTTTGTGTTTATTGCAGATTCTGCAATTTTTTCTTAGCTAGTAAATAAACAAGCTGATCGATGACTGCCTGCATACAAAAGCGATCATTAACACTATGCAAGGTCCATGTGCTTAAATTCGTATCATCATATAATAGACAAATATCAGCTAAACTAGAAGCCTCTTTATTCCTTGTGATAATGATGATTTCCCACCCATATTGCGAGGCTAACTTTAAGGTACTTTTGCCAAGATTTACTGTAGCACTAAATAAAATCATCAACCCGGAAGATTTATATAACTGCTCTTGTTGTAGTGTTACGTCTTTATAGGTTTTGGCATAATGCCCTAACGATAATAACTTTAACTGAAAATCCTCGGCAACTAATTGAGCGTAACGATCGCCACATAACAATATCTCCGTATGCTTTTCAATACATGCAAGCACCTGATTTAAGGTATCTTCTTTTAGCATTTGATAAGTGGCATCTAAACTTTTCTTAGCACTTTCTATAAGCTCATAGCGATCTTGCCAAGCCTTAAAATCGAAATAATAAGAAAGTCCCCTATTTTCCTGATAATCTTGAAAATAAGCCTTAAATTCAGCATAATGCTCAAACCCTAAATATTTGATAAAGCGACTGATGGTAGATGCATCAACATAGCACATTTTAGCTAATTGACGATTTTGCAATGTGCCTAATACATCTAATTTTTGTAGCATCGTTTGGGAAATACGAACAAAAACCGCCTCTACATTTTCATCATTTTGAGCAATAGCTAAAAGCTTAGAAACATAATCAACATTCATCATTAACATCACCTATGAATATTTTAACATACTTCCTCACCCGTTAATACTTTATTTTACATAACATTCTATATCATAAAAACTATTCTTCAAGGTATTTCCCATTATTGATTTTTAAGACTTTATCAAATTTTGCGACTAACCGCTCATCATAATCATGTGAAATCATCACGACAAGACGATTTTTATCCGCTAAAAACATATCAATAAAATATGGGCGGTTAATAACATCTATCGCCGAAAAAGCCTCATCTAACAAAACGATCGGTGTATTAGAAAGATAGACCCGCAATAATGATACCATCTGTTTTTCGCCATTGCTTAAATTCGTCGCATCTTTTTGTTTCATTAAATCATTGATTTTAGCATTAGGTTTGCTTTTTAGATAAGCATTCAAGGCATCCAAACGATAGGTTGAAAACATCGTAATATTATCTAAAACTGTCGTATCATAAATATGGTTCCCTTTATACACACCACTAAGCAAGTAAGCCAACTCTACATCTGCCATATCTTTCTCATCTAATAACAAATGGCCTTGCGTTAGACTAACCTGTTGATTGATGCAATTTAAAATCGTTGATTTTCCCGAACCACTTGGTCCGATAATTAAATACTTTTTCCCTTTTTCAAAATTATAGTTAAATGTCGCTAATCGGAAAGACTCAAAATCCACCATAGCATTTTGAAAGCTGATTTGTGAAGTAAAATCCACAGGCTCCTTCACTTTTTCAATTCGCGCATTGATATTTTCATTTTTCTTCACTACTTTTTTAATGGCATTGATTTCATTGATATCATCAATAATATATCTAATCGGCCAAACAAACTCTTTCACATAGCTAAGTGTTGCGGTAGCAGTACCGAGGGTAATCTTTTTCAACACAAGCATTAACCCGGCAATAGAGAAAGCGGCAATATCCAATAAATACATCATCAACCCATTAAATACAATCGTAAAAGCTTTAAAATGGCCATAACGCAATTCATTATCCTTAACTATTTTCGCATCCTGATTAAAGTAGTCCATAACATTTTTTTTATTTCTAATATTTGTCAAAGCAAAGCCTGATAGAATATCGGAAATCGTATTTGTCAAATTGCCCAAAGAATTGATATACTTTACTCGTTTATCAGATAACTTTTCCCCTGTCAACTTCGGTAAAAAAAGCGTTAACAAGGAAGTAAAAACAATCACTAAAGCAATATAGATATTCAAAAAATAGACCATATATGCGCCATATATCACTAACATCAGTGAAGATTTGATAATATCCACGATTTTTAAAAAATATTGATCAGAAATAGCAGTAATATCATTGGAAAACATCGAGAGGTATTCATCTTTTTTATAGGTTTGATAGTCATTAAAATCAAAATTCATAATACTGTTTAGTAGACGATACCTTAAATCAAACTCGATATTTGCCGTCCACTTCCAACAAAAATACTGACTAAAATATTGAAAAATCATGCATAGAATAGCTAAGCTTAAATATATACTGATATAATAACCTAATCTAATTAAAGTTAAAGTACTAGCATAATCCAAAAGAAATTTAGTAACGATTGGAATAGCACCAACACAAAATGTATATAATGTAGAAAACAATATATCTAAGAACATATAGGTTTTGGCATTATCTAGATATTTTCTCATATTCTCACGCCTTTCTTCATGACTTATTGATAGTCCTCTTTGATTATATCAAACATTCCTTTGCGACTATTATATAATAAAAACGACTGTATATACAGTGAAAATCTAGGAAATAGAAATAAATGGAAGATTATTTATCTTCCACTATTCCAAAATTTTCACAATAAATAAGCTTACTTTCCATTACACGTTCCTTGTTCACAAAGAACAATTTTCAATGCAGGGATACCACTGACAATTGATGGTTTAACATAAATCACTTTTCATACCTCCTTCTTTAATTTTCTCAGAATTAAACTCGTTTTTCTGCTAAACGTTTGGCAGTACTAGAGCATTTCAATATATTTCCATCCTCTAACAAGGATAATCCCGGACATCTTTTACATTTAGACAATAATGCACAATTTTCACATTCACTTGAAGAAAATTTGCATAAATTCCTCAATCTTTCAAGTTTGTCATTTTTAAACCATATTTTTTCTAAGGTATCATCATAAACATTCCCTAATTCATAAAACAATGTGTTACAAGCGTATATTTTACCATCATATTGGACATCTAGCGAATTAAAAGGAGCGGTGCATGAGTATTCTGGTTTAATAGTAATCTGAGAAACTTTTTCTTCAGAATGAATGATCTCATCTGTTTCTTTAACTATAATAGATAAATCCCTTTTGATTTGTAAATCATGAGGTGCAGTATCGCCATTTGCTTTGGAAAATATGGATGGGGAAGTCATAAAACTAAAGTCATTACGCAAACAATAGTCCCTTAATTTTCTATATTCAAATTTATTATATTCCATTAAAGGTGTCTTAATTCTAACTGATATATTATACTTTTTTAACAATTGGATATTTTCCATTGTTTTTTTCAATGAGCCTGGAACTTGTGTAATTTTATCATGTATCTTCTCATCCAAAGAGAAAATAGTAGTTGAAAATTCAGCTATATGGAGCTTAGATAATTTTCTAATATAATCCTCATCTAGTGCGATACCATTACTCATAATAAAAACTCGCATATACAAACTTCTTGCATAAGACACAAGCTCTAATAAATCCTTCCTTAACAAGCATTCCCCCCCATTAAAAGTGACATTAAATGCACCTAAATCTCGAGCTTGCTTTATAATCCCTTTAACTCTATAGGTATCCATACCATAGTCCTGATGCTCGGGAATATAACAATGTACGCATTTTGCGTTGCACTTAGTTAACATAACCAGCATAAGACTATATAATCTTTTATCTTCAATGCTAATTCTTTCAATATCTACTAAGTCATAATTATTTCCCATAATTTTCCCTCCATTCGTATATGTACAAGTAAATCAATAACAAATAATCAACCCTTCTTCTTTTAAATTAGTTACTAATGAAATGAAATCATCTAATATTTGAGTGTAAGTCACATCTTTGACTTTTGAATAAAGCTCACTCACAATATTTTCTAATTCGTGCTCATCTTTAATCTTTAACCAAAACCATTTATTAGTATCTGACAATGTGTATAACTTCCTAGTCACTTCATTTACAACGAAAACTTTATCTCTAAAAATTTGCCATGATATCACATCTGAATAATCAATCTTCATATTCTCCTCCATAAGTCTTAATATTTATTCAAATTTTCCTATAAACATACTATCTGTTTCCCAATTTCCACCTTTATGATAGAGCCTTCTGGAAATATTTTGAGGGCATTCAGTAATTATTGGTGATAATGTGAGTAGCCCCAAATATTTCCATGTGTAAAGTATAACAAATTCAAAAAAATAATGCAAAAATCGACTTTTTTCATATTTTTCAAATATCTTGTGAATTTTTTGATATAAAACATTAAAAAATTAAGATTATTTCAATTTTAGAGAACCATAAAGCTATTTCTTCACAAAAAAGTAAAAAATCATTTTTTGATTTAAATCCAATATTATATATTTGTAATTATTATTAAGTATATATTTATAGACTTTAAACTTCTTTGCCTTTTATTAGTATACAATATAGATAGGTGATAAATGTGAGTAGAGATCAATCTTTGAATTATGAAAGGGCAACTTTAACAGAAGAACAATTTAGAATTAAATGTGGATATAAAATCAGAGAATTAAGAGAACAAAAAGGTTTAAGGCAAACGGACGTTGCCGATTACTGTGGTTTTTCCAAACAAACTCAATCAAATATAGAAAACGGAGAAACTTCAATTTCCTTATACTATTTCAACAAAATACTAGAGGTATTAGATGCTTCATATTCTGACTTTGATTTTTTAAATAACGTCAGTGAAAACTCAAAGATTTCAGTATATTACAAAAAGATACATTCTTTAGTTTCTCAATATGAGAATATTGAAGAATTCTACAATCTTTTAGAACAGTTAATTATCTATTTACAAAAGGAGAGAAAATCAAAATGAAAAAAATTATATCGCTTATTTTAACTTTAGGATTATTATGCCCTACACATATTCCTAACTGTACCCATGCACATAATTCAGAGTGTGGCTATAACCCTAACACTCATGATGGTTGCACACACGTTCATACCGATGAATGCTTTGGCATTGAGCCGGCAGATATTTATGATCCAAACAATCCTATAGGGTAAATAACTAAAACATATTCAAAATCTTTATCCAAACTATTTGTCTTGTCACACCTCGGCTTTTTTTCTATAATATAATCAAAGAGGTGATAACCATGAATCAAGTATTTAGCCCATCTATCTTTAATCAATTCTTAAAAGAAGAGAGAAAAAAAAGAAACCTCACGATTTCTCAATTATCTGAAACACTTAACCAAAGCACAGGATATATCAGCAAATTAGAAAACTCCGATTTTATTGTCGGTAACCCTAAAATAGAGCCATTACTACAAGTATACCAATTGCCTAATGATTACCTAACTATACTTGATGAAAAGATTGATCAATATGCGGACAACTTCTTAGATGATATTACTTTCATAAGTAATGATAGAAGTTTATCATATCAAAAAATAGTCGATTTTATGCACGATTATAAAAATACTATACTTTATAAGATTGTTGATGTATCCCACTTTATTTCAAACACTCAAAATCAAATCATCGTTACTGAAAAAGAGATAGAATTACTTACAGAAAATATTTCTATTTTCAGTGACAAAATTCAATCAGTAATACATATATACATTGCAAGTTACTATACCCTCATTCTCGATTACTTATCGGCGCAAATATATTACAATAAAAGCTTAAATAATACGATTGTATGCAATAAATATGCTAGTTTACTATACTATCACTTAGCCTTATTCTATCGTAATACCCACGATTCATTAAAATCTCTTCACTACTCTGATTTAGCCACAAAGGGATTTGCTCAGACTAAAAACTACAAAAGATTAGCTAATCTAAAAACTATCACCGGTTTACAGTATTTTGATATGCGCTATTTCTCCAAAGCTTTGGAAGTTAATTTAGAGAATTTAGAGGAAATCCAAAATCTTGATATTCAATTTGAGAAACGCTCACTTTTAAACAATATCGCCTTCATTTATTTTTTACAAGGGAACTATGAAAAGGCGATTGAGTATTACGCTCAAATAGATGAAGCAGAAATGAATGAGCAGCATTTTTACTCCTATATGCTCCCTCTTTTTATTACGCAAGACTACATCAAGGCTCAAGAAATATGTGAAAAAGGTTTAGCAATAGCTCATTTGCAATATTATCAGCGTTTATTAAACTATTTTCGCCAATATTTTGATGACCGTAACCTTAGTCTGTTACTTAAACATCTGACAAATTTCTATCAACGTTGCGATCATCATATTGATTCCTTCACCAAAGAAGAATTATTGTGCTTAATCATCGAGCTTTTAAAACAAGACAAGCAATACAAAAAAGCCTTATATTATACAGAAGAAAAATATCATCTAAGTTACAAATAACACAAAACACCAAGTATAACACTTGGTGTTTATTGATTAACTGATCTTTGTACCGTTAGGCAATTCTTCAATGATTGTCGCTAAGGCAATTTTCTTTTTGTGTTGTCCTGCCAATAACATTCCTTGAGATTCAACACCTCTTAGGTTAGCCGGCTTTAAGTTAGTCACAACAATGACTTTTCTATTCACCATATCTTCCGGAGTATAGGCTGTCGCAATCCCACTGACGATTTGACGTGTTTCATCGCCTAAATCAACTTGAGATACTAACAGTTTATCTGCCTTTGGGTGTTTTTCACATTTTAAAACGGTTCCTACCTTTAATTCAATCTTAGCAAAGTCCTCGATTGAAATTTCAGGTGTTAAAGATTTTTTAGGTGTCGGTTTTTCTTCTGCTTCAATTTGAGCCAACACAACTTTAGGATCTAATCTCATAAACAACGCTTGTGGTTGACTAGTTACTTTAGTTCCTGATTCATATAGACCAAACGTATTCAAGTCTAAATAATCTTTTTGTGTCGCATTGATTTGATCTAAGATTTTAGCGGAAGTTTCAGGCAAGAAAGATTCTAATAAAACGGCTGCAATACGAATACTTTCAACCAAATTATATAAAACTGTCTGTAAACGCTCTTGTTTAGTTTCATCTTTCGCTAAAGCCCAAGGCATAGTTTCATCAATATACTTATTTGAACGTCTTAATAATCCGAAAATGACATCAATCGCATCGGCAACTCTTAACTTATCCATCTTTTCAGCCACTTTTTTAGGAGCTTCTAAAGCGACAGCTTTCAATTCTTCATCAACCGCTTCGCAAACATTCGGATTTGTGACAACACCATTGAAATATTTATTACTCATGGCAATTGTACGGTTAACCAAGTTACCTAAAATATTAGCTAAATCTGAATTGATTCTTTCAATCAACAATTCATAAGTGATATTGCCGTCATTGTCAAATGGCATTTCGTGTAAGACAAAATAACGCACCGCATCAACACCAAACATTTTAACTAAATCATCGGCATAAATCACATTTCCTTTAGATTTAGACATTTTACGATCGCCCATGAGTAACCAAGGGTGTCCGAAAACTTGTTTTGGTAAAGGTAAATCTAAAGCCATCAACATGATTGGCCAATAAATCGTATGGAAACGAATAATATCTTTTCCGATTAAATGTAAATCAGCCGGCCAATACTGTTTAAACAATTCATCATGATTGCCATCTAAATCATAGCCTAAGCCCGTGATATAGTTGGTTAGGGCATCAATCCAGACATATACGACATGCTTAGGGTCAAAATCAACCGGAATACCCCATTTGAAAGTCGTACGGGAAACACATAAGTCTTGAAGACCCGGCAATAAGAAGTTATTCATCATCTCATTCTTTCTTGATTCAGGCTGAATAAATTCAGGGTGCTCATTGATATACTGAATAAGCCTATCAGCATAACGGCTCAATTTAAAGAAGTATGCTTCCTCTTGTTCTTTATGAACATCTGCCCCACAGTCAGGACATTTACCGTCAACTAACTGACTTTCTGTGAAAAAAGATTCACAATCAGTGCAGTACCAACCTTCATAATGACCTAAATAAATATCCCCTTGATCATATAATTTCTTAAAGATTTTTTGAACTTGTTTTTCATGATATTCATCTGTGGTACGAATAAATTTATCATACGATGTATTCATTAAATCCCAAATACTTTTAATTTCAGATGCAATACCATCAACATATTCTTGGGGCTTTATACCTGCCGCTTTCGCCTTTTCTTCAATTTTTAAGCCATGTTCATCTGTGCCTGTTTGAAAACGGACATCATAGCCCTGGGCACGTTTAAAACGAGCAATACTATCTGCCAAAACGATTTCATACGTATTTCCGATATGTGGTTTGCCAGAAGTATAGGCAATGGCTGTTGTAACATAATATGGTTTCTTTTCCATCGCTTTTCCTCTCCTTTCATAAATAAAAAACTCGCCCTTATATAAGGACGAGTATATCTCGTGTTACCACCTTACTTCATTAGTTTTTCACAAAACTAACCTCATCAAGTACGCCTTTTAGGTTCATACTCTAGTGCTGTAACGGGCACCCCCGTTGTTATCTAAAACCAAACATTCTCGATAACACAACTCCGGAACCATTTTCATCAAGTCATCACTTTATTCCTTTTCACCATACGGAACTCTCTAAAAAAGGACTTCTTGTTACTCATTCCTTCACTGTCTTTTTTTCTACAATTTTAGTTTACACGCTTTAATCTTAAATGTCAAACAGAAATTGTCTTGCTTATTAAAAGTATTGACATTTTCAAGTTTTTTATACTTCCTTTACCGCTTTGGCACGTTGTTTTAACTCCTTGCCAATCGTCAGTAACATCGTTATATAACAAGCCCCTCCACCAATAAAATTACTGATAGCTTCTGCCACAAAGACACCATCAATGCCCATATAAATAGGAAGAATAACGGTTAATGGTGCAACAATCACAACTTTTCTAAAAATCGAGAAGAAAATCGCTTGTTTTGATTTTCCTAAACCAACCGCAATGGATTGACCTGTCATTTGAAAAGCCATCATAAAAAAGCCAAAGAAATATAACCTTAAAGCCGCCACGCCATCTTGCATGACCTCAGGGTTACTGCTGAATATTCGAATATATAGAGTCGGGAAAAGTGTTACGCTTAACCATAAAACAAAGCTTGTGGAAAAAGCGGCAACAGTGACAAACTTGATCCCTTCTAAAACACGACGATATTCTTTTGCACCATAATTATACCCTAAAACCGGTTGACTGGCATTAGCTAATCCGTGCCCCGGAAGTGTAATCACTTCACGAATAGAGTTTATAATGGTCATAATCGCAATATATAAATCGCCACCATACGTCTGCAAGGTTGAATTGCAGACAATTGAAACAATCGAATTGGTAATCCCCATCATAAAACCTGCTGTCCCTAAAGAAAAAATGCGTTTAACATAGTTAAAATTGAGCTTCATTTTATCTTTTCTAAGTTTTAAAATAGTCTTATTACCCGTCAAGAATTTGATGGTCCATAATGCCGATAACATTTGTGATACAACGGTTGCAATGGCTGCACCTTGCACACCTAAACGACAGCTAAAAATCAAAATAGGATCTAAAATGATATTAGCAATCGCCCCGATTAAAACTGTCATCATACCGATTTTCGCAAATCCTTGACTATTGATAAAGCTATTCATTCCTAATCCGAGCATTACAAAAATTGTACCAAATAAATAAATTTTCAAATAATCATTGGCATAATGAATCGTATCTTTACTAGCACCAAACAACCAAAGTAAATCTTCTTTAAAAATTAAGCCGATTACGGTAATCGCAATCCCAAAAGCAAGCAATAAAACAAACGCATTGCTCATGATTTCCTCAGCTTCTTCGTTATTGCCTTGCCCTCGAGCAATCGAACATAAAGGAGCGCCTCCCATACCAAACAGATTCGCAAAAGCTATCACAATCGAGATAATAGGCAAGCATAGTCCTAGTCCACCCATCGCCAAAGTGGCCGCATTAGGAATACGTCCAATATAAATTCTATCAATGACATTATATAAAACGTTGATTAACTGAGCGACAATCATAGGTCCGGCAATATGTAAAATATGTGAGGACATTGATCCTTTCGCAAAGTCATTCTTTTGATTTTCCACAATAATCCCACCTTCACAATCCTTATTCAATATAAAACAAAAAAATTTGAATGTAAAGGTGAATAGAAGCAGTTTTAATTTTTTTGACAATTATCAAGCATCACTTCCGAGATATAATTTTAAACATTCTAATAAATATACCCTTTTCACTGATTATTTCAGTAAAGAGGGTAAAGCTTATTTCGTTTATTCTCTTTTTAATTATAAATAAATTTCCACATAGACATATTCACCATCTGCCGAAAGCACATCCACTTCCGTAAGCAATTCCCCTTTATGATGGTGCACATATTCATGGATTTTACGAGCTATTAAATTAGCCTGTTCAGGATTGACTTCAAGCTTTGCTTCTTGTATCAATTTGCCAATGACAGGACGCATGTACAAAACTGATGTTGGGAAATAAAATTTTCTTTTTTTATCGTTCTGAAATACATGGATTTTCATTATTCAACCTCGATGGTGACCGTGTCTCCATCAGCACTTTCAACTTCTACAATACGTCCCAAAACGCCTTGCTCAACTAAACTAAAAATTTGATTGAGATCAATGCCTTGCAATGCTTTATTGCCGGAAATTTGTGGTAGATCAATACCAATTTCTGCGCCTAACTTAATAAGTGACATTGGAACATTGACACGAACTTTATTCCCATCTTTACTATGCACTAAAATACGCAACATCATACTATCTAACGATTTTCTAGCATTTTCAGGAACCATTACCACTTCTGATTCCTCATTTTTTAGAAGATCATCTAAGCTAACATGAAAATAATTAGATAACTCCACTAAAATGGGTATATCTGGGATACTCAAATCATTTTCCCATTTAGAAACAGCTTGGCTTGATACATTCATCTCTGTCGCTAACTGATCTTGAGTCATATTATATTTTTTTCTTAATTCCGTAATTTTCTTTCCTAATGTTTTCATCTTTTTATCCTCCAAAAAAATGATTTAGAAATATTCATTTGCAATATTTGTTCATCTTTAGAAATAAACTTAATTATTGGTTTATAGAAAAGCAAACTCAAACTCCCTCCCGCAATCGTTAAAAAGCCTAGACAAAGCATTGGATACGTCCCAACAACATCTGCCATCATTGAAAAAAATGCCATTGAAATTGGGGTAAGCCCCATACTCAAAGTACTCAACAATCCCATCACCTTGCCTCTCTTATCATCTGGAATAATCTCATACTGTATCTCGCTGAAAATAATATTCATTAAGGCATTACCAAATCCAAAGATGACTAAGGCAATAATAATCCACATTAAATTACGGGCACTGGTACACATCACAATACCTATAGATTCGACCAAGATAGATCCTAGCCAACATAAATAGCGTTGCTTCCCGTTGAGTTTCAAAAAGCCATACAGCATGACACTAATCAATGTTCCTCCAGTCATAAAGGCCGTAGCAAATCCATACCCTGTGGTACCATAGAAGGCACTATTTTCCATAAAATAAGGAAGAAGTAATACAAAAGCACCATTGCCAAAGAAGTTAAGAACACAAATGAAAAGCATAAATTTTTTTAATACCTGATGATGCAACATAAATGATAATCCACTTTTGAAATCCTCCAAAAAGGTTAATGAAACTCCCGTAGATTCTCTGCGCGGTACTTGAATCCATGCTTCCGAAAAAGAAGATAGAAAGTAAGACATTCCGTTGCCAAAGAAAATCATCAATGGTCCAAAAATACTTAATAAAACACCACTGACACTTTGTCCAATAATCTGTACCAATGTAACTGTCGTTTGATTGGCAGATAATGCTTTAGACAAATCCTCTTTAGCTACTAAATCTGGCAAAATAGCCTGTACTGCTGGCTGAAAAAAAGCTGCTGCTATCGCCATCATCATACTTGCAAGCATCATCATCCAGATTTCAAGACGTCCAATAAAGCCTAAAACCGAAACGATTGATAAAATACAGCCACAAATAAAATCACTTCCTACAATAATTCCTTTGCGACTCGTACGATCACTGACAACACCACCAAACGGTGAAAACAAAACTTTCACAAAAGTTTGCATGGCAAGTATCATCCCCATTATGGTTTTAGAACCTGTTGTTTCCAAAATCCAATAGCTTAAAGCCACACTGTATAGTACATCGCCCATATTGGAAACAAGTTTTCCTTGTAATAACAAAAGAAAATTTTTATTAAATAGTTTCATTCTCATTGTCGCTCCCCCTTTGACACTTTCATTATAGGAATTTCTAAGCTAGTTTTGAAGCGACACGCAGTTGATTTTACCAACTGTTTGTTGAAAAGAACTCAACCAATAGTTGTATAATAGCTTTTCATTTCATATTACATCAAAAAAGAGCAATATACACACCCCATTTAAGCAGTTTTTGCTCTTTTCATTTTATTTATTCTATTTTCTCTTAGTCTGATAAATCGCTTCCGTTAGTTGCGATAACTTTTTTATACCAATAGAAAGAATCTTTTCTATAACGATCTAATGTCTTTAAATCAAATTCTTCTCTATCAACATAGATAAAGCCATAACGTTTAACCATACCCTCATGTGTAGAAATTAAGTCAATCGCAGACCATGGGCAATATCCCATCATTTCACAACCATCTGTAATTGCTAATTGAACTTGTTCTAAGTGGTCTTGATAATATTTGATACGATATTGGTCATGAACTTTACCATCTTCTGTCAATGTATCATAAGCCCCTAACCCATTCTCTGTAACAAGCATTGGCAAACGATATCTTGAATACATTTCACGAATGGTTGCTCTAAATCCCATTGGATCGATTTCCCAACCAAATTCAGTTGTAGGTAAATATGGGTTTTTATAACCTTTGAACACACCTGCTTCACCACGAGCAGTCTGTTGATCAGCACCTGAATTAAGCACTTCACTACCGTCACTAGCTTCACAAGTAGCTGTATTATAGTAGTTGAAACCAATAAAGTCCGGGTGTCCATTCTTTAAGGCTTCCTCATCTCCTTCGGCAAATTCAGGACAAGCATCATGTTCTTCTAAATAAGCCCAAACAAGATTATTATAGACCCCATAAACAGCCATATCTAAATATAACCAGTTTCTAATAGCATTATAGTTTTGAGCTGCCAAGTTATCTTCCGGTTTACAAGTTGCCGGATAAACTAAAGAAATATTTGGTGCAGGACCGATTTTAGCCCCCGGTAACATTTCATGACATAAAGCCATCGCTTTTGCCTGTGCCACTAACATATGGTGATTTTGTTGATAAGTTTCTTTAATAATGTTTGTACAGCCTTTTGGTAAATGTAAAGTTCCAATCACAGGTCCAACCAAAGTCAACATATTTTGTTCATTGATTGTCAACCAATATTTAACTCTATCACCGAAGTTTTCAAACATAACCTTAGCAAAATTAACAAACCAGTCAACTGATTCACGATTACTCCATGAACCTTTTTCATCTAATGCAGCAGGCATATCGAAATGGAACATCGTTACTAAAGGTTCAATGCCATACTTCAAACATTCATTGATAACATTGTTGTAGTACTCGATGCCTTTTGGATTGACTTCGCCAATACCATTTGGCAAAATTCTTGTCCAAGCAATTGAGAAACGATAAGTTTTGAAGCCCATCTCAGCCATTAAAGCAATATCTTCTTTATATCGATGATATTGGTCTGCACATACTGTTAAATCAGAAGTGCCGGCAGGAACTTCCTTTACATCTTGACATGATGGTCCTTTGCCATCTTCCAAGTTAGCACCTTCTACTTGATACGCAGATGTACTAGCTCCCCATAAAAAATCTTTTGGGAAAGGTTTTAATTTTTTGTGTAACATACTGTGATTTCCTCCTCTACTAATTCATATCTTTATTATATCAGTTTTTTCCAATATCTAAAGTTTTTTTAGATAACTCTTCTATTTTTTAGCCAAATTAAAGCCCTCTACCTTTTGAACCCGAATGATTGGCATTTAATTTCCTCTTTTATGATGTTATTTTTTTATCATATAAGAAGAGAATCTGCCAAACATTCTTTTCACCATTTACTTTTTTAAGACAAGTGAAGAACATAGGTATCACCATCTAATACAAAGCCTTGTTTGACTAAAACATGAGGTCTTGTATGACGACCGAAAATCATCAAAGCATGATATTGATGTTTCTTTGCATACGCAATCATATATTCTAAAAGTATTTCACATACCTTCTCGTCTACCATTGGCTTTTTATCAAAATAACGAATATATCCCCAAACTTTAGGACCTAAATTCTCATAAGAGGTTTGTTCTTCATATTTCTCCCAATAGATTGTTGCCTGAATGCCATCATCATTGAAAGCATAATAGCATTGATATTCATTTTCATGCAATTCATCATTCAAGAAAAATAAAAAATCTTTCTTAAAACTTCTTTTACTTTTTCTTCCGAAACTATACATATTCATAGCCACTTGCCATCTAAATTCATTTAAAGCATGGGTATCTGCCCTTGTTGCCATTTTATAGGATAATGTCATTTTCTTTTCCCCCTTATTTCTAATTTTATCATATTTCTATCTCAATGCAATTATCTAAAAACCATTTTGGCAAAAGATTCATCTATATAATTATATTTATTGATAACCTTTAATTTATAACTTAATAATTGAAAACAAATAGGTTTAAAACAAGCGTTTTTAAGCATTTATATTTGATGATTTCAAACCGTTTTTTAAATTTTGTGAAAATATAAATTACTGATATCATGCCAGATTAAAAAAATTTTTTTAAGGTACAAAAGCCTTCATGCCTTTACTTTCAAGACTAATTTTGATATAGTGAAAGAAGTCAAAAAAAGTATTTATTTTACCAAATAAAAAGACACGAATCACATTGAAAAAGGAGTATTTAAAATGAAATATATAAGATTTTATTTAGCTTTATTTATAGCTAAATGCTGTTATTATGGCTTAAGAATGTTTGGCAAACGTGCCTCTCAGCACCCCGGCTGGTTAGCTCTTGGTATCTGCCCTAATTTCTTTGAATTAGCGCCAAAAGCCAAGTTATGTATTGCCGTTACCGGTACAAACGGTAAAACAACGGTAGCCAACTTACTGACTGACGCTTTACAAGAATCTGGTTTAAAAGTTGTCAGCAATAGAGAAGGTGCAAATGTTGACTGTGGCTGTGCCACAAATATTGTCAACAGTTTGACTTTCTTTGGTAAAGTTAAGGTTGATGCGACAGTCTTTGAAGTCGATGAACGTTTCTCCAGAGTTACGCTTCCGGGTATTTGTCCTGACTATTTAGTTGTCACCAATTTATTTAGAGATTCTTTAAAAAGAAACGCTCACCCCGATTACATATTTAATATTATCAATACGTACTGTCCTAATCACACTCATTTAATCTTAAATGCTGATGATTTAGGCAGTAACCTTTTAAAACCTAACAATAAACATACCTATTTTGCAGTGGGAAAACAAGAAGAAGATCAAAATGCTTATGAAAGTTTGGTTATGGATCACAGCATCTGTCCAAACTGTCATAGTCAGTTAAAATATCAATATCGTCATTATCACCATATTGGGAAAACCTATTGTACTAAATGTGGTTATGAATCGCCTTGCCCTGATGCTCTAGTAGAAAAAATTGATGCTCAAAACGGACAGTTATATGTTAATCTTCACGGTAACCAAGTGGCATTTCCTTTAATGAGCGACATCTTGTTTAATGTCTATAACCAAATTGCCATTATTACTTTATTAGATGTTTTAGGCTTTGAAGTAGCTAAGATTCAGAATATTTTCGCAAAAATTCATATTCCTGATTCCCGTCTTAATCAAATTGATGTCAATGGCACAAAAGTTATCCAAGCCATGAGCAAAGGGCAAAGCTGTGTTTCAAGTAGCCGCACATTTGATTTAGTCGCTTCAAAAGAAGGCAACAAATTAGTCATCTTAGTGCTTGATGATGCTTACGATCGTAAAAACAGCATTGAATATTGGGGTTGGATTTACGATACAGACTATGAGCGTTTAGCTAAGGACAATATCAAAATTGTAGCACCTTTAGGACCTCGCTGTTATGACCATGAGGTACGATTGTTATTGGCAGGTGTTCCTCAAGATAGGATTTATGCTAAATCTAAGGAATTAGAAGCCGTTGACACATTACCATTAGAAGAAATCGACAGTATCTTTATTCTTTATGATACATCTACTTATCATTTGTCTTGTGAAATTAAAGAAAAGATTATCAAACGATTGGAGGCAAAATAATGAATATAGAAATCCTTTACCCCGAATTATGTTGTTTATATGGTGAAAAAGGGAATATGATGTTTCTTAAACAATGTTTGCCTGAAGCCAATTTTATCGAAACACGTCTAAATGACCGTCCGGCTTTTTTAGATCAAAATGTTAGCTTATGCTATATCGGTTCTTGTAGTGAACAAAGTCAGGAATTACTTTTAGATAAATTAAGACCTTTTAAAGATGAAATCAAAGCTTTAATTGAAACTAAAAAAACATTATTTTTGGCTACAGGGAATGCCATGGAGCTTTTCGTCAATAAAATTGTTTGTGAAGACCAAAGAGAAATCGAAGCTTTAGGCATCGTTTCAGGATTTGCTAAACGTCAAGCCCCACAACGCTTTAATACTCTTTTAAAAACTAAATTTAAAGATATGACTGTAATTGGCTATACAAGTCGCTTCTCACATACTTATGACTTAGACCCTGACCATGCTTTTTGCGAAGTTGAAATCGGTACGGGTAGTCAGCCTAATACAAAATATGATGGCATCTATCAAGGTGGTCTGATTGCCACTTATTGTATCGGTAATCTTCTTGTTTCTAATCCCGATTTCACTCATTGGTTACTTCAACAGCTAAACTGCGATAAAGCATTACCATTTGAAAAAGAAATCAGAAAGGCATATGAGGTAAAATTACAAGAATTTACAAAACCTCATTTGGAGTTAGCTTAATGACACAATTATATCGCCCTACCCAAGCCATCATTGATTTAGGAGCTATTGAAAAAAATGTTACCTATATTACCAAAAAATATCAGGGCTACCAATATTATATGGGTGTCGTTAAAGCGGATTGTTACGGTTATCGTGGGCATCAAGTTGTCGATGCGATTCTTAAAGGCGGTGCTAATGCACTAGCCGTAAGTTTAATTGAAGAAGGCTTAGATTTACGTCAAGATTATCAAGATATGCCTATCTTATTATTTACACCTGTGCCAAAAAACTATCTTGATGTCTGTTGTCAACACCATTTAATTGTTACGGTTGCCACTTATGCGCAAGCCCTTCACGCCAGCCAAATAGCCGGTCTTGAAGTGATGATAAGAGTTAATGGTGGTAGCGATATTTTAGGTGGACCTACTTCTTTTGACCAATTTAAAGCATTGTATGAGGTACTTAAACATGGTAAATGTCATATCAAAGGTATGTATCTGCATAGTTATAATGCCTTTACAAAAGCTGATACAGAAGCCGAATATCAGAAATTCTATGAATTAACACAAGATATTGACCTTTCACAATTTGAAATCATCAGTATTGAGAGCAGTTTAACCTTACCTCGCTACCAAAAGCTTCCGATTGCCAACTGTTGTCGCATGGGGAATATCATGTATGGCATTGAAACCGAAGACCCAAACTTACTTTCAACTTTCTGTTTAAAAAGCCAAGTCTTATCGACTTTAGTGATGCAAAAAGATCAGTATATTGCTTATGATCATGCCTATCAAGCTACACAGGATAATACGAAAATTGCAACTGTCCCGATTGGCTTTGGCGATGGCTTTGCGAAAAGCAACATTGGTAGAAACGTCTATATTAACCAACGTCCTTACCCAATTGTCGCTATCACGATGGATATTACCCATATCTTAGTTGATGATGATGTTAAGGAAAATGATGTGGTTGAACTAATTGCCAACACTCACCATTTAGATGAAATTGCAACACATACACATGGTGCGACCGAAGAACCTATTTCTGCTTTAAACCAACGTGTTGCACGTTTATACATTCAATGAAAAAAATGGAGTATCAAACTCCATTTTTTTATTATAGATCAGCTGATGTTAATCTCATATTTTTAACTTTACGATAGTAACTATACATCAAAATCAACTCAGCCCCTGCCCAAGCTGCAATTTCCGCAAAGAAAATCCCTATTTCTCCAATCAATAACGGCAGCAACAAGGCAATACCAATACGCATCGTTAATTCAACAACACCCGAAAGCATCGGTACAAACGTATCTCCCATACCTTGTAAAGAAGAACGATAGATATGCAATAAGAATAAGACAACTAAGAAGAGTGCCATAATCAATAAATACATATAGGCGACATCAAGCACCTCTGCCTTTTGACTTGCCGAACTTGAAACAAATAGGCTTAAGATATTTCTCCCGCCACCAATCATCAAGACTGAAACACCTAAAGAAGTAACGATGCTAAGCTTAACTGCTGTTGTTACACCTTCTTTAATTCGCTCGAGTTTGCCTGCCCCAAGATTTTGTCCACAGTAAGTTGCAACGGCATAACCATAAGAAACAGCCGCAAATTCCAATAAGCCGTATAGTTTATTGGTTGCCGTAAAGCCGGCAATAAAGACAAAGCCGTAACCATTTACAACATATTGGACAACTAAACCACCTACAGAAATAATCATATTTTGAAAAGCGACCGGACAGCCTAACTTAAGTAAATGTTTTAAGGTAGGAAAATGAAGTTTAAATCCGGCTTTATGAAACACCAACATCGGCAACCTCTTCACATATACCCAACAAAATATCATAGCACACGCTTGAGCGATAATGGTTGCAATAGCGGCACCTCTGATTCCCCAACTAAAGCCATAAACAAAAAGCATATCCAATCCAATATTTGTGATAGAACCAATCACCATCGCTACCAAAGGCGTTTTACTGTTACCAAAAGAACGCAAAATAGCAGAAAAGAGATTATACATCATCGTAATAATAACACCGGAGAACATCACTTCAAGATAGGCGATTGACCCACCGATGACATTATCTGGTGTATTTAATAGATTTAAAACAGGACGTAAGAACACCAAAGACACAAGGCTAATTACCAAAGACAACCCCACACCCAAAACAATCGACATCATCACCGAACGATTAAGCTTCTTTTCATCTTTAGCTCCAAAAGCTTGAGAAATCAAAATGGAAAAGCCTTGGGTAAACCCCGTTGCCAAGCCCAAAATCATCCAATTTAGCCAATCGGCAGCACCTATCGAAGCTAATGCCTCAACACCTACGCCATTACCGACAATCGCTGTATCAACCATCGTATACATCTGTTGAAAAATATTACCTGCCATTAAAGGTGCAGCAAACATAATCAACAGTTTTAAGGGCTTACCACTTGTCATATCCAATGTTTTACTATTCACGCAAGTCCCCCCTTTCCATATTCTTTAGGCATTCTACCACATTTTATGGATTTAGGCAACTTTCCCCAAAACAAAAAGGTCATATAATTATGACCCTTAACCATCTGTATGATGTCTTGCTTTGGTATTAAGCTCAATAATCGCATTTAGATAATCAGATTTGGAAGTTCCCCCTCTTTCTAGTCTTTCCTTAATCTCACCATCACTGATATAGAGTAATTCCTTAGAATAACTTGCGACTAACGCATCATGCGTAACCATTAAAATTGTTGTCCCTTCATGATTTAGTTGTTCAAACAACATCATCAATTCATGAGAGTTTTGCGAATCAAGATTACCTGTCGGCTCGTCTGCGACAATTAAGCTAGGTTGTGTAACTAACGCTCTGGCAATCGCTACACGCTGTCTTTGTCCACCTGAACATTCTATCGGATATTTATCTAATAAATGAGAGATGCCAAGTTTAACCGCAATATCTCTTACCCCTTTTTCAATCATTTTCTTTTCTTCGCCACCCATAGTTAATGGAACAGCGATGTTCTCTTGGATTGTCAATGAATCAATTAAGTTGAAATCTTGGAAAATAAAACCTAAATTCTGATAGCGAAACTCACATAATTTACTTTCGGATAAAACCCTAATATCTTGCCCATTGATTTCTAAATATCCGCTTGTGGGTAGGTCAATGGTTGTCAAGACATTCAATAAAGTTGATTTCCCGGCACCTGATGGTCCCATAACACAGACATAATCTCCTCTTTTAATTGTTAAGTCAACATTCTTAAGGGCCTCAACCTGATTTTCAATATTGATTCCATATACCTTACGTATATCTTTGGCAACTACAATCTCATTCATGCTTATCTCATTCCTTTCAACATTGTTTTCTGATAAGTGCGATAGCCGTAAATACCTACAACTATCAACGCTATTATAAAAATTCCCATATTCCACAACATAAACCAAATGCTCATTTTCCCTAATAAAACATAAGGTAAATAAGTGGCACCGATATAGACTACTAAAATACCTAAAACAAAACCAAACAAAGCTAACATTTCCTGACGGATAATTTGACTTAATTCATTTTTTGTGTAGCCTAATTTATAAAGATGTTTAAATGTTATCTCGCGATGATTAGTTTCCAATAAAATTTTATAGCCCATTGCCATAGCCACACTGATCGTCAACATAATATAAGAAACACTGATGACGGCAAGATAAGTAGGGTTATCAACATTATTTATCATATAAGTATTCATAAAGATACAAATAATCAAGAAAATTTGCATAATAGAACAACCTTGAACTAATAATTGATGAAAATTAGCACTTGAGATTAAACCAAGCTTATGCGTTATCAGATACTTTCTTTGCAATTTCAAAATCCATTTTGGAACAACGTAGCGACAAAATCCTTTAAATCCCCCTAACACTGCTACAAAACTCATGACAGCCGTAATTTCAGGCTCACGAATGAAGATAATCATCAAGACAGGCATAAAAAGCAGAATAGTATACAACATTGCCGGCAGATCCAACATACGTCCATCTTTTTTCTTCATTTCCTTTTGCATTCCGATCAATTCTTTAATTTCGTTGCGATAAATAAAGCCGGTGGCAACTATAGCCAAATAAATAAGTGTAAGTAACATAATCGCAATTGTCGCAAAGAAAGCTGTTGAAGAATAATTGAACAACGGTATATCAATACTGCTAAGCTTGCCCATGTAAAGATTAGTCAGCGGTATAAGCAAAGCCCCTAGAGGTAACCCGACAACTAAAGCTATTCCAAAGATCACAAGATTTTGCACAAATAGATATTTAAAAATTCTAAATGACTTTGTACCACCTAACATAAATATACCGATTTCCTTGGTCTGACTATTCAAATAGAAATTATAGGCAAAAAAATTGACAGCAACGATTAGCACAGTTGTTAAAAAAGACACCATCACAGGAAGAATTTTATTTGCCTGCCCATAGTTATTGATGTGAAGACCACCATACAAGGCTTCATTATAAATCATATTGATAAATAAGAATGTTGCCATAACGCTAAATATACAAGTTAATGTATAAAAGAATGCTTTTCTCTTTTCCTTACCTAACATATAAAGAGAAAATTGTCCGATTTTCATTACTAACACCTTCCTTTATAATTTTCAATCATCGACCTTTATAAGAAAGATCTATGTTACTGTTTCCTTAACCTTAACAATCGCTTTTCTTTATCATCTGTCTATTTGCCAATAGTTTCCTTAAATCTATTATATTATAAATATTATTTTTATTCAATATATTTTAAAAAATATTTAATAGTTATTATCAAATATGACAATAACCCAATAATTATCAAAAAATCAATCCGCTATTTTCTTTTTCTTGTTAATTGATAACTTTCTGTAACATATCCCATCACTCTTTCATCTTCAATTGTATCATCTAGAATAATGGATATCCAATACTTTTTATTCATATGATAGCCGGGATAGAAACCCATTTCTTTTATTAATGTCACTGCTTTGTCATTATCCAGCTTAACATTAATGATTTCAACTTCCTTATCTTCTTTGCCTAGTTTATTTTGATTGATGGGTAAAATAGCTGCATACCACTTTTTTGTTTCAGAATTTCTAAATATACCAGTATGTTCCGACTTATCGAAAAGAAATTCAGGTTCATGCCCAAACTTTTCTTGAATCAATTGTGTAATGCGGTTAGATTGAGCCAAATTAAAATACTGCGACGTGCCACATTGATTGCGAATATCTTCTAATATATCCAAAAATACCTCTCTGACTCTTGCGACATACTTTCCTGTGTATTCTTCCATTCGAAAATTGACATATTCCTCATTAAAAGCTAAATCTATTATTTTACCTTGCATTTGTCTAGTCCTCGTCCAAGTTAATTCAACTCTGAAACTATCATCAAGAATATTTTGCGTATAACTATACTTTCCATTTTCCAATCTAAACCCATAGTCAAGCAATTTCTTTGTATCTATTTGACATCTGGCAAAAACTTCATCTTCAATTTTCATTTAGAAACACTCCCTCTATATTTAACACAGTTTAAAACCCCATCTGTTGTTTTCAACGTTTGGGGTTTAGTGTATATTTGTCTTTAGCTTGTAAAGCTTCAACACACTGATTTAAAATACCGAAATGAATATACTTCTGCATATCTACAACCTTGACGATTTCAGGAATATATTGCTTGTCGATTAACTTCTCTAATTCAGCTCTTAAAACACTGACATCGGGAATCATCTGACAAACGACAACTAGTACATCAGGAGAAATAATCGAAATAGTTGAAAGCAATGTCTTAGCTACAACTTCTAAAGTACCCTCCGGACTTGTCGATAATTGTATGAAATTGTCGCTTAAATCCATTGGTAAAAACTGACTTTCTCCGGCAATATTTTTCCTACCTGTCACTAATTGTCCATTGATGATTGAACCAATCCCTGAATAAGCGTGAATGGGCTGAAATAAGAAAGATAGTGATTTGTAAATCGGGAAAGCCTCATAAAAGCCTAAGGCAGCACAGTTAACATCATTAGAAAAAATAACTTCCTTGTGATATCTTTCCTTCAATAAATTAATTACATTTTTATTTTCTAATCCTTTAATCCGAAACGATGTCAAAATTCCTTGATTGATGATGCCCGGCGTAGAAACACCAATGATTTTAAGCTTGGCATAACGGACACTAATTGTATCGATAATATCGTATATATCTTGAATATCTAAGGTATTTTTAATGACTTCGTTTTCTATCACAATCTGATTATTTTCATAGTATCGGTAGAATACGTGCGTGCGAATACTATTGCGGATAATCGCTAAACACAAAATACCGTCATTGACATGCTTAGAAATCTTCAATGCCTCAGGTACTTTTTCCGTCCGCTTGTTTCTTTCAGTTTTCAAAATCATATCTAACATACTAAGTGCGTCATATTTGGCAAAAATTTTAGGAGGGATTTTAATAATAATCTTGTCATTCAAAATATTTTTAACTTGTGAATACGCATAGGAAATCTGTGGGGCCAAAAGAATAATATCATAATCTTGTCCTAACTGGTAAAGCCGCTGATAACTTGCCGAATCTATTCTAAAACGTAAATTCTGACTATCCGAAGCAGCTTGTAGTTGAGTGCTAAAGAAACCACTAGTCATCCCACCACTGCAACACAACAAAATCTTTAACGCCGATTTTGCCGAAGCTTCAGACATACTATCTTTCATCTCATCAAAAAGTTCTACGGCGTGGGCAAAAGAATTCATTTGAAAATGTAGATAGAAGATTATTTCTTGGTTTAAAAGATTGATAATTTTAAACTCAATAATATTCTGTTCATAAAACGTAATCTCGCTTCGTGTTGTTTCTGTTTCCATAATTAAGGTCAAATCATTTTTATACCATTCTTCTTTAATCATATATTCATCACAAAGTTGAAGATAAACCCAATGATAGAAAACTTGACAGTTAATATCCCTTAAAAATTCGTCCATCATTCGCCCCTCCTTTTTATAACAAACCTAAATTCTCTAAAATCTCAATCCCTTCCTTAACTGCTCCTTGCTCATTTGTGGTAGTTAAAGTATAGTTAGCTACTTCTTTAGCTTTTTTAACAGCATTCTGCGGTGCAAAAGAATAAGGATATAAAGAAAGCATCGCACAATCATTTTCACCATCACCAAAAACTGCCACTTCATCTTTAGCATAGCCCTTTGTTTCAATGACTTTTTCCAATAATTTACCCTTATTAGAATGGTTAGAGGTAATTTCCATATTATCTTCAAACGAAGACGATATATCTAAATGAAGCGACTGTAATTTTTCTTTAATACCCTTCGTCAATTGTGCTTCTAAATGTCGAGCATCTATTTTAAGTGGTTTGACTTGTTGCTTATAAATATCTTGCGGATCTTGAATATAATGGAAATCTTTTAAGTATTTTTCTTTGATTGTGAAAGTCTTTTGTGGTAACTGCTCTTTTTCAGACAGATTTTTTGTCAAGAGTTTGATGTGATAATCCCAAAAAGCGTCTTTATCATGACAAGAATATAACCCCTGATTTGTATGGATCGCTAATAAATAGCCTTGGTGATTTAAGATCCTTACAATCTGAACAAATGCTTCTTGTCGCATTGGAATTAAAGTCAAAATGTCATTTTGAGCATTTCGATACTCTGCCCCATTATTTAAAATTAAATCACAATGAAGTTGATAGTGTTGTAGAATTTCTTCGACCATATGGTAGCTGCGACCGGTCGCAAGAATCAACTCCACCCCTCTATCCAATTGCTTCCTTAAGCATTGCAACATCTCTTTTTCCATTGAGTCATCTTTGCATATTAAAGTACCATCTAAATCACATACAATACACTTAATCATTGATTTATCCCCCTAATACCCATAATATACTTTCATTTTAACGTATTTTAACGATTTAATCCGTCTTTTTCCAGATTTTGATACATCTTTTCTATCCTAGAAAAAAAACGATTGACTTCTTGATAGAAATCAATCGTTTTACACGGTCTTGCAAAACGGCTACCATCTCCATAAAGTGCCTGTTTCTCTTTTATTTCTGAATGAGTGGCAATACATATGTTCGCATATATATAATAATTATCTTAAAAGTCAAGTTTCTCTAAATGATTCATGAAAAAAGGAACACAAATTAAGTCATCGTAATCTGTGTCCCCTTTTAATAGGCATATCTTTAAACAAGCAGAAATATCCTACTTTTATAATTTATTGCTTTTCTAAAACAAATATAAATCCATCTTTTTCAAGTCTTAATTTATCCTCTGCTTTAGTTAATTCAGATTCTAAATCATTATATTTAATAATGACTTTTTCTCCTTTCTCTTCCCATTGACCTTCTACTTCTTGTCCGAACATTTCAACGACGAGTTTGCCGTTTTTCTCAAAATGATACATGATTTCTCCGCCATACATCTCATCTAATTTTTCACCTTCGATAATTGTACCATTTTGTTCTAAACTTAATAAACGCCAATCGCCTTGAACAGAACTTTTAGAGCAGCCGACCATAAACACACATAACATGATAAAAGTTAATATTTTTCTTAATTTCATCTTTATAATCCTCTCATAGACAATGGTACCTTTATCCCTTAAAAGATAAAGGCACCTTGTTTATCCTCTTCTTCTTTTTCGTTCTAAGATGAACAAATATACCATTGCCAATCCGCTGATTGCTGTACTGTACATATATGTTCCTACATTTGCCTCATCACTTGTTGATACGCTAGGTGTATTTTCCTTCACCGGTTCATCAGGTTTAGGTTCAGGTTTTTCCGGTTTTTCCGGTTCTTCCGGAACTATAGGATTTGGATTGTACGGAGCATCAGGTTCTTCTGGTTCCGGTTCAATTTCTTTATTCACAATTCCTATATCTATTGTATCATCAGAATGAACAGATCTGAAATCAACATATTCTCTTTCTTTGACAACAACTTCATCATCATTATCTAATGCATCATCAATATTGTCTATGACATCTGTTGGATTATCCGGATCAACAGGGTTGCCTGTATCTCCGCTATCCCCAATATCACCTGTATCATCAGTATCTCCGTCATCGAAGTATTCCATACTGCCTTCTACAGTTACACATTCTGCTAATGTACTTGATTGAGATGTTTCGCCCTTAGCAATTCTAACCAATATACTCATAATAGCATCTATAACATCTTTATCTTCAGGTTCCATGTATACTTTTGCTATTTCAAACTCATCACTGATGACTGAATATCCGTCTAAGCTCATTCCGAAAATATTACCAATTGGTGTCTTAAATGGACTAATACCATTTGCATCAAATTCAGGAATAATAATATTCGGTTTATCATCATCTTCTTCAGAATTACCATCAGTTTCGTCATCGTCTATTTCATCATTTTCCGTAAACAATTGGATAGAGTTTAATTCATCTTCAGAATTCAAAGCTTCTGATTCAAGTCCTTCTAAATCTTCTTCGTCAGTCAGTGAAGTATCTTCACTTGTTTCATCAGATGGATTATCATCTAATGATTCGTCAACATCTACTGTTTCACCATCAACATCCGGCGTTTGGTCATCAATAGGTGTATCCATATCAGCATCCTGCCCTTCATCAGTGCTAGGATCTCCTTCATCGACATTAGGTGTTTCACCGTCAATATCAGGTGTTTCACCGTCAATATTAGGTGTTTCACCATCAAT
>Ga0137297_10359_pt1 | contig 34689 bp, 38 predicted proteins | sample RamsorincwithD2O_FD_97191 | JGI IMG/M metagenome (GOLD analysis project Ga0137297, IMG submission 97191) | Mouse cecal microbial communities from Vienna, Austria - Mucin amended with D2O | ecosystem: Host-associated > Mammals > Digestive system > Large intestine > Cecum | place: Austria: Vienna...
CGGTCAAATTATATACGTTGGAATAGGGGGAAGCGATGGATACAATGGAGGAGGAACTGGTAATCGTGTGGGCGGAGGTGCTACCCATGTAGCGACTGAGAGTGGTTTATTGAGAGATCTAGAAGCGAAGAAAGCCAGTGTTTTAATTGTTGCTCGGCGGAGGCGGTGGAGCAGGGTATAGAAGGACACGGTACGGGTTATACTGGGAGTGTTGGAAGTGGTGGAGGAGGTGGTGGTGAAGCTGGATACGCTGGAGGTAGGTCGAGTTGTAAAGCTGGTAGTGTAACAGCTTATGGTTATGGTGGGGCAGCAGGGACTCAAGATGTAGCTGGTTCTAGCGGCGGGTTTGGTTACGGTGGTAATGGTGGTTCTTATAGCGGAGGTGGTGGCGGCGGATGGTACGGCGGTGGTGGAGGATCGTATGGAAGCAGGACTGACTCGAGCGTAACGCCTAACTTAAGAGCTTATTGCGGTGGGCGGTGGCGGTGGCGGTTCGGGGTATACTGGAGGCGTGGAACGGTGGAAGTATGACGGTTGGTTCTTGGTCTGGTAATGGTAAGGCAATCCTTACACTATTGGAGTGATTTATTGGAGGAGAGAAACGAAATAATCGTTTCTTTCTTCCTTTTTGTATTGCTCTTTTGGATATGCTTTGGTAGAATACATTTGAACAAAGGAGGAGAAAAATGAAAATAGTAGATATAAATGCACTTGAGAAAATTGCAACAGATATCCGCAAAGGTATTCTTACCGCTGTATATTCTGCTCAATCTGGGCATCCAGGCGGTTCGTTATCTTGTGCAGATATTTTAACCGTTTTGTATTTTAATGTTATGAACATTGACCCCAAAGACCCACAATCGCCTTCACGAGATAGGTTTGTGCTATCCAAAGGGCATTGTTCCCCAGCCTTGTATGCAACACTTGCTCGCAGAGGCTTTTTTGCCGAGTCAGACTTGGCAACTTTTCGTAAGGTAGATAGCCCATTACAAGGGCATCCAGACAAGAACAAAGTACCAGGAGTAGATATGTCAACTGGCTCTCTTGGACAAGGCTTATCTGTCGCTTGTGGGATGGCGTATGCGTCTAAATTAGATCGAGCAGGCTGTCGTGTGTATTGCCTACTTGGCGATGGCGAATTAGACGAAGGACAAGTGTGGGAAGCGTGCCTAACTGCATCAAAATACAAATTAGACAATCTTTGTGTGATTGTAGATAACAACCATTTGCAAATTGATGGAACCATTGAAGAAGTAGCAGGAATGAAACATATTTACGAGAAGTTTCGTGCTTTCGGCTTTGAAGTAATCTCCATCCACGGAAACGATATCCTAGACATTCTAAATGCGTTTACCCTAGCTAAAAATGTAAAAGGAAGACCAACTGTTATCTTGGCGAATACCACCAAAGGAAAAGGTGTGTCCTTTATGGAAAATAAAGTGGAATGGCATGGAAAGGCACCAAATGAAGAAGAATACAAACTTGCCATGCAAGAGTTAGGAGGGGAAGACTATGAAGAAAATTGCAACTAGACAAAGTTATGGAGAAGCACTTGCTGAACTTGGAAGAGAAAATCCAAATGTGGTGGTACTAGATGCAGACTTATCTGGTGCAACCAAAACCAGTATTTTTGCAAAAGAATTTCCAAAAAGATTTATCAATGTGGGAATTGCAGAGCAAAATTTGATGGCAACCGCAGCTGGTCTTGCCAGTTTTGGAAAAATCCCATATGCCTCTACCTTTGCTGTATTTGCAGCAGGAAGAGCCTATGACCAAATTCGAGCGAGTATTTGTTATCCAAACCTCAATGTGAAAATTTGTGCAACCCACGCAGGACTTACAGTAGGAGAAGATGGAGCAACCCATCAAATGCTAGAAGACCTTAGCCTAATGCGTACCTTGCCAAATATGACGGTTCTATCTGTTTCCGACGACACTCAGGCAAGATGGGCGGTAAAAGAAATTGCAAAAATCGAGGGACCAGTATACTTGCGTTTAGCAAGGCTGGCTACCCCCGTTATCTATGGCGAAGACCAGAACTTTGAAATTGGAAAAGCTATTGAATTTGGAACCGGAACAGACGGCACAGTTATTGCAACAGGAGTAACCGTAGCAGAAGCTCTTTCTGCCAAAGAAGAATTAGAAAAACAAGATATCCACATTCGTGTATTAGATGTGCATACCATTAAGCCGATTGACCGTGAAGCCGTGATAAAAGTTGCCAAAGAAACCAAAAAAATTGTAACAATCGAAGACCATAGTATCATTGGTGGATTAGGTAGCACAGTTTGCGAAGTATTAGCAGAAGAATATCCATGCCATGTAACAAGACTTGGGGTAAAAGATACTTTTGGAAAGTCTGGTTCCGCAGAGGAATTGCTAAAAGAATATGGCATAGATTGTCTGTCAATTCAAAAAGAATTCTTAGGGAAATAGCGAAAAAAAGGGTTTTCTTACGGAAAAGTAAGTAAATGAGATAAAAAACAAAAAAATATGTAATTTTTACATATTTTTTTTGTGTGAAATCTATTGTCAATCCAAAAGTTTATTGATATGATTAAGATATATAATTGAAATCACTTTGCGAAAAAGTGGGAGGTTAATCGTGATTGAATTTAGAAATGTTAGTAAAACTTACGGAACAGGGACAGAGGCAGTTCATAATGCAAATTTTGTAATCGATAAAGGAGATTTTGCATTTTTAGTAGGAAGTTCTGGCTCTGGAAAATCTACTTTGATTAAACTAATCTTAAAAGAAGAGGAACCAAGTAATGGAACGATTATTATTAATGGAAGAGATACCACTTTCCTAAAACCAAAACGAGTACCATTCTTACGTAGAAGTATGGGAGTTGTATTCCAAGATTTCCGTCTATTACCAGACAAAACCGTTTACGAAAATGTTGCTTTTGCGATGTATATTGTACGAGCAACACCAAGACACATTCGTAGACAAGTTCCAATGGTGTTATCTTTAGTTGGACTTTCCAATAAAGCCAATGTATATCCAAATGAACTATCTGGTGGAGAGCAACAAAGAGTAGCACTCGCAAGAGCACTTGTGAACAATCCAACCATGATTATTGCAGACGAGCCAACCGGAAACTTAGATCCAGAAACTGCTTGGGATATTATGAACCTATTAAATGATATCAATGCAAGAGGGACAACCGTTGTGGTAGCAACACACGCAAAAGACATTGTAGACCGTATGAAAAAAAGAGTTATCCAGATTGAAAAAGGCAACATTGTAAGAGATGATAGAAAAGGTGGGTATGATAGTGAAGTTTAATATATTAGGATATTTAATAAAAGAAGGAATACGAAATACACTCAAAAACAAAAAATCGACCATGGCATCTTTGGTGATTATGATTGCAACCATGTTAATTTTTGGACTTTTCTTTGTCGTAACCGAAAATATTAACAGTGTCATGGAACAAATCGAAGCACAACAAGGAATCCAAGTCTTTATTGAAAAAGAAGCAACACAAGCACAAATTACGGAACTAAAAGAAAAAATCCAAGCCTTAGATGGTGTTAATAACACACAATTTGTAACTAAAGAAGAAGCCTTAAATACGGTAAAAAATCAATTTAAGGAACACAAAAATCTATTAACCGGTTATGACGAAAAAAACCCATTTCCAGCATCATACATCGTAACGGTAACAGACCTTTCCAAAATTGGAAGTATTGCCAAACAAATTGAAACGTTTGAAAATGTCAATGAGATTATGAGCAAAGACGCAACAACTGATGCACTTCTTAGCATTGCCAACGGAATTAAAATCTTCTCAGGAATTATCCTAGTATTCCTAGTTGTCATTTCTATTTTCATTATTTCTAATACCATCAAATTGACAGTACATGCAAGAAGAAGGGAAATCTCGATTATGAAATATGTAGGGGCAACGAACAATTTCATACGAGGACCTTTTATTGTAGAAGGTATCATCATTGGACTTGTTTCTGCAATGCTTTCCATCGGCTTTATTTCACTCATTTATGATGTGATTGCTGGAAAGATTATGACAAGCCAACTGATGGGGGTAATGGGAATTAGCCTATTAACCTTCGCAGAAATCTTTAACTTAATCTTTATGGTATACTTAATTCTTGGAATTGGAATCGGTGTACTCGGAAGTGTTGTATCCATGAAGAAATACCTAGAGGTATAACGAAAAGAAAAGGGGAAACAAAATACCAAAAGCAAAAAATGAAAAGCACGAGGCAGACAAAACTCTTACACAATCATTTAGAAAGGATGAAGTATGAAGAGAAAAATTGTAGCAATCTTTTTAATCAGCATCTTACTAATCGTTAGTACAACCTATTCATTTGCTGTTACCTCATCAGAATTAAGACAGCAACAAAAAGATCTAGAAAACCAACAGAAAGAGACAAAAGCAGACCTTGGAGAAGTCAAAATTGAACTTTCCAATACCCTAAAAAATATTCAGAACTTGGATGCAGCGATTGCAGACAAACAAGACGAAATCAATGGACTAAATAATGAAATCAAAGAATTGCAAAATGAGATTGCAGCAAAAGAAAAAGACATTGACAAAAAACAAGAAGAATTAGAAGAAACAGACGAACTCTTGCAAGAAAGATTAGTTGCGATGTATCAAGCAGGAGAAACCTCTTACTTAGATGTACTTTTTTCCTCGGAAGGCTTAACGGATTTCATTTCCAAATACTATTATTTAACTCAAATTGCGAAATGTGATACCGAACTCATGGAAAAAATTGACCGTGAGAAAACAGATATTGAAAACGAGAAAAAGCAAATCGAGAAGAATAAAGAAAAAATTGAAAACAATAAACGTGATGTACAAAGTAAACAAAATGAACTAAAAACGCAAAAAGCAAGCAGAGAAACAGAAGCAGCCAAATTAAATCGAGAAGAAAAAGAACTACAAGCTGAGATGGACAAAGTGAATAAACAACTTGAAGAAATGGAAAAAGAAATCTTGCGAGTAGCAGCAGAAGAAGCCAAAAAGAATCAAGGTGGTTTCAAATACACAGGTGGAAAATTAGAGTGGCCATGCCCAAGTTATTCTCGCATTAGTTCGTATTTTGGAAGTAGAGGTAGCCCACTTGCTGGTGGATCAAGTTACCACAAAGGAATCGATATTGCAGCATCTAATGGAAATTCCATTATTGCAGCAGAAGCAGGACAAGTTATCAAAGTAGTTAATAGTTGTAGCCATAATTATGGAAAAAAGCGTAGTTGTGGTTGTGGCGGAGGCTATGGTAACTATGTCATGATAAACCATGGTGGCGGATTAGTTACCATTTATGGACATTGCTCAAGCATTAACGTATCCAATGGGCAAAGGGTAGCAAGAGGACAAAAAATTGCAAGTGTTGGTTCCACTGGAGCATCGACTGGTTTCCACTTACACTTTGGAACAGCCTTAAATGGAACCTATGTCAACCCAATGCAATATCTACAATAGAGGATAAAGTATGAAAAGAAAAATTGTTGGAATTTTAGTCCTTACCATTGTTATCTTTTCTAGTTGTACATACTCTTTTGCAGCATCTACGACAGAACTCAACGACCAAAAACAAGATGTAACCCAGCAAAAGCAAGACGCACAAAATGAGTTAAAAGAAGTAAAAGGACAATTATCTGAAAACTTAAAAAGTGTACAAGAACTAGAAGAAGCAATCGAAACAACACAAAATGAAATCAATGGGCTAAATACAGAAATTACAGACTTGCAAAATGAAATTGCAGAAAAAGAAAAGGAAATTGAACAAAAAGAGGAGGAGTTCGCAGAAACAGACGAACTCCTTCGCCAAAGATTGGTTGCCATGTATCAAGCAGGAGAAACGTCGTATTTAGATGTATTGTTTTCTTCCGAAGGCTTAACTGACTTTATTTCCAAGTATTATTACTTAACGCAGATTGCAAAATGTGATACCGAACTCATGGAAAAAATTGACCGAGAAAAAACAGACATTGTAAATGAAAAGGCAAAAATTCAGAAAAATAAGGATAAAATCGAAAGCAATAAGCGAGATATCCAAAGCAAACAAAATCGATTGAAAACAGACAAGGCAGCCAAAGAAACCAAAGTTGCCAAATTAAATCAAGACGAAAAAACACTCAAAAAAGAAATTGATGAGGCAAATGCAAAACTAGCCAAAATTGAAAAAGAAATCGAAGAGGAATTAAAACGTATCGAAGAAGAAATGAACAAAAATGGTGGTACGTCTGGAATCCACTTTGATGGTAGTTTTGTATGGCCATGCAATAATAAAACCGTAACATCTACGGTAAAAAATCGTTGGGGACGCAAACATAAAGGAATCGATATTGCAGCTAGATATGAAAATGTATATGCAACTGCTTCGGGTTACGCGTATACCCGCGAAAACCCAGGCGGTTATGGACATTATATCATTGTCATTCACGGAAATAACTACATTAGTCTATATGGACATTTGAATTCATATAAAGTATCATCTGGACAATTTGTGAAACAAGGACAAGTGATTGCACAATCTGGAAATAGTGGAGCAAGTACAGGAGCGCATTTGCACTTCGAACTTCGTCGAGCAAGCACCATTTCAAGTTTCTTCAAGGTAGCACCGCTCAATCCATTAGAATATTTGCCAGGAGGATACACACTAACCCCAGGGGCAACGAAAGAGTCATAAATTGAAAGGAGCAAGTATGAAGGAAAAAAGATGGCTTAGCCTAATCATTGCTGGTATCATTCTGCTAAATAGTCATTCCATTGTACTTGCTCAAGATGTTTTCGTAACAGGAGAAAGTGGAGAAGAACAGCAACCAGAAAATAGCCAGCCACAAACAATCGGCGAATTAAACGATAAACGAAACGAGGTTGTAACAAAGATTGAAGAGGCGATGACACAATTAGAGGTAGTCCAAGAAGAATTAACGCAAACCCTAAATGAAATTGCTACTTTGCAACAATCGGTAGACGCTTACCAATCACAAGTGGATGACCTGAAAGGAAAATTAGCAGGCTTACAGGGAAATATTGAAAAAGCAGAAGAAGATTTAGGCAAAGCAGAAGAAGAATGTAAAAAACAAGAAGACCTATTAACCATTAGATTAGTTACGATGTATCAAGCAGGAGAAACTAGTTATTTGGACTTTTTGCTTACCTCCAAAAACCTCATTGAATTTATCTCCAACTATTATCTCCTCGTTCGTATGACGGAATGGGATAATAAAATTTTAGAAGACTTAGAAGGACAACGAAACCTCATTCAAGAGCAAAAAAATCAACTGGATAAAAATAAAGCAGACCTAAAAGAACTAAAAGCACAGGCAGAACAAAACGAAACATTACTAAAAAACACCCAAGCCTTACAACAAATGAAAAAAGATACACTGAATGAAGAAGAACTTAAAATTCAGCAAGAAATCGATGCCTATCGACAAGAACAATACTTGATGGAAGAGCAAATTCAACTTGCGATTCAAAACTCACAAATTAACATCCGCTTTATGGGAAATAACATGATATGGCCAGTGGGAAAATCCAATACGTATATTACTTCCTATTATGGAATCCGACAGCATCCAATCCTAGGTGTTGTCAAAAAACATTCTGGATTAGATATTGGAAATACCCCTTACGGAACACCAGCACTTGCAGCAGCAGACGGTGTTGTATCATTTGCAGGTGTGATGAGTGGATATGGAAATTGTGTTATGATAAACCACGGAGATGGCGTTACCACCTTGTATGGACATGGACAGAAAATCTTAACAGAACTTGGTGCTCAAGTAAAACAGGGCGATATTATTATGGAAATTGGTTCAACTGGAAGGTCAACTGGTCCTCACTTACATTTTGAGGTTCGCATCAATGGAAGTACTGTTAATCCATTAACCTATCTACAAGCCGGACAAAACGTTACTGAATAAAAGAAAAAGTGTTATCATAAAATAGAGGAAAAGGGAAAGAAAGGAAGCAAACTAGAATGAAAAAGAAGGTCAACCTATATAAAGTAATTATGCTTATGATTGTTACCGTTATGGTAACATTTATCCTAACTACTGTATTTGTATATAATGTATTACAAGGAAAAGTAAAAACCAATCCAATTATCATTGGGGCATCTTCTGGAACCACCCAAGAAGATAGCGAACTCATTGAAACACTACATCGTTTTCGCGAACTAATCAATCAAGAATACATTGGAGATGAAGTTGCCGAGAAAACACTGATTGATGGTGCTGTAAAAGGCTATGTGGAAGCACTTGGCGACCCATACAGTGAATACTATACCGCAGATGAAATGAAGAGCATCATGGAAGAAACGCTAGGAAACTACCTTGGTGTAGGGATGCAATTAGGGGCAGATGTAACCAATGATGTTGTTTATCTATGGCCTATGGCAGATTCACCAGCAGAAAAAGCAGGTATTCAAAATGACGATATCCTCTTAAAAGTAAATGATGTTGCCTACCATGCAAGTGAAGTAGACAAAGCTGTTGCTGTGTTGAAAGAAGGAAAAGAAGGTGACGAAGTCCGCGTACAAGTTAAAAGAGGAGAAGAGATTAAGGACTTTGTATTGAAGAAAGAAGTCATTATCTTAAAACATATCTCTTCCGAAATGGTAGATGAAGAAATTGGAAAGATTACCATTGACAGTTTTGAAGGAGATACGGCACAAGAATTCAAAGATAAGTATGAAGAACTAAAACAAAAAGGTATGAAGAAACTCATTGTTGATGTGCGAGATAATGGGGGCGGAATTGTACAAGAAGCCCTGGACATTGCAGACTTTTTCCTAAAGAAAGATCAAGTAATCTTAGTGCAAACTGGAAAAGACGAGAAAGAAAAAGTATCCAAATCCAAAAATGACCCGATGGTAACAGAGCCAGTGATTGTACTTATCAATGAAAGATCAGCAAGTGCTTCTGAAATATTTGCAGCAGCCATCCAAGAAAATGGAAGAGGAAAATTAGTAGGGAAAACAACCTATGGAAAAGGTGTTATCCAGACCATGCGACAATTTACAGATGGTAGTGGAATTAAATTGACCACAGACGAATTCTTAACACCAAAGAAAAACAAAATTAACAAAGAAGGTGTAAAACCAGACGTAGAAGTTGCAATCGAAGGCGTTTTGGCTGGAAAACCAGTCTTAGAAAGAGAAGAAGACACACAATTACAAAAAGCAATTGAAGAATTGAAAAAATAGCGAAAAATGCTCTGAAAAAGAGCATTTTTCATTTGCTATCCCAAAAGAAATGTGGTACAATAAGTAGCGTTGTAAATTAGCAAATACCTTACCCTAGCAAAAGAAATCAGGAATTGAGAACTTTGGGGGGAGGAGCCCTCCAACATTTAAGGGAGGAATTTGTATGGAAATTGGCATCGTAGTAGGGATTATCGTCTTGTGCGTGCTCGTCTGGCTGTACTTCAAAGATGTTCTGCGGTACGAAACCAAAGAAACGGAAGTAACAGGAATTGTGCAAACGTGCAAGAAAGGGGCACTTCGCCCGAACCAATACTACCAAAACCTTGCCATCCAAAGCCAAATGAAACAGGATTATGCCATGTATTCGTTCTACATGATTAAGGCCAACAACGAAGGCCATTATGAATACTGCGTAACCGTTGAAGTGGCAGGAACACAATGCGTGGTGATACGCGACAAACGGCACGAGCCAGGTAGCGAAATCAAAGTCATTGAGAAAAAGACCTATCAGGACGGCGAATGGATTGAAACCACATACAAGTAAGCAAAAAAGGACGCTCAAGAGTAATCTTGGGCGAGCCTTTTTATTTTTGATTTAATTTTGAATTATCTTCAATTTGATCGTTATAGCGGTCAATGAAGTATAAAGGTCTTCCTTTGGCTTCTGAGAAGGTTCTACCTAAATATTCTCCAATAACGCCTAAGAAAATAAGTTGAATACCGCCTAGGAAAAGGATAACAACCATAGTAGAAGCATAACCAGGCGAGTCAATTCCATAGAAAAGTGTATTGAAAATAATGATTAACATATATAAGAAACCGCAAAGCGAAATGAGAATACCAATCAAAGCAGACCAACGAAGCGGTGCTGTTGTAAAAGAAGTAAACCCATCAATCGAAAGATTAAATAAGCGACGGTAGTTCCATTTGGTACGACCAGCTGCTCGTGGATCTCGGTCATATTCGATTGCCTTTTTATTGTAACCAATCCAACTAAATAATCCTTTGGTATATCTTTGCGACTCTCGCATCGAACGAAGTGCTTCGACGCATCTACGGTCTAATAAACGGAAATCTCCAGTATCTTTTTGGATATCGATACGAGTGGTTTTTTGCAAAAGTCGGTAATACAATTTTGAGGTAAATTTCTTTAGCCAACTTTCTCCTTTGCGGGAGCGTCTTTTGGCATAAACATCATCAAAGCCTTCCTCCCAGTATTTTAGCATTTCAGGAATGAGTTCTGGTGGGTCTTGCAAGTCAGCATCAAGGATAATAACTGCATCTCCTTTGCAGTAATCTAAGCCTGCAATCATTGCTGTTTCTTTTCCAAAATTACGAGATAAATTAAGGTAATTGAAACGAGTATCTTTTTTGTGGAAATCTTGTAACAAAGATAAAGTCCCGTCCTTGCTACCGTCATTTACTACTAAGACTTCAAAATCGTAGGCTGTATTTTCATCCATTAACTTAGCTAAACGTTCCTGTAAAAGAGGCAAAACATCTTCTTCATTATAAGCAGGTGTTAGAATAGTAATCAATCTCTTCTTTTTCATGAATTATAAAACCTCCAGTTTATGATATAGTAGTTATATCATAAAAATGAAGGTTAGTAAATAGGAGCGATGTCAAATTAAATCGTAACATGCTGAAAACGCTTATAAGTAGTACAAATAGAACAATCCTGACAAAGATGGATACGGTCCTCAAAAATGGATTTTAGGGTATGAATAAACTCATCTTCTGGGTCAATTAAGTGAACCTCCAATCGAGCTGGTAACAAATTCAAGATGGTATTGAGTGCATAGTCATTAGCAGAAAAGGTAATATCCGATAGATATTTTGCTTTTACAGCATTGTTTGTCAATGAAATTGGTTTATGGTTTTCATCCAATAAAATGGATTCACCATTGACATAGATTAAATGTAAAAAAGGAACAGTAGATGGTTGGGTGTCAATATACATTTTTAATAAATGAATGAATTCTGAATATTCCTTTTCAATGATATATTTGCTTACAGCTTCATCAACAAGTTGATCGAGAAGTTGGGAATAGGACTGCAAACGAAAATTGACAAACCCATGTAAAACAATGGATTTGTGTTCTAAAATATATTTCAATACTTCTGGCCAGACGAAAGCATCTCGTGTCCAGTAGGTTTCTTGTTCCAACAAAAGTGAATGAATGACAGCTAAAATGCTTTTTTGTTCCTCTTGGTCAAAATAAAAATAATTGTAACGTAAAATACGACAAAGGAGTTCATCTTCGTAAAAAGTGAGAATACATTCGGTTAGAAGTTCACTCAAACGATAAGTAAATTCGTCTTCTTGCTTTCCGGAGATAATGAATAATCACGTTTTGGTAAACACGAAAATGCTTTTCGGAGAAGTATACTTGGTCCATTTGGTAATCCGCAAACTTTTCAAGTAGATAATGAATTATCTCTGAATTATTTGTTTTAATGCACAACGATTTCATGAAAAAACTCCCTTCAAAAATATTATCTACGAAAAGACTGGTTCTATTCATATTTTATTCTTTTTTCCTGTTTTGGTGCTTTGCCAATCAAAAAAAGAAAGACGATTACTTGATCATCTTTCTAAAAAGTTTTACCAGTAAATTTTGTAGTCAATTTCAGGGAACACACAATCTTTTGCTTCAATATCTGCTAAAAAATCTTCGTTGATATGATTGTTTTTTAATGCAAAATATAATTTGGTAAAACGACCAATATGGTCTTTGATACGCTTTTTTGCATAATCTACCATCGTTCCGTTGGTAATAATGAAAAGCCAATCGCTACTTTGTGCTAACAGTAGTTCACGAGCACATTGGTTGAGTGCTCGAATTTTTAGCGGGTCTTGTTCTTGTGAGAAGATATGAGCAAGTTCCACCATACGGTCGCCTGCTTTATGTAAGTGGCGATGAACATAGTCATTTGTCTGATTAAGCCATACTTCACTATATCCATTAGCACCCCAACTGGAACGACATGGAGAACATTGTTGCATTTCGGGATAACGGTCAATGTATTCACTGGGTGTAATGAGTTTGAAATTGCAGTTATCATAATAGATTTTCTTAAACAAAATGTAAAGCCAATATGGACCTTCATACCACCAATGTCCATAGAGTTCAGCGTCATAAGGACAGAGAATAATGGGTGGATTGTTCATCAGTGGTGCAAGTTCGTTAATTTGTTGGGTACGACAATCCATAAAATGTCCAGACTGCTTTTCGGCTGAGTCCTTTGCCCATTGGACATCATAATAGTCTTTTGGACAGTCTTTTCCCGTAATACGGTAATATTTAATACCCGTATGCACACGAGCACCATTGGCTGCAATGTATGGTTTGATGTAATCATAATCAATATCATAACCAATATCTCGGTAGAATTCACGGTAGTTGAAATCGCCAGGGTAACCGTTAATCGAACTCCACACTTGGCGAGAAGACTCGATATCTCGACCAAAAGCAATGACACCTTGCGGGGAAACAATCGGAGCAAAAGTACCATAAACAGGGGCAGGGTCTGCATATAAAATACCATGCGACTCGGTAATAATATATTCAATCCCAAATTCTTTCAAATACTTGTCTGCTTCTGGTACATAGCCACACTCTGGAAGCCAAATACCACGCGGTTTTCTACCAAAATATTTTTCATAAGTTTGGACACCAACTGCAATTTGGGCTTTTATGGTTTGTTCTGTTACATAAAGGATTGGAAAATAGCCATGTGTTGCACCACAAGTAATAATTTCAAGTACACCAATATCTTGGAAATGCTTAAATGCTTCAATCAGATTACAGTGGTAAACATCACGGAATAGATGTAAGTCATTGGTATAACGGTCAAGATAATAGTGAGATAAGTGATTAACGCGTTCGTCATAAGTGGTACGTTCTACTTCTTTTTCAGAAAGTTCAATGTGTTTTTCGAGGTAATCAATATATCTTTCTTGTAATAATTTGTTATCTAACATATTAAGAAGCGGAGGCGTCATAGACATCGTAATACGGAAATCTACGTGTTCTTCCACTAATTTTGTGAAATTGATGAGTAATGGCAAATAACATTCGGAAATTGCTTCATAGAGCCATTGCTCTTCTAAATATGTATTATCTTCTGGATGGTGAATAAAAGGAAGATGTGCATGTAAGACAAAACTTACATAACCTTTTGGATTGTTCATTTTTTTCTCCTTTGTAAAATCTTGTCGATATATATTGTATATCCTATCTTAAAATGAAAAGAATTTCAAGCAAACATCGGAAAAAGATTTTGAATGAGAGAAAAACTTTTTTCATATAGATAGGGTAGGTGAGTTTTTTGAAAAAGGGTAGTAAGAGAAAACAGTATCAGTTGGTAATTCTTTTGCTCTTGTTTGCCGTTATGCTAGGCGTAAGAGTTTATGCAGAAAATACAATGGGATATGAAATATTAGTTGATGTAGAAGCCTCCAGACTTTGGTTATTCCATAATGGCGAAATCCAGAAAGAATATGCGTGTGCTGGAGGAAAGGCATCAACACCGTCTCCGATTGGAACTTGGAGGATTATTTCAAAAGCAAAGTGGGGAGAAGGATTTGGTGGAAGTTGGATGGGTATCAATGTGCCATGGGGCAACTTTGGTATTCACGGAACTACACAAGCCTATTCAGTTGGCTGGAATAGTTCGCATGGGTGTATCCGTATGGAAAATGAGGAAGTAGCAGAGTTATATAAAATTGTACCGATTGGAACGAAAGTAACCATTGTAGATGGTGTATATGGAGATTTTGGAAAAGGTTTTCGTTATTTGAAATCAGGGATGTATGGTTCAGATGTAAGACAAATTCAAATGAAGCTAAAGGAACTGGGATTTTACCAAGGAGAAACCAATGGAAAATTTGAAGCGAGTCTAGAAGAAGCGGTAAAAAAGTATTGCAAGGCGAATGGACTGTACGTAAGAAAAACGATTAGCCCAGACTTGCAAAAGCAGATGGGGTTTGAGTTAATCGATTAGAAAAGTCGAAAAAGGTCGAACGAAAACTAACAGAAAGTGTTGCTTTTTGAAAGAAAACGGTTATAATAAAGATGGTAAAAATGAGTAGTTACCACTCACTCGTGAGAGAAAATGAACAAAAAAAGACTAGAGATAGGAGCCTCTAGTCTTTTGCTATTCTATTTTTCCATTTCAATCATTTTCTCTACAATTTGGATGGCATTACTAGCAGCACCCTTGCGGATATTGTCTGCTACAACCCAAAGATTGACACCAGATGGAATACTATCATCTCGGCGAATACGACCAACATATACCTCGTCATGTCCAGTTGCCTCTGTTGCAAGTGGATATTGGTTCTTTTTCTCGTCGTCTACAACAATAATACCAGGAGCCTTTGCTAAATCTTGGATGAGTTCGTCTAAATCAAAATCCTTTTCAAACTCTACGTTAATACTTTCACTGTGGGAATTGAAAACGGGAACACGTACGGTTGTTGCTGTAACACGTAGGTCTGGTCTTTTTAAGATTTTGCGTGTTTCATTGACCATTTTTTCTTCTTCTTTGGTATACTTATTCTCTAAAAATACATCAATATGAGGAAGACAGTTATTGAAGATTTGGTAAGGGAACTTGGCTAGAGTATCTGGCTTGCTTTCGTCTATGTAGTGCTGGATGCCAGTTTCTAAATCCTCAATTCCATTGTGTCCTGCTCCAGATACTGCCTGATAAGTAGAATACACAATTCTCTTAATTTTGTATTTTTCGTCGAGTGGTTTTAGTGCAACAACGGCTTGAATGGTCGAACAATTTGGGTTTGCAATAATTCCTTTGTTATTGGCAATTTCCTCTGGATTTACTTCTGGAACCACCAATGGAACTTCTGGGTCCATACGCCAAGCACTGCTATTATCCACAACCACGCAACCTTTTTGTGCTGCGATAGGGGCAAAATGTTTGGAGGTTGTGCCACCTGCTGAAAAGACAGCAAAATCAAAACCTTCGTCAAACGAAGTATCGGTTAATTCACGTACCACATAATCCTTTCCTAAAAAATGAATGGTCTTACCAGCGGAACGTTTGGAAGAGAAAAATACATACTCGGAAATGGGTAATTTTTTTTCTTCCAACACATCTCTTGCGGTTTGACCAACGACGCCTGTTGCGCCTACAACTGCTAGTTTATACTGTTTCATAAAAAGCACCTCTCTATGCTTATCGTTCATTCAGAAAAGGAAACCTATTTAGATTTCCTTTTTACTCTTCTATTATATGCAATCATTTGGAAAAAAGGAATAGTTTTCAAGAAAAAACTGGGGAAAATGTGGAAAAACAAGGCGAAAATATTGCTTTTTCGGCAATTTTGTGGTATACTAGAAAAAGTGAATCAATTTGAACCTCTTAACAATCAAGAAAAGAGGTATAATCTTATGGATAAGAAAGTTGATCAGAAAATCGAACTCGGTTATGGCGTTGATTTCAAGAAACTGGTGGAGGATATCCGCCGGCTTACGGAAGAGAAGAACAAGGAAGGCTATGAGTTGACTGATGTCAGCACCCAGATTAACAATGGGAAGACCACGATGTCTTCCCTTGCTGTTCTGGTTTATACGAAGAAGTAACATCCATCCATAAGAGGTTCAAATTCGAGCCAAGAGACTCTGACGGTACGCAAGACTTTAAGGACTGTCAGGGTCCTTTTTTTGAACAAAAATCTTTACAAATCCCGAAAAATATGAAATAATGTACCAAACAACCGTACTGTTAAAATGTCGAAAAACGGTAAAAAAAGGAGAGAAAATACTTGCATTTAGAAGATGAAGTAAAATTTGTAAAAGGGGTAGGACCCAATCGAGCAGAATTACTGAATAAACTAGAAATCCGAACCCTAGAAGATTTAATTACGTATTACCCAAGAGAATATGAAGATAGAAGCCAGCCGAAAAAAATTGCTGAATGTCTAGACGGAGAAGAAGTGCTGATTGAAGGAATAGCTATGAACCGCCTCACAGAAAGTCGTATCCGTCGTAATATGGTGTTATATAAATTAGTGGTACGAGATGATAGCGGAGCCTGCCAGATTACTTGGTTTAACCAAAGTTATCTCAAGAATAAATTTGAAATTGGGAAGAAGTATCGTTTTTTCGGAAAAGTGAGCAATCACTTTGGAAAAATTGAAATGAATAATCCTGTTTTTGATACTGAAAATACAACGAAAAACACGGGAAAGATTGTGCCAATTTATCCTTTGACTTATCAACTATCTCAAAATGTATTAAGGCAGATTATTGAAAATGGGATAAAAGTAGCAGGAACCTTAGAAGAAAGCCTGCCAGAATATATGCTAAAAGACCAGCAGTTAATGGAACGAAACGAAGCCATTCACAAAATCCATTTTCCAGATACCATGGAAGATATCCCAATGGCAAGATACCGTTTGGCATTTGAAGAATTACTTGGAATGCAACTAGCACTCCTTTCTTTGAAAAATCAATATACCAAAGACCACGAGGGAATCGCCTTTCCAAAAGAAGTCAAAATGTCGGATGTGATTAACCATCTTCCATTTCATTTGACAAAAGCCCAACTCAAAGTATTAGAAGAAATTGACCACGATATGGAAACACCAAAATCCATGAACCGTCTGCTACAAGGCGATGTGGGTTCAGGAAAAACTGTGGTATCCATTGTGGCTGCATATAAAGCAGTGAAAAGCGGGTATCAAGTAGCGATTATGGCACCAACTGCTATTCTAGCAAGTCAGCATTTGGAGAGTTTTGATGGAATTCTAGGAGCGTATGGAATTCGTTGTGAGTTACTAATTGGCAGTGTAACCAAAAAGAAAAAAGAGGAACTATTAGAAAGATTGAAACAAGGCGAAATTGATATCCTAATTGGAACTCATGCGTTACTAGAGGAAAATGTTGTATTTCAGAACTTAGGGCTTGTTGTAACAGATGAGCAACATCGCTTTGGGGTAAGACAAAGAAGCACCATTGCAGCCAAAGGAAACCATCCAGATGTGCTTGTTATGACAGCAACACCAATTCCAAGAACTCTTGCCTTAATCCTATATGGAGATTTGGACATTTCCATTATTGACGAATTACCACCGAACCGTAAAAAAATTGAAACTTATGCGGTAACACCATCCTTAGAAGACCGATTGAATACATTTGTGAAAAAGCAAATTGATGAAGGTAGGCAAGCATATATTGTATGCCCACTAGTCGAAGAAAATGAGGAAATTGCTGCAAAATCTGTTATAGAACTAGCCGAAAAATACCAAAAAGAAGTATTTTCCGAATATCGTGTCGAATATATTCATGGAAAAATGCGACCAAAAGAAAAAGATCAGATTATGCAGGAATTCAAAGATGGCAGGATTCAAATTTTAGTATCGACCACCGTCATTGAGGTTGGGGTCAATGTACCAAATGCCAGCATTATGATCATCCAAAATGCAGAACGCTTTGGTCTTGCACAACTTCACCAGTTACGAGGACGTGTCGGAAGAGGCGAATATCAGTCCTACTGTATCTTAAAATATGAAAGTCATTCTTCGGTGGTAAAAGAAAGAATGAAGATTATGGGACAGACCAATGACGGTTTTGTCATTGCTGAAAAGGACTTAGAACTTCGTGGCTCTGGCGAATTTTTTGGAACCAGACAACATGGATTACCAGAATTCAAAATTGCCAACTTATTTGAAGATTTACCAATCTTGAAAAAAGTACAGGGCATTGCAGCAGAAATCGAACGAGAAGATCCGAAACTTGCGAAACCTGAAAATGCAAAACTAAAACGATTAGTACAAGCCAAGTTCAAAGACCGAATTGAAATTTAACTAAAGAGAAGAAAATAGCAAAAGACCGAAAAAATCGAGACCTTTTGCTACTTTTCGCGGATTTCAGAGCAAAAAGGACTTGACAGTTCACATAAAATACAATATGATAAGGGAGAATATAAAAGAAGGAGATTGAAGTTTATGCGTGCTCAAATGACGACATCAAAAGTGGGCGGCGAATTAGTCAGCTTCAAACTAGATGATGTTGAAAGAATACACCAAGGAAAAGATTGCATAGATGAAAATGGAAAGGTATATTGGGGAAGGCACTGTCCTGTGCTGTTTCCAGTTGTAGGAAAAGTAAAAAAGAACCAAACCATTATCAATGGACATGTTTTTGATATGCCACAACATGGTTTTGCCAGAGATTTAGAGTATGAACCAGTAACGAAACTAGACAATTTTCATTCGTATGTATTAAAGAGTGGCAGTAACACCAAAGGAAGATATCCTTTCGATTTTGAGTTGTATAATACCTATCGATTAGACGAAAACAAATTAACCATTATCTATAAAGTAATCAATACTGGAGATAGTGATATGCCGTTTGGAATTGGTAGTCATCCTGCTTTTCAAATTGATTTAGAAGATTTAAGGCAAGGAAATTATTACTTGGAATTCGAAGAAGAAGAAAAGAAAATCCACTTTTTATATTTAGTGGATGGTCTAATTGGAACCGAGTATGCCAAAAATCCAATGGTAAACCAAAAGCGCATCCAGTTAGATAGTCATACTTTTGATAATGATGCCCTTATTATGAAGGGAATTACCAACAAAAAAATAACGTTATATAATAAAAGAGAAGAGAAAAAAGTGCTATCTGTGGATTTTGAACAATTTCCATACCTAGGTTTATGGTCAAAGCCAAGTGCGCCGTTCTTGTGCATTGAACCATGGTTTAGTATGGCAGACAATGTAAAGTCTGATGGTATTTTAGCAAAAAAGCCAGACATTATTAAGCTAAAGCCAAAGCAAGACTTTTCATGCCAATACACGGTAGAGTTTTTCTAAAAGGAAGAAAAATGAGTATAGAAAGTTTAATCGGACTAATTGGTGCTCTCATTCTGTGTGGAATTGGAGCCATTATGATATATGATGCCAGACTATTAACACAAAAATGGTTTAGTTTTGGCGACCAAAACGAGGGAAGCAAAATCTTTAAGTTTGTAGGATTTTTGCTTACTATTGTAGGTTGTCTGATTATCTATTGGATATGAAAATAACAAAGAAAAGCAAGTTTCCATCAAAAGAGGCTTGCTTTTTTGTGCAAAATTCGGTATCCTATCTTTGGCGAAAAAAGAAAAGAAAGGGTAGAGAAAATGGCACAGGAAGAAAAGCAGATGGAAAAAATGAAACAAGAGATAAAAAAGATTTTTGAAAAAGAAGGCGAGATGGGATATATTACCCTAAACTTAGTGGAAACAAAAGAAAAATTATGTAAGTCGAAAAGGAAAAGTGGAGAAGAGAAAGATGCGTTAAGGAAAGCCTATCAACAGATACTGGAAGAAGAAAAAGCAATGCGAAAACAAGAATGTGGACTTTTTCAAAACACAGAAGAAGGAAGAAGAGAAAAAGCCAATATTCTCAATCGCATCCATCAAGAATATTGGAAATTTGAAAGCCAATTTGGAAAGATAAAAGGACTTGCCCCAAAAAAAGAAAAAGAATTAGTAAAATGGGAAAACAATTTAGAAGAAATTGAAAATTTAGTAGCCACCGAATTTAGTGTACCAAGTCTAGAAAAGATTGAAGAATTGATTAAGACCAAAAATCAAACGGCATTTGCACAAATAACACAAATCCAAAAAATAACGAGAAACAACAAAAGATTTATTCTATGGAAAGTAGCCTTTGGTGAGAAAAAATAGAAACCGGAAACAAGAATACAATGTTCTTGTTTCTTTTTTTCGACATTTTTTGCCAAAAAATATAGCAATTTGTGTAAATCTTCGATATAATAAAACAAATTCAAAAAGCATAATTATGGTTTTTGTTGCCAAACTTTTAGGAGGCAGTATTATGAAAAAAATATGGGAGAATTACAAATCCACAATCATTCTGTTAGTTGCTATGATTGTTGGTGCTATCATTGGATTGGTAGCGGGAGAAAAAGCAACTGTTTTAAGTCCGTTAGGAGATTTATACATCAATTTATTGATGGTGGTAATTGTACCACTTGTATTCCTAACCATGGTATGTTCCATTGCGAAAATGAAACAGCCAAAACGTCTTGGTAAGGTAATGCTAACCATTGTAATCGTCATTATCCTTACATCCATTATTTCTGTTCTAGCTGGATTTTTGAGCACATACTTTGTAAAACTTGTGGATACAGAAGATGGCGAACAGATAAAAGCATCTTTAGAATTAAAAGATGAAGCAAATAGAGAAACGACAGAGAAAAAAGAAGAAGTATCCATTCCTGACCAATTAGTGGGATTGGTAACCGTAAACGATTTCTCAAAGCTATTATCCAGAGATAACATTATTGCAATTTTAGTTTTTGCAATCCTTTTTGGTTTTGCTATCAACATGGCGAAAGAAAAAGGAGAACCAGTCTTAAAATTCTTAGAGTCTGCAAATGAAGTAGTCTTGAACTTGATTAAGATTACCTCATACTATGCTCCAATTGGTCTTGCTTGTTATTTAGCAGCCTTAGTAGGCACTTTTGGTGCATCGATTGCGATTGGTTATGCGAAAACATTTGTATATTACAACATTGTAGCGATTGTATTCTTTGTGGTTGTATATACCATTTATGCGTTTATTGCAGGAAAGAAAAAAGGAGTTGCAACTTTTTGGAAACATATTTTAGCACCAGCAGCAACCGCTCTTGCAACTTGCTCGAGTGGTGCAAGTATTCCAGTTAGTATGGAAGCAGCTGAAAAAATGGGAGTATCGGACGATATTGCAGCAACAACTGTATCCATTGGAACGAACTTCCATAAAGACGGTTCCATCATTGGTTCCGTATTCAAAATGATGTTCCTTATTTGCCTATTTGGAGCAAGTGTAGGAGGGGGAGCAGGTGTCCTTCAAATTTTAGGAATTGCCTTGCTTGCAACACTTTTGGTAACAGCGGTACCAATCGGAGGAGGTACCATTTCAGAAATGCTAATCATTTCTATGCTTGGGTACCCAGTAGCAGCATTGCCTATTCTAACCATGGTAGCGACCATTATTGACCCACTTGCCACTGTCTTAAATGTAACCGGAAACACAGCAAATTCAATGCTAGTGGCAAGGTTTGTAGACGGAAAAGACTGGATGGAAAAGAAGAAATAGAGAAGATAAGAAGGTTTCGAAGATTAGGAGCCTTCTTTTTCTTTTTGGAAAAAAGAGAGCGGGTCTAGATATTGATTATTTCGGCGAATGCCAAGATGGAGATGGGGACCAGTGGTAGCACCATTGGTTGCTTTTCCGTGTCTTATCTTGATAAGGGTTATTTTTAACACCAGTTACATATTTGGGACCAACATGTGCAATGACTTGTCCTTGCACAACCGTATCGCCAACGGATACCAGAAAATTAGGGTCGATATGGCAATAGGTAATTTTCAAGTCTTCGTGGGTTAAGGTCAAGGTATAGCCACCACCACCGAAGAAAATCTGCAAAAGCAATGGTACCATCGCAAATGGCAACCAGTTTAGCACCTTCGGGAGCACCAATATCCACTCCTTTATGGTAAGAAGAAGCACCTTGGGTAGGAGAAGTACGTTTTCCAAAATGTGAATTGATACGTGAATAGCCGGGAGCAGGCCAGACAAAGCCAGAAGGATAAAGTTCATATTGCGAAATTTCTGAAGAAAGACTCGGATTTGGAATAAATGGTGTAAAGAAAAATACAATAAAAAAAGTAACAAGTATCATAAGATATAAAAAGGTCTGATAAAATGAATGTAGCATAAAAACTCCTTATGCGACAGTCCTCAAGGTAATAATATACCGTATCTAGCACGAAAAAACAAGACGAAATTTCAATTTTGTATTGAAAAATAGAATAGAATATGCTAACATAGATGTTGATTAAAGAATATAGGGGTATAGTGTCAATGGTTAGCACGATGGTCTCCAAAACCACAAGTCTGAGTTCGAGTCTTAGTACCCCTGCCAAACAAACCAAAACACGAACCTGAAAGGATGGCTTCTGTATGGAAGAAAAAATCGCATTTTGCTATACAGAAAAAGGAGCATATGCTCCCAAAGAAAATCTTCCTTTTGTGAGAAGAAATAACATTGCAGCGATTGTAAAATACCAAAATCAATATTTATTTCTTTCGTGGAATGAGGTGGCTTATGAAAAATCTCTTGTTACTGGCGGAATTAACGATGGAGAAGAACTGATAAATGCAGTTAAAAGAGAAGTCCAAGAAGAAACTGGTTATTGTGATTTCAAGCAAATTACCAAAGTAGATTGTGTCAATCTTTCTAGATTTTTTGTGGAACATAAGAACCAAAATCGAGAAGCGGTATATTATCCGTATTTGGTTGAGTTAAATTCTTTGCAAAAACAGGAAATACAGGCAGAAGAACAAAAAGAACATTCCTGTATTTGGATACTAGAGCAAGATTTGGACAAAGTCAATCTATTTGAAAATCATAGAAAAATGTTAGAAAAAACAATCAATTTAAGATAAGTTTCAAACTCCAAATGTATCGACATATATTTGGAGTTTTTTGAAACAGAAGGAGCAAGATATGAACCTAATTTTACACGAGTACAATGTAACACCAGATGTAACACAAAGAAACGAAGTATCCGTTCAAATTGCAGGTGGCACTGTGTTATACAACGGAAAAAGAGCACAGAGCGCAGAATTTGCAAAAGATGTAGAAAAGTTAATTACATCTGCTCAAAAGCCACTTATGCAGTGTAAAGGATTGCAACCAGCAAGTGCAAAAAGTGGAAGACAAAAAATGCTTGCTGTTACTTGGGACCAACTTGGAAAAGATACGATTACCATATTTGGAAATACAGACAACCAAGAGGTTGCCGCTTTCTATAACGAACTAACTAGAAGAGTGATTGCGGTTGTAGAAAAATATACAAACTAGGGAGAAATGAGAATGGATCTCAGCCAAGTAAAAGAATATGTGAAAGAAAAGCACGCAGGACAAACCAGAAAGCAAGGTACGCCATATTACTTGCATCCTTTTGCTGTGCAAGAATTATTAGCACAAAAGGGATATTCGGAAGATTGCCAAGCAGCAGGTCTTTGCCATGATTTACTCGAAGATACAGACGCAACGGAAAAGGAAATTTTGGCATTAACAAATCCGCAAGTCTTAGAGGCAGTAAAATTGGTAACCAAAGAAAAAGGTTATCGAATGGAAGAATATATTGCAAGAATAGCAAAAAATCCGATGGCAAAAGCAGTCAAACTAGCAGACCGTCTGCACAATTTACAAGAAGCAACATTAGCCTCTAAGTTATTCCAAATCAAGTATGAAAAAGAAACGTTAGCATGGTACTTGAACCTTGCCAAAGGAACTAATTTTGAAACAGAAATACAAGAAGCCTATTGCAAATTGAAAGAAGGAATATGAGATGAACGAAGAACAAGAAATTGATACAGTAGTACAAAAGATTTATCAAATTTTCAAGGAAAATCAATGCTTTTGGGTCTTATCTGGAAGCACTTCCCTTCGTTTGCAAGGAGTTGCTGTACCAGTAAAAAAAGATATTGACATTATCACGAATGCAGAAAATGCCAAGAAAATCGACCAAGTGTTAAAAGAGTATGTAATACAACCGAGTGCGTTTTCAGCAACGGACAAATACCAATCCTATTTTGGGATTTATGAAATAGATGGGGTAAATGTAGAAGTAATGGGCGAGTTTCGCTATCGTATGAAAAATGGAGAATGGTCAAAACCAAACCAAGAAAACGAAATCCATTATGTTATGCAAGATACAATGGCTTTACCAGTATTAACCCTAGAACAAGAAATGCAAGAATACTTAAATATGGACCGAATGGATAAAGTAGAAAAAATTCAAGCAAGAATAGCACAAAAAGAAACGAGTAAAAAAGTAGTAGGAACGATGTTTTTCAAAGATGGAAAACTCTTAATTGATAAACCACGCAAAAGACCAACCTTTCAAATGATAGGTGGAAGTGTGGAACAAGGAGAAAGCATTCGAGAAGCGGCAATCCGTGAATGCCATGAGGAATTAGGAGAAAAAGCAATCTTTGACGAGGAAAAACTAGAATTTGTGATGGATTTTGAAGAGATTGCAACGAGCGACCCGAATTTGAAAATTCATATGCACATTTTCCAATATCCAGAAGCATTAGAAGGAGAACTTACCACATCAGAGGAAATTGAAAGTTTTTATTGGTTTGGAAAAGACGACGATGAAGCCATCTTGTCCAATACCTTAAAACATAAGATTATTCCATTTTGCATTGAAAAAGGACTAATTAAATAAAAGTAGAAAATTAGTTGAAAATGTGATAATATAGATTAGGAATGAAAGAAGGCTTATATGGAAAAACTAGAAATTGAAAAGATAAAACAACTTGTTAGAGAAGATAAAATTCGATGGACAAATCATGCAATTATTAGATTATTTCAAAGAAATATAACACAAGAAGATATTCAAAGTGCTATTCTAAATGGAGAAATAATTGAAGAATATGAGAACGACTATCCATATGCGAGTTGTTTAGTGTATGGAATAAACATAGAAAATAAGGTCTTACATATTGTATGTGGAATGAACGAAAGTGAACTTTGGATTATTACAGCATACTATCCAGATAATGTAAGTTGGGAGAATGATTTAAAGACTAGAAGGGAGAAAAAATAATATGACTTGTTTTATGTGTAAAGGAGAATTAGAAAACAAGAACACAACATTTATGGTTGAATTAGACCAGTGTATTATCATTATAAAAAATGTACCTTCTCAAGTTTGCAGGCAATGCGGAGAGGTCTCATATAGTAATGAAGTGGCTAAAAAATTAGAAGAATTAGTAAATTCAGTAAGAAATGCAATTACAGAAATAACTGTTATCAATTATACGGAAAAAGTAGCATAAACTTACAGTTAGTATCTTTACAAGATACCAAATTTATGTTAAGATAGAAGCCAAGAAAAGAAAAACGAAGAAAAAGAGGAGTATGTTTTACCACTAGCCAGAGAAAAGAAGAAATAGCTGTAATCTTCTTTCTAGTAAGGAAAACAGAAGGTAGCTTTGGAGTTGATTTGCTGAAAAATAAGTAAGTAAATTCGGATTACTTCCGTTAAAGAGTAATCGAGATTTTTTGAGAAAGGTTCTCAAGAAAAATAAGGTGGTACCGTGAGATAAATACGCTCGCCCTTACAAGAGGGGTAGAGCGTTTTTTTGTATGAAAAGGAGGAAAATGAATGAAAACATTGAAAGATAAGTACAACCCAAAAGAATTTGAAGATACATTGTATGAAGAGTGGGAGAAAAAAGGGTATTTCAAACCGAGTATGGACAAGACCAAAGAAAGTTATTGCATTATGATGCCACCACCAAATGTAACAGGAAAACTACATATGGGGCACGCTTTAGATGGAACCATACAAGATATTCTCATCCGTTTCAAGCGTATGCAAGGATATAACACGCTATGGCTTCCAGGGTCAGACCATGCCTCTATTTCAACCGAAATGAAAGTCGTACAAAAATTAAAAGCAGAGGGAAAAACCAAGCAAGATATAGGAAGAGAGAAATTTCTAGAAGAAACTTGGGCTTGGACCAACCTATATGGAGATACCATCCAAAAACAACAACGAAAAATTGGTTGTTCTTGTGATTGGGAACGTCGTCGTTTTACCTTAGACGATGGAATGTCTGACGCTGTTTTAGAGCAATTTGTAAGATTATATAAAGATGGCAAAATCTATAAAGGAGAACGTATGGTAAATTGGTGTCCAAATTGCCATACCGCTATTTCCGACGCAGAAGTAGAATACAAGGAAGAGGCTTCCCATTTATGGCATTTGCGTTACCAAGTAAAAGATACAGACCGTTATGTGATTGTGGCTACCACAAGACCAGAAACGATGCTAGGAGATACTGCTGTTGCAGTTCATCCAGATGACGAACGTTACCAAGATTTAATTGGAAAGAAACTCATTTTACCAATTATGAACAAAGAAATTCCAGTCATTGCAGATAAATTCGTTGAAAAAGAATTCGGAACAGGTTGTGTTAAGGTAACTCCAGCCCATGACCCAAATGACTACCAAGCAGGACTAGACCATAACTTAGAGGTAGTAGAAGTATTTGATGACCGTGCCATTATGAAAGACTTAATGCCAGAAGTTGCTGGTATGACAGCAATAGATGCAAGACCAATTATTGTAAAGAGATTAGAAGAACTAGGTGCCTTGGTAAAAATTGAGGACTATACCCATAGTGTAGCAAAATGTGAGCGTTGCAAAACAACGATTGAACCAAGAATTTCCGAGCAGTGGTTTGTTCGTATGAAAGAATTAACAGAACCTGCTATTCAAGTGGTAAAAGACGAAATCGTAAAATTTATTCCGAAAAAATATGAGAAAACCTATTTCAACTGGACAGAAAACATTCGAGATTGGTGTATTTCAAGACAGTTATGGTGGGGACACCGTATTCCAGCCTATTATTGCCAAGATTGTGACCACATTACCGTAACCAAGGAAGATGCAAAAGTATGTGAGAAATGTGGCTCTACCAATATTAAACGAGATGAAGACACCTTAGATACTTGGTTTAGTTCTGCTTTATGGCCATTTTCAACCTTGGGCTGGCCAGATAAAACAGCAGAAGACCTACAAACTTTCTTCCCAACTAATGTCCTTGTTACAGCCTATGATATTATTACTTTCTGGGTTTCTCGTATGATTACTTCCAGCCTATACCTCATGAAAGAAAAGCCTTTCCAAGATGTTTTAATTCATGGAATTGTACGAGATAGCCAAGGAAGAAAAATGTCCAAGACCTTAGGCAATGGAGTAGATCCACTAGAAGTAGTAGAAGAATATGGAGCAGATGCTTTACGTTTCTCTTTAGTTTCTGGAACAACCATGGGCAATGATATTAAATATATGCCAGAAAAATTAGACCAAGCCGCAAACTTTGCCAATAAAATTTGGAATGCTGCAAGATTTGTAACCAGCAACATGGTAGAAGCAGAAGAAATTAAGAACTTTTCTCAAAAAGAAAAGAAAGACTTACGCTTAGAAGATAAATGGATTTTAAGTAAATTAAACAAATTAGTTGGAAATGTAACCCAAAACATAGAAGATTATGACTTAGGAATTGCATTAGACAATATCTATGGATTTATCTGGAACGAATTTTGTGATTGGTATATTGAAATGGCAAAGACCAGACTATATAGCGAAGAAAAAGACGAAAAAGTAAAGGTTTGCTATGTGCTAAATGAGGTATTAACTACTTCTTTGAAACTATTACACCCATTTATGCCATTTGTTTCTTCTGAAATCTACAGCTGTTTGGTAACAAACGGAACCGAACTCATGATTTCGGATTGGCCGTTGGAAAACAAGCAAATAGAAAATGCAAAGGCAGAGGAGATTATTGAAAATCTAAAAGAAATGATAACACAAATTCGTAATGTTCGTGCCAATATGAATGTTCATCCATCGAAAAAAGCAAAGTTAATTTTTGTAACAACCGAAGGAAAAGAAGAAATCCTAAGTTGCAAAGAATTCTTGAAAAAATTAGCCTTTGGTAGTGAAATCATTTGTCAAGAAAATGAGGAGAATATTCCGAAAAATGCAGTTTCTATCGTAGCACAAGGACGAAAAGTATTCTTGCCATTTGAAGATTTAGTAGACTTAGCAGAAGAAAAGCAAAGACTACAAACCGAACAAACAAAATTAACGGCAGAAGTAGAACGAGCAACAAAAATGCTTGCTAATCCAGGATTTGTCGCTAAAGCACCACAAGAGAAGATCGAAGAAGAAAAGAAAAAACTAGAAAAATACCAAGAAATGCTTGCAAGTGTAGAAGAAAGATTAAAGAATTTATAGCATACGAAAGACAAGTTCTCGAAAAGGGGCTTGTCTTTTGCGACTAAAAAGGAAGGATATTTTATGAAAGACTTGATGCAATATGGAAAAGCAAAAGGAATTGTTTTGCTTCAAAAATATTTACCAAAACTAAGTCCGTTCCAAAGTATCGATATGGTCAGCAATTTGGACGAATGGAATGCCATCAAAGATAAATTTGGAGATTTTGTTCCAAACCGTGTAGACTATCCCATTGGGGCATCCAGAAAAAATGCCATAGCTGGTACCAATGGTTTTACCAGTGGAATTCCAGAATTATTGGAAAAAGTGAATACGCAAAGTGAAAATGGAGTAGTCCTGCTATTGCCACTCAAGGAAACCGTTGAGGTGCCACCAAGATATGAAGATGAAGGTGGATTTAATGTGCTGTTCAATATGGGAAGCAGTATTCTAATCGAATTAGTCGGGCAAGGCTTTGATGGACACGAGGTAACACAGGGACTCGCTAATCATGAAAGATATGTCATTCCATGGTCAGAAGTGCTATTTATCCGTAACCGAAAAGATATGCTAAAAAATTCGATTGTGGAAAAATCTCATGTGAAGCCAGAAGAATATGCCAAACAAAGGCAGGAGCGAGTAAGGTTCTTGCACGAGGTGGTAGGCTATGACTTAGCAACGATTGAAGCAAAAATCCCGCAGCAGTATAGTCTTGTTCCAGAAGACATCATCGAGGCATTGCTAAATGATGTAGTACTCGAACTGATGCAGAAAAGCGGAATGCTCCAAATGGATGGACTAACACGCTTCGGGGTACAAGGAAATATCATAAACGAGACCATTCAACCATGGGAAATCTTTCGAGGAGAAAGATTTATGAAAAAACAAATCGAGATGGAACGATAAGACAAGTTCAAAAGAGCTTGTCTTTTTTTGTCGGAAACTTCCCATCATTCGACAAAACTTCCCTTGTTTCGCTATAGGAAAATTATGGAAAATGCGTTATAGTATATCCAGAGATAAGGAGGAGGAAAATGAAAAGTAGATATGTAGAACCAGATGGTCTACTATTCATCGAATTAACCGAAGACATAGATCATCATGAAACTGAAATACTAAGGAGGATGATGGATAATGAAGTGGAGCGATATATGCCGCGAAAAGTTATACTTGATTTTAGTCGTGTTCTTTTTATGGACAGTGCTGGAATAGGACTAGTCTTAGGAAGGTACAAATTTTGCAAAATGTTAGGAACTCAAATGGAAATTACTAATTTGAAGCCATCGGTCAAAAAGATTTTTAAAATGAGTGGATTATTAAAAATTATTCCAATCACAAATGAATATGCCAAACGATTGATGGAAAATCCATGTCAATCATAGAAAGGGGAAAAGCAGTGTTAAGACGATATGAAAATGAAATGAAATTAGAATTTGTGAGCAAATCCAATAATGAAGCCTTTGCCAGAATAACTGTTGCAGCCTTTGCCTCACAGCTAGATCCAACCATAGAGGAATTAGCAGATATTAAAACAGCTGTATCAGAAGCAGTAACTAACTGTATTATCCATGGTTATGAAAAAGGGGAAGGAATGATCCAAATTATAGCGAAAATACGAGAGCAAACATTGGAAATTGAAATCTCCGACCATGGAAAAGGAATTGAAGATATTGAATTGGCACGAAAACCGCTGTATACTTCCAAACCAAACTTGGAACGCTCTGGAATGGGATTTACCATTATGGAAAATTTTATGGATGAGATGCAAATTGAGTCCGTCGTAGGAATGGGAACAAAAGTAACCATGAAAAAGAAAATCTCAATGCCAGAGGAGGAAAAAGAACAGAAAGAGGAAAGTATTTTAGCGTAAGAGAGGAAAAGCCAATATGTATGAGAATAACATCAAAAATATTGGGGATGCTCAAAACGGCGACAAGCAAGCATTAGAGGATTTAATCCAAGATAATTCAGGACTCATCTATAGCATTGTCAAACGATTCAAAGACCGAGGCTATGAAATAGACGACCTTTACCAGATAGCAGTCATTGGCTTTATTAAATCCATCAAGCGATTCGATACCAGTTTTGATGTCAAACTATCCACCTATGCAGTGCCATACATCTTAGGAGAAATTAAACGCTTTATCCGAGATGATGGACTGGTGAAAGTAAGTCGTAGCACGAAAGAATTAGGGATCCGAATTAAAGAACTACAAAAACAAGAAGTGCAAAGAAGTGGAACAGATTTAAGGCTAGAAGAAATTGCAAAAAAGTTGCAAATATCAGTTGAAGAAGTGGCAGCAGCCATGGACGCATTTTTGCCAGTCGAGTCAATTTACCAAAACCATTATGCAGACGAAAATGGCAAACTAAATATAATTGATACATTAGCAACTGGAGTGGACGAGCCTAACTTAGTAACCGATCGCTTATCCGTCCGAGCCTTGATTGATGAATTAGAAGAAAAAGAGAAAAAACTAATTGTTCTAAGGTATTACCAAGGGAAAACCCAAATGCAAGTCGCGGAAATTTTAGGCATTACTCAAGTACAAGTTTCCAGAATTGAAAAAAGAATTTTAAGTTCCATGCGTATGAAATTAGTAACTTAGGAGAGAACATGAAAAAATTAGTCATTGGTATGTTAGCCATTACCCTAACTTGTTTTTTAATTCCCATATTCTTAACCAAAAAATTTGAATCACTTGAAGTAGGTATTACCAAAGTAGAAGAACCACAAGTGGATAAAAAAGCAGAATATAGCTATCCGCAGTATGCTACAATTAAACTTTTTCATACCAAAGACAGTACAGTGGAAGAACTACCAATGGACACCTATTTATATGGTGTGGTATCGGCAGAAATGCCAGCAAATTACGAGAAAGAGGCATTAAAAGCACAAGCAGTAGTGGCAAGAACTTATACAATCTATAAAATAGCAAGTCAAGCTTCCAAACACGAAGGAGCAGACATCTGCGATGACGCAACTTGTTGTCAAGCATGGATTACCAAGGAAGATAGACAAGCCAGATGGGAGGAGGATAAAAAAGAAGAATATTGGAATAAGATTGTTTCCTGTGTGGATAGCACAAAAGGAGAAGTTATCTTTTATGAAGGAAAGCCGATCAATGCTTTTTTTCATTCCAATAGTGGAGGGAATACAGAAGCGCCAGTGAATGTATGGGGAGGTAATGGTTATCCGTATTTGCAGACGGTAACAACAGCTGGCGAAGATGCGTATGATCAGTACCAATCGGAAGCAAGTTACTCTTTTGAGCAAGTGAGGGAATTGGTCAAAAGAGTTCATTCCGATTTTGAGATTGATTTTCAAAAAGCAGATTGCATTCAGATTTTAGGGAGAACAGAAGGCAATCGAGTCAAAGAAATGAAAATGGGAAATCTCACATTAAGCGGAGTCGAAATCCGTAACATATTTAAGTTAAAATCAGCAAATTTTGAAGTTTCCTTGGATGAGGGACAAGTGAAATTTCGAGTAATCGGTTATGGACATGGCGTCGGCATGAGCCAAACAGGCGCAGATAGTTTAGCTAAGCAAGGAAAAAACTATTTAGAGATTATTCATCATTTTTATACTGGAGTTGAAATAAAACAATTATGAAATTTGCATAAAAAAACCAAAATAGGAAAGAATGATAACGATAACAAAATTTTGGGAGGTATAAAGGATGGAGCGAAAAAATAGAAATCGTGGAACAAGAGCAGAGGGGGAAAATAATAGCGTTATATACATTGCAGTTAGTGTATTAACAGTAGCCATTATTGCTTTTGTCGCAAGTTTCATTTTTTATGGAAATTATGCAGACGACCATTTTGAAATTGGAAGCACAGGTGGCGAGCAAGCAAATACCAATCAATCGGAAAATCGAATTGAATTGCAAACCGCAGAAACCAGTTCTTCCATGGGAAAAAGCGTGAATGAGATGGCGGAAGAGCCAGCAAAAGAAAAGACAGAAAAAGTTGCAGTTAATACGAATACAACAGAAGTAAAACAAGTGGAAAAGAAAAAACAAGAACAAACAAAGGCAGATGCTGAAAAAGTCAAGAAAGAAGCGGAAGTAGAACAAACTAAAGTAGAAGAAAAAGTGGAAAATCCCATTTTTGAAAAACCAGTCGAAGGGACTATCAAAAAAGGGTTTGCCAAAGATAACTTGGTTTATTCGGATACCCTAAAAGAATGGACAACCCATAATGGGGTAGATATCGAAGCGGAAAAGACCACGGTTGTAAAAACAGCAGCAGAGGGAAAAGTCAAGGCAATTAAGAATGACCCTCGCTATGGAATTACCGTTGTGGTAGAACACGCAAATGGCTTCCAAACAGTTTATGCAAATCTTCTTTCAACCGAGTTCGTCATTGAGGGGGAAGAACTTGAGAAAGGACAAGCAATTGGAACTGTTGGAAATACAGCAACCTTTGAAATTGCTGATGGTGCGCATCTACATTTCGAGATGTTAAAAGAGGGAGAATATTTAGACCCTGAATTATATATCTCAGAATAAGAAAAGATAAAAATAAAAGGTTTAGAAGAATAAGAGAAATGATACAGGTTATCATTTTTCTTATTCTTTTTTTGTGTATAAATTGGGAAAAGAGCAGAATTTTGGAAGGGAAAAAAGAAAGATGGCTAAAATTTCTACTTGACAGTTGAACATAATACATATACAATAGAAGAGTAAATAAGTATCTATCATAAGATAATATATATTTATAGTACATTGAAAAATGAATAGAAAGAGGTGTTTGATTATGGACATAATAATCAATATCGCCGTTTTTCTAATTTCAGCAGTAATTTTTACGTTTGTAGGATTTTTCATCCGCAAAAAATTAGCTGAATCTAAGTTACAAAGTGCAGAAAATGAAGCAAAAAGAATACTAGACCTAGCAGCAGTTGAAGCAGAGAACAAGAAAAAAGAAGAAATCTTTAAGGCAAAAGAAGAAATTATGGCTGCTCGCAAAGACTTAGACACCGAAATTAGAGAAAGAAGAGGCGAAGTACAACAACAAGAAAGAAGAATCGTCCAAAAGGAAGAAAATTTGGACCGCAAGACAGAAAATCTAGAGAGAAAAGAAAAAGAATTAGAAGACAAGAAAACAGCATTGAACAATCAAAAGAATGAATTGGATAATGTCATTCAAAAGCAATTAGACGAATTACAAAAGATTTCAGGTCTTAGCAAAGACGAAGCCAAAAAGCAACTATTAGACGAAATGGAGAAACAAATTGTAGCAGAAAAAGCAGCATTGCTTCGTGAAATTGAAACGAAGACAAAAGAAGATGCTGAAAAGAATGCAAAGCAAGTGATTGGATATGCGATCCAAAAATGTGCTGCAGACCATACTTCTGAAACAACGGTATCCATTGTTGCTCTTCCAAATGACGATATGAAAGGAAGAATTATTGGTAGAGAAGGTAGAAACATCAAGACATTAGAAACCTTAACGGGAATTGACCTCATTATTGACGATACCCCAGAGGCTGTCGTGATATCTGGTTTTGACCCACTTCGTAGAGAAGTTGCCAAAATTGCTCTTGAGAAACTAATTGAGGATGGTAGAATTCATCCAGCCAAGATTGAAGAAATGGTTGAAAAAGCGAAAGAAGAAGTGGAAGCAACCATTAAAGAAGAAGGCGAAAGAGCAGTTATGGAAACTGGCGTCGTTGGACTACATCCAGATTTAGTACGCTTAATTGGTAAATTGAAATATCGTACCAGTTATGGACAAAATGTATTAAATCATTCAATCGAAGTATCTAACCTTGCACGTATTATGGCAGATGAATTAGGGCTTGACCCAAAACTTGCAAGACGTGCCGGTTTGTTACATGATATTGGAAAAGCACTTGACCATGATATGGAAGGAACCCACGTAGAAATTGGTGTGGAAGTATTGAAGAAATACAAAGAAAATCCAGCAGTTATCAATGCTGTACAAGCACATCATGGAGATGTGGAACCACAATCCATTGAAGCAGTCCTTGTACAAGCAGCAGATGCAATTTCTGCCTCTAGACCAGGTGCAAGAAGAGAAACCTTAGAAACCTATATCAAACGATTAGAAACACTTGAAAGAATTGCAGATTCTTTCGAAGGAGTGGACAAGTCATTTGCAATCCAAGCTGGTAGAGAAGTACGTATTATTGTAAAACCAGAAAAGATTTCAGATGACCAAATGACGATTATGGCTAGAGATGTTGCAAAGAAAGTAGAAGAAGAAATGGAATATCCTGGTCAAATCAAAGTAAATCTTGTTCGTGAGACAAGAGTTGTTGAATTTGCAAAATAACACAAAAAGAGGGTAGAACGAAGTTCTATCCTTTTTTGTATGGAAAAAACACAAATTATTGTATGAGAAGTAACAATAGTCGTGCTCATTATCCTTGCCGGAATAACACTCAATGCAGTCATAGGAGAAGACGGCATTATTTTGCAAGCAAAGAATACGAAGAACCTAGTAACGAACGAAACAACCTATGATAACCAACAACTTGCACAACTGCAAAATGAGTTAAAAGACAACGGCTTGTATAGTGGGATAGGGATAATACCAGGAACAGATACAGGAGGAAGTTCGGAAGGAGGAGAAAATGGAACTGGTGGAGGGCATACTAACTCTGGAGGACAAAACAACTCT
>Ga0137297_10361_pt1 | contig 34552 bp, 33 predicted proteins | sample RamsorincwithD2O_FD_97191 | JGI IMG/M metagenome (GOLD analysis project Ga0137297, IMG submission 97191) | Mouse cecal microbial communities from Vienna, Austria - Mucin amended with D2O | ecosystem: Host-associated > Mammals > Digestive system > Large intestine > Cecum | place: Austria: Vienna...
CGACGCATTTTATCGTTACCTGAAAAGCAAAAATATTGTAGGCTCGGTCGGTCACAGCAATGCGGTTTTTGAGAATGTAAAACGCGTATATGACGACGGCTGCCGGCTGGTGACGCACTTGTATTCGGCAATGTCAACCATAACGCGCGAAAAGGGGTTCCGACGGCTTGGCGTTGTGGAGAGCGCGTTGCTGCTTGACGATATGATGGTGGAAGTAATTGCTGATTTAAGGCATCTTCCGGCGGAGTTGATTCAGCTCATTTATAAGATAAAGGGCACTGATAACATATGTCTGATAACAGACGCAATGCGCGGCGCAGGAATGCCAGACGGACCGTCGGTATTGGGCGACAGCAAAAACGGGACGCCCTGCTTGATAGAGGACGGCGTTGCGAAACTCACCGACAGAAGCGCGTTTGCCGGAAGCGTTGCCACGGCAGATAGGCTGATTCGGGGGTGCGTAACGGAGTGCGGGATAGATGTTGCGAGCGCAGTGAAAATGATGACCGTCAATCCGGCGCGGGCAATGGGTATGTCAAACAAGGGGGATATAAAAGCGGGTATGGACGCGGATATTGTGATTTTTGACCGCGATATTACCATCAAAAATGTTATGGTTCTGGGGACCATCAAAGAGTAACGGAAGTGATATAGGGAGGAAATTATGAGTCAAGCATGGGCAGAAGAGACAATGAAACGTATTTTGAAGAAACTGGAGAACACCGCGCCCCAAATTGGCGCAAACTTTCCGCATGTGTCCAAAGAGGGAACCTACAATGACGAACCGTTTAGTTGGGTCAGCGGATTTTGGGCGGGCATTTTGTGGCTGGCATATCAGCAGACAGGAAGAGAGGAATATGCTAAATATGCCGCGGAAGCTGAGAAAAAACTGGATATCATGTTGGACGGTTTTGATAGGATAGACCACGATGCCGGATTCATTTGGCAGCCCTCTGCCGGAGCGAACTATCGGCTGACCGGTAATGAGGATTCCAGACGCCGGTGCTTGAAAGCCGCAAGTTTTCTTGCTTCGCGTTTTCATCTGAAAGGGAATTATATTCAGGCGTGGAACAAAGAACCGGGCTGGGCAATCGTGGACTGCACCATGAATCTTGCATTGCTTTATTGGGCAAGCAGAGAGATTGACAATCCCAGATTTGCGCAAATTGCCGATGCGCACGCGCAGACCGTGCTGAATTATATTGTACGTCCCGACGGTTCCACCAATCATATTATATCGTTTGATGCGGAATCGGGGGAGTATATGGAAGCGCTGGGCGGTCAGGGAAACGCGGCGGACAGCGCATGGGCAAGAGGCGCAGCGTGGGCAATGTATGGTTTGGCGCTCTGCTATCATTTTACGGAAAATCCGTCTTATTTGGACGGCGCGAAGCGGGTATGCCATTTTTTTATTGCTAATTTGCCGGAGGACTATGTTGCACATTGGGATTTCAGGGTGGAGCGTTTCAGCGATACGCCGAGGGACACGTCGGCGGCTGCGTGCGCCGCGTGCGGAATGCTGGAAATCGCAAAACATGTGCCGGAATGCGAAAAGGCGTTTTATGAAAACACGGCGCAGCGGATGTTACAGTCGCTGACAAAAAACTATTCCAATCTGGAAGACGACAGCCGTCAAGAATTGTTAAGAGGCGGAACCGGAAATTTTCCTGCCGGCGTCAACATTAATGTCGGCATTATTTACGGAGATTATTTTTATATGGAAGCAATCAGCCGATTGTTGGGCAATGACAATATTTTTTGGTATGAGAACAAAAAAGCCAAGGCATAAGAGAGTCGACTCCCTTATGCCAAAGGGATTGAAAAGACTGGGGAGTAGAAAATGAGGATAGAAAGACAGGCAAATCACGTAAAAGATTATGATATTATTGTTGTGGGCGGAGGCGTTGCAGGTGTTGCCGCGGCGGTATCCGCAAAGCGTATGGGCAAAAGCGTACTGCTGATTGAAAAAACGATTGGACTGGGCGGTCTTGCTACGGCGGGACTGATTAACCTATTTGTTCCCCTGTGCAACGGCAGAGGAATTCAGATTATCAAAGGAATGGCGGAGGAACTGTTAAAACTTGCTGTAAAATACGGCTATGATACCATTCCGGAACAATGGAAGAACGGCGAACCTGGAAACGGTGAGAAAAACCGATATATCACCAGATTTTCTGCGCCGATTTTTACGCTTGCGCTGACGGAGTTTGTAACAAACGCAGGGGTCGAACTTTTATTTGACACTGTTGTTACAGAGCCGGTCATGGAGAATCATATCTGCCAAGGACTGGTTGTGGAAAACAAAACGGGCTGTGAATATTACGGCGCGAAAATGGTGGTGGACGCAAGCGGCGATGCTGACGTTTTATTCCGCGCGGGCGTGCCTACGGTTGACGGAAAAAATTATCACACCTATCTGACCATGGGAGCCGACTTGGATTCCTGTTACGCGGCGTATGAAAGCAAGGACATCAGCAAACTCTACGGTTATAAATATAAAGGCGGCTGCGCCGCGCTGAACGGCGCAAATCAGCCGGAGGGAAAACCGACAAGAGTTGGGGCAACCGTGAAAGATATTACAGAATATGTCATTGAAAATCATCTGGAATGTTTAAATCATATCAAAGAGCAAGACCGTATGACGAGAACCATTGTGACGCTGCCCACGATGCCGCAGTTTCGCGAAATTCGTCATATAGACGGCGATTATACGCTGAAAACAGAGGACGCATATAAACATTTTGACGATTCTGTCGCCGCAATCTGCGACTTTGAACGGCGCGATTATTTGTACGAGGTGCCGTACAGAACAATGGTGAAAACAGGCTTCCCAAATCTGATTACGGCAGGGCGAACGGCGGCTGCCGACGGATATGCATGGGACGTGCTGCGCGTGATTCCGCCGGCAATTCTGACCGGACAGGCTGCCGGTGTGGCATGTGCAATGGCGATTGACGCGCAGTCGGATATTTGCAAAATCAATGTGACAAAACTACAGCAAATATTAGAAGTGCAAAAGGTCATGATACACTTTGATGACAAACTGGTACCGCAGCGGGAACAGGAGGATACGGACGCGCATGTGGAGGGACATTTTTAATAACATTTGGGAATAATACAATGCGAGGGGAAGGTTATGTGGATTTGCGCACCTGAATTTATCGGAGAAAAAATAGAGACTTTACACAAAGAAAATGTACTGCCGCGGGCGGCGCATGAACATCCGGCGGAACTGCAAAATTTTCATTGGTTTGTGCGGAAACAATTTCAGTGGACGAATCAACCGTGCCGGTTCAACATTGCGGCGGACGACGCTTGTTTGATTTATTGCAACGGTTGTTTTGTCGGCGGAAGCTCTGCGCAGGCGTATCCGTTTCGATACCCATATCTGACCTATGATTTGACGCCGTACCTCAAGCAGGACGACAATGTAATTGCTGTTCATGTGTATTATATCGGTACATTGAATCACGCTTATCAAAGCGGCGAATTGCGTCAGGGAATGTGGGCGCAGCTTTGTACGGCGGAGGGAGAACTGGTTTTGGAAAGCGACCGTTCTTGGAAAGCGCTGCACGTTACGGCGTGGGAACGGACAGAGGTTATTGCCAAAGACTATGACACGCAGTTTCGGGAAAGCATTGACGCAGCGCGGCTTCCATTCGGCTGGGAAAACACAGGGTTTGACGATTCTGCGTGGAGCCCTGCTGTCGAGTTTGAACAAGACGACCACGTTTTGGAAGCGCAGAGAACCGCGCCGCTGTCTTTTTATGTTCAGCAGCCTGCGTACATGGAAATGAGAAACGGCGTTTTGTTCTGCGACATGGGGGAGGAAGTCACCGGAACCGTGACGCTGCAAGCGGCGGCAGACAGCGGTGCAGCAGTGGAAGTCCGCTGCGGAGAGGAATTGAAGGAAGACGGTACGGTGCGTTTTCAAATGCGCTGCAACTGCGAGTATCGCAGCACATGGGAGCTGTCAGGGCGAAAGAGCGACCAAATTCAGTTTTTTGAGTATATGGCGTTTCGGTATTTTGAAATTGATGCGCCGGAAGGCTCTATTGACCTTGCTTCTGTCGGCGTGCGCGTCCGGCATTATCCAATGGACAAAGAAGCGTGTGTTTTGAAAGGCGACGCGGTATCGGAACAGATTTTTAATCTGTGCAAACGCACGGTCATGCTGGGGACACAGGACGCGTTTTTAGACTGCCCCAGCCGTGAAAAGGGGCAGTATCTGGGCGACGTATTCATTACAGCGCAGGCTCATTTGCTGCTGACCGGCGACCCTGCGCCGTATCAAAAAGCGCTTTTGGATTTCGCCTCCAGCGCTTGTATTTGTCCGGGACTGATGGCGGTAGTCCCCAGCGGTCAAATGCAGGAAATTGCGGATTATTCCCTGCTGTTTCCGGAACTGATTCTACACTACTATCGGTTTACCGGCGACAAAAAATTGGTGGAGAAATTGATGCCGGTTGTCAATCAGTTGGAAGCGTATTTTGAACGTTTTTGCGGTGCAGACGGATTGCTTGAAAATGTGACGGAAAAGTGGAATTTGGTGGATTGGCCGGAAAATTTACGGGACAAATATGATTTTCCGCTGACAAGACCTATCGGATCCGGCGTGCATAATGTGATAAACGCTTTTTACTACGGTATGAAGAAACATGCTGATTGTCTGCGGAACATTGTAGATTTGCCGCAAAAAAATGAAGCGGAGACGGTTCGTAGGGCGTATCTGCGCGCTTTTCAAATGGAAAGCGGACTGTTTCGCGATGCGGCAGGCTCAAGTCATACGGCGCTGCATTCTAACGCGCTCCCCTTATATTTCGGCATGATTGGCAAAGCGGAATCAGCAGCGGTTATCGGACTGATTCGCGAAAAAGGATTGTGCTGCGGCGTTTATTTTGCCTATTTTGTGTTAAAGGGATTAGCGAAGGCAGGCGCATATGAATTGATGAATGCGTTGCTTTTTTCGGACGGCAACCATTCGTGGAGAAATATGCTGCGCGAGGGCGCCAGCACGTGTTTTGAAGCATGGGGAAAGGAACAAAAGTGGAACACCAGCCTTTGCCATCCGTGGGCAAGCGCACCGATTCTCCTTTTGATTGAGGAGGTAATCGGACTAAAGGCGGTCAAGGCAGGCTTTGCGGAGTATGCTGTGCAGCCGCATTTCCCGCCGCATATAGAGAAACTGTCGCTTAACATAAAAACGGTGCGCGGTAGGATACAGATAGAATGCTCTCAGGACAAGGCTTTTTGTACAGATGATTTTTCATGAGAAATGTGTGAAAATATCAAACTTCCAATCGGGCTTGGAGTATGTTATAGTATAAGTACCCTTTCTTGACAAGAGCACACACGCCTTTCACAAGAGAAAAATTAGGGCTAGCGGCGTTCTCGTCCTTGACTTGCGGAAAGCAAGCCTTCGTCCTTGGTCTTGCCAGCCTTAATTTTTCTTCTTGGAAAGGTCCTGCGGAGTTTTTCAGACACAAATTTTGGAATTGACTAGGAAGACGAGAGAGTAGGGCTCGTGCCCGCGAACGAGGATGACAACGTCAATTTCAGGATATGTGTCTGATAAACCGTATTTGTTCTTGTCAAGAAAGGGTAAGAGATAGGAGAACCAATTACCATGAAAATGAAATTAGGAGGGGTTAAGATGAAACGAACAAAAATTTTATGCTTGGCGGCAGCGCTGACTTTATTTGCCGCTTGTTTTTCCGGCTGCGGCAGCGAGACAGTTGATTCTGATGTAACGACAGTGACGGTTTGGACAACGGAATCACATTCCAAAACAGCAGTGGAAAGACTGGTCAATGAATTTAATAATACTGAGGGGAAAGAAGCGGGTGTTGCAATAGAATATAAGGTGATTGAAGGGGATTCTTTTGCAAAAAGTCTGGAACTTGCATTGCAAACAGGGCAGGGACCGGATTTGATGCCTTCCACGCTCGGTGTTGTGACAATGGTTGAAAACGGCTATGCCGCCGCGCTGGAGGATTTGCCGGGCGGTGCTGAGTTTGTGCAGAAGTATAAAGATGATTTGGTCAACCGCGTCAATACGTATAAAGGAAAAACGTATACCGTGCCGACCACGGCAACAACAAGAGGACTTATCTATAACAAAGATATGTTTAAGGCAGCGGGAATCGTAGATGAAAACGGCGAGCCAACGCCGCCGGAAACATTTGATGAAATGAGAGAATATGCAAAGCGGCTCACCAATAAATCCAACAACCAATTTGGTATGATATTGCCGCAAAAGTGGACTACTTGGGTTGCTTCGGATATGCTCACATTGATGCAGTCGTCCGTGGGACACTGTGGATATGATCCGGTAACGGGAGAGTATGACTATAGCGGCTTAGCGCCGATTATCAACACATATCAGGGCATTATTGAGGATGGCAGTATGTATCCGGGCGCAGAGGGGATTGATAATGATACGGCAAGAGCCTATTTTTCGGAAGGGCTGATTGGCATGAAAATTGCGTACTCCTTTGATGTAGGCGTACTCAATGACCAGTTCCCTGCCAAATGTGATTGGGGCGTTGCGCCGCTGCCGGTTGTTGACAAGGACAATCGTTATAAACAGGTTGAAAGTCTGGGTTCCAGCTTTTGCATCAATGCTGCATCTGTTGAGACAAAAGGCGGAGATAAACTCATGACCTGTATGAAATGGTTTGCAAGTGATGAATATGTTACGGAAATGTATAAAGGCGGATTTTACATTCCGATTGATTGGGACATTGTAAAAGATGTTGAACTGAACAATGCGAAAAAGGGCTGGAAAGAATTTGCGGAAATGACAAAAATCAGCCATAGTCAAAATCAGGTGCCGCAGAGAGATACGACGGGAAAACTCGGCATTGCGGAACGGATTAAAAATGAAGTGTTGGCGGGAAAAATTTCGGCGGAGGATATGTTGAAGCAGCACACAATAGATTCGGAGGAAGCGACGCAAAAATATTATGCGGTCAATACCGATGAGAGCCGTGAAGATTATGTGGACAAAACATGGAATGTGAAAAGATAAGCTGCAATTTGAAAAAATATGAGGTGGGAATATAAATGGTAACGGAAAAGAATTTGGCAGCTTCAACAGTCGCAATAAAGAAAAAGAAGTTTATCGGTTCAGAAGCATTTTGGTGTTATTTGATGATTGCAATTCCCGTCATTGGTTTTGTGGTGTTGCATGTGTATCCCATTTTCTGGACGTTTAAATGGTCGTTTTTCTCTTATTATGGCGTTGAATCGACGGCAAAGTTTATCGGATTGGATAATTTTAAAACCTTTTTCACGCAGGATTTTACATATTGGAAGGCGTGGGGGAATACGCTGATTTTTGCACTGATTAAAATGCCGGTAGAAATTACGTTTGCCATGCTTTTGGCATTGGCGCTGAACAAAAAAATGAAAGGCGCCGGCATGTTTCGGGCAATGTATTTTCTGCCGAATATTATCAGTGTTGCCATTGTCGGACTGATTTTATCCAACATGTTCAGCTATAATGGTATTATCAATAATTTGTTTGTAAAAAGCGGACTGTTAAATGAAAATATTGATTGGTTTGCAGATAAATGGCACGCTTTTGCAATGATTATTATAGGCAGCGTCTGGTCGACCTTTGGCGTAAATGTGATGTATCTTTTGGCGGCGCTTGCGACGGTTCCGGAAGAGTTATATGAAAGTGCCGAGATTGACGGCGCCTCTAAAATGAGAAGGTTTTTCAGTATCACTCTGCCGCTGATTGCGCCGGTATTTCAGACGATATTGCTTCTCTCACTGATTGGTTCTTTGAGCGTGAACGAATATATTATTGTATTGACAAACGGCGGGCCGCACGGACAAACCAACACAGTCATGTCGTATTTATATACGAAGTTTGTACCGGGATTTGCAGACAGCGCAAATCCGCAGCTTGGCTATGGCTGTGCGATGTCTTTGGTTACGACAATCATTGTTGCGTGTATTGCAATTTTTTACAATAAATTCAGCAACAAAATGAAAAATTTATACTAAGCAAAGGAGGGGCAAACCCTATGTGCCGTACGCGGTTCGCCCCCCTCATGCTTAAGACGCCGGAGACGTTTATGAAATCTATATGTGAGGAGGAATTGATATAACTGTCCGTATACCGGAGCAGGATATCATGATATATGAGAAAAAAACAAGTAATATCAAACGCGGTGTTGTACCTGTTTTTGATAGCTGTATTGATTGGGACAATGTTTCCACTGCTATATACCGTTTTGGCATCTTTTAAAAGCAATGCGGAAATATTGACGAATCCTGGCAGTATGCTGCCGAAAAATCCCACTGTGAATAACTATGTGCAGGCGTGGACGTCAGACTCTTTCCATGTGCCGACATTGCTGCGTAACAGCGTGATTTATACGCTTGTCAACATGTTTACAACACTGTTGATTTCATCCATGGCGGGATATGTATTTGCGCGGGGGCATTTTAAGTTTAAAAAATTGATTTTTTATTGTTTTACAGCGCTGATGTTTATTAAAACGGGCGGCATTACGATATATGCCACGTTTAAAGTGTTGTCGGCGGTACATCTGGATAGGTCGCTGTTTGCGTTAATGGTAGTGCATCTATTCAGTATTCCGATTGTGAATATCTATCTGATAAAAGGGAATGTGGAAACGATTCCGACAGCGATTGACGAAGCGGCAAAGATAGACGGGTGCTCTTTTGTGGGCGTGTTTTTCAAAATTATACTTCCCATGTTGAAACCGATTTTGGCAACGGTTGCGATTTTGGCATTCAACAGTTCGTGGAATGATTATCTGATGCCCAATATTTTCACGTTGACAGCGCCTGGTCAGCGCACGCTGATTGTAGGGCTTATGGCGCTAAAGTCGTCGGGAGAATCAGCGGCGTCGTGGAATTTAATGCTTGCGGGCGCGTCCATTGCTATGCTGCCGGTTTTGGTTGCATTTGCATTCTGTAATAAATATTTTGTAAAAGGAATTGCCGCAGGGGCGGTAAAAGGATAACAATATCTAGAAACAAGGCTGCTGAAAACAGCCTTGTTTTGCGTTTGGTGACTGTATACGGCATTGTCCTTCTATGGTTTGCGGAAGTGGCAATTTTTAAGAATGGACTTGCAAATAGTTTTGTTTTGAAGTATAATGATTATAATTTGGAGGAGAAAATTTATGAAAGATGAATTGCAACATGTAACGGAGCAATACCGGCGGCTTTCAGCAAATTATCCAAGACGAAAAACGGACAAATTCTTTGTTGATTATGAGAATAAATACAAGTATAATGGCTTTATGGACAAGACGGTTCGGTACATAGAGGAATTTCAATTATTAAATCCCGAATTGTGGCGGCGGTTTGTGCAGCAATTCCGCGAGGACGCGGACGGCGAAGATGCAGGCTGGCGCGGCGAGTATTGGGGGAAAATGATGCGAGGCGCCTGTTTTGTGTATTCGTATACGCAAAACGCGCAGCTGTATCAAATTCTTACGCAGACAGTTGCAGACATGATGGACAGCGCGGACGAAAACGGGCGTATCAGCAGTTATGCGGTCGGGCGGGAATTTGACGGCTGGGATATCTGGAGCCGCAAATATGTGCTGCTGGGTATGCAGTATTTTCTGGAAATCTGTACGGACAATGCGTTTGCAGATAAAATCATTGCGTCCATGTGCGGACAGGTCGATTATATGATGGACAAGATAGGGGATAAAGAAGATGGGAAAACACCCATTACTTCCGCAACACGGCACTGGCGGGGGCTGAATTCCTCCTCTTTGCTGGAGCCTGTTGTGCGGCTGTATTCGCTGACGAATGAGAAAAAGTATCTGGATTTTGCAGAATATATCGTGCACTGCGGCGGCACAGATGTGGCGAATATTTTTGAGTTGGCATATCAAAATGAATTTTATCCATATCAATATCCTGTGACAAAGGCATATGAAATGACCTCCTGTTTTGAGGGACTTTTAGAATACTACCGCATTGTAGGAGAGGAATGGCACAAAACGGCAATCCTCCATTTCGCGGATAAAATTTTAGAGAGTGATTTCACAGTGATTGGCTGCTGCGGCTGTACGCATGAACTGTTCGACCATTCGGCGGTGCGGCAGGCAAACACCACCAACGGAGAAATCATGCAGGAAACCTGTGTGACCGTCACATTGATGAAGTTTTTCTATCAACTGAATCTGCTGACAGGAAACGCCAAGTACGTGGACGCATTTGAAATTTCACTGTATAATGCCTATCTAGGCGCGGTTAACACCGAAAAAGTGATTGAACCGACAATTCAAAAGGAACACCCCGATTGGAATATCGAGCCGCTGCCGTTTGACAGTTATAGTCCACTGACGGCAGGAACGCGCGGAAACGGTATCGGCGGTCTGAAGCTGATGAGCGATAATCATTATTATGGCTGCTGCGCATGTATCGGCGCGGCAGGAATTGGACTGGTACCCAAATTGCAATTACTCGCGACCAAACAAGGATTTGTAATGAATTTGTTCATTGATGGAACGGTGGAAACGCAAACAGCAAGCGGCAATAAAATTATTTTTGAAACAAAAACCGAATATCCCAAAAACAGGAGCGTTGCAATCACAATCCACACAGAACAAGCAGAAGAATTTGATTTGCTGATTCGCAATCCGAAGTGGAGCAAAACAACAAAACTTACGGTTGGTGGGGAACAGATTGCTGTTGGTGAAGGATATATCAGAGTCAGCCGAGCGTGGAAAAATGGTGATGTCGTGGAAATGACCCTTGATATGCGGACACAAGCAATTATGCCCATACCTTATGGAGAACAAATTTTAATGAACAAGGTCATTTGGGGGCATAATTACATGGTTTCAACCTATGACAAAGAAGACCCGCTTGCGCACAAACATATTGCACTGCGCCGCGGACCGGTAATGTTGGCGCAGGAAAATCGGCTGGGCTACAGCGTGGACGAACCGGTTTCAGTTCAGGTAAATGCGGATGGGACGGTGAACACCGTTTTGCCGGATACAGATATTGCACCTTATCCGCATATGGTGGAGGTGAAAGTTCCGCTGGCAGACGACGGTTATATGACTGTTACCGACTACGCATCGGCAGGTAAGTTGTGGACAGAGGAAAGCAAAATGGCAGTTTGGATGCTAACAAAATAAGACAGGAAATCTCTGCCATTCTTATAAAATAAAAAGAGATAGGAGCGGGAATGATGATTAACAAAAAGATAGACATCAGTGTGGATTATGCGGCAATGGGTGTGCAGCCGTCGCCGCGGCAGACAACGCTTACGACATATATTCTGGACGACAGAAATATACAGATAAGCATGAAAAAGAAACGGCCGGTGGTTATTGTATGTCCGGGCGGCGCCTATGCATTTACTTCGGAACGCGAGGCGGAGCCGATAGCGCTAAAATATAATGCGGCTGGTTTCCATGCATTTGTGCTTGACTATTCCGTTGCGCCAAGCAGCTATCCGGCGGCGCTGTGCGAACTTTCTAAAGCGGTTAAATATGTGAAAGATATCGCGGAGGAAAATAATATAGATAGAGACAGGATTTTTGTTGTCGGTTTTTCGGCGGGCGGACATCTTGTGGCAAGCTTGGGCGTGCATCACAGCCGTCCGGAGGTGCTGAAATTTGCAGATGTTACAGAGGGAGAGAACATTCCGGCGGGGCTAATTCTCGGCTATCCTGTCATTACAGGAGATGAAACAAAAGCGCATATGGGAAGCATTGATAATTTTGTAGGCGGCAAGGAAGAAGTGCGCCCGCTTTCCTATTTGGAAAATTATGTAACGGATAAAACGCCGCAGTGCTTTATCTGGCATACTTTTTCGGATAATGCTGTACCGGTGGCAAATTCGCTTCGGTTTGCCGATGCACTGGAGGCGAGCGGTGTGAAGTTTGAACTGCATATTTATCCAAACGGCGAGCATGGGTTATCGCTTGCAGACGAAACCACGGCAACAAATGAGGAAGGTTGCGTCTCTGCGGCGCAAAACTGGATAGATATGTCAATCCGCTGGATTAATGAATTTGAGCAATAAAAAGATTTTGGAAAGTGCGATTTCATTAAAAACGGTATTGCAGCATGGGAAAACAGACCGAGAAATTATCGAAAAATGAACAATATTAGCAGCAGCCGAAAACCTGATGAAATAAAGGGGATTCGCTGCTGCTTTTTGTCAAAGGCAGAATTTTCAGAAATTGTTAGAAAATGATTGATTATTTTTGGGGCGTCTGGTATAATATACACAGAGCGTATATGATAAATTGAAAGTGTCTCCGTCTCGGCGCGCATAAAACGCATGGGTCGGTGGAGATGCACGATTAGTATGGGAAATTCCTTGCCGGAGAGGGGAACACTTCGTGTTTCGGTATAGCATTTTATTGGCAAATTGATGAAAAACTGGGATTGATGATAGAAAGGCGGAAAAATATGAAAAAGCGGATTTTCAGTGTCTGTATGATAATAGTAGTGCTGATAGGTACGGCGGTGACAGGATTTGCACAGCCGGAACTTAAAACGCCGTCAGCTATTTTAATGGAAGCGCAGACCGGAAAAATATTATATGAAAAGCAGCCTGATATGCCGCTGCCTATGGCGAGCATTACCAAACTGATGACACTGTATATTGCCATGGAAGAAATGGAAGCCGGTACACTGTCCAAAGAAGATTTGGTGGTGGGCTCCAAGGCGGCAAAGGAAGTCGGCGGTTCTACCATTTTTTTGGAAATCGGCGAGAAAATGACGGTAGATGATATCATCAAAGGGATTTGCGTAAACAGCGGAAACGATGCAGCGGTTGCATTGGCGGAGAAAATTGCCGGCAGCGAAAGTGAATTTGTAGGTCGGATGAACGCGAAAGCGCAGGAATTGGGGATGGATAACACCAATTATGTAAATGCGAGCGGTATGGATGTGGACGGACATCATTCTTCCGCACGTGATATTGCTATTTTGTCACGTACTATTTTGCAGCGGTTCCCACAGCTTTTGGAATATACCGGTATTTGGTCGGATACGCTGCGCGGTGGACGCACAATGTTGGTGAATACGAATAAACTGCTGAAAAGCTATCAATATACGACAGGGCTCAAAACAGGAACAACAGATAATGCAGGTTACTGTATATCAGCAACAGCAAATAAAGACGGAATGCAGCTTATTGCGGTCATTATGAATGCGCCGGATGCAAATACGCGTTTTACAGAAGCGCAGTCATTGCTGGAATATGGATATAATAATTTTGAAGTATATCAGGCACTGAAAGCCGGAGAGGAATATGGAGACGTTCCAATAGAAAAAGGCGCAAAAGAAACGGAAAAGGCAATTGTTGCAAATGATGTGACGGTGGTGATTCCAAAGACCTATTCAGATAAGATTAAAAAAGAAATAAAACTGGAGCAGAGTGTCGCGGCGCCTGTGGAAAAAGGAGCAAAAATTGGCGAACTGGTGCTGAAAGCAGGAGACGAAGTGGTTGAAACGGTGGATTTGACCGCCGCGGAAGGAACGAATAAAATCACCTTTTTTCAAGCAATCGGGAAGGTACTTAGTGCATGGCTCAGTTTTCATTTTAAATAAGAATATTAGTTCACTAGAAAATAAGCATGTTTGATTTTGAATGTCTGATTATCGTATATTCCTAAGAATGATAAAGGCTCCATATGGATTGATTCCATATGGGGTCTGTTTCTGTCGTCTGGGCATATTCGATTCTCTTATGCCTAGCCGGAACGTTAGACGGAGTTGACGCATAAAATGATAAAAAGGAAAGTTCGCAGAAATTGAGGGATGATAAAATGGAGCAGCAGCTTAAATTTAAAAATATGCAAGCGATGATTGCCAACACACCACTGCTGGGCATTCGTTACCGATACAAGGGAGCAGAACGGGTGATTTATGCCAAAGCGGAATATTTTAACCTGACTGGAAGCATTAAAGACAGAGTTGCGTATCATATTTTAAAAAAGGCGTATGAAACGGAACAAATTCGTCCCGGCGACTGTATTGCTGAAGCGACGAGCGGCAATACAGGTATTGCCTTTTCGGAGCTGGGAAGTTATTTGGGGCACGAAGTGATTATTTATATGCCGGATTGGATGAGTAAGGAACGGATCAGTCTGATGGAGAGTTATGGTGCAACTGTGCGGCTGGTATCCAAAGAAGAAGGCGGATTTTTGGGGTCTATTGAAATGACAGAGACGCTTGGAAAGAAAGCGGGCGTATTTTTGCCGCGGCAATTTTCCAATGAATGGAATACTGAGACGCATGACAGTTCAACCGGTCAGGAAATTTTGGTGCAGTTGGAGAAGAAGGGGCTGCGTCCGGACGCTGTTATTGCCGGCGTTGGAACAGGCGGCACGGTAATGGGGCTGGGGAAAAGTTTTCGCCGCGTAAATCCGATATGCAAGGTATATCCGCTGGAACCGTCCAATTCACCAACGCTTTCGACGGGCTATAAAGTTGGACAGCATAGGATTTATGGCATTTCTGATGAATTTATTCCGGATCTTGTAAAATTAGACCAATTAGACGAAGTGGTGTCTGTTTCCGATGGTGATGCAATCAATATGGCGCGGAAATTATCAAAACAGTTGGGGCTGGGGGTCGGCGTGTCTTCGGGCGCAAATTTTCTTGGTTGTGTCATTGCACAGAATCGGCTGGGCGAGAATGCTGTTGCAGTCACTGTTTTTGCAGATGATAATAAAAAATATTTATCGACAGATTATAGCAGGGAACAACAGGCGCAGCAGGGAGATTTGGCGCCGGAGATTGAGTTGCTTGACGTAGAGGCATGGCGCTGAAAAAACGGAGACGTTTGCCTCCGTTTTTGATATTGCAATTTGATAATATACTACTTCTCCCCCAAAAGGTGTGTAATCTTTTTAGGAAGAATATATCGTTAAGCCGATATCTTAGTGCTACAGAAAAATTGCGTTTTAGTGTTACATTTATGCTTTCGTATTTTGGCATACAGGTTCTTTTTCATATGCGACAAGCACAATATCTTTGTCGCATAGTTTTCCAAAGTAATCTTCAAATTGCGTCAATTCCTGTATGACAGATGGGTCAATATCAGCAAAAGAAAAGGAAGATAATTGCATATAAATCCCTCCCTTTAGCGCAGCTTTCGGTAGTGCTGTGCAAATTGTTTTAAATCGTGCAGGGAATGGATTTCATTTTCATGTTCGTTAACTGCCGCCTGAATTTCTTCGGAAAGCGAATCATAGTAGTCGTGAAATTGAAGGTCTGTATAGAGTGCAGCTAAGCCAAAATTGCTGCTTTGTGAAAAATCGTCAAACATAAATATTTCTCCTTTTTTTGATTTATTGTTTCAAAATAGAGAATGCTTCATGCATTTTTCGGGCATGATATATTTTGATTTATGTGCTTTTTTTGGATAAAAAGAATGATAAGAAAAAAATGAAAAAAGTATTGACATGGCAATGTATATATGATATAATTATCAACATGTTGAGATGGGATGTGGAGAGGTGTCCGAGCGGTTTAAGGAGCTAGTCTTGAAAACTAGTGATCTCGAAAGGGACCGTGAGTTCGAATCTCACCCTCTCCGCCAAAACTGAATAGGGTGGTGCTGTGGTTTAAAGACGCTATAGTGCCTTCCATATAAATGGAGAAGTACCCAAGCTGGTCGAAGGGGCGCCCCTGCTAAGGGTGTAGGTCGTTCACGCGGCGCGAGGGTTCAAATCCCTCCTTCTCCGCCATTCAGTCTCTCGCGGACTGAGACAAAAAAGAAACTATTTCGGTAGTTTCTTTTTTCATTTTCAAGTAAAACTCAGGCGCTTGCTTTTTCTGCAAGCGCCTATTTAATACTCGTTCCTATCTGCCACAACGTTGAATTTTCCTAAATCAAAAAGCCCGTCGGAATCTTTTTTATCCTTTTGGGTTTTTGGCGGCGTATCTGTCGGCAGAATATTCAATTTAATTTCAATATGGTCTTTATAAACAATTACCCGTTCCACAAACAAATCTATGAGTTTTTTGCCTGCGTCAAGCGTCCCTTGTTCAAAAAGGCTCTTGGCTCTTGAAAATAACCGTTTGAGTTGTGTTTTTGAAATCATCTTCTTTGATAATTCCCTATCAAGCCTATATATATTGTCTTCAATAACAATCTTTTCATTTTCAAGGCTCTCCAAACGCTCTATAACAGCTTTTGAGCCTGTATTAGCAATCACGTCAACTAAATTATCAATTTGTTTGGAAATATCCTTCAGCCTGTTCTCCGCATTGATTTTGGATAGCTTGACGCTGCTTTCTTTTTCGATAATAAACGCATTGATAGTATCGAAAATTTTTGGAATTATGCTGCTGTCGAATATGATATCCGAAATCCTATTTAAGACTGTATTTTCAATCAGTTCTTTGCGAATCTCTTTGTTATGGCACTTCTTTTTGCCATTCTGACGTGAACAACGATAGCTTATGTATTCGGGATGGTCAGCGCGTGCTTTGCGCTTATTTCCGCTGTAAGGGCTGCCGCATTCACCACAGTAAATTTTTCCGGATAGCAGATAGTTTGCCTTTGCATTATACCGCCCTGCCTTATGCTGCCGCTCTCTCATTTTAGTCTGTACCGCCTCAAAGTCTTCCTTGCTTATGATTTGCGGAACAGCGCCCTCAATCCGTATAATGTTTTCGTTTTCCGCTTTTCCGTATCTGATAGGTTTTCCACTGCCCTTATATTTGGGCGCGACAAGGTTATATGTATAAACTCCTGTGTATTTCAGATTATGTAATATTGAATTTATACTGTTTTTTCCGAATGTCTGCCCTCGTTTGGTTTTATATCCATTGGCATTTAATTCGTTTATAATTTCGGAATAACCGCATCCGTCCAAATACATTCTAAAAATCATTTTTACCGCTTCTGCCTCTGTTTCATTGATAATCAACTTTTGCGTCAACTTGTCAATATCATAGCCCAGCGGAGGTTTACCGCCTGTGGCTCTTGCGTCTAAGGCGTTTTCCCTTAATCCTTTCCGTACTTCACGCTGTAAATTCAGGCTATAGTATTCTGCCATTCCCTCCAAAACACTTTCAAGTATGACCGATTCCGGATTATCTTGCAGATTTTCGGTGACAGAAATCAATCTAACGTTGTGCTGCTTTAAAAAATTCTTGTAAATAGCCGCATCGTAGCGATTTCTCGCAAACCTATCTCCCTTATGAACGATAACGGCATCGATTTTAATGTTTTCCGATTTAATATCAGACATTAGCTGCTGAAAAGCGATTCTATCATCTGTTTTAGCGCTTTGCGCTTCATCAATATAGGAATCGAGCAGAATATATCCGTTATCATCCGTATATTTTTGAATTGCGCGAAGCTGCGCCTTAATGCTTTCCTCACGCTGTAAATGCGAGGAATAGCGGCAATATGCCACTGCCTTTAATAATTCAGACATATTCTGCTCACCTCCTAATAAATATTTTAGGCTACCTATTTTTTATTGGCAGTTTGACACAATAAATTATAAATCGCTTCGCATAACAGCGTCAGCCTATCAGATTCGGTTATCTGATTGCTTGATGTAGTGATGATTACTTTGTCCGTCGGCATAGCTTAACCTCCTTGTATAAGTTTTAAATTTTTTCGACTTTCCGCTTCCGTCCTTTTAGAATATATAAAAAATCGGAAAGAAGATATGGAAACATCTCAACGGTTATAGTTTAATTTTTCAATGTAAATTCCATAAAAGCGTTCGTTTCCTACCTTATAATTTTTTCCTTCACAGTCAAGTTTCAGAGCGCTTTTTTCTCTTAATGCGCGGCTGACCTCGACAATTGTAATCCCCGGTACAACTTGTTGAATTTTTTCTAATAACTTAGCCGGTTTAATGCAGAAAAGCCCCTTATATTTAAATCCATCTTTATTTTTCAAATGTTTGCAGTCTTTCGCCAAATCAAAATCTTTGTTCTGATACCAGCGGCAAATCAATTGAAAAATATCAACAGAATCTTTCCTAATGCCTTGCTCTGTCCGCAAATTCTGTTTTTTTACTAATCTTATCAGAGAATCATGAAATGACAAATATTGTTTTTTTGCATTTTCCTCTGACGCAAAACTTTTTTCCAAACAAAAAAGCAGAAACAATTTAAATGCGGAAACAAAGCAAAAAAATGCGTCTGATAAATGCGAATTTACATCCAAATGATTGTTAGTGCGAAAAGAATATAGCCATTCTTTCAAAAGTTTTCCTATCTTGTCGTAGTTTGACACATACCACCCAATGAAAAAGTGGTAAAACGTTGACACCACGAGTGGTTCGCGTTGATACTGACAGAGTTTTTCATTAAGAACGCATTCGCGCATTTCTACAATCAGGCAACGGGCAGCATCAGATCCCAAACCCTGTGGATACTCTCCAACGATAATCACGCCGCAACTGGGTTCTCTTTCTGCAACCATTTTTCCGTTCATCAGAGCTGGACTGTTTTGGTTCCCTATAAAACGCACCAATTTTGAAAATGTTTTTTCAAAATTCCGCCGTATTTCACCTGAATTTGTTGGAAACATATCGTCAAAAACAACGGTACTGTCTTGGTGCATGGGATCTGACAGAATGGACTGAATGGCGGAAAAACTGGAAGTTAACTGTGCCGGCGGAACAATGCCTTTCTTCCGGTTGTATAATTGGGACAAAAAGCTGGTATACGTGGTTTTCCCTAAACCACTTTTTCCGACCACGAATAAGACGCTACTCGGAGTAATTCCAGATTGCAAAAATACATGGCGCATAATGCCCAATAAATTTTGTGCCAAGAGCATCCGACCAACAGTTGGACTTAAGTTTACGAGTCCAAACATTTTTTTAGCAGCTTCAAATTCGGATAAATTTTCATCTATGTCCAAACTAATGGGCATCAACGCCAACTCTACGTTATTATGCAGATTCTTATCGTAAATCTTGTTTCCAGTACAAAACACTGCCTGCTCGTCAACGATATGTATGCCCGGACGATTGCAAAATCGTACCGGCGGATCCGCCAACGAGGCAATTTGAGAGCGCATAATATCTGCCAAATAAAGAACCGCTTTGGTACAGTCAGGGTTAATCCGGCATTTCTGATTCAAGCTAAACCAATCGAGCTTTTCCAATTCCGACATTTTCAAAAAATAAGTCGGGCTTATTTTTTTATCCACAAATTGCAGTTTTATACTAAGTTGCATATCGTAAAGTTCATGTGCCTCTACCGGTACCAATGTACCATTAACAATGGGCAAAAAATTACAGACGAGCCGGTCATTCCACAGAAGACCACTGTCATCGAAGCTGGCGCTTTCAGGCAATATTACACGAGCTGTCTCAGTCATTTTTGCCACCACCTTTGCCGGGCGGCAGCTTTCGGTCGAGAATAACCGTCGTTAATTTTACAAGTTCCGGCAACGTCCTCTCAATCGTTGCGTCCCAACGACCTTTTGGAGAAGACTTCTTCGTTTCAGCCAATAGAGCGTTCATCCGTTCAAACTTTGTTTGTAATTTTTTATATTTTTTCTTAAATTTTTTTGTGTCTTTTCCTTTTTTCTTCGCTTTTTTCAGCTTTTTTTTAGTTTTGCGCAACTTCTTTTCAATATCCTCCTGAACTGAGAAAAGTTGTTGGTTTGATTGGCTATGGTCTGTATCCGCCTCGATTGGCAAACCGCTTAAAATGTCGTCATACATTGGTAACAACTCCTTTATTAAAATTTTATTGGCAAATCCGCGGTATTTGCTTACGAAATCATTATACAGCGACCCTACCACCCCTGACTATTGATTTTTTAACGAGTTTTTAATAAATCTAAAAAAATACCGCCCAGCAACGCTGGACGGCATTCATAAATTTATTTTCTTTTTCTGATTGGTAGTCTTTCCTCCGACACTCGGAATAACGTTTTATTTATTTTGAGTACATTAGAAATACGATTCCGATTTTCATTTAGCTTTGACTTGCCTGGATTGTCCCATTTTTTATCTTTCACATGATATTCTTCGAGGTTATAATCTGTGCGTAGAAAATCTGCAATAGATTCATAATCATCTGACCGAAATTCATAATGGTATTTGAATAACTCGTATGCTTTGGCTCGGAGCAAATGGCAAGTTTGCCACATACAACAAAGATTCGGGGCATCTATTGGATATTGTTCCATCCATTTTTCTTCCATAAATATAATTGGTTTATAATACTTGAACTGTTTATGAAATTTCACTTGGTTATCCTCAACATAGGGCATAACTACAATTGGATGAAATCTTTTTACAAATGAAGGCGCTTTGTTAACGTCAGATACGTTTTCAGATTCCATCTTTAAAGCCAGCTTATAAACAAAATCTAATCTTTTGTAAATTTCAAGATTATAAAAATACATACACTTTTGAATATAAACACAGTTTTTATCATCATTATTTGGCAATATAAACTCTACAAACTTATCATAATTATTGTAATCTTCTATAAATTTAGCATAACTATAATTGCTGTCTTTTTCCCAGATTCTTTTATACTGTTTAGATGTAATGAAATTAGGGCAACCATTAAAATATAAGCTATCCCAGATGTATTTTGGTTTTTTCACATCTCTTTTCCCTTTTTTATTTCGTTCATTATAATATTCAATTCGCAAATCGGGATTTACTCCAAGCTGTCTAACCTGCTTTTTTAATTCCGTGTGTTCCATTATTTCAGCGTCAAGTTCCATCTGTCTTACCATTGCATGAAATATGGCGTCCTTCTTTTTATCAAGTTCTTCTTTTATAAAATCAATACATCTTTCTAATTTTGATTCAAGATCTTTATCCGTTGAATGAGCCACATTAGGCGACGATGCTTTCGTTTCTAAAATTTTTTGAGCCATGGTCGTTGAATCTAACTTTACTTTCGTATATTTAGATAATACAGCCTTAAAGCATTTATGATACCAATCAAGAGAAATTTTATCTTCCGGGTCTTTCAATTCTTTCCAACCATCATAAATTGAATCATCCCAATCATAAGGAATATATTTCGTGCAATACTCATTCAAAGTGATACGCGGGGAATTTTTGAGATATTCATCGTATAGTATATCAAATATGATTTGATTCGCAATGAGTTTTACATCATTCATATTTATATTTATATTAAGTTCCGTTCTCTGTTCTGAGATATTTATTATGAACCCTTGCAGGGGCGGTAACAAATAAGCAATAATCTTACATAACTTTTTCCGCATGGCATCAATCGAATCAACTTTCTCTTTTTGTTTCGCCTTTTCAGTTAAAGAAAAGGAAGAATCCGGCAGAATCGAAATTTCTTTATCAAGATATTGGTAATCAAATATTACAGGATCGCCGTTTTTTAACTCAAAGCAAAAAAAATGTTCATTGTCAAAAAATGCTTTTATTGTTTGATTGTCATAATACATCTTCCGTACCCCTTCATAAATAAATAATTAACTTTTTTAGGGTGGCGAGGTGGAATTTTCCACCTTTTCCACACTGAAAACGCAATATGATTTTTATCCTAATAACCAATTCTCAACCTTTACCGCGGGGATGCCCTCGTAATTTCCCTTAAAAGTGCCCTCTTTATATAAAACATATTTTGGATAATTGTCCCTAATTTCTAAAAGCGAGCCAAACTCTCGCTTGATAGTAGACGCTTCATTTAGAAAATAGCACACTTGCAAATAAATTTTTTCACCGTTCTTTTCGCCGACAAAATCAACTTCTTTTTCACCTACACGACCGACACAGACCTTGTATCCCCGGCGCAGAAGTTCCAGACCAACCATATTTTCCAGTACAATTTCAATGTTTTCTAAATTTTCCCCAACCACAGCTTTACGCAAGCCATGGTCTACAACGTAATATTTCTCATTCACCTTCAGCATCTTTTTGCCGTTGATGTCTTGACTTTTCAGCCGATAGAGCAGAAATGACTCTTCACAGGCTTTCAGATAATTTAAAATGGTTTCCGGTGCGACGGTTCTTTTTTCTGCCTTGAAAAATTTTGAAATACCGGTTGCGGAAAAACTTTTGCCGACATTTGCCAGAGCATAGGAGATAATCCTTTCTAAAAGATCCACATCACGAATTTTATTGCGCTTTACAATATCCTTCAGTACTACGGAATTAAACACGTCCTGCAAATAATTCTTGCTGATTTCAGGCGCAAAATCTACGCTGGACAAAAACGGCATTCCTCCGTATTGAATATAATCGTCAAAGGTGTAGTTCTTGCTTACCTGTTTAAATTCCGCATAGGAAAAGGGATACACAACAAACGATACATACCACCCCGCAATATAGGTGGCGAGTTCGCCGGAAAGCAGCTGTGAATTTGATCCGGTAATATAGATGTCTGCGTCAAACTTTACACGCAGGGAGTTAATCGCCTTTTCCCAGCCAGTCACCTCTTGAATTTCATCAAAAAATAAATAAAACTTTTCTTTATTGCTGCCGATTATTTCGCAAATATAATCGTGTAATGCGTTATATTCACATAAATGCTGATTTCCCAAATCCTCAAAATTAAGGAATATTGTATTGGGGCTATGGATTTCATCACGAATTTGTTCTAATAGAACACTCTTTCCGCCGCGTCTAACCCCAGTCAATACCTTTATAATGTCCTTGCCTATAAACGGGCGAATTTTGGATAAATAATCTTGTCGAATAACCATAGCCATCATCTCCTTATAAATCTATAATATCATAAGTTTTACCTTTTGTAAATAGAAATATTCCGATTTTATAAGTTATATCTGATAAAAATTTATTGTCATTTCCTGCTATGTAATAAAAGGAATTTTATTACTATTCTAAATGATAAAATATTATATTTTCGGGGTGGAAAGTGGATGAATTCCACCTTTCCACCCTAAAAATTATATAAAATTTCTTTAAAAAAATTATTTAAATTGGAGGTAACACAGTATAATATAAAATGAACAAATACGAATAATTTGTCGAATTTGTTCATTTGATTTAATAAACTTGACAAAAATACTTTTGTATGTTAAAATGATTGCATAGAGGTGATTGTTATGATTCAAAGAAAAGAATATTTAGAGCAGCTGAAAAGTTTTAAAGATAAACAGCTGATAAAGGTTGTTACAGGGATACGCCGCTGCGGTAAATCCACACTATTTGAATTGTACTGCGATTATCTGAGGGGAAGCGGTATAGAGGACGTTCAGATTATATCCATCAATCTGGAAGATCCGGAGTTTCATGACCTAAAAGATTATATGCAGTTATATGATTACGTGCAGGAGCGTTTGCAACCCGATAAAATGAACTATGTTTTTCTGGATGAAGTTCAGAATGTGCCGGAATTTCAAAAGGCTTGCGACGGATTGTTTATAAAGAAGAATGTTGATTTATATATCACAGGTTCCAATGCCTATCTTCTTTCCGGAGAACTTGCAACGCTTCTGTCCGGCAGGTATGTTGAAATAAAGATGCTGCCCCTATCATTTAAGGAATATGTGACAGCGCAGGGAGATACCCAGGATTTACAGAGAAAATATACGAATTATATCACAAACAGTTCATTTCCATATGCATTGGAACTGTCTGCAAAAAAAGAAATTGAAATGTATCTTGACGGCATCTACACATCAGTAGTGCTCAAAGATATTGTTTCTCGCAAAAAGATATCAGATGTTCCGGGCTTGAGAAATATCCTGCGGTTTATGTTTGATAATATTGGGAATCCTGTTTCAGCTACGAAAATAGCAAATTCTCTCACAGCAGGCGGCAATAAAATTTCGGTGAATACCGTTGAAGTGTATTTGCAGGCATTGATTGACAGCTTCATTTTATATAAGGCAGAACGGTACGATATAAAAGGAAAGCAGTATTTAGCGACAGGCGGCAAGTATTATGCGGTTGATATCGGGCTTCGGTATTACCTGCTGGGAACAAAAAAAGCGGATAGAGGACACATTCTTGAAAATATTGTCTATCTGGAACTCTTGCGCAGGGGCTATGAGGTTCATGTCGGGAAAGCAGGCAATGCGGAAGTTGATTTTATTGCAATCGGAGAAGAGGGAGAAGAGTATTATCAGGTGGCATACAGCGTTATGGACGACAGTGTGCTGGAACGGGAATTAAAACCGCTTGACAGCATTTCCGACCATAACCCGAAATATTTGCTGACAATGGATAATGAGCCGCTTACTTCTCATAACGGAATCAAACAAATCCATATCCTTGACTGGTTGATGAAATGACTTTCCCCCGATCGCTATTTTACGAAAAGGCTTGTTTTTAAATTTAAAGTAAAGCAAGCCTTTTTCATTTGGAGGGCAAATATTCTTTGAGCATTTCCATCAATCTTTCTTCCTGCAATGCATCAAAATGCAAATTCGATAATTTATTATAATATGTGCAAAGAAGATTCGGAATCGTTTTTATTCCCCAATCCTTAGGGATTGTAACCGGGTTAATACCTAATTCATTTAATTCTCTCAACGACCTATTAAACTCATCCGAATTATCCGCGTTCTTCAGAGCGGATTTGGCATTCGCAATTCCTCGCATACTATTAACAAATTCTAAGGTAGAAATCAGACGATGTTCTTTTTGGAGTTTAAAGTTCCGGCGCAGAATCATTTTTCTTGCCGCATCCAATGTGTAATAGTTTCCGGCGCCGATTATTTTATTAAAATACCGTGTAAGAACTTGGCTTGCAAGAGAATCTGAGAACATTTCATCGATAACTTTCCAATAACCTTGGCTGATTTCTAATAATTTTGACATATTGTACACTTTTGCATATTTACACTGTATCTCAAAGCGTATGACGTTGTAAGACCTATTTAAATCGGGGCAATCAGGATATTCATTGAATAGCTGCCAATGTTTCCAGTAACAATTTACAACAACCGATTTGCACTGCAAATAAAAGCTGAAGTTATCTGTTTTTCTCCTATGAGAGGTCGTGTTATATTCCACACGTTCAGAAAAATGCGGCGGAATGTCAGCTTGCTTGATTAGCTTTATCATTTGCTCGGGAGAACAACCCAGCCCTAATTCTTTTACATCAAAATTGATGCAATAGTCAATGCGCTGTAAAGTGTAGTAATAAAAATTTTTTAAGACGTGGGATATTTTCCTTACTTCACGATTAAAGGTGATGATAACCTTTTGCATAATCTCTGATGTGGCAGCTGTTACGTAATCCGCTGTGCCCGACAAAATTTTGGGATTGATTATTGCCTTTACCACGTAAGGAAAATCCGTAGAATAAACATTATGTATTATTAAAAAAGATATGCCGCTGTTTTTCTGTGTGTACTCAACGATATGGCAATTAGGAATAATGTTGCCGCATTGATTTTTCATAGGTCTAACCCTAATCAGACCGGTTTCCTTTTCATAGTTTTTAAAGTCATTTAATAATGAATTCCGCGACCGCATTGATAATTTGAGCGCCATAAGAAATGTGTGAAAACCCTGTGAGGTAAGCATTGAAAATCCCTCTCTTTCTAAATAACTATTTTGTTTGATTTTACTATATAGTTGCATATATAGTATTATAAAAATAAAATGAATGAGAAGGATATACCTCGTCCATTACACAATTATCCTGTAAATAAGCGCTATTTTTATAAAATCATTGTTCCGGATATTGCGCATGAAAATATAAAAGATTTATAAAAAAATAAAGGAAGTGATTCAGGTTGTCTGAGATAACGAAACAGCGGCAATCCAAAGTTGGATCACCGCACATATTTGCAACTATCGTCGGGTGAGATAAAATAATGATTATGTGAAATATACTCAAACGTTACTAATTTTTGATATTTGAGTCAACATCTGTAATGCTTCCGTACAATTATTACGAAACTGGTCCAAAAAGTCTTTGTTCAATTCATAGCACATATATAAGCGCGTCATCAACATAGCGTTTATTGGATCATGATTAAAGGTGCGCTCTTGATACATTTCCCTTAGAATTTCGGATATTTCACCGATTTTTTGATGCCATAGTATCGTAAATTCTTCCTCATCCAATATTGAAAAATCTTCTAACCATTGACGGACGGTCTGTATTTGTTTCCGACTTCCGCAAGGGACGGGTTGAAGAAAATATGTAAATTCTTTGGTTTCCCAATTGGTCATACGTCCCAACGGATAAAGCGCACACACGACAGGTTTGACTGGATGGATGCGGCAGCCTTCCTTTGAGGCAAACGGGCAGGTCTTTCTGTATTCCCTTGGTTTAAGCCGAACGATAGGTAGCTTTGACTCCGAGCCTTCATAGCTTTCGCAATATTCTATCAAAATCTCTCGAATGGATTGATTCAAATATTGGGCTATCTTGAATAAATCTAATGGCGTTAATAGTATATCGTCACGTTCCCTGCAGCACTTACCGCACTTGGTACACCCAAAGGCAAATGTATCATCCTTGCCCAGCTTTGGCAGTTTTAACAATTCTTCAGCATGAATCATAGTAAGCTCATTCCTTTCTCATATACGCATCAAAGGTACATGGTTTAAAATATAAATCCCGTTCTACACCGACACATCCAAACAATCGAATTTCCATCAACTGCTGCAAGGTGAAGTATCCCCATTCCGAGCAATATGGATCGTTGTGATTGATAACATATCCATAAAACAGCACATCGTCATCCTGCACCTCACATTCGGTCACCAGCCATGTAAAGGATGCCAGAAAATATTTCACCCGGACAATTGTTTTTCCAGAGGGGATTTCATCATTAGCGTGCAACGACGGAATTCGCTTTATCAGTTCTTGTGGCAATAATTCTTCTTTGGTCATAAAATCACTTCTCTTTCTAATTTTTTTACATACGAAAGCAACCGGAGCTATACGACTCTGATTGTGAAATTCAAACATTCTGTGTGAATTTTAAATTTCGATACAGCGTATCCTTTTTCACGCCGGTCAGTTCTTCAATCTCTTTCAAGGCGTATTGCCCTGTGTTGTAAAGCTTTATCGCACGCTTGACCTGTTCGCTGTTGAATCGCGGTCTGCCGCCGGATCGTCCTCTGGCGCGGGCTGCTTTTAATCCCTCTATCGTCCGATCAGCAATGCAGTCCCGTTCAAACTGGGCGATAGCGGACATGAGCGTAAACAACAGCTTTCCTGTAGGTGTGTTGGTATCAATGGATTCCTTTAAGGAAACCAAGTGTACTTTTTTGCTATCGAACAATTCCACCAATTCAATCAGGTCTTTGGTAGAACGTCCCAGTCTGGATAAACTCTCAATCACAACGGTATCGCCCTCGGTCATTCGGTCAAGCAGTTTTTCCAATTCGGGGCGGTTGCGTTTGGTGCCTGTCATTTTTTCATTATAGATTTGATCAACCCCATATTGTTTCAGGGCGTCTAATTGTCTGTCCAGATTCTGTTCGGCGGTGGATACCCGCGCATATCCGAATTTATAGTTTTTCATAGCGGCTCCTTTCTCAAAAATGTTTGTGTTATGCGAAGTTGATTTTGCGATAAGTTTTGCGATAAAAATGTGCCTCAATCAGGCGTTTTTGAGGCTAATTTTCATAGCAGATATTTTGTCGCAATAACGGTCGTTTTGCAGAACGTCCAATATCCATAATCTGCGAATAATAAGACATGACGAGATAAGGCAGCTCGTTTCCTTTCGCCGCCGGCGAAGGAAACGGAGCTGACCGGTTCTCGGAATGGCTTGTTTATTTGTCAGGAGAGCAAATGCGGAAAGGATCCCGAAGGGCGGATAGCCCGGAGCGGATCCTGAAGAATTTGCGAAATGCTCCCCAGCGTCATAACTTTGGGTAAAACCGCAAAGCACCAGTTCTGAATGAATTGGTTATACATTATGAATATTGGTTTTTAATTTTGTTATCTGCAAGGTTTATTTTGTAATCTGCATAGTAATAGATGAGGCAGATGTGACGCATTGTCTGCAGACGCAATCAGTGCGATGTCGTCTGATTCTGTGGATAACCCGACTGACTTTTATGAAAAACAGCCCAGTTATCAACAATTTCAATGCCAACCTTCTGCCAGCCTCCGGTTCTGGAGTTTCGGACCCGGATGCCGGTATCCGTCGGCTGCCTGTTGTCCCGCTCACTTATTGATACTTCAGCGAACCGCCTGAAGCTTTTGACTTTTCAAAATATTCATTACAAAAGGTTTCATGCAGATAAATCCGCTTTGATACATTGCTCAATGTCTGCTCCATGCTTTTCGCCGTACCGTTTGAGCAAATACTCAATATATCCGCGTTCCACCATACGGTAATAGGAAATCAGCCCGTTCAGCACCTGAATGTCATGTCTGTCCCAAGCGGCGTCTGAATGTCGGTCGCGCATATAATGATCCAGCATCGCCTTAAATTGCTTTTTCTTTTTATGTCCTATCGTGATTTGATTATCCTTATTGAGCATAACTCCAAGATTCCAGTTGCGCCCGGCGGCGGAACCGTATCGGGTCTTTTTCGGTTTGATGGAGAAGGGGGCATGAAATTTTGCCAGCGCATCCATCACAAACTGCTGCAGAGCATCCTTGTTAAAATCAACCTTACAGGATATCAAAAGGTCGTCGGCATATCGGGTATAGACAAACCGACGACTGTCAAAATCTCGCAGCTGATTACTCAAAAAGTGGTCAATCGGAATCATCATCACATTGGTGATAAACGGCGATATCGGCGTTCCCTGCGGCAGACCATTGTTCAGAAAGCATAGATTCAGCACCTTTTCAAGCTCGGACTTTCCGTTGGGATACCGCACTATCTCGCTGAAGGGGAAGATGTTTGAAAACATCTCCAATACAAACGCCGGTGTTGTGCTTCCGAAGAAGTCGGAAAAATCCAGCTTTAGAAACCACTTGCTTTCATTTTTTTGATGGCGTTTTACCGCGTCAATGGTACTGCGTCCGCGCACATATGCAAAGGCGCTTGTATGATACAATGCAAACATATGTGTTTCAAATAATGTTTTTAGCTCCCGCAGCGCATTCATCAGTTCCGGAACCGGAGCGTCAATTCGTCTGAGTCCTCCGCTGTTTTTCGGAATATAGAAAGAATGATATAGGGAGGCTCTGTCTGTTTGAAACAGAGTCTCCTTTGACTGATTGAACCGTTGCAGCAATTGTATCATTCCACCGATATCGGTATTTTCCACTAATTTATCATTCGGGTGTTCCACCCAATAGGTGCGGGTATTGGTTACGTTTGGCATAATATATTTGCTTAAATCCTGTATGCCGGCAATCATATCCTCAAAGCTGATTTGATAGTATACCGGCGATTGTTTGATTGTGATATATGGCATAAACTCCTCCTTTTTTTAACTTGTAATCCACATATAAATAAAATGCCGGCGCTGCATCAAGGGATTCATTCATACAGTCGGCAGGAAGAAAAGTCAAGATGAATTTCTTAGATTTCTTATCTGGAACACCTGATGTTTCGCGGGTTTCTCCGAGTAGCCCGCAGTTCTGAAGCGACCGTAGAACTCTAGGTGTCTCCCAGGGAGCTTCCTCCTGAAGGCTCTTTTCACTGACCGTTTGATACTTTGGATTTAACCGCAAAGTGCGTATCGTCACGCTATCCATTACAAGTTAAAATGCATCTAACATGAAATTAAACGCATCTATTTGTATAAATTTCTTCAATGTTTTATCCTTAACAAAGTTAATAAAATTCGTTACCCCAAGCGAGCATATCATTCTGACCGTCGGCGCAACGGAAAGTGTTACCTGACATGCGGAAACCGGCGTTTCCTCCGCAGCTTCATTATGAGTAAAATCCATGGAACGCACAAAATCGTCAATCAGCTTTATATCTGACCAATCAGCGGCATAATGCTGCGCGTCGGTCAGGCGTGTACGAAAATCGAACATCGCCTTGATGTATGGATTGTTTTTGTGACGCAGCGCAATCTCGCGCCGTAATTCAATCTGATCGACACAGAGAAACACATAACCGGACAGATTTTGGTTTGTGTATCCGTTCGGCTCCGGTTTCAGCGTGTCTTTTAATTCCGGATTGATTTCTGTCAGCATGGCGGCTAATGCATCGACCTTGCGCATCCCGATATGCTCCTGCCTGAACATCTGGTTTGCAAGGTTTCTCGGCTCTACGCTGTCAAAATCATATAACGTTAATTTTGTCAGCCCGAACCGTGCCAGCAATTCCGCCGCTGTGGAGCCTACCGAACCGCAGCCGATAATATGAATCCGTTCCCGGCAGGTCTCAGGCTGAAAAAATGTATAGGATTTGTCTAAATTCAAAGTCTCCATGCCGCGCCTCCCAAATCATACGGATCGTAAAAGTCATCCTCGAAATAATGACAACAGCCGAATGCCGCAAGCTCAGCGTCGAATGCGGTCTGCTCTTTTTGAGGTCGATTTCCGCTTTTTTTAAGATTGATTTTTTTCTGCACCTTTTCCCGTGCGTCAGTCAGAAACGTCTCCGCATCCTCGCCGCACATCAACTGCACGTCAACATCCTGATTCTCATAGAGAATATTTTGCACCATATCGTAAATCAGCGTATGGACTTCAAGCCGTTTATTCCAAATCATAAAGATATAGAACATATCCGATTCCAGCTGATCAAGAATCTGTTGTCTGTGGTTGTTATCCACGCCGGATGGAGTAGTTCCCATATTGACATGCGAGTGCCCTTGCATACGGATATTGCTGAAAATATCTTCATCCAGACTGTAGAGCCATGCAGTATATTCCGCTTGGTCGGTGTTGACTGTGCTGCCGGTGACCTCCTGCGGATACACAAATATATCCTCAATGGTAAATTCGCATTTGCCGGAGCGGGATACCGTACCATGCCATCCCACTTCATCGGAAAACGCCGTAATCAGCGCGAGGATTTTCTGATATGCCGCTTCGGCAATCCATACCACGGCGCGGCTGTCTTTGCACTTGAAGCTCTTGCTGTAGTTGAGTTTGCCATCCGGCAATTTCATGCCATCCAGCATTGCGGCAAAATCTTTTTGTGCCGTCTGTTTCATTTCTTCTGTCATTATGATTGGTCTTGCCATAATTGCAGCAACCTCCTTTCGTCATCTGAACACCGTAACCGCCGGTTGCGCGGCGGCACGGCGTTATTGTTTTTTTGTAAATCTGAAAATTCATTCCAGCTCCTTAATTGCTTCTCGTGGGGTCAGCAAGGTTCCATCCGACCTCTCGATACATCTGATATCAGAGCAGGATAAGTCATGCGAAAAGGCGGCAATCACAGCGGAATCATAAAAGTTCAGATTCCGCGCAGATACTACCGCCTGGTCAATCGCGCCTATATAGTCCTTATGCTTCATATACTCCTGAAACCGCCCTGCATAGCTTCCGATACAGCCGTAATGCTGGATATGCGGATTCGGTAAATAGGTTTTGCTTTCTGCCGGAAATTCGTAGTGCGAAAATGCTTTCAGCCCGTTTCTCATATCCGCAGTATACGCCGCGCACATTCTTAACCGATACTTGCCTTCGCTGAATATAGCGTGGTACAGCTTTTCCATTTGATTGCACGTTATGGATGAATGAATCCGTGCATACATATAGCCGTTATGATTTTCCACGTACATCTCAAATGCTTCTTCATCATAAATATCCGCATACCCATGTACGACAAATTCCACGGCTGTTCCGACCACCTGTATAACGCTCAAATTCTTGTTGCACATAAAGTATTCCATCAGTTCTGAGTGTTCCGCCTGGGCGCCCACCGCGCATTCCATTCCTGCAAGCAGATAGGTTCTTTCCTCTATCTTTCGGGATAACTCCCGCAGGATAGAAAGATAGTGTTCATAGTCTTCCCGGTACGTACTGACCTCGTTTTTCAGTTCTGCAATCCGAATCCGTTCAAATGCCGTTTCAAATCCTGCCAGCTTGGTTCGGATAATCTCCGAGCGAATATCCATCGCTTTGGCAAATTCTTCAATCAACCGCTCATATTCGCCAACCGATTTCTCTCCGGCGCTTTTCAGCAAATGAATTTCATCTTGTGATAGCGGCGTATCCTGAAACAAGCGCGGCAGATATTGAGGGATCATCATCTGCAAAGCATGGAACTGTTTCAATTCCAGCTTGTCGGTAAATATAATTGTATTTTGCTGCGCGGTATCTGTGTAGAACAGCGCACGCAGCTTATGCGCATAGAAAACCCGCAGGTCATCCCGTCCGGTATAATTCCGCATGTATCGCTTGCCTGTTCCGGCATGAGCCTTGACGGTTTCCAGCATTTTTTCTCCTGCCTCCTGACGGAGCGTATAAATGATAACAATGTTATGGATAGATGACGCAGGCACTCTGAACTCACTTGGAATCAGCGCATTTATATATGCCGCCGGCGATGCTGTCTCAGCTTGACTTAGGTCGTCGTTTTTCGCCAGTACCGTCAGACGGATAGATTCATCAGCCGGCAGCCGTTTATAGCAAAGCGCCCGCAGCGTTGCAAGAAACGACTGATCCGGCGCATTTTGTGCAGTGATGTTTGAAAACAGCCGGTCTGCTGTTTCGCCCGTCAGAGTTGTTTCGGCAATTCTCTTGTTAAACATCGTTCCCGGCATTGTCTGCTTTGACAACGTTTAACAAATAACATTTCTCGGTAATGCCAAAGTCTGCAAATGTTTTATCCAAGTCACCGGGAGCAAGGGTAGAGCCGTCAAGGTTCATCATACCGCGCGTATAGTCGATTTCCGCTGCTTCCAGCGCCTCTCGCAGGGTTGTGTTCTCGTCCAATATCTCGCTTGTTCTTTTTACATTGTTTCCCATCGTTACTTTAATCATTTGATGTTTCCTCCTTTAAAATAGTTTGGAGGACTGCCGCCGCAGTCCTCCGATGTGTGTTTTTTATACAATTACTTCAATATTTTCGGTGATTGCACTGCGTTCAGCCTGAATTTCACTCAACGCTTCCAAAACATTTTCTTCAATTCTGTTCAAGCTTGCAATCGCCAGTCCTGCCTTGTCTAAGACATATTCCTTGGCATTCTCTACGTCTGCCGGAATCGGCAGCGTTGCCGTTGCCAGCTTGTTTTCATCGTTGGATATGCCGCCAAAGCTGACGCCGTAATCGCTCAGGCTGCTGCCGCCGACTCCCACCTTAAAGAGCGCTTCCTTTGTTTCGGGATCTACCAGCGCCAGAGCCGAGGGACGGAACTTCTTAACCGTTTCCAAATCCTCCATAGAAATTTCCGATGTTACTACATAACTGTTTCCTGCAATTGTGATTTTTGCCATTTTTACTTCACTCCTTCATAAATTTTGTTTGATTGTTTTTGCTTTTTGCGCATAAAGAAAGACTCCCATGCGGAGTCCTTCTTTGCCGCGTTACGCGGCTAACAACCACAGCTTTCCGTTGACGTCCTTGTAGTTTTAGCGAGATTGTCAATAAATCTTACAACAGATTTAAGCACCGATGTTACTGCGGTCATAACCAACAATGCAATCTCAAGAAATTTCCTTTTAAACACCTTCGCGACCTCCTTCCATATTTTTATCAAGCAGAGTAAATGCTTTCCTGTCTGCTATTTATATAATATATAGCTGAAAGTCGGGAAGATGGGGTTAGGGGAAAATAAAAAAATAACGCCCTCCCAAAACGGGAAGGCGTTATGTACCAAATGATAATTTTAACTGTCCATTTGTTTCTTTTTTGCCGATACCATATCTTGAAATTGCCGAAACGCATGATAATTATTTTGTCTGCACTTCGGGCAAGGATTGGCAAATGTCTGCACCTGCCCCAACTTATACGGGCATTTGGAACAAGGCGGCTTTATTTTGTTTATAATATCTTTTGTGGTCATTAAGCGTCCTCCGGTTTCACAAAAAACTGTTTCAGAGCATGAGTTGTCTGATCAAACCCATAACAGAATCGCCGATTATCATTTTATTCATAAAGAACCGAAAGAAAGTCTGTAAAATTATTTGCCACTTCTTCAACATCAAGATTTTCATGATTAATGAATACAACATGGTTATTATTTTTATCAAAGCATATAATATTACCATAATTGTCAATAGCAAATGGAATATATTTACCTCTTAATTCTTCCTTATTCCACTTAAAAATATTCCATACAGTTTCTTTATCCTCTTTATTGAAAGACAAAAGAGATTTTATTGCTCTTTCTTTGGTTTTTGCTGTATCAAAAGTTTTTTTACTTGGTCTACCGCCATTGTTTTCTATTACACATTTTTTGAAATCCTCAGTAAAAGCATATCTTGCTGTAATCTCAAAATCTCCGATAAGACCGTTATCAGTTAATTTTTTAATATATTTCCATTCCATAATTAATTCTCCTATCTGTTTTCATTTCCGCCGCCCCATATTACGCGACCACCAGTATGTCCGGTTTTTTGATGTGTTTCCGTATCAACTAATTGCATTTTACCCGCTTCAGCATCGTGATGCCAAGTATAACCATCGGGTGTATCTCCGTTTTCTATTTGCTCTAACTGTTCGGCATCAAACTGTTCCCGCAAATCCTGATTATTTTCAATTGCTTCTTTAAGTTGTTTGTTACATTCTTCAAACTGCTTGCTATCCGAAGCTTCATATAGTTCTTCCGGTAGTTGA
>Ga0137297_10341_pt2 | contig 34272 bp, 34 predicted proteins | sample RamsorincwithD2O_FD_97191 | JGI IMG/M metagenome (GOLD analysis project Ga0137297, IMG submission 97191) | Mouse cecal microbial communities from Vienna, Austria - Mucin amended with D2O | ecosystem: Host-associated > Mammals > Digestive system > Large intestine > Cecum | place: Austria: Vienna...
CCCGCACCCCAAGAAGGTTTTCCCTGGTGGCCAGCATCACTTGATCCAGCTGCTTCTGTACCTTTTTGTAAAGGGGCATACTGATCAGCAAAATGCCGAATACCACCGCGGAAAGCAGGGGGATAACCACCACAAAGGCCATGGCCGCCTTAACATCCACGGTGAAAGCCATAACCATGGCGCCAAACACCACAAAGGGGGAACGAAGGAAGAGCCTGAGCACCATATTGATCCCCGTCTGCACCTGGTTAATGTCGCTGGTCATCCTGGTAATCAGTGTAGACGTGCCCACCCCGTCGATCTCCGGGTAGGAAAGATGGGAAATATGGAAGAACAAATCATTCCGCAGGCAAGACGCCGTGGACACTGCCGTCTTTGCCGCAAAATACTGAGCCGTCAGGGAACAGGCCAGGCCGATAATCCCCAAAAGAATCAGGATGCCGCCCATCCTTAAAATATACGCCACATCCTGGTGTTTAATCCCTTTGTCAATCATGCTGGCAACTACAAGGGGGACGAACAGTTCGAAACTGGCCTCCAGCATCTTAAACAAAGGCCCTAAAATGCTTTCCAGCTTGTAATTTGATAAATAATGCAACAGTCTTTTCATATGGGTTCCTCTGTCTCCTATTTTTCCAAATTCTTCTCCTATGCCGATGCGCCCGGCAATAAGCGTTAATCGCAATTACAATAATTCCCCAACAAACATTAGGAAACTTCTTAAAAATCATAAGAAATACAGCCGTAATAATATAGATAACGGCAATAAAAGGCGAACAAAATGACAAAAGAAGCAGCACCGATGAAACATCATGTGATACATTAAAAAAACACAATCCGCTTCTAACTGCCCCCAAAAAAGCTATACCGTTTCAATATCCCATCCTTGATCGCCCGAATATCCGCCTCCAAAAAGCCAAGAGCCTTTTCTAAGTTCCCTTTTCGAAGGGCATCGATAATCTCATCATGGAATCCCATGGTGTGCATGGAGGCGCTGGTCCAGGCGCTTTGGAAATGCTGGGACAGGAATCGTTCATTTTCCCGCATAACCTTCTGCAGCTCCAAAAGCCCGTACTGGTTATCGCTCAGCTCATAAAGGCTGGTATGGAAATTTAAGTTCCGATCCCACTTGGGGTTTTCCAGCTCCTTTTCCGGGATATGGGCTATCCTTTCCAGCTCCCTTAAGCTTCCCTCATCCAGGTTCCCAAAGCTCCTCTTCAGTCCGGCCAGCTCCACGTCAATCCGAAAATCAATAACATCCAGCACCTCTTTTAAGGAAACCGGAACCACCTGGTAGCCCAGCCGGGGAAGGCTCTGCAAAACCCCGTCCTTGCACAATTCAATCAGCGCCTCCCGGATCGGTGATTTGCTGACCTTATACTTCGCAATCAGGCTGGCCTCTGTGATAATGTCATTGGGAGCATAATTCCCGGACACAATATCCTCATACATTTTATGGTAAATTTCTTCTTTCAGCGTCATAGCATCCTCATCAAATTTATCAATTCTAGTGTACTGGCTCGATTACTTTCAGCCAAATGACGCAGAATGAATTTTCAGCCTGCAAGGCGGAGGAAGGAGGCGATGCGGTGGCATCGTTGACTGACGACAACGCAGCAGATGGAAATTCAGGCAAGTCATTTAGCGAAATGTAATCGAGACAGTACACTAGAAACCTTGATTTTATGCGGATGTATACGAGGTGTCCGTGTATATTTCCGGTTAAGCGGTTATCACTACCCGATTGAAAGTAAGAGGTGCTGGTGTACCATAGCTGGGAAAGATGAATAAGACGGCGTAAACAACCTTTAAGGAAGCTGCTGAATGCAGGCGAAGCAAGCCTGGCATCAGCAGCCATAGGCTGGCTTCCAGATAAAGAACCGCAGCCTATATTAGAGGTTGTACCGAACGGATTTAACAAAATCCATCCATGTAAGATTGCATATCCATTATAAGCCAAAGATTTAGGAAAAACCAGACAAGATATTGGCGATATCAAAAATAACCTTAAAAAAGTCTATTTTTGATATCGTTTTTTGCGTTTGGGGCAAAAATTGTCAGATGGATTTTTGGCAGAAGGCGGCCTGGCTGGCGTTTGCGTTTAATTCCCATGGACGAAAACTGTAACTTATGGTATAATCTCGGCAGAGGTTATACCGTGCCGGTTCGGGTCACGGGGAGCGGGACAAGAAACCGACCGAACCGGGCACATCCCCCGGAGGGGTCATGTCCGGAGGACATGGCATAATAGGAGGAAGGTATCGTTTGCTCTGGCGATGGTACTGTGGAGTTTAGCGCTGCCGGGCATTTCGGGCAGCGCCAGGAATACGCTGAATTTGATAGGAGAGGAATATGAAGGAAAAGGTTCGGGTAAGGGGCCTGTTGAGCGTTTACTTGCAGTGGCCGCTGATTCTTTCCGTCCTGCTGATTATCGCCACCATGGTAATCGCGGCGGTGAATGTTAAGGCGGCGGCAGTGTTAAGTGTGTTTACGTTCCTGTACTTCCTGATTGCCCTGTGGCTTTACCTGTACCAGAGGAAAAGCGTACTGGCAGGGCTGGTGGAATTTTCTTCGGAATATGCATGGATCCAGAAGCAGCTTTTATCGGAAATGATACAGCCTTACGCAGTGGCCGATGATAAGGGGCGCCTGCTTTGGATGAACCGTTCCTTTGCGGAGCTTTTGGGGATGGATCACCGCAGCCGGAAAAGCTTGTTTACAGTGTTTCCGGAGATTACGAAGGAGATGTTGGAGAAAAATGAGGAGGTCAGCGTCCATACCGAGTATGAGAAACGGAATTATCGGGTGGATTTAAAATGGGTGGCCTTAAAGGATGCCGCCTCATTGGAAATTACCTTGGGGGCAGGGGTTACGGAGGAATATTTGCTTTCCGTTTACTTGGCGGATGAGACGGAAGTTCTTCACTATAAAAAGGAAATTGACAATCAGAAGATGGTGGCAGGCCTGGTTTATCTGGATAACTATGAGGAAGCTCTTGAGAGTGTGGAGGAAGTGCGCCGTTCCCTGCTGACCGCGCTGATTGACCGGAAGATCAATAAATACATCTCGGCTATGAACGGCGTGGTAAAGAAGCTGGAAAAGGATAAATATCTGTTTGTGATTAAGCAGCAGTATGTGGCTCGGATGAAGGAGGATCGGTTTGCCATCCTGGAGGATGTGAAGACGGTAAATATTGGAAATGATATGGCCGTTACCTTAAGCATTGGGATCGGGATGAACGGGGAGACGTACAACCAGAATTATGAGTTTGCCCGCACATCCATTGATATGGCGCTGGGACGGGGCGGAGACCAGGCGGTGGTGAAGGACGGGCAGAAGATTCAGTATTTTGGCGGCAAGGCCCAGCAGATGGAAAAGGCCACCCGGGTGAAGGCCAGGGTGAAAGCCCATGCCTTAAGGGAGCTGATGGAGAATAAGGACAGACTGCTGATTATGGGCCATAAGATGGCGGATATCGATTCCTTCGGCGCGGCCTTAGGAATCTACCGAATCGCCACTTCCTTTAATAAAAAAGCGCATATTGTCATTAATGATGTGACCACTTCCATAAGGCCTATGATGGATCGGTTTATCGGAAATCCGGAATATCCGGAGGATTTATTTTTAAACGGCTCCAGGGCGGCGGAACTGGTGGATGCCAGCACAATGCTGGTGGTGGTGGATGTTAACCGGCCCAGCATTACCGATACCCCGGCGCTGCTTAAGATGGCTAAGTCTATTGTGGTGCTGGATCACCATCGGCAGAGCAGTGAAATTATCGATAATGCGGTGCTTTCCTATGTGGAACCATACGCCTCCTCCGCCTGCGAGATGGTGGCTGAGGTGCTTCAGTATATCGCCGACGGCATCCGAATCCGTCCGGCGGAGGCCGACGCCATGTATGCCGGCATTGTGATTGACACCACGAATTTCACCAACCAGACCGGGGTGCGTACCTTTGAGGCGGCGGCTTTCTTAAGGCGGAATGGGGCGGACATTACCAGGGTTCGGAAGCTGTTTCGGGATAATATGGCGGAGTATCAGGCGAAGGCTGATGCCGTTCGGCGGGCCGAGGTTTACCGCAATGACTTTGCCATCAGCACCTGCGCATCGGAAGGGCTTGCCAGCCCCACTATCGTGGGAGCCCAGGCGGCGAATGATCTTTTGGAGATCAATGGCATTAAAGCTTCGGTGGTGCTGACGGAGTATAATCACGTGATCTATGCCAGCGCCCGTTCCATTGACGAGGTAAATGTGCAGGTGATGATGGAACATTTAGGCGGCGGGGGCCACCGGGCGGTAGCCGGGGCGCAGCTGGAAGGCGTGAACATGGATCAGGCCAAGGTTATGGTGAAAAACGTAATTGACGAAATGTTGGAAAAAGGAGATGTTTCATAATGGATATTGTATTGTTGGAAGATGTAAAGGCATTGGGGAAAAAAGGACAGATTGTGAAGGTAAACGACGGCTATGCCAGGAATTTTATCCTGCCGAAAAAGCTGGGTGTGGAGGCTACGGCTAAAAACTTAAATGATTTAAAGCTGAAAAAGGCTAATGAGGAGCGGGTGGCCGCCCAGCAGCTTGCCCAGGCGAAGGAGCTTGCAAAGGCTATCGGGAAGCTTTCCGTTACGATCCCCATGAAAGCAGGAGAGGGCGGCAGGGCTTTCGGTTCCGTGTCCGGCAAGGAAATCGGCAAGGCCATCACGGATCAGCTGAACATGGATATTGACAAGAAAAAATTCCAGCTTTCCGAGCCGATTAAAACCTTCGGGACCCATGAGGTTTCCATTAAGCTCCATAAAGATGTGGTAGCGAAGCTTACGGTGAAGGTAGTGGAAGCGTAAAGGGAGTTTTTGTGCAGGATGCTTAGGAGGGGACGAAATGGATGAAGCGCTGTTAAAGCGGGTGCTTCCCCACAGCGCAGAGGCGGAACAGTCGGTGATCGGTTCCATGTTAATGGATCGGGATGCGATTATCGCTGCTTCGGAGATTATAACTGCGGATGATTTTTACCAGAACCAGTACGGCGTGATGTTTGATGCCATGGTGGAGCTGTTTAATGAAGGGAAGCCGGTAGATCTGGTGACCCTTCAAAATCGTTTAAAGGAAAAAGATGTGCCGCCGGAGGTAAGCAGCCTGGAATTCGTGCGGGAGATCGTCATCGCGGTTCCCACGTCGGCGAATATTAAATCCTATGCCAATATTGTGCGGGAAAAGGCTATGCTGCGCCGGCTGATCCGGGTGAATGAGGAGATTGCCAACACCTGTTATTCGGGGAAGGAACGGCTGGAGGATATTTTGTCCTACACGGAAAAAGCGATTTTTGATTTGCTGCAAAACCGGACGGGCAGCGATTTCGTGCCCATAAAGCAGGTGGCGCTTAATGTGCTGGAGCGCATCGAGGCGGCTTCTAAGTCGGAGGGAACCGTTACCGGAATCCCTACCGGCTTTATTGACTTAGACTATAAGACCTCCGGGATGCAGCCTTCGGATTTGGTTCTGCTGGCCGCCCGCCCTTCTATGGGGAAGACGGCCTTTGTGCTGAATCTGGTGGATTACGTGGCTGTCCGGAAGGGGATGCCCTGTATGATTTTCAGCCTGGAAATGTCTAAGGAGCAGCTGGTGAACCGTATGCTTTCCATGGAATCCAATGTGGATTCCCAGAAGCTTAGGACGGGAAGCCTGACGGATGCAGATTGGGATGCGGTGGTGGAGGGGATTGGGATTATCGGAAATTCCAAGCTGCTCATCGACGATACCCCAGGCATATCCATCACGGAGCTGCGCAGCAAATGCAGGAAGATTAAGCTGGAATACGGCCTGAGCATGGTGATCGTGGATTACCTTCAGCTCATGAGCGGAAGCGGGCGCAGCGGCGACAACCGGCAGCAGGAGATCTCGGAAATTTCCCGTTCCCTAAAGGCTCTTGCCCGGGAAATCCAGGCGCCGGTGGTGGCTCTGTCCCAGTTAAGCCGGGCCTGTGAAAGCAGGCAGGATCACCGCCCGATGCTTTCCGATCTTCGGGAGTCCGGGGCAATCGAGCAGGACGCGGATGTGGTCATGTTTTTATACCGGGATGACTATTATAATAAAGACACGGATCGCCCCAATGTGGCGGAAGTGATTATTGCAAAGCAGAGGAACGGCCCTATTGGGACGGTGGAGCTTTTATGGCGTCCTGAATTTACGAAATTTGTAAATATGGCGAAGCAGTAGGAAAGCAGTGGTAAAGGATGGATACGGAGCGAATTGTAATTAAAGATGTGCAGAACCCAAAAGACAGTGAACTGATCAAAGCCGCCCAAATCTTAAGAGAGGGCGGCTTAGTGGCATTTCCCACGGAAACGGTTTACGGCCTGGGGGGGAATGCTTTGGATGAGCAGGCGGCAAAGAAGATTTATAGGGCTAAGGGCCGGCCCTCGGATAATCCGCTGATTGCCCATATATCCTGCATGGAAGAGCTGGAGCCTTTGGTAAGGGAGATCCCTAAGGCAGGGCGGATCCTGGCGGAAAGATACTGGCCCGGCCCCCTGACCATGATTTTTCCCAAAAGCAGCCTGGTTCCCTACGGCACTACGGGAGGCCTTGATACGGTGGCGGTGCGGATGCCGAAGGACAGGGTAGCAAACCGTCTGATTCGTTTGGCCGGCGTGCCGGTGGCGGCGCCCAGCGCCAATACCTCCGGGCGGCCAAGTCCCACCACGGCGGATCATGTGTGGCAGGATCTGGAAGGGAAAATAGAGATGGTTGTGGACGGCGGGCCGGTGGGGATCGGATTGGAGTCCACCATTGTGGACGTGTCCAGCCCTGTGCCGGTGATCCTGCGTCCGGGAGCCATTACTCAGGAAATGCTAGGCCAGGTGTTGGGGCAGATTTCTTTAGATCCGGCCATATCCGGCCCTGGGCAGGAGGGACTTCGCCCAAGAGCGCCGGGGATGAAGTATAAGCATTACGCCCCCAGGGCGGAGATGACCCTGGTGGAGGTTAAGGAGGAAACTATGGAGCAGCTTTACCGCCCGGGGAGTTTCCTTCATGGTCAGGTTTCCCGGATGATGACGGAAAGCGGGCGGAACTGGAAGATGAAAATCGAAATCTTTTATATGGCCTGGAAAGTCAATGAGGCGGCGGCGCAGATGGAAAAGACCGGAGCCAGAGTAGGGGTGATCTGCACGGAGGAAACCATGGACGAGTATACGGCAGGGATAAAGCGCAGCATAGGCAGGAGGGACAGTGAAGTTTCCGTGGCTCACAACCTGTATGGGGTATTAAGGGAATTTGACGATTTGGGCGTGGATTTTATTTATGCGGAAAGCTTTTCGGAAACCCATCTGGGGAATGCCATTATGAACCGGCTGAACAAGGCGGCGGGCTATCGGATTTTGTGGGTGTAAGCTATGGCGTTTTGGGGTGTTTTTGGAAGCTCTTTGTGAATGGCGTGGGTGAATGGATGGTAGATTTTAATGGAAAATTTAATGCTTTGTTGACTTGGGTAGCTGGGGGAGAATTGATGCTTTGTTGACTTGGATAGCTGGGGGAGAATTGATGCTTTGTTGACTTGGGTAGCTGGGGGAGAATTGATGCTTTGTTGACTTGGGTAGCTGGGGGAGAATTGATGCTTTGTCAACCTGGATAGCTGCTGGGGGAATTTTGACGCTGGGTTGTTTCGGATGGTGTTGGGAGTGGATGGAGTTAGCTGGTGTCTCTTACGATAGGTTTATCGGCTGGAATGAGACACGTAGGCTGACGAGTTCGCCGTCTGTGGTGGATGTACACACGAAAACGCGCTCTCGCTCGGGATAAAACGGAACGGACACTAAGCTCGAAAAGACCTCGCTAAGTGCCGCCGTTTTATACGGTTTTCTTAGTGTACACGCACCACAGACGGCTAGTTCTTGGCTAAATCTTGGGTAGCTCTTAGTTAGATTTTGGTATGGCTGAGGATATTTCTTTAGTGGAAGTACCTCACTACTGACAGAATTACTTTATGAATGAATTTTATCCATCTAACTGATTGACAGCAAATTTTATCCATCTAATTAGCTGACAATAAATTTTATTTACCTAACGGATAGCAATTTTCATCCATTTATCTAACGGGAAGTCATCTTTCGCTAGCCAGTACAGCAGCGGAGCCAGGCCATATTCCATGAGGAACCCCTCCTGAAACGTCGGCGCTTAACGAGGTTTTTCACGAGTTTAGCGTCCGCTACGTTGAAGGCGGAGCGAGAGCGCGGTGACGATGGAATATCGCCTGGCGCAGCGGAAAAGCAAAACTATTGTTTTAAAATTTTGACAAATAGGAGGGGATTATATGTCGCAGAAACGGGAAGATTATATTACCTGGGATGAATATTTTATGGGGGTGGCGGAGCTTTCAGCCCTGCGCTCCAAGGATCCAAGCACCCAAGTGGGAGCCTGCATCGTCAGCCAGGACAATAAGATTTTGTCCATGGGGTATAACGGTTTTCCCAAGGGCTGTTCGGACGATGAGTTTCCTTGGGATAAAGCTCATGAGCAGGATGATCCTTACAATGCAAAGTATTTTTATACCACCCACAGCGAGCTGAATGCGATTTTAAATTACCGGGGAGGGAGCTTGGAGGGAAGCAAGCTTTATGTGACGCTGTTTCCCTGCAATGAGTGTGCCAAGGCGATTATCCAGTCAGGGATCAAAACGCTGATTTACGGCAGCGACAAATACGCCGACACCCCGGCAGTCAGGGCATCCAAGCGGATGTTAAACGCGGCGGGGGTGCGGTATTACCAGTATGAAAGCAGCGGACGGGTGATCAAAATTCAGGTGTAAAGGGATTTCCGGCGTATGGGAAATGCGGCAAAACACAGGTGAAGGAGAACCATGAAGTTTCTTTTGGTGGCAATTAATGCCAAATATATCCATTCAAATTTGGGGGTGTACAGCTTAAAGGCTTACGGCGGCCAGGAGGCGAAAGGCTTGGGGCAGGAGATTGAAATCGGCGAGTACACCATTAACCATTCCCGCCAGCTTATCCTGGCGGATATTTACCGAAGAAAGCCGGATGTGGTGGGATTTTCCTGTTATATCTGGAATATGGAGTATGTATCCGCTATTCTTTACGATCTGCCAAAGCTTTTGCCCCAGGCAAAAATCTGGCTGGGAGGCCCGGAGGTTTCCTATGACGGTCCCAAGATTTTAGAAAGGTTTCCCCAGGTGTCCGGGATGATGGCTGGGGAGGGGGAAGAGACTTTTGCCCAGCTGATCCGGTTTTACGGGCAGGGGGAGGAAAAGGAAGAGGGAGAAAAAGGCGGGGAGAAGGACGGAGAGGGAGAAAAAGGCGGGGAGAAGGACGGAGAGGGAGAAAAAGGCGGAGAGAAAAACAGAAAGAAAAACGAAGGAAGGGTTGAACTTAAGGATATCTTGGGGATCACATATCGGAAACCGGGTCAGCCTTCCCAAGTTTGTGTCAATCCTCCTCGTCCGCCTATGGAGTTAAACCGCCTGCCCTTTCCTTACCGGGAGTTAAAGGAGGAGGACTGGGCGCACCGGATTCTCTACTATGAAAGCAGCCGGGGATGCCCCTGCTCCTGCAGCTACTGCCTGTCTTCCATCGATAAAGCTGTCCGGTTTCGGGATTTGGAAAAGGTGAAGCAGGAGCTTCGATTCTTTTTGGATCGAAACGTTTCCCAGGTGAAGTTTGTGGATCGCACCTTTAACTGCCGAAAGTCCCACGCTATGGAGATTTGGAATTATATTCATGAGCACGATAACGGGGTGACGAATTTTCATTTTGAAATCGCGGGAGATCTTTTGGACGAGGAGGAAATTGCCCTGTTTTCTAAGATGCGCCCCGGATTAATTCAGCTGGAGATCGGCGTGCAGTCGGCTAACCCGAAGACCATAGCGGCTATCCGCCGGAAAATGGATTTGGAAAAGGTAGGGCGGATGGCTGCCAGGGTGAGGGAAGGCAGGAATATCCACCAGCACCTGGACTTAATCGCGGGGCTGCCCTGGGAGGATTTGGAAAGCTTTAAGGATTCCTTTGACGTGGTATACCGGATGAAGCCGGATAATCTGCAGCTGGGCTTTCTTAAGGTGTTAAAGGGCTCCTTTATGGAGCAGCAGAGAGAGGAGTACGGCTTGCAGGCAGGCGCTCTGCCGCCTTATGAGGTGCTGTCCACGAAATGGCTTTGCTTTTCGGATATCTTAAAGCTTAAGCAGATTGAGGAAATGGTGGAAGTATACTATAACAGCGGGCAGTTCACCCAGTCGGTAAAGCGTCTGGAGCAGTTAGCCCCAAGGCCGGTTTGGATGTTTGAGGAATTGGCCGGGTGGCATGAAAGCCGGAGGCTGTGGGACGTTAAGCACAGCAGGCTGGCCCGGTATGAGATTTTTTGGGAATGGGTCAGCAGCCGGTTTCCCGGGGAGGCGGAAGAGTTCCGTGATCTTTTAACCGTAGATTTTTACTTAAGGGAGAAAGCCAAGTCCCGCCCTGGCTTTTCCAGGGATTTAAAGGATATGGGGGAGGCTTTCCGAAGGTTTTACCAGGCGGAAGCCAAGGACAGGAAGCTTTTGCCGGAATATGTGGGATATGATTCCAGGCAGTTAGCCCATATGACCCATATCGAGGTACAAAGGGATGGCAGGGCCTTTCTGTTTGACTACCGAAAAAGAGATCCCTTAAGCTATAATGCAGCGATGTTTGAAATCAGCCTTTCGGAGGCATAATGGATAGTAAAGGATACCGTATGGTAAATGCCTATGTGGCGATTGATGTTGAGACCACGGGTCTGAACCCAAAAAAGGAAAAAATTATCGAAATCGGCGCCCTGCGGGTAAGGGAGGGGAAGGTGGAAGAAGAGTTCCACCGTTTCGTTCATCCCAGGAGAGCATTGGATGAGCGGATTGCCGCCCTTACGAAAATTACCGACGATATGGTGAAGGACAGCCCGGGGATTGAGGAAATCATCGGGGAAGTGGTGGAGTTTTGCCAGGATCTTCCCATTTTAGGGCATCAGGTGATGTTTGACTACCGTTTTTTAAAGCGGGCAGCGGTAAACCAGGGGATAGAATGGGAGCGGGAAGGGATTGATACCCTGAAATTGTGCCGGATATTTATGCCGGAAGGGGAGTCTAAAGCGCTGCCCCAGGCCTGCCGGTATTACCAGGTGGATATGGGGGATAACCACCGCGCCCTGTCCGATGCTTACGGGGCTCACGCCCTGTACCAGGAGCTAGTCAGGCGTTACCAGGATAAGGAGCCCCAGCGATTTTGCGCTGTCAGGCTTAATTACAAGGTGAAAAGGGAGCAGCCTGCTTCAAAAAGGCAAAAAGAACGCTTGCAGGAACTGCTAAAATATCATAAAATAAAGTCACCTGTGCAGATCGGCCATTTAACCAGGAACGAAGCATCCAGGCTAACGGATGAAGTGATTTCCAAATATGGGAGGATAGGGGAACGGGCGGGTGGCCGGGATGTACGGGAAGTGAGGAAGGCTCCAGGGAGTGGAGGCTTAAAGCATTAAAAAGAGGTGAGAAGCCATGATGAACTTTCAGGATAAAAAAACCAAAAAGGTGATGTCTACGATAATTGTAGTGCTGCTGGTGGCGGCGATGGTGCTGCCTATGGTGGCACAGTTTATTCGGTAGGGCAGCCATTCATCTTCCCGGGCGGGGCGGTGAAGGGCCGTCCCGGTAAGGAGTGTGCGGGATGATGGAACAGGATGCAGGATGGGTTAAGGCGTGGCTTGGGGCGCTGCTTTTTGGCATCGGCCTTTGGCTTTTTGTGCCGGCGGCAGCCTTTGGGGCTTCGGCGAAACTTCCGGATGGCCTATGGGTGGAAGGGCAGAGCCTGGCTGGCTTAACCACAGAGGAAGCGGTAAAAGAGACGGAGGATCGGATTGCCGTTATGGCCGGACAGACGATTACGCTGGAGATTAACGAAAGGGTGCTTACGGCTACGGCGGAGGAACTGGGATTTTACTGGGGAAATCCGCAGGATGTTAGGCAGGCGGTCAGCCGGTATGAGGATGGCAATCTTGTGCGCCGATATATGATGGCGGCGGATCTGGCGGCAGAGCCACTGGAGATTCCTTTAAAGACGGCTCTCCAGGAGGAGGTGATCTGTGCCTTTGTGGAGGAAAACTGCGCCGGGATGGACGCAGATGCCCAGGATGCCGGGATCGTCCGGGTAAACGGAGCATTCCAGATTACGCCTGAGGTAATGGGGATAAGGGTGAACGTTGAAGCCACGGCCCAGGCCGTAAGGGAAGCAGCGGATAAGGGGCTTGAAGAGGCAGTTTTTGCCCGGGGAGTGGTGGAGGAAACCCAGCCAAGGATCACTGCGGCGGATTTGGAGACGATCCAGGATGTGCTGGGGAGCTTTTCCACGGATTTTTCCAGCAGCGGATCGGCTCGTTCCACGAATCTTTCCGTGGGCGCGGCAAAGATCAATGGCCGTGTGCTGATGCCTGGGGAAACGCTGTCGGGCTATGAATGCCTTCAGCCTTTTACGGAGGCAAACGGCTACCAGTCGGCTGCCGCTTATGAAAACGGCCAGGTGGTGGACAGTATTGGCGGCGGCGTTTGCCAGATTGCCACCACCCTTTATAATGCCGCCCTTCTTGCGGAGTTAGAGATTACCCAGCGGCAGAACCATTCCATGAGCGTAGGCTATGTAAAGCCTTCCCAGGATGCGGCTATCGCAGGAACGTATAAGGACATTAAAATCACTAATCCCTACGAGACGCCGGTTTATGTAGAGGGATATACGAAAGGAAGGACGCTGGCTTTTGCCATATACGGAAGAGAAACCAGGCCGCCTAACCGGAAGATTGCTTTCCAGTCGGAAACCTTAAGCGTAACTTCCCCGGGAGCGCCCAGGGAAGTGCCTAACCCGGCGCTGGCTCCTGGAACCAGAAGGCAGGTGCAGTCGGCCCATAAGGGAATCCGTTCCCGGCTGTGGAAGATTGTGACGGTGGACGGGGTAGAGCAGGAAAGGACGCTTTTAAGCACAGATACGTATTATGCGTCCCCGGCGGTAATCCAGGTGGGCCCGGTTTTGCCTCCGGCCCGCCAGGCTCCGGCAGCAGAGGTTCCGGCCACGGAGCCGCATCCAAGCCCAGCGCCGTCCCCGGGTACAGGGACCATGCCTTCAGACACGGAGCCATCGAAAGCCCAGGTTCCACCAGCGGAGCCATCGTCAGCTCAAGTTCTGCCAGCGGAGCCATCGAAAGCCCAGGTTCCGCCAGCGGAGCCATCGAAAGCCCAGGTTCCGTCAGCGGATCCGTCGGCGGTTTCGCCTTCGCCAGCAGAGCCATCCAAAGCTCCGGTTCCGGCTCCTCTTCCTACGCTGCCAAGAAGCGGTAAGCCGTCACCGGCCGTCCCTTCATCGGCAGAAACGCAGGTCGCGCCGCAGGATGGATCTAAAGATGCGGAAACTTGGCCGGAGGGCAGGGGAAGCAGCCCGAAGATTACGATTTACGAATAACGTTGGCAGGAATAACCGTTGGAGCAGGGATTATGAGGACAGAACAGGAAGAGAAGCCTTACGGCTATAAGTTGGAGCCGGGGGAAGATTTAGTGGCGGCAGGATATGCAGGCCGAGAAGGCGCAAGGCAGCTGGCCTGGGCCTTTAAAGGGGAGCTTTCCTCCTGGTTTTCTTCGGGGTTTTTGGAGGAGGCGCAGGAGGAAATGCAGGAGGAAGCGGCTTTTCCCTGGAAGGAGTTTTCCTGGTGGGAAAAGCTTGGTGTTACGGCCATGGAGCCTGCCGGGGAGGGCGGTATTTTAAAGGCCGTCTGGGACTTGTGCGAAAGATATAAAATTGGTGCGTGGTTCTGCCTTAGGGATATCCCCATTAAACAGAGCACCATCGAAATCTGCGAGCGCTGCGGCCTAAACCCTTACCGGCTCCTTAGCGGAAACTGCCTGGTGCTTGCGGCAGAAAACGGCGGGCACGTAGTAAGGGCCTGTAAGGAGAAGGGGATCCCGGCGGCTGTGATCGGCCAGGTGAAGGAAGGGATCGGGCGGGAAATCCGGCACGGCCAGGAGACGGGATACCTAGGACGGCCTGTGGAGGATGAATTGCGCCGGGCCTTCAGGGAAGGCTTTCCTTCCCGGTAAGAAGCTGTGCCTGCGTTTTATCCGCAGGCGGGCGGCATTTGCCGCGCGTAAAGCTTTTTGGAAAAAGCGGAGGATAAGGAAGATGAGAGAAAAAATCTTAGCGGTGATTGAAAAAAACAGCCGGATAGACATAAAAGATCTGGCCATCTTGCTGGGGGAAAGCGAAGCAGCCGTAGCCAACGAGATTGCCGAGATGGAAAAAGAGCATATTATTTGCGGATACCATACCTTGATTAACTGGGACAATACCAGCGACGAGAAGGTGGTAGCCTTGATAGAGGTAAAGGTAACGCCCCAGAGAGGTATGGGCTTTGATAAGATTGCGGAGCGGATTTACCAGTACAGCGAAGTGAACGCTGTGTATTTGATGTCCGGCGCTTATGACTTTACGGTATTCATTGAAGGGAAGACCATGCGCCAGGTGGCTCAGTTCGTATCGGAGAAGCTTTCTCCTATGGAGTCGGTGCTGAGCACGGCCACCCATTTTGTGCTGAAAAAATATAAAGATCACGGAACCATTATTTCAGAACCGGTTCAGGATGAAAGGATGCTGATTACCCCATGAGAAATCCCTTGTCAGATACGATTGTATCCATCCCGCCATCAGGCATCCGGAAATTTTTTGATATTGTCAGTGAAATGAAGGATGCCATATCCCTGGGCGTAGGCGAGCCTGATTTTGATACGCCATGGCATATCCGGGAAGAGGGGATTTATTCCCTGGAAAAAGGAAGAACCTTTTACACATCTAATGCGGGGCTTAAGGAGCTGAAGGAAGAAATCTGCAATTATTTAAAGCGGCGGATGGAGGTAAGCTATCTGCCGGACAGCGAGGTGATGGTTACGGTAGGGGGCAGCGAGGCCATCGATATCGCCCTCCGCGCCATGCTAAACCCCGGCGACGAGGTGCTGGTTCCCCAGCCCAGCTACGTATCCTATGTGCCCTGCGTCACCCTGGCAGGAGGGAAGCCAGTGATTATCCAGCTGGAAGAGCAGGATCAGTTTAAGCTTACCGGAAGGAAGCTTTTGGAAAAGATTACGCCCAAAACCAAGATCCTGATCCTTCCTTTCCCCAATAACCCTACAGGGGCGATTATGGAGAAGGAAGAGCTGGAAGAGATTGCAAAGATTGTCCGGGAAAAAGATCTGTTCGTCCTTTCCGACGAGATCTATGCAGAATTGACGTACAAGCAGAAGCACGTTACCATCGCCGCGTTTCCGGGGATGAAGGAGAGGACGGTGCTGATCAATGGCTTTTCCAAGGCTTATGCCATGACCGGGTGGCGCTTAGGCTATGTGTGCGCCCCGGAAGTAATCTTAAAGCAAATGCTGAAGATCCATCAGTTTGCCATTATGTGCGCTCCCACTACCAGCCAGTACGCGGCGGTGTCCGCCTTAAGGAACGGGGACAAAGATGTGGAGATGATGCGGGAATCCTACAACCAGCGCCGCCGTTACTTAATGCACGCTTACAAGGAAATGGGCTTGGACTGCTTTGAGCCTTTCGGGGCGTTTTATACCTTTCCCAGCATTAAGCGCTTCGGCATAACTTCCGATGAATTTGCCACCCGCCTGCTTAAGGAGGAAAAGGTGGCGGTAGTGCCGGGGACGGCCTTTGGGGACTGCGGAGAAGGTTTCCTGCGGATTTCCTACGCCTATTCCCTGGAGAGCCTGAAGAAAGCTTTAGGGCGTATTGGCCGGTTTGTAAAGCGGCTGGACGGGGAGGCATAAGGAAGATGAATATCGTGCTGTATGAGCCGGAAATGCCTGCCAATACAGGGAATATCGGCAGAACCTGCGTGGCGACGAATACCCGGCTCCATTTGATCGAGCCTCTGGGGTTTAAGATCAATGAAAAATCCTTAAAACGGGCAGGCCTGGACTACTGGGACAAGCTGGATGTTACCGTTTACTGCGATTTTGGGGATTTCCTGGAGAAAAATCCGGGGGCAAGGATTTATATGGCCACCACGAAGGCCGGGAAGGTCTATACAGAGGTGGAGTATGGCCCGGAGGATTATCTGATGTTCGGCCCGGAGAGCCGGGGGATCCCGGAGGAGATTCTGGTGGAATATCCGGAAAGCTGTGTGCGGATCCCGATGTGGGGCGATATCCGCTCGCTGAATTTATCTAATTCCGCTGCCATCCTGCTGTACGAGGCGCTGCGCCAGAACGGCTTTCATCAGATGAGCTTAAAGGGGCAGCTTCACCGGCTTAACTGGAAAGGGGACGGCAGTGAAGGATAAAACAGATGGAGGGGAAGAAAGCCGATGCCATTTATCAGCGTGTTTGATGTAATTGGCCCGAATATGATCGGGCCTTCCAGCTCCCATACCGCGGGAGCCTGCGCTATCGCCCATCTGGCACAGAAGATGAAAAGCGGGGCATTAAAGGAAGTGGAATTCACCTTGTATGGTTCCTTTGCCAAAACGTACCGGGGCCACGGCACGGACAGGGCGCTCCTGGGAGGGATTATGGGATTTGCCACGGATGACGTGCGGATCCGGGATTCCTTCCGCATCGCCCAGGAACGGGGGATCGCCTACCGTTTTATCGTCAATGAACAGGAGAAGGATGTCCATCCCAATACAGTGGATATCCGCATGGTCAATGGGGTTGGCTCGCAAATGACAATCCGGGGAGAATCTTTAGGCGGCGGGAAGGTGAGAATCGTAAGGATTAACCAGGTTCAGGTAGATTTTACCGGGGAGTACAATGCGGTCATTATTATCCAGAAGGACAGGCCGGGCGTGGCGGCTCATATCACCAAAGCCTTAAGCGACAGGGGCGTAAACATTGCGTTTATGCGCCTGTTCAGGGAATCCAAAGGGGAAAAAGCGTATACCATCGTGGAATCCGACGGGCGGCTTCCGGAGGATATCACTGGCAAGCTTTTGGAAAATCCCAATATCCGTGAGGTAATGCTGGTGCAGAAGCAGGAGGAAGGTGGATCATGACGGATTTTAAGAATGCCAAGGAGCTGCTTGCCCTTTGCCATAAGAATCATCAGCGGGTTTCTGACGTGATGAGGCAGCGGGAATGTGAGCTGGGGGAGGTTTCCATGGATCAGGCCTGTGGCCGGATGAGGAAAGTGCTGGAAGTGATGCGGCAGTCTGCCCAGAAGCCCATCAAGATGCCTCAAAAGTCCATGGGCGGACTGATCGGCGGGGAAGCACGGATGCTGGATGTTTACCAGGGAAAGGGAAGCAGCGTATGCGGGGAGGGGCTGGGACGGGGGGTTACCTACGCCATGGCCGTGCTGGAGGTAAATGCCTCCATGGGTGTGATTGTGGCGGCGCCCACGGCAGGTTCGGCGGGGGTTGTCCCGGGGGTTTTGCTGGCTCTGCAGGAGGAATATGGGATTTCCGATGAGCGGATGGTGGATGCCTTGTTTCATGCCGGGGCTATCGGCTACCTTGCCATGCGCAACGCCACGGTGGCAGGCGCCGTGGGCGGCTGCCAGGCAGAGGTAGGCGTAGCCGCGGCCATGGCCTCCTCCGCCGCGGTAGAGCTTATGGGGGGAGATGTGCAGCAAAGCCTGGATGCCGCGGCAACCGTCCTGATGAATATGCTGGGCTTGGTGTGCGATCCTGTAGGCGGCCTGGTGGAGTACCCATGCCAGAACCGGAACGCGGCAGGGGTGGCGAACGCGCTGGTTGCCGCAGAGCTTGCCCTGGCCGGGATCCGCCAGCTGATTCCCTTTGATGAAATGCTGGATACCATGTACCAGGTGGGAAGGCGGATTCCCTATGAGCTGCGGGAGACCGCCCTGGGCGGGTGCGCCGCAGCGCCGTCGGGATGCCGGTTCTGCCATTGACAGCGGACCGTTTTGTCGCCGGGATGCCGGTTCTGTGTTGACAGCATCCTGCTTTGTTGTCGAGATGCCGGGGCTGTGTTGACAGTATTCCCGCTTTGCCGAAAAAAGGATGGGCTTGATGACAGGGGGAATACTGCCCTGGGGAGTGGGATTTTAATTACGCTCAGGCGCACTCTCCAGATGCCAAATTTCCTGGTTGTATTGGAGGATCGTCCGATCGGAGGAGAAAAAGCCGGCTTTGCTGATATTTGCCAGCATCATTTTCGCCCAGTGCATCCGATCCTCATAGGCGGCAAGAGCCTTATCCTTCGTGTGAAGGTAATCCTGAAAATCGGGGAAGGTCATGAACCAGTCTTTGCTTAACAGTTCATGGTACAGCCGCTCTAAGTGTTCACTGCTGCCCACCGCCTTCATGGGCTGGCTGATGATAAAGTCTACCGCCTGCTTCAGCTGCGGATCGCGCTCGTAGTAGTTTCTGGAAACATACTCATTTTTTGCATAACGTTCGATTACCTGCTGGCTGGAATCGCCGAAGGTAAAAATATTGTCTGGCCCCACCAGCTGGGCGATTTCCACGTTTGCCCCGTCTTTCGTTCCCAAGGTTATTGCGCCGTTTAACATAAATTTCATATTGCTTGTGCCGGAAGCCTCCTTGGAAGCCAGGGAAATCTGCTCGGAGATATCACAGGCGGGGATCAGCTTTTCCGCCAGGGTGACGTTATAATTTTCCGCCATAACCACGTTCAAATACGGGCGGACTTCCGGATCCTGCCCGATTAGCTGCGAGAGGCAGAGGATCAGGTGGATAATGTCCTTGGCTATGGTGTAGGCTGGGGCGGCCTTTGCACCAAAAAATACGGTGATGGGCCGGATCGGCTTCCTGCCGGATTTAATCTCCAGGTACTTATGGATCACATACAGGGCGTTTAGCTGCTGACGCTTATACTCGTGAAGCCGTTTCACCTGGATATCAAACACGGAGTTTTCGTCAACGCAGATATTTTGGGTGCGGCGCAGATAATCCCTTAGGATTTCTTTCCGCTTCGCCTTGATGGACAAAAGCTCTTCCAGCACGGCAGTATCCTGGGAGAAGGCCGCCAGCTTTTCTAATTCCATGGCGTCCCGTTTAAATCCGGGGCCGATCAGGCGCTGGGTAAAGGCGGAAAGCTCCGGGTTGCTGTAAAGAAGCCAGCGGCGGAAGGTGATGCCGTTGGTCTTATTATTAAATTTTTCCGGGTAAAGGCGGTAAAAATGGTTTAACTCCGACTGCTTTAAGATTTCTGTGTGGAGGGCGGCCACGCCGTTTACGCTGATGCCGTAGTGGATATCCATATGGGCCATGCACACACAGTTGTCCTGATTAATGATGGAAACGGCAGGATCCTGGTATTTGCGGTTTACCCGGTTGTTTAATTCCAGGATAATGGGAATCAGCTGGGGCACTGCCTGCTGCAAGAAATGCAGGGGCCATTTTTCCAGCGCTTCCGCAAGGATGGTGTGGTTGGTGTAAGCGCAGACCTTAGAAACCACCTGGATTGCCTCATCTATCAGGAGTCCCCGTTCCATAAGCAGGCGGATAAGCTCGGGGATAACCATGGTGGGATGGGTGTCATTGATCTGGATCACCGCGTAATCGGCCAGATCATACAGGTTTGAGCCTTTTGCGATACACTCATCCAGAATCAGCCTTGCCCCGTTGGATACCATAAAATACTGCTGGTAGATCCGCAGCAGATGGCCTTTTTCGTCGCTGTCGTCAGGGTATAAGAATAAAGTCAGGTTGCGCTCAATTTGGCTTTTGTCAAAGTTTATGCCCTCCTGGACTAAGGATTCATCCACGGATTCAAGGTCAAAAAGGTGGAGCTTTGTGGTGCGGTTGCCGTATCCCATCACATCGATATCATACATCCTGGACTGTACCGAAAAGCCGCCGAAATGGATGGGATAAGATTTATCCGTCCGGGTCAGCCAGGAATGGGGCGTGATCCATGGGTTGGGAACTTCTTTTTGCAGATTGTGCTCAAAAACCTGGCGGAACAGTCCAAAGTGATAGTTTAAGCCTATCCCGTCGCCGTTTAAGCCCAAGGTAGCGATAGAATCCAGGAAACAGGCGGCAAGCCTGCCCAGGCCGCCGTTGCCCAGGGACGGCTCCGGCTCAAGTTCCTCGATTTCCGCCAGGGACTTCCCGCATTGTGCCAGCTCATCCCGGACTTCATCATACAGGCCAAGGTTAATCAGGTTATTGGACAGCAGCTTTCCAATAAGGAATTCTGCGGAAATATAATATAATTTTTTCTTTCCCTGGCTGCTCTCCTTTTCTTTTGCCATTTCTTTGATATACGTTAAAAGTCCAATGTAGATTTCCTCATTCGTACATTCGTCCATACCGCGTCCAAACTGCTTTTTAATTGCTTCGTTTGCTGTCATGGTGAAAGCCTCCTTTAGATTAGTTGTATTGGTTTTGGGTATTGCAGTTGTTGTATTCGTTGTGTTTGTTGCGTTTGTTGTATTCATGGCTGCTCTTTTGTTTTGTGTCAATGATCCAAGCGCTGTGTTTGCAAGGCATTTGACGAGGGGATTTTCTTTGTGTAGGTTTGCCTTGTGTAGGTTTAGCTTGCACGGATTTGCCTTGCATAGGTTTAGCTTGCGCTTGGCTTATTTTGCGCTGTTTTAGTTTGTGCTATCTCATCTTATGCGAGTTTGCGGAATGCAAGGCGCGCAAGATATGCGCAATATTTGCGTTGATTTGCGTAAATTTGCATAAAGGTAATATACACCAACTTTTCCAAAATTGCAAGAGTATTTTTTTGTGTGTCCAATCGGCATATTTCCAATCATTAGCATTCACCGGAAAAGCAGGAACTATTCTCCGTGATAGGGGATTTCTGAGGAGTATTGCGGGTTTGGTTTTTGGAAGGAAAGAATACGGCGCTTTTCGTATAGAATGATGGTAGAGAGTGATGGTAGAGAGGGTCTGGCAAAAAAGTGAAAATGGAGGGCAAAAAGGGATGATGAATTATCTTTGGTCAGGGATGCTGCTGCTGGGAATTATGTGGGGCGCATTCCATGGGGGGCTTAATCAGGTGACAATGGGGATTTTGGACGGGGCAAAGGATGGGGTTTCCTTGGGGCTTACTTTGCTTGGAGTGCTGGCATTCTGGAGCGGCATTTTGGAAATCGCTCAGGCTTCCGGGCTGGTGGACTGGCTGGCAGGGAAGCTAAGGCCAGTCATGAAATTTTTGTTCCCTAACCTGGATCTGGGACATCCGGCGGTTAAGTATATGTCGCTGAATATGATTGCCAATTGCTTGGGACTAGGATCTGCGGCAACCCCGGCAGGTTTGGCGGCGTTTAAGGAGCTGGAGAAGCTGGAGGAAGAAAGGCGGGGGAGAGAAAGGCGGGGGAGAGAAAGGCGGGGGGGAGAAAGGCGAAAAAAAGATGGACAGGAGAAAGAAGGACAGGAGAAAAAAATATCTGCCCAGTCCAAAGGAACAGCCAGCAATGAGATGTGCACCTTTTTGATTTTAAATATTTCTTCTTTGCAGTTAATTCCGGTAAATATTATTGCTTATCGGAGCCAATATGGCAGCAGTAACCCGGCGGCGATTGTGGGGCCTGCGATTGCGGCGACGATGGCGAGTACGCTGGCGGCGGTGGTGTTTTGTAAGGTGATGGACAGATAATTGAATTGACCCGATTATCATGGAAGAATTGGGAAAAATTTTGATATAACCTGAGTTTTCCGCTTGAGAAGGCAGAAAAAAGATTCTATTTAGGAAATTTAAGTGTCTGACAATAAATTTTTCTTGAAAAAGTACGTGTGTTTGGTGTGTTATATAATAAATAAGAATATAGTCGAACATGAAATAGTAAATATATTGATGTTGAATTGTCAGATGATTTTTGAAATAGTATTAGAAAAGTATATTTATACGGAATGGAAAAAGATAGGATATAATTAGAAAAACTGTGAAGGAGCTTCCTGTATAATACAAATATAGGAAATTCCAAGAAAGAAGGTTGAGAAAAAATACCTCAGAGTAAAATAAGATTACTGACTTTGGCGGTTAGTAAAAATCTTATTGAACAGAGAGGTATCTGAAATGAATTATAACACACAGAACGCAAAAATTGCATCCATTACTGAAAAAACTTTGATTGTTGGTATTGATGTTGGAAGTGAAACTCATTATGCCAGGGCTTTTGACTGGAGAAATTATGAGTATAGTAAAAAGCCGCTGGAATTCAGTAACACGGAAGCCGGATTCCTGACATTGAAAGCATGGGTGGAGGATATCGCAGAAAAACATGGCAAAACTGCTGTGATTCCCGGAATGGAGCCGACCGGACATTACTGGTTTGCGTTAGGGAAATTCCTGCAGGACAGCGGAATGAAGCCGGTACACGTAAATCCCCACCATGTGAAGAAATCAAAGGAACTGGACGACAACAACCCGAACAAGAATGACCGTAAAGATCCTAAAACAATCGCAGCGCTGGTCAATGAAGGACGTTTTTCCTATCCATATATGCCAGCCGGCATTTATGCAGAGATCAGGAGTCTTTCTAATCTGCGCTTCCAAACGCAGGAAGAGCTCACAAGGATTAAGAACCGGACTGCAAGGTGGTTTTCCATCTACGTTCCAGAATATAAAAATGTATATAAGGATTTAAAAGCGGTCAGTGGCAGGATGGTGCTGAAGGCAGCTCCGCTGCCGGAGGATATCATAAAGCTGGCTTTCTGTAAATTTGCAGACCACTACGATTTTGGAAATTATTTCAGGATAGGGGAATTAAAGGACAGTGAACTGCTCTGCCTTGCCAGTTTCCTCTATCATCATGAATGTTTCCTGATGCTGATGGATATTATGAACCATTATGAAGAGAGGTTTATCTTCGCTGATACTTCCCATTTACGGGAGTTTGAACTGGATGATACCCTTATGGAAAGGATTTCAAGGATTGAGATTTTAAAAGATGTATAAAAAGACCAACTATTAAAAGTCAAGTAGATAATGGAAAAAATCAAAAGAAATTATCATAGGAAAAAAGAGCACGACAACAAGGCTTGCTGTTAGGCAGGCTGGAACGGGAAAAGGATTTAAGCCTTTGGAACATAAGGCTGATTATTCTTCACAACAGCATAAATAATGTTGCACATTTTTCTTGCCACAGCGCCGATGCAGGTTAAATGATGCTTGCCTTCCGCCCTTTTCTTCTGGTAATAGGCACTTAATACAGGGTCTTTAAAGGCGGCGACCAGGGCGGCTTGAAAAATGGCTTTCCGCAGGTATGGTGATCCACGTTTGCTCATTACATTGTGGGCTGCTTCAAATTCGCCGGGCTGCGTGACCGTGGCATCAAGCCCGGCAAAGGCCGCCAGTTTTCTGGGACTGTCAAATTTAGAGATGTCACCTATCTCACTGATAATGGCAGCGCCCGTGACATTTCCGATCCCAGTAATGGTCGTAATGGGGGATTCCAGTTTTTCCATGATGCCAGCGATTTCGGTTTCCGTTTCTTTTGCCTGTTTTTCAATAAAGGCTATCTGTTCAATCAGCGCTTTGAGCTGAAAGGTGAAGCTGCTTTTGGCGAAAGTAATGCCAAAGGAACAGGACGCGGCAGCCTTTAACTGCTCTGCTTTTGCAGGGCCGGCCTGCTTACGGCTGAGTTTTGCCAGCAGCCCGGAAAGGGTCTGCGATGAAACCGGCTCAAAATCAATGGGCGAAGAAAACTGGAGAAGGATCTCTTTTGAGGTCTTGCCAAAGATGTCGGAAAAAATGGACTGGTATTCCGGGAAAACTTGATCCAGCACGCAGACAACCTTACGCTTTAAGTCACTGATGGATTCCACCAGATAGGTGCGGAAACGGGTCAGGGTACGCAGGGAGGATAAATCCTCATCCGCAAGCCGGGTTTCCACGAACTGGCCATAACGGATCAGGTCGGAAATAAGGACGGAATCAATGATATCATTTTTGCGCTTGCGGATCTCTGTCCCCCTGCGCCAGCCGTCCGTCTGGATCGGATTGATGACATGGAGAAGGAACTTCTTTTCAAAAAGGAACGAGTAGACAGAGAGCCAATAGTTGACATTTTGACCGGAAACCTGATAAAATATGGATTTCCGGTATTTTTATTTTCTTTGTGACACTAATATGACACTCGGAAATTATGTTCGTACTTTTATTACCTGATAAAAGGGTGCTGTTGAAATTCCTGTTGTATTGTGGTAGAAGCCATTCATGGAACCCATGACAGGGGTGGTAGCCTCCCGAGCCAATGACCGGCTTGCCGGAATACATAGGAAGGGAGGTGGCGCCAATGACAGCTGCAGATATCATTTTGATATTTATAGGGATAATCGGCTTGCTGATTGCCTTCGGTAGTTTTGTTATAGCGTTGCTTGCCTTTCTCGACAGAGATAAGGATCACAAGCGAAAAAAATAATGCCCACCCTGTTGAGACCAGGATGGGCGCCTCTCACTGAGAGGTAAATAGTCCGCTTGGGAAACTCCACCTTTGGAGTGGGGCTCCTGAAGGGCGTCTGTTGGAGCAGGCGTCCTTCTTTAGTTAAAGGATAGCATAAAGCGGCAGAAAGTTCAAGAGAATTCTTCTTCCGGCGGCACTGCCCTCCGGAACTGATTGAGCCGGTCCGCCAGCTGCTGATCCTTGTCCGGGTAAAGATGGGAATAGGTGTCCAGCGTGGTCTTCACGGATTCATGCCCCAGCCGGTCCGCAATCTCCAATGGGGCAAAGCCCATTTCGATTAGCATACTGGCGTGGGAGTGCCGCAGGAAATCCAAACGTTTGGATTTATTGCGCCATAGTGCGGTTTCGCTGTTAATCAACATGGGATTTTCGGTACTGGCGATTGGGGAGCGCATGGGGCATGAAGCAGAGAAAATCACTTACCGATACGCCCACTTGTTCCCCACGGTTCAGACGGAAATGGCGGAGAAATTGGAAATGGAGAGAATGACAAAGGAGCAATCTGGTGATATGTCAAGAGGTGATTTAAAAAGATTTTGATATGTATTTCTGACAAAAAGGTAACTTTAATAGACCTGCCGTAAAAAGCCGGTTTCAGAGGGCTTATTCGATTGATGTATCCAGCGATACGCCGGAGTACAGTTGGTTCTTGGCCAGCAATCCATAAACCAAACGCACGAATTTACGTGATGTCAGCGCGAGTGCTCTTTTGTGCTGATGCTTTGGGACTTCGTTATACTTCTTGCGATAGTACGCCCCGTACTCAGCGTTGTGTTTACGCATACTGTTGGCAGTTTCGCCAAGATAGTAACGCAGATAGCGGTTTCCGGCTTTGCTCATGGGAGTATCCTCCCCGGAGAAGTCACCGGAGTCGTTGTGTTTCCAGTAGAGGCCGGCATATTTGGCCAGGGCATCTGACGAATGGAAAGCGGCTATATCGCCGATTTCGGCGATAATGCCCCCGGCAAACACGGGGCCTATACCGTCAATCGACTGCAGGATGATGAACGAATTAGGGCACAGGCCTTTGATTTCCCTCTCGATTGCAGCATCGATCGCCTTGATTTCCTTCTTGAATGTCTCAATGCAGTTGAAAGAGCTGGCAATGGAAACGCTCAGGGGCTCGTAAAGAGCCTTGTCAAGGCGGTAGGAGTCGCGGGCAGCCTTCCTCAACAGCTCAGCGGTTTTGCCGATGTCGGTGATCCGGTTGCGGCTCTTCTCGGCAATAAAGGATACAAGGTCTTCCTCCGAGGCTTCCACAATCTCTTCGGGAGACAGGTATTCTTTGCCACATTGTCAAGTGAAGAATTCATTCTTTTTGCTTTTTCATACACGGAATCTTGTAGATGTTCTATAAATGTGCTAAACTGAACGCAACAACAAATCGGTATTGCAGATGAAATATTTGAACTTTCCTTATTTTTCAAGGCTTTTAGAACCTCATATAGTGAAATGATATCTATTTTCCCTTGTTTTTGCCCTTATAGGCAGTTTACAAGGGAAAGTTTTTTCTGAATGTATCTAATCGTTGCCTGCCACCTTATCCAAGAGCCTTGCGGAAGTCCGCTTTGCCTCCCTTGTGGCATGGGCATACACATTCATGGTGGTACTCACGTCAGAGTGTCCCAAGAGTTCCTGCACATCTTTTGGCGCTGCACCGTTTGACAGTAGATTGCTTGTATAAGTATGCCGAAGCTGGTGGAAGTGAAAGCCCTCAAATCCGTCCAGTTTCTTTGCGAGCGTCCGGCAGACGATACTCAATGTACTCGGCGTTTCAAGACAGCCGTCCGGTCTTAAACATACAAATGAGATTTCGTTGTAATCCGCCGGAATGTCCTGCCAAGTCAGCCCGCATACTTCGCCAATCCTAAGACCTGCATAGTAAGCTATCTGTATCGGCAGAACCGCAGAAACATTTTTCTTTTTAAGATAAGCGATAAGTTTCTCATAATCATCATGGGAAATTGGCTGTGTGCCTGACTGCCCCATTTCTTCCTCTGAAAACAAATCCACTTCCTCTGCTTTTCGTTTCAGCTTGATGTATTGCATTGGATTGAACGTAATCAGCTGCTTTGGGAATACCGCAAAACGGAACGACTGCTGTAAAACCGCTGAGAAAGAGTGGATATAGTCTTTGCTCAATCCCTTCTTCACTTTTCCGTCGGGATAAGTCCCTCCGAAAGTAAGCAGGTCAAGAAATGTCTGCAAGTGTTCCGCTGTTATGGTTTTTAACCTGCGGTCAGCAACAGGGTGTTTCTTAATGCACCGTATCGCACCGAGATAATTATCCACCGTTCCATTGCTGAGTGTGCCGACTTTCAGTTCTTCCTCCGCCCAAATATCGAGCAGTTCCCCAAGCGTGATGTTGTCAGCCTTTGCAATGAACTTCTTTTCCTCGTAATCCTCCATTGCCTGCCTTAACAGCTTTTCCGTTTCGCTCTTGCTTTCCGTACCCGTAAACTCTTTCTGTACCAAGTTGCCGCTTGCGTCCTCCACATAGAAGCGGTAGTACCATTTCTTTCCTTTTTTTTTACAGAACCTTTTGCCATAATCCGTTCTCCTTTCCAAAACGCAATGTGCCATTGCGTTGGCAATCGGAACTGATGAAATGCTTTCAGCGTGTAAGTATATCATGACTCCGATTGCTTTACTATACCGATTCGGATTCTTCCCCCGATACCATAGAAAGAAGATTTGCAAGCCTTACGGTGGCTGTTTCAGGATTTTTTGAATAGAGCCTCACAATATCGCCCATATCATTGAACATATTTACGGTGTGGGTGATTTCCCTGAGAAACATAATCTCGTTATATTCCTTATTGGATTCAAACCCCATTGTTTGGGCGAGTGCGGCATTTTCCGCGTTGTCCTTGAAATTCTTACAGGCAAACTGGAAAGAATCCACGAACAATTCATATTCCCTTAACATCAGCAGCAGTAAATCCTTTGTAAAGTCTGACTCTGCTTTTTCCATGTCAAAAGGCAGCTTTGAGAGAATGGAGGACATCACATCACGAATGAATAATTCCCTTTTATCCGTAATGTTCGTTTCGTATTCTTCTGTTTCCCCTTTTAACCACTCCACAGACACATGGAGTGCTTCCGACAGGCCTTCCAAAACCAGCTTCTTTGTGTTGTCGATTGTCCCTGCCTCATAGCGCACGATTGTGGAAGTGGCTACTCCCATTTTCTCTGCGACATAAGGCTGGTTCAGTCCCAACTCAACCCTACGCTGTTTTGCCCTGCTACCGATCAGCTTGCGCAATTCTTTATCTTTCATGTCGATACGCCTCCTGTTCTTTTGGAGGCGTGGCCTCCTTTGTCGGTATGGACAAAGTATAACACAGGAAAAGCAACAATGCAATATGCAACTTAAAAATAATTTTTGAATTATCATGATGCTTGACAAGAGAATATAAAAGCTGTATAGTATCAGTACACGCAAAATTGCGTAATGCAATTCAAAAGGAGGTAAGTTGATGACAGAAACGAAGATTGCAATGACAATCGAAGAGGCGTCCGAGTATACGGGAATCGGCAGGAACACCATGAGAAACCTTGTGGAATGGGGAAAGCTGCCCGTCTTAAAAGTCGGACGGAAGGTACTTATCAAAAGCGACATCTTGGAGAAGTTCATGGAAATGAACGAGGGGAAGAACCTGCGGGATAAGGGCGATGTAAAAGCAGTAACACGAAAATCAGCAATATAAAAGGCGGCTTCTAAGGAAACCGCCCAATGGTATGTATCAGACCGAAGCCATGATATACCTACACGCAAATAGATTATATCATGTGCTTCCTTCCGGTACAAGCGGAAATTTGTGGAGACAAGCAGAAAGTGAGTTAAAAAAATAAGTCCATATGGCAAAAGTTGACTTAAAAATTCAACTGACTTTCTCCGGTATCAGTTGAAAGAAATGTCAGACTGGCGCTTTTTGATGGCATGATTGCATTTGCTACTATCATATGTGACAGCACTTTTGGCTATCATAGTTGCATCATTTTGGACAAAATGATAGCGTTTTTTGCCATCACAAATTACGTAGTGCCATCATTTTTTACTATCACGTCGGCATTTTTTGTAGGCATAATTCAAGCGTTTATAAGGGAGATTCCTTTCTTTTAAAGCCCTCGGCGTTTGAGAGCGTTTGAGAGCGAAATACACCCATTGCACAAACTTCGTTTATGCAATGGGGATTTCGCCCCTGCGGGGAGCAAATTCACGCAAGCTGAATTGCAAATGCTGACGCATTAGTGATTACCGCCATAAGACGGATATGTTCGCATATGGATATTTTATATCCATTGTGCCGCTTATGCCGCCAGTTCACGGACTGTCTACCGACACTGCTGTTTTCCCTGTTCCGCTGCCATTTGCAGGAGGGAGGACAAAGCACAATACAAAGACATTCATTTATCCGCATGAGCAAGCTGCCTGATGTCAGGGGCAGGATCACTTATATATCCAGCCGTACGAAACAGGAAAACCTGTATGCGGTCTATGAAACGACAGACCGCCCCTACTGGACGGAGCTTGCGAAATGCAATCAGCAGGAATTTCAAAAAAGCGGTACAGAGGGAAAGTGCATTGAAGCAAGGGGATTTATCATTGCCCTGCCCGAATCATTCCCAAACCTCTATGATCCGGATAAGCTGTTGCAGCTTTTCACAGACCGTTTTAAGGAAAAGTATGACGTGGAGTGTGTATCGGCCTTGCACCATAACAAACGAAAGACAAATTACCATATCCACCTTATTTTTTCGGAACGGAAACTGTTGCCCGAACCCATAGAAAAAACTGCCACACGCAATATGTTCTATGCTGAAAACGGGAAACGCGTCCGAACCAAAAAAGAGATACTTGATGAAAACGGAAATATCCGCAAATGCTGTAAAATCGTAAAGAAAGGCGAAGTTTATGAGCGCAATCTTTTTACCACCAAGAATAAGCTGTTCAAGCAGGAAAATTTTGTTGACGAAGTAAAGCATTTTTATACTGACCTTATCAATCTTCTTGTAAAAGATGACAAAGAAAAACTCCATGTATTTGACAGCAGCGGATTATATCTTGCCACCAAAAAGATAGGGAAGAACAACCCGAAAGCGGAACAGATACAGACGGATAACGAAAACCGTATGCGCTGGAATCGTGAGGTTGACAGGGCGATTGTCAGCGGCGTTCCTGAAACAGAGATACAACAGATAAAAAAGGAATATATCACAGATCACATCAAAGAATCGATTGATATATTTGGCAGTGAGCCGGAACGGTATGGGAATATCATTATGACTGCTGTTGCTGCACTGACATTATTGATTTCAAAAGTGCTGCAAAAGGCGAGGGAACTGTCAGCAAAGATTTTTCAAACAGAACTGATACCATCATCGCTGCCAAAGCAGGAGAAAATTACCCTTAAAGAACCGATTCCCAATTCATCAAAACAGAAACATGAGTTACAATCCAAAACGCAAGCAACAGAGCAGGAAATATCAAATATACCTCCCAAACCTGTTATGTCCGCTGAAGCCGTCGCATATCCGAAGCTGTTAAAGATTTATAAGGAGCTAAACCGCCAAAACGGGATTATCTTTGACGCAGAGAGGGAACGCAACAATTTGGAGATTGAGCGTGACAGCCTGAAAGGGCTTGCGAAGCTGACGAAGAAAGGGCAACTGCAAAGCAGGATTGACCGCAAGAACGAGGAAATAGACCTTCTGAAAGTCGGTCTGTCGGGAATAGTCAAACGGTATGGATTTCAGAACGTACATGATTTTTACAAAACCCTTGCCATTTCTAAAACAGCTAATGCAGAATATCGGGACAAAGCGGAGAGATGGGTAGAAAAATATGGAGAAAATACAGGGAGACAGGAAAAAGAAAGCGTATATAGGCGGTTACAGAAACATCAAAGAGGAAAAACGGACGGACAAACCAAACAGACTTCAAAAAGCAGGGACAGAGGGGCGAGATAATTTTCCCGCCCCTATCTACCCAAAAATTGAGTATACAGAAGCTTATTTATCTAAGAATTTATTGTTGAGTAGGCTATAGCATCCACTTGGAAGAACAAATTACCCGGATCGGCAAATTCAGTCTGAAATGACTTGCGTACGGGATATTTGCCATTAAATCTTCTCTTAATTACCTTTTCCATTACTGGAATATCCCAGATATTTTTAAACAGGCAATTCATCTGTACGACATTTTCAAGCGTCAATCCCACTAATGCCAGCCGTTCTTCCATTTCATCAAAGGCACCGTCAATTTGTTCTTCAATAGTGCCGCCTATATTGCGGGCACAGTAATTTATAAAGCAATAGTCTCCCGCCTGAATAATTCCTGAATGTGCCCAGTTCTCATTAATGTCGTATCGTCTGATTTCTTTCATTTTTTTACACTCCTAACTTTATAGTATTTTTTGGTGAATTATCAATCTGAAGAAATTCTGTAAAACGCACTATTTCGTTTACAATCATTTCTCTTATTTCAACATTTGATTCAACTTTCGATTCCCACCACCAGTTTTTAATAATAAATTCTTCTGCCTTGCGAATCGGTTCTGCTTCGAATCTGGCAATAAATTGACCATTATATAACACAGGCAATACATAATAGCCATACTTTCTTTTTTTAACAGGGGTATACACTTCCCAGCGGTATGTAAAACCAAACAGCATTTCCAGCATCTGTCTGTCCCACATAATGTTATCCAGCGGGGCAATGAATCTTACATAGTTGTTTGTTGCTCGATTCTTCATATATTTCTTATATTTTTTTGAAATATAAAAAGGCTCTTTGATTCCCTCTATCTGTATTTCTTCAATCCTGTTTTTTTCGATAAGCGTCTGAAGTGTAGAACTGCGGAGTTCATTTTCACTTAAAAAGCGTCCCTGCCATGCTCCGCCTGACTTGTTCCACAGAAAGCCGACACTTTGGATTCGTCTCTCGACATACCACTCCAGAAATTCTTCTACGGTCATATTCGGGTTACAGGAAAGGTTTTCACTGTCAATCACACGTTCTGTCAAATCAAAATACTTCTGTGTTCCCCTTTTGTCGGTTACAGTAAGGACGCCAGTGTTATATAGATAATCTAAAGCAGCGCTTGATAGTTTTTTATATCCCCATCGACTTTCCCTTACTTCTCCAATTGAAATGTCTTTTGTACCTGTCTTGCCATGCTTTTCCACAAAATCTCGGACATCGTCCAATATATTCAGTACACCTGTCTGATTACGGTATTTCAGGGTAGGCAGTGCATATTTCTCATATTCATTTCGCACAAATTGAAAGCGGGCGAAATCTTTTGTGTCATAAATACACATTTCTTTATCGAATCCGTCAATTAATTTATGTTCCTTGTATAGTAGATCGTAAAGAACTGATTCACTGTAATCTTTCACCCTTGCCTGTAATACCAAATCTGCATTCCTTGCCACAACATTCAGCGGATCATATTGGATACTGTGTATCCGCTGCATAATCTTTTCGACACCCTTTTTCCCGCATAATGATTCCGCACCGTCCAAATTGTGATATCGGCACAGCATATGTCTTGCTTCTTCTTTCGGATATAATTTCATCTTTATTCCCCATATTCCATTTGTATTTCTTTGCAGGTTTTTATAATGCGTTCTTTTATTTCCTGCGGTTCGATAATCTTAGCCTTATTTCCAAAGGAAAGAATCACCCCATACCAAAATGTCTCATGTTCCGGTACAGAAAAAGAAAACTCAAAATCCCCATTTTCAAATTCCTGCGTAATGCGTCCATTTAGATATTCCCTGCATTTTGCTTTTATGACGGCTTTTCCGTATAATTTGATATGAACAATATTATCATTGTTATCTTTCATCTTAATATCTGAAAGATTATGGGATTTTGTAAATTTTATATTTGTTTTTTCCAAATTGTCCATACGAACTAATTTGAACATACAATAATCCTGATATTTTTCAGAATATCCAATCAGATACCAGTTATACCATTTATATTGCAGACAAACTGGTTCTACCTGAATATCTTTTACTTCATCATGACTATTTGTATAAGAAAATCGAACAACGCATTTTTTCTCGATTGCATCTTCCAACAGCATTAATTGTTTATTTATTTTGTCATCTTCACTTGCAACACCCAAGTCTACAGAAACAGCAGTATCCCTTGTATGGCTTATACTCTGCACTTTTTCCAGTGCCTGTTTTAGACTTTTGCTTGCATATGCGCTTGCCATTCCTTCCAGAGCAGTGACAATCCAATCATATTCGTGACTTGTTGCAACCTGTTTTTCTAAAACAAAGCTGTCCATAATCTGGTAGCCGCCTTCTGTGCCGTAAAAAGATTGAATCGGAATACCTGCCTGATTCAGCGATTCCAAATCTCGCATAATCGTTCTGGAAGAAACTTCAAATTCTTCTGCTAATTTCTGTGCTGATGTCCGACCATGATTTAATAAATATACAACAATGCTTATAAGTCGGTCAATCTTCATCTTTTCTCCTTTCTGTCCCAGTATAACAGACAAACTATGACACCATTATGTCATAGTTTGTTTAAAGAAGCAATTATTTCAAATTTTTCCTACCAAATTTCCAGAGAATCTTCCGCATCCACCCACATCTGCATATTACCATCAAGATAAAGTCTTACGTATTCAAGTGGCTCGTCTATTGCCAGAGCATTTAAGGCACATTCCGATCAGGGAGTGGTTTTCAATCCTTCTTCTGCTTTGTTACAGTCTATCCGTAAAAAGTAGCCTGCATAAGTGTATACGTCAATGCTGTTATGGCGGATATTGTATGTTGCGTAAATCACATTCATTTTATATGTCCTCTTTTCATTGATTTTTTGAAAGCATTTCAATCAGTTTACCAATTCCCATATATTTTGTGTTATAATGTTTTATGTGATTTTGTTTCCCTTATTTTTTCCCTTATCAGGGTTTGTAATGCCTTGTGGGAAGATATAACACAAGGGAAACTTTAAGGGAAAGCTCACCTGCGACAAACTTAGTGTTTTCAAGGGTTAGCGGAGAATTTATTAATAAAATATAACAGCTAATGTTTCCCTTAAAAATCATCAAACCACAATCGGGATTTTCTACACTAAGTCTAAAGGGAGAATCAGATGGCACATTATATTGTTTATTGGCCCCAGGATTGGGTGCAGGAACTGAAAAAAGCAGAAGATATGGGACCAATCAAGGTGGTGTTTGGCAGCATTCATTCCCGAATGCCCTCTATTGTTTCGATTAAAGTCGGGGATGTGGTGTTTCCTGTCACCCTAATTAAAAAGAAGCTGTATGTCATGGCCAGACTGCCGGTGACCCACAGGGAGCGCGCTTTCGACTACTGTATGCGGGAACTGGGGCGTGAACACGGCGCGTTAACTCCGGAGGGGATTGTGGTAAAGGCCGAAAAGGAGGAGTTCTACTGGACACGGGGGCAAAGCTTTCGCTGTGCGGACGCCATCCCCGACGGAATGACGCTGATGGTGGAATCGGACAAACCCCATACAAAGCACCAGGAACCCTTTAATTGTTGTTCCGAATGGGTGGTCTGGGGTGAGGGTGGTAGCAGCATCGAACCCCGGCTCATGCCCGATGAGGCGATACCTCTTTTGCGTTTCGGTTATCCGAAGAGCAAGGAGAAACCCCTTCGTCTGGACAAAAACGGAAATGTACTGTCCATGAGCCTTACGGCTACTCGGCGTATGTCGGAAGAAACCGCTAAAATTTTTGAAGAACTCTTCTAATTCCAGTTTATCGGTCTAATAAAAGTCCAAAAGGGGGCGGCGGGACAGAATTGACTATCCCGCCGCCCTGTCTGTTATCGCTCCATATCCTGCTTTCTGTGGGGCTGTTGT
>Ga0137297_10371_pt1 | contig 34142 bp, 40 predicted proteins | sample RamsorincwithD2O_FD_97191 | JGI IMG/M metagenome (GOLD analysis project Ga0137297, IMG submission 97191) | Mouse cecal microbial communities from Vienna, Austria - Mucin amended with D2O | ecosystem: Host-associated > Mammals > Digestive system > Large intestine > Cecum | place: Austria: Vienna...
CTCTGATGTAATGTTATATTGTCTTGTTGGAGGTAAGGGTAATAATTTAGGATCTACTTCGGTATTAAGTGGCGGATTCAATGGAGGAGGTGGTCTAACACGGTTCCCGGAAATTGGGGAGGTGCGTTAGCTGGTACTGGGGGAGGTGCTACAGATTTTAGAATTTCTCCTTCTAGTTTTTATGGTAGGGCGATCGTGGCCGGCGGAGGGAATGGTGGTAGTGGATTGGATGGAGCTGCGGGGAATGGTGCGAAGAGTACCGACAGTTTTGGACTGGGAGTGAGTTCTGTCTACGGTGGAGGAGGTGGTGGCTGGTTTGGTGGTGAAGCTGATTGGAACAGGAAAAACTCTCCGAGTTGTGGTTTTGTTTACACAGTTTCCACGAAGAATGAGTATCCAAGCGGCTGCCTGCTTTCTAGTGCATTTTTATTAACGAATGCAGAAGTGATATCAGGAACAAACCAATTCCCAGCGCCTGGTGGAGGAACAGAAACAGGACATAGTGGGAATGGATATGCAAGAATAACATTAGTGGAATAATTGTATATATATCAAAAAGAACCGAGTTTTCGGTTCTTTTTTGGCTATAAAATAATACAGATAAGTCCACCACTTCCTTCGTTAATAATGCGTTCTAGTGTTTCTTGCAATTTTTCGCGTGCATCTTCTGGCATTTTATTCAATTTGCTTTGCAAGCCTTCGTTTACGAGTTCATGCAAACTTTTGCCAAAGATGTTCGAGTCCCAGATTTTCTTTGGGTCATTGGAGAAGTCCGCAAGAAGAGAGTTGACAAGGTCTTCGGATTGCTTTTCTCCTCCCACAATAGGCGATACTTCTGTTTCAATATTCGCACGAATAAGGTGGATGGATGGTGCTTGTGCTTTTAGTTTGACACCATATCTGGAGCCTTGTTTTACCATTTCTGGCTCTTCTAAAATAAGTTCGTCGATACTTGGCGTAACAATGCCATAGCCCGTGTTTTTCACTTCTTCTAATGCACTAGATATCTTGTCATAATCTCGCTTGGTTTCCGAAAGTTGCCCAATCACACGGAATAGGTCTGCTTCATCTTGGATTTCTAAATGTGAAAGTTCACTGAGTATCTGGTAGAAAAGAGGCTCTTGAATTTGGATTTGAATATTCGTAATACCAGTATCCAAGCGAGTTTCTGTCGTAGCAAGGTTGGAGATAATATCACAAGAGCGAAGCCCCTCAATTCCTGCTGGAATTTGCTTTAGCAAAGTAACATCTTGGAAGGAATTTTGGATGGAAGTATATAACTTTTCTTTAATCCAGTGATTATCCTCCAAATGGTTAATCCATCTTGGAAAATCGATGTTGATTTGCTCAACAGGGAACTCATACAAAATGGTATTAAAAATGGCATTCACATCATCCATACCCAGTTCCGAGCAGTCGATTGGAAGAACAGGTGCATCATATTTTTCGGTTAGTTTTTCCGCAAGTGCTTGGGTATAATCTGAATGGACATCGCGTGAATTAAGAACAATAACAAATGGCTTTTGTAATTCCTTTAATTCGCTTACGACACGTTCCTCTGCTTCTATGTAGTCTTCACGAGGAATATCTGTAATACTGCCATCGGTTGTAACAAGCACGCCAATGGTGGAATGCTCGGCAATTACTTTTCTGGTTCCTAATTCTGCTGCTTCGCCAAATGGGATTTCTTCCTCAAACCATGGTGTTTTTACCATACGAGGCATATCGTCTTCTAAATAGCCAATAGCATTATCTACTAAATAGCCAACACAGTCCACTAAACGAGTACGAAGTTTGATGTTATCGAATAAAGAAATTTCAACTGCCTCATTGGGAATAAATTTTGGCTCTGTTGTCATAATGGTTCTTCCAGCAGCACTTTGTGGAAGTTCGTCTTTTGCTCTTTCTCGTTTGTAACTATTTTCAATATTTGGAATAACAAGTAAGTCCATAAAGTTTTTAATAAAGGTAGACTTTCCCGTACGTACTGGACCAACAACACCAACATAGATATCTCCTTCGGTTCTTGCCTGTATATCTTGATATAATCTTGAATTTGTATTCATGAATTGAATAACCCCCTTTGAAAATGTTTGTACTACAAAACTTAATAAATGTATATGGAAAAGAGGGGAAAAGTATGACAAACAAAAGCGCAAAAATGAAAAATTTGCATAAAATAAAATGATATGATAAAATACAAAAGGTGTTTGAAACTATTGAGAAAGAAGGAAGCCTATGAAAAAAGACTTAGAAGAAGTAAAAAAACTTTTAATGGAAAATAACCAAGAACACATTGTTACGTATTTAGAAAAGTGCAAAAACCAAGAAGCACTATTAGAACAACTTAGTGAGTTTGACTTTGCTCAACTAAAAGCACTTTATGAAACAACGAAAAAGCCAGTTGAAATTGAAGAAAGTCAAATTGAACCAATCAAATATGTTGACAAAAATAAGTTACCAAAAGAAGAAGTAGAAGCACTTGAAGAAGCAGGAAGAAAAGTAATCCGTGATGGAAATTATGCTGTGGTAACCATGGCAGGTGGGCAAGGAACAAGACTTGGACACAAAGGTCCAAAAGGAACATTTTTAGTGGATGTTGAACCAGAACCAAAATACATATTTCAAATTTTAGCAGAAAGTTTAATTCGCCAAAACAAGGCATATGGGATTACCATTCCTTGGTATATTATGACCAGTGAAGAGAATAACGAAGAAACGATTACATTTTTAGAGAAACATGCATATTTTGGCTATCCTAAAGAAAGTGTAACATTTTTCAAACAAGGGAAATTACCAATTATGAACCTTGATGGAAAACTACTCATCAACAAAGATGGGCTTATTCGTGAGGCTTCGGACGGAAATGGAAGTATCTATCCATCCCTTGCAAAATCTGGCATGCTAGACAAAATGAAACAACAAAATGTGAAATGGGTATTTATTGGATTTGTGGATAACATCCTATTAAATATGGTAGATCCACTTTTAATTGGACTTTGCCAAAAAGATAAAAACCAAATTGCATCTCGTACCGTAACCAAAATTAACCCACAAGAGCGTGTTGGCGTATTCTGTAAAAAGAAAGGCCATCCAGCCGTAATTGAATATACAGAAATTCCAGAAGAAATGGCAGAAGAAGTGGATGAAGAGGGCGAACTTTTTTATGGAGAAGCCCATATTGCTTGTACGCTATACAGTATGGAGGCCTTAGAAAAAGCAAGTAAAATCCAATCTCAATACCATATTGCTGTGAAAAAAATGTCTTACTTAGATGAAGCAGGCAACTGGATTGAGCCAGAAAAACCAAATGCGTATAAATTTGAGTCCTTTATTTTTGATGTCTTTGAAGCATTTGACGACATTTCAATTTTAAGAAGTAAACGAGAAGAAAACTTTGCACCGATTAAAAATAGAGAGGGAAATGATAGCCCAGAAACAGCACGTAAACTATATAACCAATTCTATGGAAACAAATAAATAAAGAAAGGGAGGAACGAGAATGGAGAATATTTCCGCTATTGTTATGGCTGCTGGAAAAGACAGCAGAATGAAATCCAAAAAATCGAAATTTGCACAAATGCTTTATGGAAAACCAGTGATTCAAAGAACGATTGAGGCAATCCAAAAGGCAGGTGTGTCAGATATTTATGTGGTAGTAGGAGAAGACCAAGAAGAAATCCAAGGTATTTTACACGACGATGTTAAATACATCTACCAAGAAAAATGCTTAGGGTCTGGTCATGCGATTATGCAGTCTGCTGACTACCTCAAGAAAATGCAAGGAAAAGTAGTCATTATCAATGGAAATAAGCCATTAGTACGTCCACAAACTATTGAAGATTTAGTCAAAGAAGCCGTTTCCGAAGGAAATTCAGCAACCGTTCTAACGGGTATGATTGAAAATCCTTATGGCTATGGAAGAGTTATCCGTAAAGGAAGTACTTTAACAGAAGTTGTAGAAGAGCAAGATGCAAGCGAAGAACAACGCAAAATTCACGAAGTAAACGCAGGGGTATATTGCTTTGATGTAAAAGCCTTAAGCGATATTATCTGCAAATTGACAGCCAATAGCATGGGGCTTTATTGGCTAACCGATGTGATTAAAATGATGGCAACTGAAGGCAAGAAGATTGCTACTTTGGTCGTAGAAGATAAAAGCGAAATCCTAAGCGCGAATACAAAAGCACAATTAGAAGTTCTTGCCCGCATTCTACGTATGCGTATCAATCAACAACATTTAGAAAATGGGGTTACGATTGAAGATTCCCAAACAACATATATTTATGATGATGTTGAAATTGGTGTTGATACTGTAATTCACCCAAATACCACGATTAAATCTGGTGTTGTTATTGGAGAAGATTGCGACATTGGACCAAATGCATACATTCGTGAAGGCTGTAAGTTAGCTAACAAAGTAAAAGTAGGAAGTTTTGTTGAAATCAAAAAAGCCGTTATTGCAGAAGGTTCAAAAGTACCACACTTGTCCTATATGGGAGATTGTGAAATTGGAACCAAGTGTAACATTGGATGTGGAACCATTACCTGTAACTATGATGGAAAGAATAAATTTAAGACCAAAATTGGCGATCATTGCTTTATTGGTTCAAATACAAATTTAGTTGCGCCTGTAACACTCGGAGATGAAAGTTTTGTTGCAGCAGGTTCTACCATTACACAAGACATTCCAGCACATGGCTTTGGAATTGCAAGAGAAAGACAAACCGTTAAAGAAAATTGGAAAAAGAAAGAGCAAAAATAGGAGAAAAAATATGAATAAAAAAGTTGCATTTTACACTTTGCGGATGCAAAGTTAATCAGTATGAAACCAATGCTATGATGCAACAATTTGCCACAAAAGGTTATGACATTGTCGATTTTGAAGAAAAAGCAGATGTATATATCATTAACACTTGTACGGTAACGAATATTGCAGACCGTAAATCGAGACAAATGTTAAGACGTGTAAAGCAGCTAAATCCACAAGCGATTTTGGCTGCTTGTGGTTGTTATGCCCAAGTGGCAAAAGAAGAATTGAAAAGAATTCCAGAAATTGACTTGATTTTGGGAACCAACGAGAAAAATCAGATTGTGGAATTAGTCGAGAAAAACAGAAAAGTATGTGAAATATCTGATGTCATGCACCAAGTAGAATTTTTGGATTTTGGGACTACCACCTATACCGAAAAAACGAGAGCGGTTATCAAAGTACAAGATGGGTGTGACCGTTTTTGCAGTTATTGCATTATCCCGTATGCACGTGGACGAGTGAGAAGTAGAAAGCCAGAAGCAGTTTTAGCAGAAATTCGCCAAATTGCCGAAAAAGGCGTGAAAGAAGTTGTGATTACAGGTATTCATGTAGCGTCTTATGGGAAGGATCTGGATAAGCCAGATGGACTTATCTCACTGCTCGAAGCAATTCAAAAAATCGACGGAATTGAGCGAATTCGACTTGGTTCCTTAGAGCCAACGCTAATCACAGAGGCGTTTGTGAAACGTTTGCAAAAACTAGATAAAATTTGCGACCAGTTTCATTTATCCTTGCAAAGTGGGTGTGATGAAACATTAGCCAGAATGAACCGAAAATATACCACAAAAGAGTTCATGGAAGGTACGGAACGCTTGAAAAAAGCATTTCCAGAGGTTAGTCTAACAACAGATATTATTGTAGGATTTCCAGGGGAAACAGATGAGGAATTTGCCAAAACAAAGGAGTTCTTACGAAAAATCGATTTTTACCGTATGCATATTTTCAAGTATTCCAAACGAAAAGGAACCAAAGCAGCGAGTATGCCAAACCAAGTAGCACCAGAAAAGCAAGAAGAAAGAAGCAAAATTTTGCGAGATTTATCAAGGGAAAATGAGAAGAAACACCAAGAGAAGTACTTGCAAAAAGAATTAGAGGTACTTTGGGAAGAAAAAGAAGAGGAATATTGGAAAGGACATACCAAAAATTATATCCTGGTAAAAATGAAATCGGACGAAAATCTAACCAATCAGATTACCAAGACCAAAATTAGAAAAAATGAAATCGATTATTTAATCGGAGAGTAAAAGAAAAAAGATTACAACAAAGTAGCTGTAATCTTTTTTGTGTTATTTGATGATTTTAATTCCACCGATTAATGGAACAGCTTTTTCTTCATCTTTGCATGCTGCGATAAATCCGATAAACCAGCAAACAACCATGAAGATAGACCAAATCCATCCAATGAATGGTACTACACTAAGTAGTGAGAATAGGAAAATGACTAATGCTTGGTTTAAGTGGAATTTTGCGCCTTCTTTATCTCCAGCACAGAATGCGATAATTAATCCAATCCAGCTAAGATATGCAACAATTCCAGTTACTTTCTTATCCATATCAAGATCCCCTTTCCTTAAAATAGTTTGATATTAAAATCAATTTAAGAATAGCATAAAACGACATTTTTTGCAAGACATTTTTAGCGGGAAGAAAAAATTATTCTTCCTTTTCATGGCTATATTTTAGTTTTGTTGCCATTCCACCGCGAATGTGCCTTTCTGCTTTATTCTCATTTAAGATAATACGAACCTCATGAGCGAGTGCGGGATTGATTTTCAAAAGCCTTTCGCTAACATCTTTATGCACAGTACTTTTACTAATTCCAAACTTTCGTGCAGCTCCTCTTACCGTATCTTTTGAATCTATAATATAATGTGCTAAATTGATGGCACGCTCTTCGATTGATATATTCTTCATTAAGACAACCCCCATTAAGAATAGTTTTGTTTAATCCTATTCGGTAGGTGGTTGTCTTATGAAAAAATCTATGAAATATTTTTGAGAAAAGTGGATAAAAGAATGGAATAAAAAAATGAGAAATGATAGAATAAAAATAGAAAAGACTAGAATAAAAATAGAAAAGAAGGAGGAGAAAAAATGGATTTAGCCAAATTTAACGTAGCCCCATTTTATACATTAGATAAAGAATGGGCTCTCTTAACAGCGGGAAGCAAAGAAAAATTTAATAGTATGACAATTAGTTGGGGTGGCATGGGAACGATGTGGGGAAAGCCAGTCGTTACCGTGTATGTAAAGCCAATTCGTTATACCTATGAATTCATGGAACAAAACGAATATTTTACGGTCAGTTTTTATGAGGAAGCTTATCGTAAAGATTTAGGATTAATGGGAAGTAAGTCTGGTAGAAATATGGATAAGGTAGCTCAAACAAGTTTAACTCCAGACTTTTTGGAAGAGGGAATTTCCTATAAGGAAGCCAAACTAACATTAGTATGTAGAAAAGTATACTACCAAGATCTAGAGATGAGCCATATTCAAAACATCCCACAAAACGAATTAGACCACTACTACAAAACAGAGCCAATTCACCGTATGTATCTAGGAGAAGTGGTAGACATTATTGATTAACAAAGAGAATAACAAAAAAGACACTTGTAAAAGTGTCTTTTTGCATCTTATTGTTGATTTCTTCTTGCTTCTTTTCTTGCTTTTCTGCAAGCTGGACATCTTTGTGGTTCGTTATCGAATCCTTTTTCAGCATAAAATGCTTGTTCACCTTCTGTGAAAACGAATTCTGCACCACAGTCTTTGCATACTAATGTTTTATCTGCCATGATAGAATGTTCCTCCTTTATTATATTTTGATATTTAATATCTTTTGACCCATTGACCCAATATTATGAAAAGGAGAAATAGTCTACTTAATAATTAAATTCAATTTGGTCGAAACCAATACGTACTATATCACAAAAGTTTCAAAAAAACAAGCGAAAAATGCAAAATTCAAAAAAAGACAAGAAAAACCAGATTTTGTTCACAAACTAGACATAAAGAACCAATATAATATATAATACATTTGAAAGAAAAATGGAGGAAGCAAATGAACGATATTACAATTTTAGTAGTCGATGATGAATCAAGAATGCGAAAAATAATCCGAGACTTTTTAGTAAAGAGTGGATATAACATTATGGAAGCAGGAGATGGAGAAGAAGCATTACAACTATTTGAAAAAAATGAGAATAAAATTCAGTTAATCTTACTCGATGTTATGATGCCAAAATTAGATGGCTGGTCTGTGCTTCGCCAAATTCGTCAAAAGTCAAAAGTACCAATTATTATGCTGACGGCAAGAGGAGAAGAACAAGACGAATTATTTGGCTTTGAACTAGGCGTAGACGAATACATTGCCAAACCATTTAGCCCAAAGATATTAGTTGCCCGTGTGGAAGCCATTTTGCGTAGAACACAAGGCGCACAAGAGCAAGTAAAATCCTATGGTGGAATTGAGATTGATACCGAAGGAAGAACAGTAAAAGTAGATGGCAAAGAGATTGAACTAAGTCTAAGAGAATATGAATTGTTGAAATACTTAGTGGACAATGAAAAAATTGCATTATCCCGCGATAAAATCCTAAATAATGTTTGGAATTATGACTATTACGGTGACTCTCGTACCATTGATAGTCATATCAAGAAAATCCGCCACAAACTTGGAAAAAAAGGAAAATACATCGAAACCATTCGTGGGATTGGGTATAAATTTGAAATCAAAAAATAAAAGAAGGAAAGAAACATGAAAGAAGAGAATATCGGAAAGTTCCATTCCGTTCGTACGAAACTATTTGCAACGATTGTTATGGTATTTATGTGCATTTTAATTGTGGTTGTATTAATGAATTCCGTTATCTTAAAAACATTTTATACCATCTCTAAAGTGCAAACGATTAAGCGCGTATATTTCCAACTAAATCAGTATTATCAAGGGAAAGAGGATGACGGGAAAATACTCAACTTAGAAGAGGAATTAGAAAAAGTGGCAACACGAAACGAGTTTGATATCATCATCAAGACAGATACTAATCTGGTGAGTTATACCACCGATAAAAATTTTCTCAATGCAGCCCGTAAAATCGAAGTAATCCAGTCCTATATGAAAGCAGATCGAGAAGACAATGAGATTTTGTACAAAGCCAAAAATGTAACTATTCAGATTGCAAAAGACGAAAAAACAGAATTGAATTATCTACTTTTAACAGGCATATTAGATAATGATTATCAGTTATATATTCGTATGCCGATTGCTTCCATTGACGAAAGTGTCCGCATTTCCAATAACTTGCTAGTTGCCATTGGAATTATTACTGTTATCATATCTGCATTTCTAGCCTCGTACATATCGCGCAAGTTTACTAATCCAATCCTAGAGTTGGATGATATTGCCAAAAATGTAGCCAATTTAGACTTTAGCAAAAAATATCGTATATCTGATACCGAAGACGAAATTAATCGTCTAGGAAAAAGTATCAATACGATGTCAGATAAGTTAGAAACGACGATTAACCAGTTAAGAAGAAACAATAGTCAATTGGAAAAAGATATTCAAGAAAAAAGCAAAATTGATGAAATGAGACAACAATTTATTTCGGATGTATCTCATGAATTAAAAACGCCAATTGCTTTAATTCAAGGTTATGCGGAAGGACTAAAGGAAAATGTTAACACAGATGAAGAGTCTAGACAATTTTATGTGGATGTTATCTTAGACGAAACGAATAAAATGGATGTGTTAGTAAAACAATTATTGGAACTTATGAAATTGGAAAACGAAAAACGCGAGTTTTCAGATAAAGAGTTTAACTTAGCAGAGTTAATCGAAGAAACCATACGAAAAAGTCAGGTAATCTTACAAGAGCAAGAAATCCAAGTGAAATTTGATCCAACGAAAGACCGTATGGTATATGCAGACAGTTTCTATGTCGAGCAAGTATTCAATAACTATTTTACCAATGCCATCAAAAATTGTGAGAAAAGCGATGGCGAAAAATACATTGAAATTTCTTTCAAAGAGAAAAAAGGAAAATTGCGAGTGTTTGTTTTTAATACCGGAAAAAACATTGCAGAAGACGACTTAGACCGCATCTGGCGCCGTTTCTATAAAGCAGATACCTCGCGTAATCGAGAAAATGGAGGAAGCGGAATTGGACTTTCTTTAGTAAAAGCTATTATGGAGAACTATGGAAATGCTTATGGTGTCGAAAATCAATACAATGGTGTTGAGTTCTTTTTTGATATCAATACCAAACCAAAAAAGAAAAAAGACTAATTTACCAAACCTTCAAAAAGTGTTCACACAAAAAGCAAAAAGGAGCGATAAAATAAGAAACAAGAAGGGAGGAGATAGATGGTCAAATAACTAAAAAAAGAAAAGCAAAATGTAAAAACCCCATAAAAGTGTTATATAAATAAGAATTACCCAAAGACTTTAGGCTGAAAGGCTTAAAGTCTTTTTTTTGTGGGTGAAAATGTCGAAAAAGCAAGAAACAAGGCGAACGAAAATGCTTTACACAAGCCAAAAAAGGGTGTATAGTAAAAACGTAAATTGTAAGAAAAAGGAAAAATAAAACGGAAAAGAGGTGAGATGTTTTTTGAAAAAACACCAGAAAAACCATTTTTGGATTTTCTTATGGTGGTTATTCCTACTCATAGTTGCTATTCTTCTAATATGGCAACAAGCAAAATTTGCAGTAAGCAAATCAAATGAAAATTATCTTCAAAATGAATTTTTTTCTCAAACAGGAACCATTCAAACTATTTCAATACAATCAGAAGAAAGCGAATGGAACCTAAGTATTCCCAAAATTCAAGTAGACCAAAAAATTTTAGAAGGAACTAGTCAAGAAGTGTTAAAGGAAGCCATTGGGCACTTTTCCGAAACAACTTCTTGGGAAGGCAATGTTGGACTCGCAGCCCATAACCGAAACGGAGGAAAGGCAGGTTTTTTTGGCGACCTTTTCAAACTCGAAACAGGAGATGAAATCATTTATACCAAAAATGGACAAAGTAGGACATATCAAGTTGTTCGCAATGATATCATTGCAGAAACAGACTGGAGTTCACTCGAAACGACCACAGAAAATCAAATTACACTAATCACGTGTGAAGCAGGTATGCGAGAATACCGTAGATGTGTTCAAGCATACGAAAAGGAGGAAATCAAATGAAAAATAAATTACAAAAAGGAATGGCAATATTTCTTGCTATTGTACTATTGCAAATGGTAATCATAGCACCAGTAAAAGCCTATGAAATCGGAGAATATGCATCATTAAGCAATTATGGCTATCAGGCTTGTATGAGCCAAAATGGAAATTACATCGAAATCGAACAAATGATGTATGCTAGTGGGGAAAAGAATTTTCCAAGTTATTATTACGCTTATCCAAAAGCAACTACTTACCAAAATCGAAAAACCATCCGAAAGGGAGAACTTGCTGACGATTATCTTCGTAGCATTATTTTAGCAGGATATCCCTATCATAGTTACCAAGAACTTGGATGTTATAGTGAATATCCAGCGTATTTAGCAACACAATTATGTATTTTAGAATACACGCAAGGAGAAGTATTAAGCAACTACCAGGCTTGTGATAGCAATGGCTATCAAGTAGAAAATGCGATACAAAAAATCAAAGAAAATATGGCAAATCAAATCCAACCAGGGCAAAAGCCAGTCTTTACAGTCGTGGCAGATACGGACTGGGAGGATTATCCATATGACCCAAACTATATCGTAAAAACAGTACACCTTGCGTGTGATGGATATTATCCTGAAACATTTAATATACAAGCAGAAGATAGCCGTGTAGAAATTCTAAATGAGAATAACTATTCAAATAATCAAGTTTATTCAAACCAAACTTGGAAAATTCGCTTGCCGAAAACCGTTGAAGAAACAGGGATAGAGCTATCCTTGGAAATTAGCATAGACCATTATACAGACGCTATGTGGCTTGCTTCTTCGACGGAAAATGGAGAAATGTTTATCCTTACCCAAGACCGAGAAGAAACCATAAAAGAAACGCATACGGAAACGATTGTAAAACCAGAAGAACCCGCTCCAGAAAATCCAGGAACAGAAGATAATTCTGGAGAAGAGAAGAAAGACCCACCAGAGGATAATGTGCCAGACGAACCTCAGAAACCAGAGGAAAAGCCACAAGATAAAGAAGAAAATGCAACAACGAATAACGAAAATACCAATCAAAATGAGAACAATAACCAAAATAAACAACAAGTTAATCTTACCTTTCAACCAAGTATTCCAATTCAAAATGAGATCAAACAAGAAATGAACTTGCAAGTATCGGTAAATCCATCCATATTCTTCAAGGGAATAGAACCAAAAGAAGAGGAGGAAAAAACAGTAGAAAGTAAACCAGAACAAACGACTTTGGTAGTTCAACCCAAAATGAAAACAAGTGCGAATAAACAAGTCATTACGGCAAGCAAGATTAACACGAAGAAACTGCCAAGAACTGGCTATTGATATTGACACATTTTTACAAAGTCGGTATAATAAACTAGTAGAAAAATGCGAATACAAAAGAGAGGAAGAGAAACATGGAGCGAAAGAAAATCGTGATAGGAAGTGTTGGAATTGCAGTCCTATTCATTTTAGGAATACTAATTGGAATCGGGATATTTCATACCAGGTATCAATATGAAATTGAAGAGGTAACCGAATATTCGTATCATTTGCTCTATGTAGATGGTCAATATGGTGTGCTAGATAAAGCGGGCAATATCTTAATCGAACCAGAATACAATATGATACAAATCCCAAATCCAAGCAAACCTGTCTTTATCTGTATGAAAGACTATCAGGCAGAAAACAATGGCTATCAAGTCAGTGTCAGAAATGAAAAAAATGAGCCAATTTTGACAGAGTTTGATGGGATAGAACCAATTCCTTTGCGAGAAGAAAGTGCAGAAATTCCGTATGAGAAAAGTGTGCTTAAGTATCGAAAAGGAGATTTATATGGGCTTATTGATTATACTGGAAAAATCCAAGTAGAGGCAGAATATGAAGATATTCAAGGAATGCCATATAAAGAAGGAATTTTGAAAGTAAAAAAGGACAATCAGTATGGTGTTATGAATATCAAGGGTGTGATGTTAATCCCAACAAAATACGATGCTGTAAATTTTGATGAGTTTTATGAAAAAGAAACACAATATCAAAAAGCAGGATATATTGTTACCAAAATGGAAAATGGGAAGCCTTTGTATGGCTATCATAATGCAAAAGGGAAAAAAGTATTAGACGCGAAATTTGAAGAAATCAAGCGAATCACAGAAATAGACAACTGTATTTTGATGGTATGGAAAGATGGAAAAATGGGCATCTACCAAAACAAGAAAAAAATTGCAGATACAATCTATGACGAAATTACTTATGACGAAGGAAACGGTTTCTACTTAGTGGAAAAAGACCATAAATTTGGTGTTCTCAATCAGAAAGGAAAAGCAATTATTCCAGTAGAACAAGAAAGTTTAACTTTAGCAGGAGAAGAATTTTTTGCACAAAAAGGAGAAGAAACCACTAGATATAATCAAAAAGGGCAAAAAGTAGAAGATACGAATACGATTGCAAGGTGGAAAACCGGAAATGACCAATACAAAATTGTTATGAATGCAGACGAGAAATACGGAATTCAAAATGAAAAAGGTGAAACTTTGGTAAAAAATCGCTATACCAATTTAGAATACCTAGAAGTGGAATACTTTATTGCAAGTAATGAAAATGGAAAAACAGGCGTAATTAACGCAGAAGGAAAATCGGTTATTGAATTCCAATACAATTCCATTCGCAAACTAGAAAATAGCAATCTAATCAAGGCTACCAAAGATTTAGAACAACAATATGATTTATATAATTCAGAAATGAAATTAGTAGCCACCTTCCAAGGAGAAGAGTTAATTGTAGAAGAGGTAAAAGACTATCTTCGCATTTATACGAAAGTAACAGAGGTAAGTTATTACACAAAAAATGGGAAGCAAGTCGAGGCAAAACAAGTCTATCCAAAGGCAAAGTTAATCGCCAAAGAACAAGATGGAAAATGGGGTTATGTAGATTTAACGGGAAATGTCGTGGTAGACTATCAATATGACCAAGTAACACAAATGAATGAATATGGCTTTGCAGGTGTAAAACAAGACGACAAATGGGGTGCCATTGGGGAAGATGGAACTCTTGTACAAGAACCATGTTATACCATTGATGAAGATTTTCCAGAATTTTTAGGAAAATATTATCGAGTTTTATCCTTATCCCAACCATATTACACCGATTATATCGAAGAAACAGAATAAAAAAGAATAGGAAGTACGAAGATGGGGAATTTATTTGGAATAGAAGAAAAAGTATGGAAGCTAGCAAAGGAAGTAGAGGAACAAGTAAAAGAGCAATTTCAGGAAGTAGACGAAGTTTGTCAATACAATTCAATGCGTGTTTTACAAGCATTTCAAAAATATCGTGTATCGGATATGCACTTTAATCAAACAACTGGCTATGGTTATGGCGATGTGGGAAGAGATGTTATTGAAAAAATTTATGCAGACATTTTCCAAACAGAAGATGCCCTTGTACGTGGACAATTTATTTCTGGAACGCATGCTTTAACCGTTACGCTATTTGCTCTATTACGTCCAAACGATACGATGTTAAGCATTTGTGGAAAACCATATGATACACTCGACGAAGTAATTGGAATTGCACCAAATGCAAGTTCTCTTGCTTCTTTTGGAATAAAATATGACCAAATTGATTTAGTCGATCATGATTTTAATTATGAGCAAATTACCAAAACATTGCAAGAAAAGAAAATTAAATTAATTGAAATTCAACGCTCAAGAGGATATGCAACGAGAAAAAGTATTACCTTAGATAAAATGAAAAAGGTAATTGAGGTGGTTAAGAAAACAGATCCAGAAGTCATTGTTATGGTAGATAACTGTTATGGAGAATTTGTGGAAAAACAAGAGCCAACTCATTTTGGAGCAGACATTGTAGTCGGTTCTTTGATTAAAAACCTAGGAGGCGGCATTTCTCCAAATGGAGCCTATGTGGCAGGAAAAAAAGATTTAGTGGATTTAGTAGCAGAAAGACTTACTTCACCAGGACAAGGAAAAGAAGTAGGACCAACACTTGGTATGAATAAACTCATTTTACAAGGATTGTATCTAGCACCATCTGTTGTGGCAAGTAGTTTGAAAACCGCTATTTTTTCCAGTAAACTACTCGAAAATTTAGGTTATACCGTAGAGCCTAGATTTGATGAAAAGCGAAGCGATATTGTGCAAACGATTACGTTTCAAGACCCACAAAAACTCATCCGCTATTGCCAAGGAATTCAAATGGGTTCTGCCGTTGACTCAGACTCTGTGCCAGAGCCATGGGATATGCCAGGGTATACAGACCAAGTCATTATGGCGGCAGGAGCCTTTACCCAAGGTTCCTCGATTGAGTTATCCTGTGATGGACCAATTCGTGCTCCATATATTGCATTTATGCAAGGTGGATTAACCTATCCTTATGGAAAATTAGGAGTTATGAAGGCAGTATCAAATTTGATGAAAGAATAGGAAAAAAGGATGAAAATAATTGTAATTGGTGGCGGACCAGCAGGAATGATGGCCGCCATTACCGCAGCAGAGAATGGAAACCATGTTATATTGCTAGAAAAAAAGGAAAGACTAGGACGCAAACTACTCATTACGGGAAAGGGAAGATGTAATATTACCAGTAATCTTCCAATGGAAGAATTTATTCCAAACATTCCGGGAAATGGGAAGTTTCTTTATCGTGCCTTTCAAAACTATACTAACCAAGATCTATTAGAGTTTCTAAAAAAGGCAGGTGTAGCAACAAAAGTAGAACGAGGCAATCGTGTATTTCCTGTTTCAGACCGTTCCATCGATGTACTAGAAGCCTTTACGAAAAAACTAAAAGAATTAAACGTAAAAGTAGAAACAAAAGCAGAAGTAAAAGAAATTTTAGTCGAGCAGGAAAAGGCAGTAGGTGTTTGCTATTGTCATACAGAAACAAATCAAGAATTTGAAGTAAAGGCAGATAAAATCATTCTAGCAACTGGCGGAAAAAGTTATCCAGATACTGGCTCAACTGGAGATGGTTATCGTATGGCAGAAGCATTAGGACATCATATTATCCCACCCAAACCATCGCTCGTCCCAATGCTTGCAAACACCAAAGAGGGACAAGAAGATGAGAAAATAAAGGCAAGCAGATATAGAAATTCACTTGTGTTATGCCAAGCCATGCAAGGTCTAAATTTAAGAAATGTACAAATTCAAATCAAGGATTTCGAAAAAAAGAAAACCATTTATGAAGATTTTGGAGAAATGCTTTTTGCACATTTTGGCGTATCTGGACCAACCATTTTAAGTGGTTCGTCGTATATCCGAAGATATCCACAAATTGAGGAAAAATTAGCTCAAGGTAAAATTAGATTAGAAATTGACTTGAAACCTGCACTAACCGAAGAACAATTAGATGCAAGAATTCAAAGAGATTTTGCAAACTTGCCAAAAAAACAGTTCCATAATAGTCTAGACGAATTGCTACCACGTAAGTTGATTGAACCAGTGATTGCATTAAGTGGAATAATGCCAGAAAAAAAGGTATGTGAGATTTCCAAAAAAGAGAGAATGAATTTAGTACAAACGTGCAAGAAATTCCCAATTTTGTTATCCTGTTTCGGAAACATACAAGATGCCATTATTACAGCAGGTGGAGTAGATGTCAAAGAAATCAATCCAAAGACAATGGAGTCGAAACAGATTTCAGGGCTATATTTTGCAGGAGAAATTATGGATGTGGACGCCTATACAGGAGGCTTCAATTTGCAAATTGCCTACTCAACAGGAGTAACTGCTGGAAAGAACAAAGAAGAGGAGGACTTGGAATGTACCAAACAATAGCAGATTTTGTAGAAGCGGAAATTGTGGAAAAAAAGTCCAAATTTATTGCTCATTTGTGCTATGTTAATTCCGAAGAAATGGCAGAACAGGAATACCAAAAAATTTGTAAAAAGTATCATGATGCAAGACATAATTGTTATGCGTATCGTATTCAAAAAGAGGACGAGGTATGTGCAAAATCCAGTGATGATGGAGAACCGAGTGGAACAGCTGGTGCACCGATGTTAAATTTATTGGTACAGAATAACCTATCCAATGTACTTTTGGTTGTAACCAGATATTTTGGTGGTATTTTATTAGGAACTGGGGGACTGGTACGAGCCTATACTGAGGCTAGTAAGCAAGTATTGGAACAAGCAGAATTGGTAACAGAAGAAAAAGGAATTGTAGCGGAAATTGAAGTAAGTTACCCGCAAACAGATTTTGTAAAATATTATTGTAAGAAAGAAAAGATTGAAGTGCAAGATATTGCATTTCATGAAACTGTGAAATTTCAATTAATTTTGACAAAAGCAGAATATGCAGACATTCAAAACGTAGAAAAAAGCAAATTAAAAATAGAAAGTACCAAAATACTAGAAGAAAAGTACATACGAAAAAGAGATGTGACAGATAATGGAAAAAAATAGAAAAAATTTCCAAAAAACTATTGCAAAATTTTTCAAGAAAAGATATAATGCAACTGTAAATATTTTACAAATATAAAAGTAGGGGGAAACAAAAGTGAAAGAAAGAATTACTTTGTTAATTGCAGACGATAATAGTGAGTTTGCGCAAAATTTAGTCAATCATTTGGAGAATGAGGAGGATTTTGAAGTAATCGGTATGGTAAAAGATGGACAAGAAGCGTTTGACATGATAAAAGCCACTACTCCAGATGTTGTACTATTAGACGTCATTATGCCACATTTAGATGGGCTTGGCGTTTTGGAAAAAATCAATGAAGAAATGGAGGGAAAGAAACCAATTTGTATCATGCTTTCTGCAGTAGGACAAGATAAGATTACACAAAAAGCAATCAATTTAGGTGCACAATATTATATTGTAAAACCTTTTGATATTGAAATGCTAATCAAGAGGATTAAGGAATTAAAATTCTATCAACCGTCAGAAGGTAGAAATTTTATTGCAAAAGAAGCAAGAGCACAATATATCGATATTCCAAAAGAAACGAAGAAAAGTCAAGAAAACCTAGAGGCGCTTGTTACCAATATTATTCATGAAGTAGGAGTGCCTGCTCATATCAAAGGCTATCAATATCTAAGAGAAGCTATCATTATGGTAGTAAATGATATTGATATTATCAATCAAATTACGAAACAATTATACCCAGAGATTGCAACTAAGTATGGAACAACACCAAGCCGTGTTGAAAGAGCCATCCGCCATGCGATTGAAGTGGCTTGGGGAAGAGGTCAAACAGAGGTAGTAGAAAGTATTTTTGGCTACACAATTTCAGCAGCAAAAGGAAAGCCAACCAATTCAGAATTTATTGCCATGATAGCAGACAAATTGCGTCTAGAATTAAAAAGTGCATAGGAAAAAAATTTGAATAAGGGAATTTTATATTTTGAAGCCAATTTGGCGAAAACGGAGTAATAAAAATGGAAATAAGAAGAAGCAAGAAACAAAGTAAAAATAGACATAGAGTTAGGAAAAAATGGGTAGACAAGCCTACAAAAATAATTGATAGAAACGAGATAAACTTTCCAGATTGATGGGGGGTAATGTATTAAACATTATTTCAATCAATCTGGAAGTTTTTTTATGAAAAAAGCCAGCCTACCCGAAAGTAGACTGGCTTTCCCCTGCCATATTTGAAAAGACAGGGTGGTGTATGCGCACTAAGAAAGTTCACGACTGGCGGGAACACCAATGCCCATCATACAGGCGAAAGAAATAGCCGCTGTAATGATGTAGAAAGTGGGCAGGTGCAGAAGCGAGGGACGCAGAAAAACAGCGCCCATGCTAATCAGGGCAAAGGGGATGCCAAACCCCAACAGGATGACAGTGGAAATTTTACACCACTGACGCATCCAACGTACCCGAACGAGCCCGAAGGCAATCCAGGTGATGAAGATGGTAGGAACCGCCATGAGAGGCAGCGAGGGAGTAAACACTTCCGCTTTTGTGAAAATGAAATCTCCACTGCTGCTGGTATAAGCAGTGAACATAGCGAAAAGTTGGAACGCATAGCCGGCGAGTAAGCCGGACATAACTGCGACCATCTCACGGGAATGAATACCGTGTCGCTTGGTTTCTCTTACTTTATACGCATACGAGGGGGCGCTCAGTAAAGCGACATCCTTCAGGAACGTGACAGCGCCGCTGTCGTAGGGAAGGTAGAGCTGGTGCTTACCATCCCAAAGTTCAATATGCTTGCTGGTTGTGAGAATGCTAAAGTGCCGGGAGAGGCAGAAAGCCGTAATGCCGTTCAGGTAGTTTTCCTGGGTCTGGGCTTCGGCGTCTGCCTGCAAGTTGTGCAGAGCCTCGGCAAACTCATCAAAGGATTGTTGCTTGGGCTGGTCATGCAGAAATTGCTCATAGTTGACTTGCTTCCGGTAATGCTTGGGTGCTTTGGCACAAAACAGCCAGTCCTCCGTGATATACAGCCAATACTCGTAGTTCTTGTGGTCCGTCCAGTTACGAAGACGAATGGAGAGGGGACCCAGAACAACAATGGTAAGTACGGCGATGACGGAAGCGATGCCCCAATTGGAGAGGTCTCGGAAAATGACAAACCCGAAGATGAGCGAAACGAGGCTCACCAACGTGATAATCATAAAGACCATTCCAAAGAAGGCGCCGATGATGGACTGGTTGACAGCATGGTAGGAGGCGAGAAACTTGAGGTCGTTCTCACCCGAAACACACTGTTGCCTGATGTCCTGCCGGTAAGGCATAAGCCTCATATTCCGGCGGTCATTTCCGCTTTTGCACATATACGTTCCTCCTAAATTCTGGCATATCGCCAGTTGATACTAACTATTATACAATAAAACGGAATATTATGTCAAACTTGAAAAGATAGTAGAATTGAAAAAATTGTAATATTGTGGTATAATTGGATAGATACCAGAAGCCACCGGTGTTGTAGTGGTGGATGCTCAAAACGGAGAAATCAACTGGTAGGCCTTAGGGCAAGAACCGGAGTGGGTAGATATCGTTCAGTCGAAAGAGTTTATCGAAGACCAGATTGACAACTGGGGTGAATTGATAAATGGACCGCTCAACTTCTCCAAGGAGGGCATGACCAAGAAGACAGACCTTATCCTGACCGTCTACGACCAGAATGACTGCTATTATTTCACTGGCATGACCAGTGTCGGCAGCGATAACTCCAGTGTTGGATTTATCATGGTCAACACCAAAACAAAAGAAGCAAAAATCTGCTATTTTAGTGGTGCGACCGAAACAGCTGCTATGAAATCGGCAGAAGGACTGGTTTCGGACTTTGGCTATCGTGCAACAGAACCCTTGCCGTGTAATGTAAATGGCATTCCGACTTTCGTAATGTCCCTCAAGGACGACGAGGGCTTGATTAAGTCCTATGCTATGGTAAACATTAAAAACTATAGTATTGCGGCGAAAGGTGCCAGTCTGCAAGAAACAGCAAGGGCTTATACACAAGAAGTAGCCAGAAGTGAAGGCACTTATGTTGTTGGCTCGGACGAAGCCTTTGGCTATACCTATGAAGGTGTGGTTAGCAGAATTTCCTCCGTTGTGGAGAGTGGTTCTACCTACTACTATTTGGTTGTCGAAGGCGAAGAAAACAAAATCTTCATGGCTCCGTATACCGTTTCGGATGAGCTGTCGATAACACGTGACGGGGATACAGTCAAATTGTCTTATGTCGACGACAAGAATGGAACGGTAGACATCATCTCCTTTGAGAATGTAGCCTTTGCGCTTCCGAAGTCGGAAGACCAAGAGCGCAGGGACGAACTGGATGAGGGGACATCTCCTTACGACTCGAAGTATAGCCAGATTGTCGAGGTGAACCCGGACCTCAGCGAGGAAACGTGGAATAGCCTGTCTGACGAAGAGAAGGCTAAACTCATTGACGAGTTCTTGAACAAAACTGAATAAAAAAATCCAAACGGGATGGGACGCATAGTTTGCGTCCCTTTCCCGTTTTTTGCAAAATGTTTGAAAAAAATAAAAAAACACATCTGTAAACTTTGACGAGTTAGATGCGTTAAAACTACAATTCAGCAAACCACGTTTGTGGCTTACTTATTTTCTATATATGATACAAATGCTATGTTGATTTGTCAAATGAAAGAATTGAAAAAAACGAGTTACAAAAAAGTTTTGTGAAATTTTTGTAAAAATTCAAAAATTTGTAGTCGAAACAAAAGTTATATGATATAATCGCAAAAGAAACAAAAGAAGGGAGTCTAATATTATGAGCGAACCAAAAAAAGCAAACACAAAATTGATTATAGGGGTAGTGATTGTTGCTGTCATTATTCTACTAGGTGTACTACTTATGGTAAAAAACAAAGATAAAAAGGATAATGTAGTAGAGCCAGGAAAAGAAGCAACACAAGCAGAAGTAAAAATGAATAAAGATTTTTCATCTTCATTCTTAGTAATGGATAAAGCATCCATTGCAGACACGAAAGAAGATGTCATTGCAGCACTAGGAAATCCAGAAAAAGAAGAGGAAAAGGATGACTTAATTCCAGGACTTAAAGTACAAACTTTAACCTATGATGGAGGAGCAACCATTGTTACCATCCGTAATGGAAGAGTAGAACAAATGGAGTCCACCAACAAAGAAAGAACATTTACCAAAGGTTTGAAAGTAGGAAGTTCAAAGAGCGAAGTTGAGCAAACAATGCCAGCAGGTTCTAGAATTCAAAATGCACAAGTTCCAGAAGACTCTTTGGTATATTCAGAAGTAGCTTCAGAAGTATACAAAAACGCGAAATATATTCGCTTTGTTATCAATGGCGGAAAAGTAGAAAAAATTATGCTTTCCATCGGAGATTAAAAAGAATGAGGAAACAAGAACTTTCCAAAGAGTTCTTGTTTTCTTGCATAATGGGAGAAAAATGTGGAAATCCAAGAAGAAATATTAAGAAATCTGCGAAAAATGGCAGAACAAAACTATAAAGAATTTCAAGCAAAACTATGTCCAGGTGATAATCAAATTTTAGGAATTCGTATTCCAGAACTAAGAACTTATGCAAAAGAAATTGTCAAACAAGATTGGGGAAGTTATCTCAAAGAAATTGGGAATACCTATTTAGAAGAACATATGCTATATGGTTTTATCCTTGGTTATGCCAAAATGGATTGGGTAGAAAGAATGCAGTATATGGAGCAATTTGTGCCACGTATTAACAACTGGGCAATTTGCGATTGCTGTACTTCGAGTTTCAAGTTCATTGAAAAGAACCGAGAAACGTTTTGGCCCTATCTTGAAAAATATGCGGCTTCTAACCAAGAATTTGAAAATCGTTTTGCACTCATTTGCTTGCTAGACCACTATTTACAAGAAGAATACCTACCACAAGTTTTTGAGAGTTTAGACCAACTACAATCAGACGCATACTATGTATCCATGGCAAAAGCATGGTTACTAGCAGAACTTGAAATTAAATATCCAAGTCAAACCGAAGCCTATTTCAAAAAAGCACAAATTTCAGATGTTACTTGGAACCGAGCCATCCAAAAAATGCTAGACTCATATCGTATTCCAAAAGAAAAAAAAGATGTATTAAGAGCCCAAAAAAGGAAATAATATTTGTGGTGATTGATGTGAAAGTAGCGTGGGTAAAACAACAAACAGACAAGAAAAATTTTCGTTTGCAAGAGAATATGGGATGGGAAGTACTGAAAATTCAAGATGTAGAAGAAACCGACCAGAAATTAGAAGAACTCATCCAAAAACAATATGATACGATTATTATATCCAATGAGCTATCGTATTTTTCGGAAGACATTATCCGCAAATACCAGAAAAAAGATGATGTAAATATTATTATCAATTTTCGTTAAGAGAGAAAGAAAATCTTTTTCTCTTTTTCTTTTGTATAAATTGGTGCAGAATGGAAAAAATGAAGACAAAGACGAATAGAAAGAGAGGAATGGGTATGGAAACAAGTGAAGCAAAGCAAATGATAACATTGAAAAACCTACCATCCAATTTGGTAGAAGAAGCGATTGTTGTATTGAAGGCTAATCAAAAGGTGAAAAATTTGGAATATATGAAAAAGAAAGGCGAAAAGATTTCAGAACAGAAAGAACCAGAAGATTTTTATTTAATGAAAGAAGCGGAAATGGTAGTAACCGAATATATTCGTAAGTTAGAAAAGAATGATGGAAATCTATTTTATCAAAAAGCAAAATTGGAAAAGAAATGTATGAAAATGCGAAACTTAAATATTGGGCTTGGACTTTGCCTCCTTCTTAGTATTGCACTGCAAATCTTTTTCTAAGAATAAAACACCTTTTGTCCTCATATAGTGTAAAAAACGAGAGGACGAAGGGTGTATTTTTATGGAAAGAATAATGAGCCAAGAAGAACGAATTCGCAGAGCAGAAGAAATCTATTTTAATCGTAGAATGGAAAGAAGAAGAGTAGAGCCAATTCCACAAAGAAGTACTAGAAAGAATACCTCCATTTTGCTCAAAAAAATGATGTTGCAAATTGGAATTTGTTCTCTCATATATTTTATGGTGTATTTTATCAAAGGAAATGAATTTGCTTTCTCAAGCCAAGTGATTCAAGGAATGAACAACTTTCTAAACGAAGAATTGGATTGGGGACAAACATGGCAGGTTGTCCAAGAAAAGGCTCTTGCCTTTCATGAAAAAGTAAATTCTTTTGGAGTAGAGGAGCAAAAACAAGAAGAAATCATACCGCCAGCAGAAGATACAGAACAAGAAGAAAAAACAGAAGGGGAAGCAGAGCAGAATACGCAAGAAACACCAGAAGAAGTACCAGAGCCTGAACCTGAACCAGAGCCTGTGCTAGAAGAAAATGGGGTAGGAGGAGGCGAAGAAGAGTCACAAGATACGAATTTATCGCAAATGGAAATCGATGCAAAATTTATTCAAGAAAATTACGAGATTGGACTACCTTTACAAGGCAGGATTTCTTCGCATTTTGGAGCAAGAACTCCAACCGATATTGTGTCTGCTAATCATTGTGGAACAGATATTGCAGCAGGAACAGGAACGGAAATCAAAAGTATGATGGACGGAACTGTAACGCTGGTTTCAGAGATTGGGGATTATGGCAAACATATCAAAATTGAAAATGGAGAGATTTCAGTTCTATATGCTCACTGTAGTGAATTAGATGTAAGAGAAGGGCAAGAAATAAAAATGGGAGATGTAGTTGCCAAAGTTGGAAGCACTGGAAAGGCAACAGGACCTCATTTACATATTGAAATCAAGCGAGAAGACCGATATATTGACCCGGAAACTGTGTTGTCCTTCTGAAAAGGGAGGACTTTTATCATGGCAATTCAAATTGACTTGAAACTTTTTTTATTCATTCTCATTTTCTATTTTTTTCATCAAATTGAAATCTATGGATTGTTACTCTTTTTTGCATTTGTGCACGAAATGGGACATTTATTAGCAGGACTTTTGCTAGGCTATGAACCAGACAACTTGCGTATTTCTCCCATTGGAATTTCCATTCGTTTCAAGGAAAAGTGGAAAAAACAAAACCAGAAAATGAGAAAAGGAAGCAGACGAGATTTCGAGGAGATTGTAATTGCAATAGCAGGTCCTATGACAAACTTAGGAATTTTTTGTTTTTGCTATTTAATTGGACTACAAAATACCAATTTATATTATGCCAATCTCATTTTAGCCTTGTTCAACTTACTTCCCATTTATCCACTTGACGGGGGACGTATTCTAAAAAGCGTTGGGAATTTGCAATGGGGCAAAATGAAATCTTGGCGTGTTACGCACTTGGTATCCAATGGCTTTATGATAGCATTAAGTGCGACTTTCAGTATTGCAATCTTGTATTACCACAACTTGGGAATTGTTATCATGAGCGTGTATTTATGGGGGATTGTACTACATGAAAACCGTATTTATGAAAGAAAGATGAAATTATATGAGCAAGTAGAAAAATATCGCATAAAGGAGGAGCAATCGGGCGGAAAGGGTTGACTTTTCTTCCTAAAATGTGCTAAAATAGTAATGTTTGAAAGATAGGAAACTATTTTTCTTCCTTACTTGCAAGAAAATTGCAGGTTAAAGATCCATAAGGGAGGTGAAAAATGATGAACAAATACGAGAGTGTCATCATTATCAATCCATCTGTTGAAGAAGAAGGAATGAAAACTTTAATCCAAAAATTCACAGATTTAATTGATAAAGATGGAAAAGTAGAAAAAGTAGAAGAGTTAGGCAAAAAAAGACTAGCGTATGAAGTAAAGAAAAACAAAGAAGGTTACTATGTTGTATTCTATTTCGATGCTAATCCACAAGCGATTGCTGAATTAGAAAGAAATTACAGAATTACAGACGAAGTAATTAAATTCATCGTCGTTCGTGCTGAATAAGAGAACATAGGAAGGAAACAAAAAGAATGAATAAAGTAATTTTAATGGGAAGATTAACAAGAGACCCAGAAGTTCGTTATACACAAACGAATAACACATTAGTAGCATCTTTCTCACTTGCTGTAAATCGTAGATTTGTACGTCAAGGAGAAGAAAGACAAGCAGATTTTATCAATATCGTTGCTTGGAGCAAACTAGGAGAATTTTGTAGCAAATATTTCAAAAAAGGGCAACAAGTTTCAATCATTGGACGTATCCAAACGAGAAGTTGGGATGACGAAAATGGACAAAAACGTTATACAACAGAAGTTGTAGCAGAAGAAGCATATTTTGCAGATAGCAAAAGAGATGGAGATGCTGGCGGAAACTTTGACGCAACCTTTGGTGCTGCACCACAAAACCCAGAAGGCGGTTTTGAAATGTCTTCTGGAGATGATCTTCCATTTTAATCAATCAAAAAAGAATAGGGGTGAAAGAACACAATGGCAGATAACAAGAAAAATAATAGAAGAAATAATCGTAACAATGATGAGGACTATAATCCAAGATTTCGTAAAATGAGAAAGAAAGTATGTCCTTTATGTGCAGATAAAAATCTAGTATTAGATTATAAAAATGCAGAACAATTAAAGAAATTTGTAAACGATAAGGGTAAAATTTTACCAAGAAGAGCAACTGGTGCTTGTGCAAAACATCAAAGAGATATTACTTTAGCAGTAAAAAGAGCAAGACAAATTGCAATTCTACCTTATGCAGAACAATAGAAGATACATAAAACGATACCATGGTTACGGTATCGTTTTTTCATGCCAAAAGGACGGGGAGAGCCCGTCCTTTTGGCGTAAGGGATTACAACAAAGAGTCCATAAACTTTTTGACTTCAGCGGAAAGATACGAGATATCCTCATCGTCATAATTCCAGCGGTCATCGAACAGGACAGTGGGTTGCATTCCTAACTTGCAGGTGATGTAACCACAGACATCCTGGTCCTCGTCCACGATTTCAAAGACAATGGCACCTGTATCGGCAAACCGCTCTAAATAGCGATAACCAAAATCGCAGGTGCACGCTTCCTCCTCGTCTTCGTCATCTGCTGGAACTGCTGGTTCGGCTTCCCGAACCGAGAAACGACCTGAGGAAAAATCATCCTCGTTTTTCCTACGAAAAGGCCACATAGACAAATGCTCCCTTCTTTTTATGAGATTACCAGACAATTATACCATTTTTTAGGCGAAAAGTCAAAATGTAAGAAAAAAACGGTTCTTTTTGATTAACAAATGCAAAGGAGTGAATATTATACATAGAAGGAGAGTGGGCGAAAATGAAATTAGGAATTGCACTTGCAGGCGGAGGAATTCGTGGAATTTGTCATGCAGGAGTTTTGAAAGCATTGGAGGACCATCATATCCAAATTGATTTAATTAGTGGAACAAGTTCAGGAAGCCTGATTGCTTCTTTGTATGCAATGGGATATTCTCCCTACTACATATATCGTTTGTTTAAGCGAAATGCAAAAAAGGTAGTGGAGTCTAGCATTTTTCCGCTCGTGTATGGCAAAATTGTATCGCCAAAATCCAAGATAAAAGGATTAAAAAATGGAAAAGAGTTAGAAGAACTATATAATGAGGTGGCAATGCAAAAAGGAATTGAAACATTAGTAGATATTCCTATGCCAATCGTCATTCCAACGATTGATATGACAAAATCCAAAGAATATATTTTGACGAACCGTATTCCAGAACACGTAAAAGATATGGAAAAATATATTACGAATATATCTGTTGGAAAAGCAGTTCGAGCCAGCAGTAGTTTTCCGGCGGTATTCGAGCCTTGTGAGTATGAAACACATGCATTTATGGATGGAGGAGCTGTCAACAATATTCCAGTGAAAGAATTAAAAGACCTCGGAGCAGATAAAGTAATAGCTGTTAAATTTGATGCAGAAAGGATTACCGAAGAAAGTGATGTGATGGATATTGTTATGAAAACTTTGGATGTGATGGGGAATAAAATATCCGAGGAGTCCCTAAAAATGAGTGACTATATTATCAATGTGTACACCGACCAATGCGGACTTTTAAGCCTAGATAAGTTAGATGCTTGTTTTGAATATGGGTATGAGGAAGGCTGTAAGCAAATCGAGGGAATTAAGAAGAAAATTTTAGGTTGAAAATGTTGTAAAAATATGGTAAGATATAGAAGTTAATAAAAAAGTAGGAGAAAAAATATGTTAGATGTTATACTAGATACGCTAATGGATACATTAAAAATATTACCATTTCTATTCTTAGCATATTTGCTCATGGAATATATTGAGCATAAAATGACGAAGAAATCTCATGAAATGATACAAAAAGCAGGGAAGATAGGACCGCTCATTGGAGGGCTTTTGGGAGTAATTCCGCAATGTGGTTTTTCCGTTGCAGCAACGAATTTCTACGCGGTTCGTATCATTTCTTTGGGAACACTCATTGCTGTATATCTATCCACTTCAGATGAAATGCTACCCATCCTGTTATCTGAAGCAGTACCAATTGCTACAATTTTTGCTATCCTTGGGATTAAATTGGGGATTGGAATTGTGGCAGGTTTTGGAATTGATGGAATAGCACATTTACTCCGCAAAAAAGAAGGAAAACAGGAAAGGGAAGAGATGCACATTGAAGAAATGTGCGACCACGACCATTGTGATTGCAAAGAAGAGGGGATTTTCAAATCGGCAGTAAAACATACCATAGGTATTCTATTCTTCTTATTCTTAGTATCACTCATCTTAAATGCACTGATTGCTTGGATTGGACAAGAAACTTTAGCAGGCGTTATCTCCAATCAATCAATTTTAGGACCAATGCTAGCGTGTTTTATTGGACTAATTCCAAACTGTGCTTCTTCTGTTGTTTTAACTCAATTATGGTTAGGGGATATTATTCCACTTACGACTATGATTGGAGGACTTTTGGTCAATGCAGGAGTAGGACTTTTGGTACTATTCCGTGTGAATAAAGGCTGGAAAAAGAATATGGGAATATTAGTATTGTTATATTTCCTTGGTTTTGTATCTGCCTTGCTATTAGGACTTACACCAATTAACCAAATGTTATTTCATTAAAAGAGAAAGGACTTGCCTAAAAAAGGCAGGTCTTTTTTGAATAGAATGATTGACACTTTATGGAAAATATTATAAGATTTTTTCGAGGACCAAGAAAGTAGGCAAGATTGAAAAAATTAGAAAAAACAAAACAATACGACAACAAGACTTTTGAAAGTATCAAACATGTGGACGAAAAGGGAAACGAATACTGGCTGGCAAGAGAACTGCAAGAAGTGTTACAATATACTGAATGGAGAAAGTTTGAAAATGTGATTAAAAAAGCAAAAAAATCTTGCGAAAACAGCGATATGAGTGTGACTAACCATTTTGGCGGCGCCGCCAAAATGGTTGAGATAGGTTATAATGTGAAAAAGAGTATTCAAGACTACAAATTAACTCGCTATGCGTGTTACCTAATCGCACAAAATGCAGATAGCAGAAAGAAAGTGGTTGCATTAGCACAAACCTATTTTGCTGTACAAACGAGAAAACAGGAAATTTGTGAGAAAGAATACAGTTCCTTAACCGAAGAAGAAAAAAGATTTTATCAAAGAAACTTAACGAAAAAGGGAAATTATTCTTTGAACCAGACTGCTAAAAATGCAGGCGTGAAGAATTTTGACCAATTTCACAATAGCGGGTATAAAGGGTTATATCATGGGGAAACAGCCGATGATATCGCTAAAAGAAAGGGGTTACGTTACCGTGAAGATATTTTGGATAATATGGGGAGTGATGAACTAATTGCCAATCTATTTCGTATTTCACAAACAGAGTAAAATTTGAAAAAAGATAAAGTACAGGAAGAAAAGAAAGCAAATCAAACGCATTACCAGATTGGAAAAAATATCCGACAAGTTATCGCAAAAATGGGGGAACGATGCCAGAAGATTTACCAACGCCAGAAAAAAGTTTGAAACAATTAGAAAAAGAGAGAAATCATTGATATTAGTACATTTGAACAACTTGTCGACGTCGACAAGTTGTTCAAAAAAAGATACGAAGTTTGTTAAATTACTTCGTATCTTTTTTCTCTTAAATTCCTAAAATTTTCCTTGCTTTTCGGATTTCTTCGTCTGTTGGAATTGGGATATTTTCTAATTCATAAGGTACTTTTAGTTCTTGCCATTTGAATTTTCCAGCATCATGATAAGGAAGAATTTCTACCTTTTGAACGGAAGAAAGGGAGTCAATAAATGTTTTCAAATCTGCCAAATCTTCCTCGTCATCCGTGATGCCAGGAACTAAAACTTGGCGAATCCACATTGGTTTTTGAATAAGGCTTAGGTATCTTGCAAAAGCAAGTTCTTTTTTGTTGGAAACACCAGTAAGCCAAGTGGCTTTTTCATCATTGATACACTTAATGTCTAGTAAGAAAAGGTCAGCAAGATCAATAATTTCTTTGACAGAGTCGGTTAAAAGTACATTGCCAGAAGTGTCAATAGCAGTATGAATATGCAATTTTTTTAATTCTTCTAAAAGTGCAAGCAAAAAAGGAACTTGCAAAAGCGGTTCTCCGCCACTAATCGTAACGCCTCCACCGTTTTCAGAAAAATAGTTTTTATATTTCAAGATACGTTCCAAAATGGAGCCGACAGAATATTCTGTTCCTCCACAGGTAGACCAAGTATCTCTGTTATGGCAATATTTACATTTGAGACTACAACCTTGTACAAAAAGAACATAGCGAATACCAGGTCCATCAACTGTGCCAAAGGACTCGAAAGAGTGAATACGCCCGTTTTACATCCTTGTTTTCCATGATATAGTTTTTCCCTTTCGTATGCGAGAAGATAAGGAAAAATCCTTATCTTCTATTAGCATTTTATTTTAGATTTTTTCGTGAATGGTACGATTGATAACATCTAATTGTTGTTCACGTGTTAATTTAATGAAGTTTACAGCATAACCAGATACACGAATGGTTAATTGTGGATATTTTTCTGGGTGATCCATTGCATCCATTAGTAAAGCACGGTCAAATACATTAACATTGATGTGGTGTCCAGTTTGTTTGAAATAACCATCTAACATAGAAACTAAGTTGGTTACTTGTGTTTCATGGTCTTTACCAAGGGTTCCTGGTGTGATAGAGAAGGTATACGAAATACCGTCTTCTGAATAATCATAAGGAAGTTTTGCAATGGAGTTCATAACAGCAAGAGCACCATTGGTATCTCTGCCGTGTAATGGGTTTGCACCAGGTCCGAAAGGAACACCTGCTTCTCTTCCGTCTGGGGTATTTCCAGTTGCTTTTCCATAAACAACATTCGAAGTAATGGTTAAGATGGATAGAGTATGTTTTGAACCACGATAAGTTGGATATTTTTGAAGTTTACCCATAAAGGTTTTTACAATATCTACACCGATACTATCTACTCTTTCATCATCATTTCCGAATTTAGGGAAATCTCCTTCTACCTCAAAATCAGTTGCAAGACCAGTTTCATCACGAACCACTTTTACTTTTGCATATTTGATAGCAGATAGGGAGTCTACAACAACAGAGAAACCAGCAATACCACAAGCCATGGTACGAAGAATTTCTTTATCGTGAAGAGCCATTTCTAATGCTTCATAAGAATATTTATCGTGCATATAATGGATTGCATTTAATGCTTTGATATAGATTTTAGCAACATAGGTCATCATGTTATCAAATTTTTCCATTACCTCGTCGTAATCTAGATATTCAGAAGTAATTGGTTGGAATTTTGGTGTAATTTGCTTGCCAGATTTTTCATCTCTACCACCATTGATTGCATAAAGAAGTGTTTTGGCAAGGTTTGCTCTTGCTCCAAAGAATTGCATTTGTTTTCCAATTTTCATAGCAGATACACAACAAGCAATACCATAATCGTCGCCAAGGGTGGTTCTCATTAAATCGTCATTCTCGTATTGAATGGAAGATGTTTTGATGGATAAACCAGTTACAAATCTCTTAAAGCCTTCTGGTAAATGAGTTGACCAAAGAACGGTTAGGTTTGGCTCTGGTGCAGGTCCTAAGGTATTAAGTGTATTTAGCATACGGAAAGAGTTTTTCGTTACTAAAGTTCTTCCATCAACGCCCATACCACCAATGCTTTCGGTTACCCAAACAGGGTCTCCACTAAATAATTCGTTGTATTCTGGTGCACGTAAGAAACGAACTAATCTTAGTTTGATTACAAAGTCGTCCATTAACTCTTGTGCTTGTTCTTCGGTTAAAGTACCGTTTTGTAAATCTCTTTCGATATAGATATCTAAGAAAGTAGAGGTTCTACCAAGGCTCATAGCAGCACCATTTTGGTCTTTGATAGCACCTAAGTAACCAAAGTATAGCCATTGAATTGCTTCTTGTGCATTTGCTGCTGGAACGGAAATATCTTTTCCATATTTTGCAGCCATTTTCTTTAAGTCTTCCAAAGCGATAATTTGGTCATGAATTTCCTCACGACTGCGAATAATTTCTTCGGTGAAAACATCGGTATCTAAAGTTTCTAAATCTTTTTTCTTCTCAACAATTAAGGCATCAATTCCATAAAGTGCTACACGACGATAATCGCCAATAATTCTTCCACGGCCATAACCATCTGGAAGACCAGTGATTAAGTGGGAACTTCTAGCAGCACGAATATCTGGGGTATATACACTAAATACACCATCGTTGTGAGTACGTCTTAAATTGTTGTAGATATAGTCTGTTTCTGGGTCAACTTTTAGCCCATAAGCCTCACAAGATTTTTCTACAATTTTAATACCACCATTTGGCATAATTGCTCTTTTTAATGGGGCATCGGTTTGAAGACCAACAATCAATTCTTGGTCTTTATCAATATATCCTGCTTCGTATGCGTTTACAGCAGAAGGTGTCTTTGTATCTGCAGCTAAAACGCCTCCGTTTTCTCTTTCTTTTTTGTAAAGTTCCATAACTTGGTTCCATACATTTGTGGTTCTTTTGGTAGGACCACTTAAAAATTTGTCGTTGCCTTCATAAGGGGTATAATTTGCTTGGATAAATGCACGAACGTTAATATCTCGTGTCCATTCTCCATCCTTTTGAAAGCCTTTCCATTGCTTAAAATCCATATTCTTAAACCTCCTTTATTGAATGCTTTTTTCATACACGAAAAAACATTCCGACTTATTATATCACAGGGGAACTTTTTTCGCAATTAAATGTGAGAGAAAAATCGAAAAAAGTGATAGAAATTTTCTATCACTTAGTATGTGCAATTTGAATTGGATTTATTTAGAAAAAAGATTAAAGTTTTGAATTAGCAATAAGTTCTATCACTTGGTAAATAAGACTTTGTTTAGCAGGTGAGCAATTTTCCAACATACGTTGAATTTGATTGGTATCCATTTCAGCCTCTGGAACATCGGCTCCATTTAGAATTTTACCTTCTGGAATTTCTAAGATACGACAAATTTGACTTAATCGAGTTAAGTTTACTTTGACACGCCCACATTCGATACGGCTAATATAAGGAACAGAACAATCTAATTTCTCAGCAATTACTTCTTGCGTGAAACCCTTTTCACGTCTTGCTCTTTTCAATCTTTGACCAATCATCATATAATCCAAAGCCATAATAACACCTCGCTTTAATCTAATGACAATATAGCATGGTTAATTTTAGATTAACAGAAACGTATGAGTTAAGTATTAACAAAAGAGTTAAAAATATACAAAAAGGGACCACCCCAACTGAAGAACAGCCAGGGTGGTATTTTAGTGTTAATTGGGGAAAGTTCTCTGACGGGACAGAATACGAAGTGAACGGGTCAGACCAATCATATCGTAAACTGTGTTATCATCGATGGCGCGGAAGCCCTTCAGATTGACCTTTTTGGGGTCGAAGGTAATTTTACCACCATAGAACCGGTCCTTGTAGGCCATGTGGTTCGCAGTTCCGACTTCTGCTGCAACGTGCATACTGAAGGTGCGAACCTGGATTTCGAAGTAACGCCACTTGGTTGGGTCGCGGAAAGCAACGTGTAAAGACTGATAGCTGTTCCGTTTCGGGTGCCGCACATAGTCCTTTACTGCATAACGAAACTCTTTGCGCAAGAGTTCGGTAGACGGGATAGCGAGTTCCGGATGGTCCTCGGCTTTGAACTTTGCTGTGCCCAGAAGCGGTGCAGAGTCGCAGGGAATAAATCCCTTCTGCATAAAGAACGGAATAAGACCATTCATCAGTTGGTAACAGTTTTCCAGTTGATCCCACGGATCCGAGTCCAGAAGCGTCAAACGAAAACCATAGACGTCTTGAAGGTTATCCACCGAACGGTGAGACTCCAAAAGCGCCTCGATTTTGGCGACTGTGCTGAGCAGAGACTTACGTCTACCTTCCAAAACGAAACACAAATCTGGAGAGGTTTCGCAGATTTTCTGGTAGAGCTCTTCAAAAATGATACGGATTTCCGACAAGAAGTCAGTATCCGAGATCATAGCCAGCACTTCCTGTAGTTTAGCAGCTACAACGGGAGAAGTCTCCGAGGAGTCTTGCCGGAGGGCAGCCACATACAGGTTCAGAATTTCGGTAATGGTGTTACCTTGGTAAAGATAGGGCTCAATGCTAAGGATGTTGGACATTTACTTCACCTCGTGCCTAAAATTTGCAACAACGCATAGTTACGACTATATTATATCATATTTTAGAAAGAAAGTCCAGAAATGGGCTTGAAATACACGAAAATGAACATATATATAAATGAAAAAAACGAAGTAAAGCACGAGAAGTAACAATA